>Ga0180435_10000054_pt1 | contig 104119 bp, 98 predicted proteins | sample SS_ome_3_FD_132467 | JGI IMG/M metagenome (GOLD analysis project Ga0180435, IMG submission 132467) | Hypersaline lake sediment archaeal communities from the Salton Sea, California, USA - SS_3_S_1 metaG | ecosystem: Environmental > Aquatic > Non-marine Saline and Alkaline > Hypersaline >... | reverse complement strand
TTGGGTTTTTTGATTTTTGGATTAAATATTATTCTCTATTTTTCTGTTTCTCTATTTTTCCTTTAAATATTTGTCTAGTTTGCCTTGGAAAAGGGCTATGGAAAAGCCTACGATTGTTGTTCCGTCGAATATTTCTCCGCTTTGAATCATTTCTTGAACTTCTTTAAGTGAATATTTTTCAATTTCGTGGAGATCTTTGTCAAAAGGGTCTTGTCTGGGATTTTTTACCTTTTTAACATTGTGAGCAATGAACGTGGTGACTTCCAAGTCACTATTGCTGATTGAAGCAATATGACTCCCAACTTTCTCCCAGTCGTCAGAAACCAAACCAGTTTCTTCTTCAAGTTCTCTCTTGGCAGTTGAAATCCCGCCTGTTTTCTCCACGCAACCGCAGGGAAGCTCTAAAGCAACCCTATTGATTGGATATCTGTGTTGTTTGACTAGATAGACATTCCCTTCTGAATCAATTGGAATGGTCATTGAAGCTCCTTTGTGACGAACAACTGAATAGGTTGTTTTCTTTCCACCTGGAGCCAGGACTTCGTCTTTTTCGACTTGATAGAAACCGCCATAATCTCTGGTTTCAAGATTTTTAATTTTTTTCCATTTTTTCATGGAATTACTTTAATTTTTTGAAATAATATTTTCTAAGTATTTTTTTACTTTAAGCTGTTCCTCAAAGGAATTTTCAAGCTCCAAACTAATTAATTCCGGCAAATACTCTTTGAGATCTTTGATGTAATCGAATTCTGAAAGATCTTCAAAGGTGTGCTTGCTATAAATATCTCGAAAAATATTTAAAAACTTTTCGTCATGAACTCTTCGAATTTTTGAACCAATTGCTGAAATATGACTGCACCCAACTGGGAATTTTTTTATAGCTTTTTCCATTTTTTCACATACCTCTTTTTCATCATTGCGTATCATGTCCTGCCAATGACTAAAATCGATGCACAGCCCTCCGTATTTCTCTAACTCTTTATCTTCTGGAATAACATTTGTATTTTCCACATAAATATTAGGCTTATGTTCCCCTAAATCTCCCGTAAACTTATGAGCATCAAGCATGGGGTGGATATTGAAAACTTTTGTTCTAAATTTTTTTACTAAATAATCCGCTTCATCTTTCCCCATGTCTGTTTTCAGATGAACATGGGGGATTCTTTTCACTGGAGAGTTTTCTAAAAGTTCATACAGCTCCCTTCTCTCTTTTAAACCAAGCATTGTTGGAAAAAGTGCAATTTCTTGAATATTCAGTTTTTTGCACTCTTCAACTTTTTCTCTCCAATTGGACTTTGCGGTTGTAGTTAGTCCTAAAAGAATTTTATATTTTTTCATAAATCTCTACAGTTTTTATCGTTTTTATTATATCACAAAACAAAAAGCCCCGGCTTGCATATTTCGCAAACCGGGAACTTTCTTTAGGCTTTAGCCCATTGCCCATTTTTTGACTGCTCTGGCGCAGATCATTTCTACGCCGTCACGGCAGGAGTCATAAACACCACTCCATTGCTCTGCCGAAAGGCCGGCAATTTTTTCTTTCTCTTCGGCCAAGGCCGTAGCAATAACCGGTTCATTGATTCTGTCAGGAGCAGCGTCGTTGGTAACAACGACCACAACCCTTCCTTCACCCAATGATTCACCTTCAACGCACCTGCGCCGATTCACGACTCCAAAGTCACCGTCGTCTCCAAAGCCAAATTCGACAATCCCGGAACCTTCATGTTCAGCCACTTTCACTAAGTGACCGCACGGCATGAAAGCGCCATAAGGCTTACAGGCCCTGACATCATAAAAACCGGAAACAATCGCTGGTGGCTCGCCTTTTTTTAAAACAAGCTGCCAGCCTTTTGATCCTTCGATGTCAATAATGATCTCATCGTGGCCAGTCCACCCCAGAAAAGAGTCTAGAGTTGGGTAAGTCGATTTTTTTTTCTTTACCATTTCAATTCCTCCCGATACTGCTTTTTTACAGTATCCAAAGTTTGTGCAACCTTTATATTCTGGTGGCCAGCACCAGAGGGTTGCGAGTTAATAAAAAAGTGCAACCTAACTTTGAAAAACCAAAAAAAATGGCTTCTCAAAGAAGATTGTCTTTTTGCAAATTCCCCTATTTATGGCATATTTTGAGATTATTGTCAATAGATTTGTCTTGACAATAATACAAAAATCCCAGTAAAAATGGGCTTCCCAGAGATTCATTTATCTATTATTTCACTGCTCCTTCTTCATCCCAATATCTTCTTCTATTTTCATCAAACTGCTTTTCCATCTATCGACCTTTTTACTGTACCCAGTTGCTTCAAAAAGATTAATAAAGGCTTTCATGGCTCTAATTTTGGAATTGGGATAATCGGTCGCTTTGGCTTTTTTGAAAGCTTTTTGAATTAAAGCTTTGGCTTTTTCGAAATTTACTTCGGCTAAACCTTTGGATTCCCTGCTCTTAATTGCTTCCTGTCTTTTGGCTAGGGATAAATAAGCCTCACCTGCCACAGCCAAAGCCTGAGAGGAATCATGCTCGTCTCCTATTTCCTCCATAATTGCACTGATTTTTTCAAACTCTTCCGCTTTCACTTTTGGTTTTAACTCCTTGTTGTAACTCACTCCGAATCTCGCCCTGTTGGCAAAAAAGGGATCGCTGGTTTTATTGGTAATTGCAATATTACGCCTCTCGGCAGAAAATTTATTGTCATAGGCTTCTCTCTCCCAGGTAGCTAAAATGTGCTCAGCTTCAAAAGTAATATTTTTATCCTTAAGTAGGTGAGAATTTTCTTCGATGGCGCTTAAGATTTTGAAAAAAATCAATTCACTTTTTTTATCTTTGATATTTACAAAAACCGCCATTGTGTCTGAAAGGAAATTTTCCGGTAAGCCGGTTTGATGAACCCATTTGATGATGTCATTGTTTTTTGCCTCTAAAAAACCTTCAAGGCTTCCAAATTCTTTGTTTACTAAAAAAATAAAACTTGACTTTAATAATTCAAGATTTTTGCCCCTCTCGCCTTTTCTGATTATCATGCTCTCTCGATTTTTAAAACTCTCTATGACTTTTCTGACCGTCCCCTCATCTTCGCTTTTCAGGGCCTCGTCAAGACTCCCAACAATCTCGATGGTTTGGTCGGGCGTATGCAAAGAAAGATCTCGGGTTTTTTCCAGTTCTGGTTTTTCTGGTTTTTGTATTTGTTCGCTATTCATTGTTTTAGTGATGTTTTTCTTTGATTATTATACCATATTTAATCAAAAATGGAGGTAAAAGATATCTGGAATATCTTTACACCATATTTTTAGTAAAAAAAGACCGCCCGGAGGGCGGTCTTAAGAAAAAAATAAACTTATTTCATCTCTTTGATCGCTTTTTGGTAGTCTTCGTGATTTTCAATATAGTCTTCTCTGTTTGGATTGTAGTTTGTTGATGAAACTGCTAACAAAATTGCATCTTCAGAAAAGTCTTTGAAATGATGCCAAACATATTCGCCAACATAGATAGCAGAGGTTGGACCCTCCATTTTGATTTCTTTAATTCCTTTCCCTTGATCAACCACCGCAGTGCAAGTTCCTTGAATCATAATAAAAAGCTCTTCTTCGATTTTGTGACAATGAGCTCCTGATTGCATTTCACCCTTGGGCTTGGTTATGAAATAAACCCTCTTGGCTTCAAAATCAAAAAAATCTTTGAATTCCACTGGGCTCATGAAAAAATTTGGAGCGTCGATTTTTGGAACTTGTAGTTCTTTGAATTCTAATTTCATGTGTATTAATTTTAAAAGTTAAAAAGTTTACCCTGTTAAATAGACTTCGTCTAATTTTAGTTAAACTAAAATTATTTAACAGGGTGAATAAAGTTAGAAAGCCTGCCTGCCGTTAGGTAGGTTTGGTGTCGCTTCGCGACTATTTTTCTTTTTTTTCTTTTTTATCTTCCTCAAAAAAATCATCTTGAAATTTGTTCATCTCATCTGACTTTTTCCAAAGTCTTTCAACCCACTCTTTGTTTTCTAGATACCAATCCACTGTTTCTTTGAGACCCTGTTCAAATTTTTCTCTGGTGTATTCAGGCTTCCAGCCCAAAGCTTTGATTTTGGTGGCATCGATTGAATATCTCAGGTCATGCCCTGGTCGATCTTTGACATATTCAATCATGTCTTCTCCCTTGCCCATGATTTTGAGGATCATTTTGGTGACATCTAAGTTGCTTCGCTCGTTGTCAGAGCCGATGTTGTAGACCTCACCGGGAACACCTTTTTCAAGCAAAAGATTCAAAGCGTTGGCATGATCATCAACATGAATCCAGTCTCTGATGTTCACACCAGTTCCATAGACCGGCACCTTCTCTCCGGCTAGAAGCTTGAAAATGAAAAATGGAATCAGTTTTTCTGGAAATTGATATCTTCCGTAATTGTTTGAGCAGTGAGTGACAATGACTGGGGTGCCATGAGTGACAAAATAGGCGTTGCACATCAAGTCTCCTCCGGCTTTGGCAGCGGCATACGGCATATTAGGCATCACTGGAGTGTCTTCAGTAAAAGAATTTGGATCTTCAAGTTCTAGTGAACCGTAGACCTCGTCAGTTGAAACATTCACGAACTTTTTGACCTTGTTGTAGCGAACAGCATCCAAGATCATTTGAGTTCCCAAAGTATTGCTTAATACAAAATCCTTACAACCTCCGTGAATGGAACGATCGACATGAGTTTCAGCGGCAAAGTTGATCACATGGTCGACTTTGTTTTCTTTCATGACTTTGTTTAGAAGATCTAGATCAGTGATGTCTCCTTGGACAAATTTGAAATTTGGGTTATCTTCAAAATCTTCGTGGTTTTCTCGGTTTCCTGCATAGGTCAGTTTGTCATAGATAATCACCTGATCTTCAGGAAAATTTTTCAAAATGTATTGGGCAAAATTAGAGCCAATGAACCCTGCTCCACCGCAAACCAAAATCACTCTTTTTTCTTTTTTGTCGCTCATTTTTTAAATTAAATTTTAAGCCTAATGATTATAGATCAGATTCCTTTTTACTTCAAGTTGTCTGATTCAATGTTTTCAAATTTGGTCACTTTTCGGAAAGAAAAAACTTTTCTTTTTAATAAATTCACAAAATAGTCTATTTCTTCAATTTTTAAAATTTTGCTAGCCAAGTAAAACAATATTGTCCCGATGAAAAGTGAGGTAAATGTTTGAGTCAAAACCCCTAACAAGGTGTACATGTTGATTGGAGAGCCAAAGACTGAAAGATTCAAAGAGCCCAAGGCATAGGCAACAAGATATTTTGTGGTCTGAATTCCAATTACTAAAGCCACTGAAGCCACGATCACTTTCCAGACTTTTTTGATTATTGATTTTTCGTTTAGATTTCCAACTTTGGTTCTTAGGATGAAAATTAACAAAAACATATTAACAATCATCGAAATTGAAAAGGCCCAAACCAAACCGGTGATTCCATACTTTTCTATTAAGGAAAGAGCCAAGACGATGTTGACGACTTCGGAAAACAAAGCTGTGAAAAATGGAATTTTGGTGTTTTGAATGGCATAGAAAGCTCTGGTCAAAAGAGGGATAAGGCTTTGCGCAAAAAGTGAAAGCGAGAAAATTCCCAAGGCCTGAAAAGTCAAAATGGTGTCTTCCCAGTCGAATCTTCCGGATCCCAAAATGATTCTGACCAATTGAGCCCTAAGGACTATGAAGATTATTGAGGTTGGAATAACGAAGAAGATGATTTTTTCAAAAACTGAGGAGAAATTTTCCACGAATTCTTTTTTCCTTTTTTGAGCCCAAGCCGAGGAAAGGGTCGGGAAAGCCACAATTGCAAAAGAAACTCCGAAAATTCCCAAGGGAACACTTTGAATGTTGTTGGCCAAATTGAAGACTGCCAAGCTTCCTGATTTCAAAGTTGAAGCCAATATCATCACGACCAAAAAGTTGATTTGGACTACCGCTAATCCCATGGTTCTTGGGATCATCAAAGTCAAGATTCTTCTTAGATATTTATCGTTGAACTTGAAATCGAGTTTAAGTCTGAAGCCACAACGGATCACTTCTGGAATTTGGATCAAAAGATGCAGCAGGGCTCCTAAAACAACTCCGTAGGCCAAGCCAGCTATTCCAAACATTTCAACAAAGAAGAGGGCTCCGATGATAATTCCAATGTTATAGAAAACTGGGGCGAGTGAATAGAAAAAGAATTTCTTGAAAGAGTTTAGGATTCCGCCTAAGATTCCTGAGAATCCAAGAAGAATCGGACTAAAAAGCATTATTTTGGTCAATGCAACCACTTCGCTTTGCTTCTCTGGGTCGAAACCAAAGGCTATCAAACTGACAAGTTGAGGAGCTAAGAAATATAAGATGGTAATGATTACTACCAAAGCCAATCCTGCCAAAGAGATAACTTTATTGACTAGCTCCCAAGCTCTGACTTCTTTTTTTCTTGAAACAAGTGATGTAAAAACTGGTATGAAGGCTGCTGACAAGGCTCCCAGAATCAAGAGATTGAAAACCAGGTCTGGGATTTTGAAAGCAGCATAGTAGACATCCAGGACGTCACCAGCTCCAAACTTGGAAGCTAAGATCCGATCACGAACTAGTCCTAAAAGTCGGCTCACTAGCCCTAGACCGGCCACCAAAAAAGCAGCGTTTAAAATAGACTGGGAGGCTTTTTCTCCTTTCGTGAATAGTCCTGAGATTGTTTTTATCATTTTGTTTTAATCTTTTTGGTTATTAAAATCTAATGCGATTCTAGAAATTTAAAATTTGAGTAAAGTTCGAGGAAAAGCTGAGTATTTTTTCGAGGCGCACTTTTCTGGTGCGTCGAGGAAAAAACGGAGGCTTTGACAAAGAAATTTGCCAAATTTGAGATTTCTCTTTATTTTTTTACTAGTTTCTTTTTGTAGTCTAACCATTCCAAAATCCCCATTTCCAAATTAAAAATATTATTATATCCCATTTGTTCTAGTTGTTCAGCGATGAAATTGCTTCGGCTCCCGCTCCTGCAATACAAAGCGATCTTATCACTTTTTTTGAGCTTATTTTTTTCTAGCTCTTCAGAAAAATTTGTTGATGGCATCAACTTTGCTCCCTTGATGTGGCCTTGTTGAAACTCAAGCAACTCTCTGACATCAATCAGTTTGACTTTCTTGTTTTTGATTAATTCTTCAAAGTCGTCTGCGGACAGTTGTTTTATTGCCATATTCTATATAACTTATAAATTATTTGTTTGAGTGAAGTTCGAGGAGAGCCCGAGCAACGAGTGAGGCGCACTAAAGTGGTGCGGCGAGTGAGTAGCGGAGGGCTCGACAAAGAAATTTACCAAACAAATGATTTACTTTTATTTTTTAGAGGCTTTTAGTTCTTCAATTAGTTTATCCAAATCAATTCCAAATTCGTCAGAAACGTCAGAAAGTTTTTCAAACTGAGCGGCTGCACAACCAACACAAGGGAGTCCGTGTTTCACAAAAATTTCTACTGCTTGAGGATAGTTTTCAATTGTTTCTAGAATGTTTGAATCTTTGTTTAACTTAAAATTTTTTTTAGTCATAGTATTTTTTAATTTTTAAATTTTAATAACCAGCAAATTCTTGCCTGATTTTAAGATACCTACTATAACAATCGTAGTCCTCAAAATCTCGTAAAGCTTTTTCTAGGCTATCTGAGATTTTCGGATTATTTCTGAAATCTGTGTTGCCATATTCATCAAAAACTTCTTTGAGTTTTTGGAATTTTTCTGGATTGCTTTTCCTTAAATTCATTATAACATAATAATCCTCTTCTTCATCGGGCCCTTTGCATTTGTCAATTACCTCGTCATATTCTTTGTCAATTTTTTCTTGCTTTTCATCAGCATAATAGTCAAGAGTCAGTTTGTTTTTGGTTAAATCAACTCTCACAACAGCATGCGACAACCTGGTTCCCTTGAAAATCGCGGAGGGAATCATGAGATGCCGAACTCCATTGAAATCTCGATCCATTTCTTTTTTTGTCGGTTGTTTGTGGCCAGTCAAAACGGCTAGAATTTTTTCAGATTTTTTCTCCATGGCTTTTTGAATTAAATCACCATTGTAGGTATACAGCTCCCCACTAACGCCTTCTTCTTCGGCTACAGAAAAAATTGGCTGATGAAGCAACACGATGATTTTTCCAGGAGCTTTTTCAAGCTCTTCTTCGAACCATTTCAACTGATCTTCATGAACAGCTCCTGGAATATAATGAAAAGCCTCGGGCTCATAAGATGAGCCGTCTCGATTAAATTGCTGATCCAGAACAATAAATGTCAGCCCTTTTTCTTCAAAGGAATAGTAGTTGTTTGGCAAATTATAGATTTCGATGACTTCCTCTTTAGTTGTCGTTTCAACGTCATGATTGCCGATAACATAATAGGTTTTTACTGGATATTTGTTGTAAAGATCTTTTACTGTTTTGTGGAAATCAATTACTTCATCGTGTTCCTTGTGGAAATTATCGATCATATCTCCGGTCACCACATTAAATTGAATTCCCTTCTCGATCATCTTGGGCATCACCCTTTCAATTGCATCGTCACCAAAAGTCGCCAATTTCTCGGCGTGGTTGCTGTCACCCAAATGAACATCCGTCATCCAACCAAAAACTATTTCATTTTCAGAGTTTTTATTTTGAACTTTTTGAAACCACCAAAAAGAAAAACTGATTAAAATCAGAACTATTGCAAAAAAATATACAGATTTTTTATTTATCCTCATTTTTATTTCATCATGGCATTAATTATCGTCTCTGTCGCCTCATCCTCATCCAAGCCTCTCGTCATCAAAGTCTCTAATTCCTTCTGATTGATTTTTCCAACTGAAGCCTCGTGAGTGACTCTGGCTTGGTCATTGGTGACTTTCACAATTGGAACCGCTTTGGCTACAGAATTTTTTCCAATCACAATTTCTTGGCAATCGATGTGACCGAACGCACCTGGAGCATTGGCAAAAGTTTCTCCCTGCATCCAAACCTTTCCACCGTTTTTTGCTGCCGCTCTCATGGTCACCAAGCTTTTGGCGCCTTCTCCTTCTAAATGAATGATGTCGGTGATTTTGACTTCGTCTTTTTTATTAGTTCCAAAAACTTTGGTTTTGATTTCGGTGCGAGCATTTTTTCCCAAAAAAGCTTCGAGTTTGATTTCAACTTTCCCAACCGTTCCTTTGGTTAAACTAAAGTCGCTAATAAATTCTCCACCTTCTTTGATTTCGACTTTCAAATCAGGGTTAACAGTTGCTCCAGACTTCTCCCCGTGGTAATGGTTTTCGATATAGTTGAATTTAGCATTTTTTCCAACCACAAAATTTCCTTCCATTTCATGAAGATTTTTTTGAGAATGTGGAAAGCTGCAATGAGAGTAGATTGTCACTTCGGAGTTTTCTTCTAAGATGATTTTGGGATATATGAATTGCTCCTGCTTCTTTCCTTTGATGCCGAAGCAGAAAAATAGTGGGTCTTTTATTTTTTGATTTTTCTTGATGATTATTTTAGCTCGAACCCCTTGGTCAATTTCTTCATAGCTTGATTTGATTCCTTTTGGAAAAGCCTCAGCCAAAACTTTGTTATCCTCTACATAGAATTTGTTTTTGCCTTTGGAGAGTTCTGCCATTCCACACATTTGAGCAGTTTTGAGAAAATCAGCTGAAAGTTTTTCAACTAGTTTTCCTTTTTTGCTTTTTTTATTTCTTCTAAAAATCATTAGACTACTATGTTAACTAGTTTTTCTTTGATGTAGATTATTTTTTTTGGTTTTTGGCCATCAAGATGTTTGATAATTTTTTCTGAGGCTAGGGCTTTTTTCTCGGCTTCTTTTTCTTCGATTCCTCTTGGAACTTCGATTCGGTCTCGGACTTTTCCGTTGACTTGAATCACTAGCTCAAACTGGTCATCTTCCAGGTTGTCTTTGTTGAACTCAGGCCATTTTTCTAGGAAAATTGATTTTTTGTTTCCTAGGGACGCCCAAAATTCTTCTGCGATGAATGGGGCCATTGGAGCGATTGTCAAAGCTAAGGTTTCTTTGATTTTCTGAGCTTGCTCTTTGTTGAAGTCGTTTGAATTTTCTCTGATCCAATTCACAAATTCCATGTATCTCGCCACGGCAGTGTTGAAAGAAAGTTTTTCAATATCTTCACCGATGACTTTGATGGTTTGATTAATTTTTTGAGTTTTTTTAACTCCCTTGCCTTTTCCTTCAAGCTCAAAAAATGTTTGCCAAAGTTTTTTCACAAACCGAGCCATCCCCTCTGCTCCGTCGTCTCGCCAATCGCCACCTTGAGAAAAATCTCCCAGGAATCGGAGATATAGTCGAACTGCATCGGCTCCATATTTTTCTAACATTTCATCTGGGTTGATGACGTTGCCCTTGGACTTGCTCATTTTGGCTCCGTCTTTAGTGATGAGACCGTGACCGAAAAATCTTTTGTAAGGCTCTTCAAAATCAATGTAGCCCAAATCATTCAAGACCATGGTTATGAATCTTGAATAAAGCAAATGCAAAACAGTGTGCTCTTTTCCGCCGATGTAGCTGTCGACCGGAAGCCATTTTTTGGATCTGGATTTGTCGATAGCCACATTGTCAAATTCCGTTGAAGGATAGCGCAAGAAATACCAAGCTGAATCCACGAATGGGTCGGAGACATCGGTCTCTCTTGTGGCTTTTCCTCCGCAAGTTGGACATTTGGTGTTCACGAAATCTTTGTTCTTGGCCAAGGGGCCTTTGCCTTTCCCCTCTGGCAAAAAGTCGTCCATCTCTGGAAGTTCGACTGGAAGATCACATTCAGGAACTGGAATAACTCCACATTTTTCGCAATAGATGATTGGAATTGGAGGACCCCAGTAGCGTTGTCTTGAAACACACCAGTCTCGAAGTTTGTAGTCGGTTGATCTTTCACCGAATCCTTTTTCTTCTAGCCATTTGATCATTTTTTCTTTAGCATCAATAGTCTTTAAGCCATCCAAAAAATCTGAGTTGATTGCTCGGCCTGGTTCAGTGTAGGCTTTGTTTTTGCCTATCACTCTCAAAAAACCTGTTATGACGTCAGGAAAACTAATTTTTTTTAGAGCCTCTTTTTCTGAAAGCCATACAATCTCATGCTTCTTGGCTTCTTCGGGAGATATTTCCTCGCCCTGCTCACTTTCTAAATAGGCCAGGACTGGTTGATCGAGTCTTTTCCGCCAAACCTTTTTGTGACCAGCATAAAAATGGGATTCTATTTTTCCGCCCAACTCTTTGATTGATTTCACACTAAAGCCTGTTTCTTCTTTCACTTCTCTCTTGACTGCATCCTCAACAGACTCGCCTTCTTTTATCCCTCCTATGACGGGAGTAAAATCCCCTTTATCAAAATCGTCTTTGATTTTTAAAAACAGAAACTTGCCATCACTTTCTCTTTTTATGACAGCGGAAATTGTGTCTCTGTGGACCTCGTCTTCTCTTTCGCCTGTTCCATACATTGGAGTTACTACCTCCTTGATTTCAATGTTGTATTTTTTGGCAAACTCCCAATCTCGCTCGTCATGAGCGGGGACTGCCATTATTGCTCCGGTTCCATAGCCGGACAAGACGTAATCAGCGACCCAAATCGGGATTTCCTCATTGTTGACTGGGTTGATGGCCTTGATTCCTTTAATCTCGACTCCGGTCTTTCCTGCCTGCCGCGTCCGGCCGGCTTTAAATTCACGTTTCAACCATTTTCTACCAAAACCAGTTTTTAAGTCTTTTTCTCTTTTTACAGCTTCTTCTCTTGTTTGAAATTTCTCATAATGAATAATTTCTTTTGGTTTGTGAATTTTAGTATGCCTTGCACCTTTTCCTGAAAAATGTTCCTCCCAACGTTTTTTTAAATCCTGCGTTTGTCCGATGTAAAAAGAACCGTCATCACACAATAATACATAAATGAAATAAAGATTAGGCCGCGGCGCAGGCAGGTCCTTCTCGTCCTCTTTTCTTTCTTGCTCGGATTTGTTTTTGGCTTTGGTGATGTATTTTTCAACTTCGTTCCAGTTCTCTATTTGGGATTTTGATTTTTCAATCAATTCATGCTCTGGGGCGAGGACCATGTAGGTAGCGCCGAAGAGAGTGTCGGGGCGAGTGGTGAAAACTTCAATATTTTGTGAATTGAAAATAGCTTCAAGTTCCTCCAGTTTGATCACTCCTTCGCTTTCTTCAAAATGTTTCTGACCTTTCAGAACCTGGCTTTTGTGTTCAGAAAAATTGGCTTCGTAGTAATCTACTATTTCTTGGGTAATCCAGGGATCTTTTTCGCCAAAAATGAATTGGATCTGACTTGAATTGCTTTTTATTTTTTTGATGTCAATTTTTCTATCTTGGAATTTTTGGAAAATTTCCATGTCTTCTTTGGAAATTTTATCTGCAAATTGTTTAAGATATTTTTTTGAACCCTGTGGTCCAACTGGAGCGACTAGGATCAGTTTTTTGAGTTGATGTTTCTCAGCCAACTTGCAAGCTAAAAGACCTCCCATGCTGTGACCGATCACTGTGAAGTTTTTTAGATTATTTTTCTTGATCTTTTTTTGAATGAAATCAAACCATTCATCAAAAACTGGCTCGTCAGTGTTAGGGGCATCATATGCAAAAACTTTGTGACCCAGTTTTTCAAGATGTTTTTTGGTACTAGGAATCCAGGCAGACTTTGAAGAGTTTTCCCAGCCATGGAGAATCAGAACGTCCTCCTTGTTTGTTGAATGTTGGTTGTTGGATATTGAAAATTTCACAGTTGCTCCTTCAGATTTTCCAATCCAGTTGCGTTGGTTGGTTTTTACGTCTTCGGACCAGTCAATCCATTCAAGATTTTTTAGGAGTCGGTCAGCATAATCAGTGATTTTAAAAAACCATTGTTTTAGTTCCTTTTTTTCTACCTGAGAATCGCATCTTTCACATTGGCCTTGAATGACTTGCTCATCTGAAAGCACGGTTTTGCACCATGGGCACCAGTTGACCTTGGCTTTCTTCTGGTAGGCCAAGCCCTTCTTGAAAAGTTGCAAGAAAATCCATTGGGTCCATTTGTAGTATTCGGGTTTGTAGGTCTCGACTGTTCTGGACCAGTCATACATGTTGCCGATTGAGGAGAGTTGGCGATAGAAGTTTTTTTCTGTTCGCTTGGAAACTTGCTCGATGTGTTCACCGATTTTCATTGCATAGTTCTCGCTATGAATTCCGAAACCGTCCAAGCCGATTGGTTCGAAAACTTCGAAGCCCTGCATTTTTTTGAAGCGTCCAAAAGTATCAACTCCAGTGAAAGTGTATATTCCGCCAATGTGAAGACCTTCCGCAGAAGGGTATGGGAACATCATCAAATTGTGGAAAGGTTTTTTGGCTTTGTCCATGTTCGGTTGGTAAAGCTTCTCTTCTTCCCATTTTTTTCTCCATTTTTTTTCTTGATTTTTGAAGTTGTATTGTGGAGTCGGTTTGTTATCAGGCATATGTTTGTTTAATGCAATATGACTCTAGTTTAGCTTGTTTTCAAGGGCTTTGCAAGATCAATTTCACGTAATTTGAGCTCTTGAAATCTTTATAAAAACCGAAAATTGTGCTATAATGTTCTAAACTTAAAAATTAATAAAATGTTATGAACAAGTATTTTATCTTTATAGTTCTGGTTGTGATCTTTGTTTTTGTTGTTTATTGGTTTGTGAAAGACAAAAACAAAAACATGACCGAAGAAGTCACCCCTCCCCAAGAGACGGTAGAAGCCACCGAAGAAATGGAGCAAAAAGATTCAATGGAAATTAAAGATGGGGTTCAATTGCCAATTGATGTGGGACAATCGACTTTGAAGTGGCAAGCTAAAAAGACTTTGGTGGATACCAACAACCATGAAGGAACAGTTGATTTTAAGAGTGGGTTTGTTTTGATGGATGACGCTGAAAGCTTGGCTGGTGGTGAATTTGTTATTGATATGCAATCTATCACTAGCACTGACCTAGAGGGAGCTGGGAAAGAAAAGTTGGAGGGACATCTGAAGTCAGAAGACTTTTTTGAAACAGAAAACTTCTCTACTGCTAAGTTGATTTTGAAAGAAGTTTCTTCCCCAGAAGATTCTAAGTCATCCATCACGGCTGATTTGACCATCAAGGGAATTACCAATGAAATTTTATTTGATGCTATGAATGAAGATTATGTAGGCGGATCAATTTGGAAAGCTAGTTTGGAAATTGACCGAACTCTTTGGAACATCAGGTTTGGTTCTGGGAAATTTTTTGAAAACTTGGGAGATAATTTGATAGACGATGTCATCAAGTTTGACATTGAAATTTTGGTACCCAAAGAAAAATAGCCCTTCTTCATGATTCATAAAAACCCTTGGTTGTGCGAGGGTTTTTATTTTTTCGAAACTTGGCAAATGTTTTTTCTGACTTAAAATAAAAAACCGCTTTCGCGATTTTTGATTTGTGGACCAGACAGGACTTGAACCCGCTACCTCCTCAGTGCAAATGAGGTGCTCTACCAGGTGAGCTACTGGCCCATGGAAAAACTATTAGAAGCTCTTTCGGTGGGCATACCAGGATTTGAACCTGGGACCTCAACATTATCAGTGTTGCGCTCTAACCAACTGAGCTATATGCCCTAATTAAAATTTCAATAAATTGTTTGTGTTAACAGCCAAGTTTTCCGCACACAACGACAAAAAAGATTATAGCAAAAAACAAAGCTTTGTCCAGAGCTTTGCTCCGCCAATTAATTATACCACAGCCTCAAATGAATTGACAGTTGGACTAATAAAAAATATAATAAATAAAAATTTAGCCAATCAAATGAAATTTAAGATACTAGACAATCTAACCCACACCCCAGAGAAAATCCTCCGGACTTGCGGCTATTTCCCAATATTTGATCACAGTTCCCAAAAAGCAAGTTTTGTCAAAAAAATTACCGCAAACCGCTACCCCCGCTTCCACCTCTACCTAAAAAAGAAAGGTGAAAATTTAATTTTCGACCTACACCTTGATCAAAGCAAGGCGGTCTACTCTGGAGCCAAAGCCCACAACGCAGACTATGAAAGCCCAGAAGTCAAACAGGAACTGGTCTTGATTTTTCAAGCAGTAAAAAAGCACATCCCTTCAACCAAACAGGAACAACAACCCGAACCTACCAACCCACCCCCAATCGCCGATGAAAAAAACCAACCCAACTGGCTCTCAAAACTTTTTAAAAAATGATCCGGGCACCTCAAAACCTCACAACACAAAACAACAAACCAAACAAAAAAATCCCCCGCCGAAACGGGAGATTTTTTATATATGCTCTAAAATTACTCAGCTTTAGTAACATTTGAAGCATTCAAGCCTCTTGGGGTTTCAGTCAATTCGAACTCGACTTTATCTCCTTCTTGTAGGTCGTCAAACTCGACACCTTCCAAAGAAGTAGCGTGAAAGAAAACACCTTTTTCGTGTTCCTCGGTCTTGATAAAACCGAACCCTTTGTCTGTCTTTTTTTCAATAACTCCTTGCATAACTATTGCATTTTTAATTAATAAACCAACTTTAACAGAAACCGACTTGAATCCATCAAAAATTGTAGAAATCTACTCTTAACGTTGTTCAATAAATAAACAACAAGTAGATTCGCTTCAAACAGTCTTACATAAACATCTTCAATTGTCAATAGAAAAGGGAAAAGGCGAGTCTGATAATACAAAACCCGCCTTTACAAAACCCCTCCTAAATTCAAACGACCCCTTCTATTCTATGCTCTTCAATTTCACCAAAAGTCACAGCAACCATTCCAGAAAAGACGACGAGAAGCCTAACGTTTTTTTCTCTTCCATCAGATCCAATAACAACCCTCAGGCCAGTTACTTCAATTCCATTTTGAGGACGATGCCCTGTTCCAGGCTTGGTTTTTTCTTTCAATAAGGCTTTGACCTCTTCGCCCTTGCTTCCCAATTTTTTAATTAGAGCTTCAAAGTACTTGCCTTTTCCTTCATTATAAGGAATCGCCAGCCATTCGATTGCAGAGAACTCCTTTACTCCGAAAGAAACCCCTGCCACACCATCAAGAATTGATTGCCCCTCAAGTTCAACAAAAAAGTCAACTTTCTTAATCGGCTCCTCCGGAGAATCATCAGCAACCACAGCTGTCAGCTCAATAATCCCCTCCTCGCCAGATTCAAGGTCACCAGGATCAAGATCTTTATCTGAATCAAAATCCGATTCAGGATCATCCAGCGACTCGTCGCCAGGATCCGGTTCAGCGTCCTTTCCGAGATCTGTAGCCACACCCTGCTTATCGACAACAAAATCTACTTGAACCTTCGGCTCACCATCTTCCAAGTCGGTTTCGCCCAAGTCATCCTCAGGAGGCTCTTTGCCCCGCTGACCATCATCATCCAGCTCTCCGCTTTCCTTAGCCTTCGCCGCCACATGAAGACCTTTTATATGTTTTTGATAGCCCTCGTCATACTGACTGAAGCAAACAAACCCCAAGGTCTCATCCGGAAAAATTTCCCAGCCATTGTCTTTAATCAGCTCCTCGGCTTCATTTCTGAAGGCCTCCTTGCTCCACTCAATGACAAAACTCCTGAGCCTGGCAGCTTCCGACTTATCCTTCTCAACAAAAGCAATCAGCCTGTCTTCGATGTCATGCATTTGGAAAAAAATTCCGCCCTTATCAACAAGCCATTCAGCAATTTCAGCCCGCCATCTCAAGCGCCAGACCTTTTTGGTCAGCCAAAGTTTTTCCGCCTTTAAAATCAACCCCACGAAAGGAAAAAGGAAAACCGCCAAAACAAAGAAAAGCTTCGAGAGAAAAAAGATTGTTTCCATCCTTAAATAGAAATCCGTGCTCAATGAATTTTCAAATTCCATCGCAAGAACCTGATAACAAAGAACACAAACAACCACCAAAAAGACATAGAAAACAGCAAAAATAATAAATGCCCTAGGCCCAGTTAAAGCCAAAGAAAGCAAGCAAAAAAAAGAAAAGATGCTCCCAAAATCAACAAAAAAACTTTTCATAACACGTCCTCCTACTTTATAATTTGTCAATTTACTAGAAGCATCATTATAAAACCAAAAAGCCCCAAAGTCAACAAAAAAGAGCTTGCCCAGGCAAGCCCCAGAAAACCAAAAACTCAAAACCAAAAATCACTCAATCTCCTTCATAAAAGTGATCCTGCTACCAACAATGTCTTCAATCTCAATAACAGGAGAACCAACAAAAAATCCTTTCTCCCCAGCAAACTTATCCAAAGCTGGATAGACTTTTTTCAGCACAAAAAAGTTTGAGGTCTTCCCCCGAAAAGGAAACTCCGTCACAATATATTCCTTCAATTCAATCTTCTTAACCAAAAAATCCTTCTCCAACTCAGGAATCTCATCAAAATGCTCCTTCTTCAAAACAACTCCAACTTCAGCATAAACCTCATCACTATTCAGCCCAATAGGACTACTGAGATATTTAGCATACCCAAGATTAGTCTTAATCTCAAACTCAATCCGAAGTTCATGATAGAGCTCATTCATCAAAGTACGCACCTGCTTATAATCCCCTTTGACATTCCGATAAACAACAATTTCTCCCCCTGCTTCCTTGATCTCCAAATCAATTCGATTAAAGAGCCCAAAAAATGCCAAAGCCGCCCCAACAAAAATAATAATAATTCCCAATAAAGTTGAAGATGATGTTGTATTCATATTTTCTTGACCCGTTAAATTATTTCAAACAAAGTTTGAAATACGATTTAACTAGGTAATTTTATTTTTAGTTCTTTCTATGATTATACCAAACAACTCCTCACCGCACAAACAAAAAAATCAAACCAATTTGAAAACCGGCTCGTTCATTGAACTCACCGGTCTCAAATCCTTTGCTCTTTAAACAAAATTCCCCTGATTCTGCTCAGGGCAGGAACAGTCTTGATTATCCCCTGATAGAAAATTCTCAACTCTGGAAGAAAAAATCTTTGGTCACTTGACTCAACTGTGATTGTTAACTTTTTTTGATCACAAATAATCACAAGCTCGCAATTAGTATTCAACAAGGCCTGATCGATAGATAAAGAAAGTTTTTGGATCTTTTCTTTGGTCTCCGCAACTTTTTCTTCCAACTCTTTCTGTTGCTCGAGTTTAACTTCAAGCTCTGCAATGATTTCTTTCAATTCTCTGTAACCAACCTTGAGATCAGAAATCAAAGAAGCATTTTTGGCGGTCATCAGCGAATCGGCATGGTCGCAAATCCAAAAAAAGTTATTCGGGATATCTTCCAGCTTGGAAGCCGTGTCAGAAAGTTTTCCATCAAAAGTTTTTTTAATCCCTACAATCTTGCCCCCAATTTCCTTGATGAGTTTTTTTCTCCTTTCAACCAACCGCTCAATTTGAGGACGAAGGTCGGCAAGCTTTGAAAGAGAAACCCTGTTAACGATAAAAAGGTTTTCGTCGAAAACGAAAGTGTTCTTACCAATCAAAAAAGTATTGGAAACCTTCCCTTTTTCTATTTCGGCTTTCAGGTTGTGGGCCGAAATCCTTCTTTCCGTTGAGCCAATAATCAACTCTGGGCTCTTGATTGTGCTGTCTTCAGTCGCCTGAGTGATCTTCACTCTTTCAAGGCTTTCCAGGGCAGACCGAATAACGTGCTGAACACCAATTGGCTTATCAGAGAAAATCTCTCCCCCATAAGATCTTCCAATTGAAACTTTTTCCTGGCTGAAAATTTTTGCATCAACCAACTCGCTTGCCGTGAGTGGTTTTCTCGTCCAAATCTTTACTCGAGGGTCAATCTTTCTTTCAACGACCAATTCAGCTGCAAAAGGATTTTCTTTACTCCCAAGATTGCCGATTTCCAAGCCAATATTTTTGACTGGAACCTTGTCGACGACATCCAAAGAAACAATCTTGCCGTCAGAACCCTTCTTGAAAGAAATAACCCCTTCTCGGCCCGCCACAATTCTGCGAGATCCATCTGGGTTTTTTATTTCAGTGACCCCTTCTCCAAACTTAGCAGGATAAACAAGAGGCTCGCGAGGCTCAAGGACCTTCCCCCTAAAAGACAACCCCTGTTTCCCTTCAATAGGCCTGCTCAAAACAAGCAGAATAGCACCTTTCAGAACCGAAAGCATTTTCCCTAGCTCCAAAAAGTCAAACTTGCCATTAGCAAGAACTTTGCCCGGAGAATCTTCAACAGAAAAACCGGCCTCAATAATCCCGCTGTCTTTTCCATGCTTTGTTGGACGGCCAACCATCTCACAAAGAATTTCATATTGAGCAATCTTGATAATCAAAGTTCGATCAGGCAATTTCCTCTCACCAGGCTCTCCTGGAAAAAGAACAGTCGGAACTTTCCTGGCAACTCTTTTCCCTGAAAGTTTTTTAGAGTTCTTGATTATTTTGAAAATAGTCTGCTTAAGATCATTCCCAAAAAAGCTAAGATCTGCTACGTAAAACTGCTGAAAGAAAAGATACTGGAATTTCTCCCAGAATTTTTCTAGGCTCTTTTCCGCATCAGTGATGTCAAAAAGAAGAAAGCCTCTACTCTCATCATTGCCATCAGGAATAACTTCATCAAATTTAGGATATTTTTTCTTACTGAACCTCTTCAATTCCAACACCCCCTTCCGCGTTGTTTAAATTATTGTCAAAGAATCACCAATTTACATTGGTCAATTATTCTAAACCAAAAAACAAAGCCTGTAAACATTTTCCCAACCAAAAAGACCAGACGGATCATTAACCCACCTGGTCTTTTAGTTTGCAGTTTCCCCACAAGGAAACTACTCATCGGACCCTCCGAAATTCCAGTTATTAACCAACTGGATTATTTCATCTGTTAAATTAGGATAAATAAAGGAAACTTTTTTGCCACATTCGGGACATTTGATAAGCCAACCCAAAACAAAAATGCTCTCCCTTGAATTAACTGTTTTTTTAAATTTTCCGAACTCTCCTTTATCTCCTTTTATAGACTCTAGTTCGGCATGACAATAACCACAGACAGCTTTAATTCCTCCAGGAATTTCATCTGGCAACTCAATTGCAGAAGATTTAAAAATCCCTGATCTTATAACATTCGGCATCCACACTTCCTCTCATAAAATAATTTCAAGCGCTTTTCTTTCCCTCAGATAAATGCTCCGAACAGTCGACATAAAAATTTCAGCCTCGGGATCAAAGCAAGAACCGCCCTCCAACACCCCTGGCCTGCTTTTAACAACGGCCACAATATCCGGAGAAATAAGGTATTCAATGGGACCCCCTTGAAAATAAATCTTATCAGAACGAGGATAAAATCCTCGAAGAACATACCTCGCAAACTGTCCCCCGAAAGTGAAGAAGCCGTCATGAAATTTAGCAAAAATCAACAGCCAAGCCCCTTCCTCGATCCCCTCAAAAAACTCCTTAATCGGTGTTCCATAATAAAAAATTTTAAGATTTCTCATTCTTGAGGAACCAAACTCACTGCAATTTTTTAAAAATTTTTCCTGAAACTCCGGCGGCGCATCAAAAGCCACTTTTGGATTTTCATTGCAAAAATCAAAAAGTTTTTGCTCCAAAGGACTCATACGAAAAACTGAAAAAGTCATCTTCATAACCCATCACCTCCCTCCATATTTTAAATTTTCAAAGAAACCTCAGACTACCAAATCCCCACCAAAAAATCAAATGAAAATTCCAATTGTTACGTAGCATGCTACGTAACAAGTAAAAATAAATACATATTTAAATCAGTATTTAAATCAGTATTTAAATCCTGATTTCATTTTCTACCATTCATCAGTGAATGGTAGAAAAGGTTCGAGTCCCTATTCCCGAACAAAAAAGCCCTGGGGATTCGAGGGTCAGCTCACTAAACTCAAGCGACGCCTTCGGCTTGCTTTCGTTAAGTGGCTCCCTGCCGGCAGGCAGGCTCCCCGGGACTCAGCCCACTCTCTGTAGTTGCTCGCCAGCTCGCAATGACTGCCTCCGCCTTTCGAATCCCTATTCCCGAACAGCAAAAAATCCGCATCAGCGGATTTTTGTTTTGCTGTTCGGGAATAGGGATTCTCCCTCGCTCCGACTCGGGCACCTGGGAGCTACGCACCAAAAGCTCGCCAGCTCTCTTTTTCTCGCTCCCTTCGAATCCCTAACCCTCAACAGATAAAAATAAAAACACCCTTAAAAGGGCGTTTTTCTTTTTATTGTTCGGGAATAGGGATTCGAACCCCAATTGACAGGACCAGAACCTGTTGTCCTACCGTTAGACGATTCCCGAATCGAATAATAATCAAATTTTATTCTAACTCAAAAAAAGAAGCTTGAAAACCCCAAAATAAATGCTAAAATAAACCCAAACTAAAAATCCCCCATGAAAAAAATTCTAATCATCCTCCCACTAGCAATCCTCATCCTACTTCTGGCTGTTTTCGTAGTGAACAAAAAAGCCAAAGACCTGAGTCAGCCGGTCAACTTCATCGAGGCCTCCAAACCAGTCGTCATGGAAAACCCAGAGCTCCACAAAGAAATAGACAAACCAAAAGAAAAACCAACCATCACCCAAGAAGCCCCAGAAAATGAAATCATCCCAGAAAAATATCAAAACCAAGTCGCCTTCACTTCCCAAGCCCCCTATGCCAAATGGGATGATCTCCACGACGAAGCCTGTGAAGAAGCCTCAATCATCATGGCCCATGCCTATCTAACCGACAAAGAAGAACTTGAAATCAGCGAAGCCGAAGATGAAATCCAAAAAATGGTCGCTTTCCAAAAAAACTATTTCGGCTCCCACAAAGACCTCAACGCTGAAGAAATGATCGAGCTAGCCAAAGAGTTTTACGACCAAGAATATAAACTAATTAAACTAGAATCAAAAGAAGAACCAATCACAACAGAAGAAGACCAACCTGAAAACCAAGACCTTTTTGAAGAAGCACCAAAAACAGATCCCCAAAAAACATTCCAAAAAAATATCGACTACCTCATAAAAGAACTCTCCCGAGACAATATCTTCATCATCCCAATGGCCGGAAGAAAACTTCAAAACCCCTACTTCCGCTCCCCCGGCCCTCTCTACCACGCCTTGGTCCTCACCGGCTATGACCAAAACAAAAAAGAATTCATCACCAACGACCCCGGAACCCGTCGAGGAGAAAACTACCACTATTCATACGAAATATTCTACGAAGCCATCCACGACTTCCCCGGCCAAAAAACCAAAATCCTCGAAGGCGCCAAAAATGTCATTTTGGTTGAAAAAAATAGTTTATAATTTAACACTAAAAATGAAAAATGTACTAGAACCAACCTTGAACAAACAAGAGGAACTAAAAATAGAACTGGACCTTTACACTCCAGAAAATATTCCCGATGAAAAAAGAGCTGAAGAAATGTCGACTATTTTTCTAAACAATTATCCAACCATGTATTCAGATGAACTAAGAGAATCTGATCTGGAAAGATACGATTCTCCTGAAAAAATACAGGAACAGGTTGAAAACGGAAATTTGTTTATCACCGCCACATCAGACAATAAAATAATCGGACTATTAAAATTCCGCAAAGAAAGGAGAACTGAAGATCCAGATTGCGAAGAATGGCTGGGCTCTTGGGTAATGGTAGACAAAAGTCACAGAAATTCAGGAGTAGCAGAAAAATTATTCAAAAAGAATTTAGAAATACTGAGTCAAATGAAAAATTCTTCTAATAAAAAAATATTTTTTGTAGCTGACGTTAATAAAGAAAATAAAGCATCAATTGATCTTTGTGAAAAATTAGGTTGCAAAAAAATGCCAGGAAAATCCAAAGAATATTTTTTGTTCAGAAAAGAAATCTTAGAAAACTAACCTAGCCACGACTTCCCCGGCCAAAAAACAAAAATCCTAGAAGGCGCCAAAAATGTCATCTTGGTTGAAAAAAATAGTTTATAAAAACCAGAACAAAAATAATCCACTCCCATATACTGTAATATGGGAGTGTTTTTTATTTACGTTGATGCTTTAACGTATTAACGTAAAAAATAATGCAATCATCTCGCGCCTCTTTCCCTCTCCCCTTTTCTCCCTTTATTCCCCTTTCCTCCCTTTTCCCCTTCATTACTCATTATTCATTGCTCACTATTCATTACCAATCGAAAATTGGCATATTGCTCATTGCTCATTATTAATTACTCATTAGCAGTTCACCGCCCTTCCCCCTGCCCCGTTGAATTTCTTCGAACCATTCAACTGGGGCTTTACCCCGTTAAATTGCGTAGCACCATTTAATTGGGGTTGCTTTTTCCTCAAAAACATGCCATCATAAACCTTCAAACGAAGCAACCTTGAAATCAAAATATTACTTAAAAAGGAGAACACCCATGGAACTAATAACCTCAAACGCTGAAGAATCCATCTTATCAATAATGAAGGCTTTCAGCACTGCAATGCAATTCAACAACTTCAAAAAACCGGGAGATGAAGAAAGATTTCGCAAACAGTTTCTTCGTGACTATCTCAAAAAGAACTCAACAAACCTTGCCGCAATGACCGGTCCCGAACTTCTTGGAATCATTATCAAGAGCATTGAAATTTTCAGCAAAGAAACCAAACCTCAGTATTCCCTGCCTCATTGTCGTCAACAGGAACTTTTAAAAAGAGCTCTACAAAAACTTTTCCCAAAAAATCAGGAACCCGAAGACCTTGGAATCGACAACTTGGTTTCGATTGAAGACGAACCAACTGACTGCCCCGACTGCACTGAACTCCAAAGACTGATCGACCATCTCAGAAAGACAATGGAGACCCTCCTATGCCCCATCTGCCAACAAACAGGCGGAAGACACTTAGGCGGGTGTAAAAACCTGAATGATCTGCTCACCCCAGAAAAGAAAGACTAAATCAAAAAGGAGACCACCAATGGCCCAAATCACACCAAACGCCGAAAAAGCCCTTTTGCCAATAATGAGATGGATCTTCACCGAGGGAGTCAGATGTAACACCTGCGGAACCCCCGATGAAGTAGAAGATGTTTGCAAGAAACTCCTCGAAAAGTATCTTGGGGAACAGCCGTCAAGCTTAACAGCAATGACCGACACCGAACTGAAAACCCTGCTCGACGAAGTCCTTGAAGCAGGAATTGACGTTCAAATGATCCTGCCTCCCAATGGACGGGAAAAAATCAAGAACGAAGCCCTGCAAAAAATCTTTCCGAAAAAACAAGTAGGTGGAGGGATGGGAGCCGACGACTCATTACTGAAAATGACCGAAATAAGGATCTCCGTTACCGATAAAAAACTGGCAAAGATGTTGCAGGAAGGAGGCGAGGAGTCGCTCCAAGCCACTGTTCTTCCACCTGGGGCGATCGAAGATCAACACTGCCAGTTGAAAGTTAAAATCAACCCCTCCCAGCATGAAGCCACCATCAAAGGTTCAGTTTTGTATGAAGACGAGTGGAGAGATTTTGTAGGATATTTCTCCATCGACGACGAGATACTCATATTCCACCTCCCGGCCAGCGAAAACAAAACTCCGCCCGCGGGAAGACGGCAATGGCTAGTCCCTCCCAAGACAAAAGCCTAAATCAAAAAGGAGAAAACCGATGAAAGTCACCAACAAAACCTCTTTCAAAATCTGCGCCTACTGCTGGCATACTAAATATGGCTTCGGCGATCCTGAAGTCATTTTGCCAGAAAAATCAGAAGAAATAAGAGGTCCCTTGTTAATAGATCAAGGCGATGAAAAGGGATACTTAGCTTTTCCTGAAGGTGAGATTATCTGCCATGAACACCCTGATGATGACAATGGCTTCCAGGTCACCCCCAGCCAGCCTCTCACTATTGAAATAAAAAAAGAGGGGGAAAAGGAAATCAAAGAAGAGGACCGAAAGGGAATCACAGTGGAATTCACCACTTCAGACCTCGTTATTTTCTAACCAAAAACCACAACAATAAAGCTCTGCCGGCAACCGCCAGCAGAGCTTTATTCTATTCTTTTAAAACCGTTCCACTTCCCAAAAAACCTGCCTGCCTTTTATTTAATTTTTCCCCTGAACAATCATATGCTTACACATGTAATGACATATGTAACAACATCTTTCATTTACTTCGATACTACGTAGTATCGAAGTAAATCTATTTTCCCTTGCCCTGTTAAGTTATTTTAATTTATTAAAATTAGACGAAGTCTATTTAACTGGGGCTTTACTCCGTTGAATTTCATCGAACTATTCAACTGGGGCTTTTCCCCATTACCCCCTTTTCTTCCCTTTCTTCCCTTACTCCCTTTTTTCTCTTCATTACTAATTACTCATTGACAGTTTTCCCCCGGAAAACCGTCCCACACCCTCCAGAGATCTTAAACCCAGCTTCCTTAGCCTCCCCCTCACTGCAAAAATACCGCTCACCTTGAGACGGATCAATCCTAGTTTGAGAATAGGAAGGACACTCAGGCAAAAAATAGATTTTCTCTCCAGTGATCTGAGAAACATTTCCTTTGATCACACAGTCTTCGTCCTCAGGCTGAACGTTGGTGCTTCCAGCAAAACCTTTCGGCAAATTCCCCTCACACGCTCCCCAAACCCCCAGCTTGTCCATTTCCGCCTCAGTGCCAAACCTCGCCAAATATCTCTTAAACCGAACATCCGGCAAAACCGGCTGGGCCTTGGCAAAACCATTCTCAATCATAAACTTCGCCACAAGAACATTGTCATCATCCTCCGTCCCAGAAGAAACAAAAACATGTCTCAAAAGCCTCCCAAACCCATCCTCCCCAGAAACATCCTTCTCCAGTTTGACTTTCTTGCCCTTCAACAAATCCTCCAAAGCCTTCTTACTCTCCTTATAAAAACATTCCCCACGATCAGGAGCCAGCATATTCAAAACCCGAACAACAACCACTTCGCCATTCTCACTTTCAACTTCAAAAGTGTCACCATCAACAACCCGAGAGACTTCATGCAAATTCTCTTCCACTCCCCCAAAATTATCAACCTTAACCAGCTTATACCCCGTCAAACCACTCGCCGCCATCAATAAAGTAATAGCCCCAACGATCGAAGCAGTTTTAATTTTAGATTGTTTTTTTGTTTTCATTTTTTTACTTGACAAATACTAAATTTTATACTAAACTTAAAATTTGATAAAGCTACTATTTAACCCAGGAAACACAGGAGGATTCAATGAGCGAAAGAGTAAACGGTTCCCTCGAAAAAAACATTAAATGCACGCAATGTCCGTGGCAAGGCAGAGAAACGGTTGAGAAAATTGAACCACAATCAATCGAACAAAATTTTGCATTCCTTGTCGGAAAAGGCATAGATACTCCCAAGAGATGTCCTGAATGCGGAGCGGATACCGTTCCGCTTACAAAGGAAATGGTGTCTTAAAGATTTCACCCGCCCGCCAAAAGCAGAATCCTGCTCCGGTGGGTTTTCTGTTTTTATGACCTTTTTTTTACTTTTCATAGTATTGACAAAATACAAATAATGTATATAATAAAAGCATGAATACAAAAGGGATCCGAACGGTGTCTGTGCCTAAGGAGCCCTTTTTTATTAGGCTAAATTTTTTTCTTTTTTATTTTTCCTTTTCATGCCCCCATTATACCACAAAATTCAATTTGCACCCTTTAAAAGGGTTGACAATTTAGCAATTCTGTGATAATATCTAGATTCAGGTTTTTCACAACATAACTCACCCAACAACAGGAGGAAATCACCATGCCAATCGTTTATGTCTCTGGCTTGATGTCAAGCGAAGAAAGAGAAAAAAGAAAAATCCGCGCTGAATTAAGAGGTTATTTCACAAAATTTGGATATTCAGCGGACAACACCACCGTCGCTTTCAATGAAGATTCCACAACCGGTTCAGATGAGCACGTAATGGCCCAAATGTATTCCAAATCATTCATGAAAATGGACGAACCGTCCTTGGACGAGATGTGCGATGAAGTTGTCGCCATCATGGAAAGATTCTCCAATCATCCCTTTCATGAGGCCTTCCCTGTTCCAGTCCTGGCAATGAGAGGAAGATGGAAAGAATAAACTTCCTTCATCCAGCCCCCCTCCAAAAAAAATCACCCCGCGGTCAAACGACCCCGGGGTGATTAATTTTTGGTTAAGTTTTTTTTCATACTAATCTTGCTTTTTTGTTGATTTTAATATAATATTTATTTTCAACAGAAAGTTGAAGAAACTTTGACATAAGGGGGGTAAAAAAATGGGAGAAAAACTTGGAATAGTCGGCACTCACACCGATGCTGAAGTTGTTGATGGCAAAGATAACCACAGCAGAATAATGGTCAAATGTAATGTATGCCACACCTTTGCTCATGCCTTTGAAAAAGAAGATGCGATTCGCGATTTGGGGAAAAGCGCTTGCAATCCCGATTGTGAAAACTGCAACACCCTGGGAAACAGTTTTGATGAAAAACCAGCAGTCCCTCATGATGGTCGTATCAACGACATATTACACACCTGTCCTTATGATGGAAACAGATGGTGGCAGTGCAATTCGCACTTTCGCCTCTGGAAACAAGTAACCAGTGATTCCGAATGGGAAAGTCTCCAGAAACAATACTAGGAGGCTTTCAAAAAATTTGTCCAAGGAACACCAAAGGCAGATTCACAACCCGAATCTGCCTTTGTTCTTTTTATTCTGGTTTTTTCCATTAACCCTGCCCTCCTTCCAATCCATTGACTTTTCTTCCAATTTACAGTACTATAACCTCTTGGAAAGAAGCAACCTTAAAATCAATTATTTGAATAGAGGAGATTAAACTATGAACAAGAAAGACTTCACCCCAAAAACAATCGTGAAAGATGGTTCAGGCAAAATTGGCGTAATCTGCGCTGATCTGCCCGGAATGATGAATTGCAACGAACCAGATCAAGTCAGTGTGGTTTTTGAAGACGAAACCATCGTACAAGGAAGAAACTGGGAAACCCTCTCAATCATTGGAAAGGAAAATGCCGAAATTGGGATGAATGAAGTAGAAAAATGTGGTGCCGGTACCGGAGAAAGCTGTTGCATTTTTCTGACCTTCGAATCCGGAGAACCAAAATGCGAACGCTATGGTTCAATAAGAACTACTTTGATCATGACACCGATGAGGGCCAAACGACATCCCACGGGACTCTACCCAGCCTGTCAGTTAAAATAAACAGAGGAGCCCCCCCACTCACCCCGCGGTCAAACGACCCCGGGGTGATTAATTTTTGGTTAAGTTTTTTGTTGACAACGAAATCTTTTATATAGTAGAATCCTTGAAACAAGAAAGGGTCATAATGACCAATGCGAAAAACGAGTTCTTTTCACACCAAGAAAATGAAGGAGAACAAGTTCTCTCTTTCGAAGGAGCGCCTCATGAAGAAGTATGAAAAAAGCAGTAAGGCAAATGTTTTGAAATTGCTGAGAAGTCTTCCTCAGCCGGGAAAAATTCTCATCGATTCACTTGAGCAAGGAATTTCTGGAATTTCCTTGAGACCCAAAGTTATTCCAGGAGAACTTCCCAAAAACGAGTTCGGGCAATGCGTTTCGGTTGAACTGAAATTAATGAAAAATGATGTTAATTTTGGCGAAAATGAGCTCAGGCTCAGAACTGCTTCCCCGGCATGGCTTGAGTGGATCAAGTCCCAACCAATCTTCGTTTTGGAAGAAAAAGATATCGGCCAGGAAATCTCGACAATACAGGAAAGACAAAAAACTTTCAACAAGAACACACTCCACCGCTTCCTGGACCAATTCTCCATCACCATCAGGATCAACAGAGACGACCATGACAGGCTTCTCGACGAGGACAACTACCCCATTCTTTTTTGGGACGATGCCACTTGCATATCTGGAAGCGCCCATTTCAGCACCATGCAACATATTCGAATGGTGGCAACCAGCGGTCTTGAAGACAGAGAAACCATAGAAAACAGAGCTCTTCACTTCAAATACTGGCAGATTCTGCCTGAAGAAAAAAAACCACTCATGAATGTCGTCATTAAATGGCACAAAGCCCTCATCAATCTCTATCATTTGATGAGGAAAGGCCGTGTTGAAATCCCAATTAACTTCAAAAAGCTGGAAAAAACCTGCTGGGATGAAATCAACCCCGAACTTGAAAAACTTGGATAATCCAAAGAACGCCAAAGGCAGATTCACAACACGAATCTGCCTTTGTTCTTTTTATTATGGTTTTTTCCACAAACCCTGCCCTCCTCCCAATCTATTGACAAATATGATAATAACTGTCATAATCGTAAGTCGAAATGAATGAAGGAACCTAAAAAAACAAGGTCTACGAAGAAAAGGAGACGAAAATGAGAATTAGCAAGGTAATAGAACGACTAAGCGACATTCTTGAGCGCGAAGGTGACATTGAAACAACCTGCACAGCAAGTACCCTGGAAGATGATCATGGCGGACCGATCCCTGATGTTTTCGAAAGCACTGTGGAAAATTTTGTTGTCGGTGAAAATCCTAAATTCGGAGGGAAAAAAGTTCGTATTTACATGTAAAAACCACCACGCTCCAAAAATAAAGCCGGCAACCCAACAGGTCCCCGGCTTTATTAATTTAAAAAAGTAATTAATCATTTACGTAAACGATTACGTAATTAATTACGTAATCGTCTCTTACCTTTTTATTCTTTCATGAATATTTATTGACTCTCTGCTAAATCTGTTGTATCATAGGTCTTTAAACAAAGAAACCTTAAAACTGACCACTACAGGAGAATACCCAATGACAAACTATGGAAACAAGACACCCACTTCGCCAGAACAAACCCTGGGAGTTGAAAAAATTGTGGAAATTTGCCAAAGACATCAGCTGAGAGAAGAGGCAATTGAAAAAGTATTTGAAATCTTGAGCGACTGGGAGGTTTTGGACGGCAACCAAGAAGCAAAAATACAAGTCGGTGCGTATATTGCAGGACCAGACCCTCAGAGAGAAAAAATCCTACTAGCCCTGACAAAAATCTCCATGGAATTCATGTGCAAAAGACTCGGAATATAAACCAAGCAGCAACAACTGCAAAAAGCCAAGGGTTTAAAAAATCTCCTTGGCTTTTTGATTTTCTATGTACTTACATATGTAAATACACATGTAATAACATATGTAATAACATTATTAAAAACTCACACCCACAAATCAATTCATGGGTGTGTTTTGTTTTTCGGATTTTCCCCTAAACCCATCCGCCAATTAGCGGATTTTTTCATTTTACCTTTTTCAAAATCTCCTCCCGATGCTTTTTAGTGTCACGCAAATTAGTTCCAAGCCCAAGACAAATTTTAGTCCCATTAATGTTCCCCAACTTACCCATGCCCAACACAACTCCCCAATCAGGAAAATCCAATTCCCAATCAAAAAACTCTGGTTTTATGAATTTTGCTGTTAACCCCCTTAACTCTTCAATGCTCTGACTTGTGTCAATGTCAATCTGAAAATGAGGAACCCACTCTCTCAAGGAGGCATCAATCTTTTTGGTCAAAACCAACTCAAAAATGGGACTCTCCTGACTATCCAAATTACAAATAAAAAACCATCGCTGATTTGAAAAACCAGACTCCTCTTCATAGATCTTGAATTTTGTCCCTACTAACAAATTCTTGAAATGATCAATTTCACTTTCAACGTCTTCGCAAACATAACTAATCCCAAGATGATTAAGGCGAACTATATCAACCTGAGAACAAAGTTTTTCCAGCTCAGCAAAATCAACATGCGAAAAATTTTTTTCAGTCGAGTCTGAAAATATCTTTCTACTCACATCTTCCTTGCCAAAAAGCAAAATCGACTCCTCGTTTATCTCAACAAAAGGCTCTCCATCTATTAAAAGCTTCGCAGATTGGCCATCAAGCGTCAAAAACTGACCGGAAATCTCGCCCTCCCTTGTCAATATTGAGATAAATTTAACAACCGCCTGATTGAAGTTCATAGGAATATTTTTATTTCAAAAACCTTTTTAAAAACTTCTCTCTATCAATCTCGGCTACTTTTATTTCTCGATCTTCATGTATAAAATGTTTTTGTCTAATTTCATCAGAAATTTCATAAACCCCAAAACCAACCGCAGTAAATAACCCCGGATGCTTAGCCACCAAATGAGACATGGCTGTTATTTTTTCCACCTCTGGATCCTTTTCAACGATCTCGGCAAGCTTTCTCATCCCCTCACGATATAATCCAAGTTTATTGCCAACAGTCCTGCCAGCAGGCGCATGTAACTGTATCTCGGATCCAATTTTTTCGTAAGACAACAGGCGATTAATTTCAACAAACCCACCAGACTCATTCATGGCACGTGCTTGTGCCTCTTCAAATTTATCAGCATGGGACTCTCTAATTTTCAAAACCGGACCGAGCGCTTTCATGACTGCGTCCAAAAAAAGCTCCTTTTCTGGAATGTCGCCACAAGCTTGAAGATTATTTATTGTTTCCTCTGCTTTTTTCTCAGAAAGAATCTCTTTATCAAAATTTCGAAAGAATTCCTCAATTACTTTTTTTATAGCACCTATTCTTTCTTCGGGTTCACTGAATTCATCAAAAATATGACCAAATTGAACTCTAATTCGTTTATATAATTCCGATTCCGGACCAGTTTCTATTGAATTAGAAATTGAAATTTTTTCCATTTTTGTTATTACTACTTCAACCGCTTTAATTATACCCCCCTACCCTTCAATATGCAATTTAAAAAATCCTCAACCACGCAAAAAGATATTTGAAATATCTTTTTATTTGTTTTTTTATTTTTCAACTTTCAAATTTGACCTTTCTTTTTTAAAGCTCTTTGTATTCTCTAGTTTTTACTATTTAAATACTCAGCGATTCTCTCTTTGTCCTCTCTGTCTTTATCTCCTTTAAAATAAACTTCCAAAAATTCTATAGAATCGTCATCCTCGTAATACGCATAAATTAAACGAAGAGACTTATTTTTTAAATACGCACATGAGAACCTGGCTTTAAAAATATGGACACCTTTCGAGCTAGTTAATTCAGCCCAATTTCTACTGCAATTTCCACAAGGAAAAACAACCAAAATCTCTTTGAATTTTTCCAAATCTTGATCTAACGACTTGTATTTTTTTTTAAATTTTTTGAATTCATTCTTGAATTTAGAAATTTCTTCGAATTGCATAGTTGCTAATATTACAGTTCTTCAAATTCCCTAACGGACAGGTTGTCTGGTCTATAGAAAACATGATCATACTCCAAGTCTGCTCCCGGTTTAGCGGCTGCCCACGGCATATCTTCATGAGAAATTCGAGAAAGTTCCTTGGCCGTTCTGTCTCCATAGCGAGCAATTACATCATCAATCATCTCGAGCTCTTTACCGCTTAAACTGCCCAAATCAGCTTTTTTACGAGGCAAAAACTTTTTCTGATCATAGGTAAAAAATTTACTATTTACAGCTTCCACTTCTTCGTCTTCCTTCATCCGATCTACCACTTTAGCAAATTCCCTAGGAGCAGGCCCGTGATGATTTCTAAAATAAGTTAGCCCCATTATTTGCTCCTCATATTTTTCATAATAATCAAAATCGATAAAATAAAGTAATTTATAAATAACAGTCATTCCTACATTGGGCTTGCTTCCTACTTTTTCTAATAAATAGAGGAAAACTTGTTTAAATTTTTCAATATTTTTTTGCGGAATCGATATCCTAATGTTGGTATTTTTAGACTCGCTCTCGACGCTAGCAACCAAGCCAAAGATGTCTTCTAGTTTTCTTTTCTCAGATATTTTTAAAGGCCTTTCCCCTTTCTCTATTTTTATAAGTGTTGGCCGAGAAATTCCCAAACGCAAAGCAAGGTCCTCTTGAGACATTCCGTAACTATCTCTCAGTTCTTTCGCATTTATTTTTTTTACACTCATCTTATTTTTACTTAATATTACTTATCTCTTTTATTGTCTAAACAATAGCACATCAGCCAAAAATAGTCAACTATTTTGTGAATAAATTGTAAATTTATTGTAAAATTTGACAACATTATCAATGTTTGTTAGAATTATGAAGTTGCAATAAAGAAAATTATGAATAAAAAAATCCCAAAATAAAAAAGAAGCGAAGACTAAGCTAATAATCCCGCTTCTTCCTGAACAAATCAATGTTCCCTAACTAAAAACATTGTAACTCAGGTCTTGGATATTAGCAACTTAATTATTTATAAAATTTATGATTCACGATTATAAAGGGCACTACCCATATTCAGCAGAAATAATAGAAAATTGGGATTCCACTTCTATCGGGGTTTACTATTGCGGATACAAAACTCAAGAAAATAAACTAATACCGCTGTACATCGGCAAAGGTGCTGGGGAGGGAGGAATGAGATCTCGCCTCCTAGATCACTTAAGAGAAGATAACTGGCCAGACATTACCCACTTCGGATATCGCACTTGCGACACTGAAGCCGAGACTGAGGAATTAGAAAAAACGGAAATAGCCAAATACAAACCAAGATATAACCATCAAGGTAAATAAAACCCACCATACATAAAAGGAGCTTGATTTAATTAAGCTCTTTTTAGTATTCACCTCCTTCTTTTCCCCAGGCGCTTTTTAAAAAAGTACGTAAACGTTTACGTAAATTTTTAAATAAATAATTACGCCTATCCTGATGAAGGTAATCATTTCTTATCTTTTCAATAACCCTTCTTTTCTTGAATCCATATTTGCGTTTATAGATGCACTCAACACCATCTATTTCCATTCTCACTCTTCATTTTCTTCGATACGCCTGCCCGCCTTTGGAGGGACGAAGAATCGAAGAAAATATGTTCCTCTCATCTCATCGCTAGCTATCAACCGAAGGTTGTATTATTCATTACTAATTATTTATTATTCATTGGCAGTTTTCTCCCAAAAAACTGTCTCCCCACCCCACCCAAAAACAAGATTCAAAGATATTCTAGGTGCATCAATGTATAAATACATTGATACACCACCTTCAACTCACTTCAACTCACTCTCCCAATCTCCATTCGCTACAATACACTGTAGTATTGTAACACTCAATTTTCATTCCACTCCACTATCATATACTAGAATATGATAGTACTTAAATTTATTTCCCCAACCAAAAAAGGCTCCAAGTAACAATCTACTCGAAGCCTTTTTTCTTTTCCTTTTTCGTTGATATTTTTTATTCTTTTATCCCAAATGGAAGCCAGGAAATACATACATCTTTCGATTGACCCGCATCGTTGTTGTCTGGAGACGTGAAACACACATTTTCTCTCATAAATTTTTTATGTGTTCCCCAATCCACCAATAAAGATGCACAGTAGTTTGTGCCTGGGTCCAGTCCTTTCAATGTATAGTTGATAAAATCCCAGTCGTGCTCGCTTGCTTTTAATTTCACTTTTTTACGTAAACTTGGCTTGTCTTCTTTCCAAATATGAATTTCGAAATTTTCAACATTACTTCCAAAGGTATAAGCGTTCCAGTTTACATTGACCGAAACCTTTTTTTCAACAGGGCTTCCAGCTATCGCAAAAAGAGGCGATAACAGACAAATAAATAATATGGAAACCGCCAATAATTTATATTTTTTCATTGAATTCTCCTTTTCCTATTTTTCAAAAGCCTATCATTTAAAATCAATGTACTGAATAACCATTCTACTCCATTCTCTCCAAAAATCAACCCAAAACCATCTCCAATCCACACAATCCCCACCCCACCCAAAAAAGATTCTAAGTGCATCAATGTATCAATACATTGATGCACTAAATATTTCGCTTATCTCGACTTCTATTGACTTTTTACTTAATCCATGTTATAGTTAAAAATTAAATGAAGAAGCTTTAAAAAACCCACTATAAAGGAGGAAGATTGTTATGGCACTTAAATGCGCAGAGAGTGATTGCAAAAACAAGGTGAATCTTGAAAATGGTACTCCCATCCGAACAGGCTGTCGATCCTGGGATTGGGCCTATCCATGTGAAAAGTGCGGGCGTTTACATTTTTTAAGCGGTATGGATGAGAACCAGCCTCCATCCTGCTTCGGCGTAACAAACCGTAGCGAAGAAAGGGCCTTTTTGATTGACGGCGAAGTCGTCAACAAGCCACCTGTTGAAGCCTAAAAGGTTGCAGCAGACAATTACCCCAACAATTTCAGAAATTGTTGGGGTAATTATTTTGTCTTCACAAAAAGCTATCTCAAAACCCTTCTTATTCTAATTCCAACAACAAAAAATTCCACATTCTCATTCTCCACTTACTACTATACTACGTAGTATAGTAGTAAATCTATTTTCCTTTACCCCGTTAAATTGAGTAGCACCATTTAACCAGGGCCAACCAAAAAAGATAAGAGATGATTACGTAATTAATTACGTAATCATCTCTTATCTTTTTTGCATCCATATATCGATATATGGATGCACTGACCCCTCTCCTGGCAAATAAAATTCGAACTTCTTGCACATAAAAACAGAAAATCCACCAAGGCGGATTTTCCGCTGGTGGACTTTTTGGTTAAATTTAAATTGGCGTGATTGTCAAAACGACGAGCCGGCCAACTTTTTCTTTTTCAGGAATATCGGAGAGTTCTTTACGAGATATTCTTTTGAATCCGTGCTCCTGATCTCTTTCGTATTCCGTAACTTCAAAAGAGAATTTGTAGCCGTCTTTTTCAAAACTCACCTTTTCATAAAAGTCCCCTTCGAATCTTGTGGCACTACTGAATTCGTAGGAAGCCATTACAAAAAGGTTGCCCTCAATTGCTGCCCTGAAATCAGCCCAGGAAACTCTGACAGCCGAGAGATCGACTTTGATGTATCCCAGTCTGGTTCGGTCGATAATGTCAGTGGGAAATAAAACAAAATCCTCCTCCCCGTAACTTTCCAGAATAGCCTGGGCAAAGACACCAAACCCCAACGCCTTTCCAACCACGAGAATATAGAAATAGCCATTATCTGTTATAATCTTTACCTTCTCCATTGGACATCTCCTTGCGTAAAATGGTTTTTAATACGTACATCTTCCGAATAAAAGATGATAGCATATTCATGTTATTTGTAAAGATATCCAAACAAAAATATGACCTTAAAACAGCAAAAAGGCTCCGAGTAACAATCTACTCGAAGCCTTTTTCTCCTCTTTTCCTTTTTTCTCTTTAAGCGGTTAATTTGAAACCGCAAGGGTCGCCGGAAATTTTTACCAAATCAAAGTGAATGCCGTGTTTATTGAAGCTGATTCCGACAAAACCAGCTTCTATCATTTTCATTGCCAATCTTGAAATTTTCCGATAATTGTCGTCACCATGGAATACATTAACCGCAATGGTTTCGGCGTCTGGTTCAAGTCTGCCCTTGATTGCTTCAAACAAAGGATCGAGAAAATTCTTCTTTCTCAAAAACTCCTCAACTTTCCGCTCGAAATATCTAATACCAGGGTTCTTCTCCAGTTCCTCAAAATCAAAGGACCCAATAATCTCTCCCGGCCCGCCTATCTCCAATTTCACTAAAACAAATGTCGGGGGACCCCGATCAACTGTAATTGGCCCAGTATAATCATCCCGCCTCCAAAGAAATCTCATTCCAAAAACCAGTTCTGGAGGACAATCCAGACCAGCCAATTTTAACAAAAACTCCCGGAGCCAGGTGGCACTTTCCGCTGGCAAAGCTTCTTCTATTCTTTCTGGTGCCAGTTCACTACGTTCAGCCCAATTTTTAGGCCCGAAAAAAAACTGTAAAATTTTCATGAATCCCTCCTCTCCTTATTTCAAAAGTCTATCATTTAAAATCAATGTACTGAATAACCATTCTACTCCATTCTCTCCAAAAATCAACCCAAAACCATCTCCGACTCACAATCCCCGCCCCACCCAAAAAAACAATTTCTAAGTGTTCCCATGTATCGATACATTGATACACCACCTTCAACTCACTTCAACTCCCTCCCTCAATTTCCATTTACTACAATACACTGTAGTATTGTAGTGCTTAATTCCTAAAAACAGAAAACCCACCGAGGCAGGTTTCTGTCAATCGATGGGCATTGAGTTTTTGATTTTAGCCTTTGGCACAGCTCTCAGCGTGCCTGGCAATTTCTTCCAGCCAGGAGCTCAGGCCAGGAGCGGGGACTTCAGCTTTTTTGGCCAACTTTTTAAGAAAATTCGCGATCTCCATTTCTTTCCCCTTGGGAAGCTTTCCTTTGAGAAGCATGCCAGCAGATCGTCTGGGCAATGTCTCATCGCTGGTTATTCCATCGATGAGCGCCTGAACGTCCCTGCTGAGATCATCAAAGATCACTTCATGAAACGGCCTTCTTAACAATTCATTTCTGTTTACCCAGGCCCCGTCAAAAGTCCTTTCGATTGCACGGTGATGACTTCCTGTTTCAACTTCCTTGATTGTGTTTTCAGCTATTTCCCAGAGGGAGCTTTCTTTGGATACGTGAACTTTTCCTGCTTCGGGGTCTAATGTTTTAATTTGTCTTAACAACAATTCTTCAGGTTTCATAAGGAGCTCTCCTTTAAAAGATTTCAACTTAATTGTTGAAAGGAAATACTACACCAAAACAAAAAATAAATCAACCCAAAACCACTCTTCAAAACAAAAACGGCGAGCTTTAAAAACCCACCGTTTTTTATTATTCATTGTTCATTGTTCATTATTCATTCCAGTTCTCTATCCGGAAAACTGCTAGTAGTCCATCATATCACCCTCTGGAAGATAGACCTCCCCATAATCAGCAGTAAAGGCCTCTTCAATCCCTCTCCCAACTGGATTTCGGTTGTCTAAAGCAAACTGAAACATCATGCCGCCAAAAAGCATCGCAAAAATAGGCATTAAAAAGAATATCACCGCCAAGACAATTACCAACCAAGTTCTTCTTTTTCTAGTCGGATCATAGACAACAATAGTTCCCGCAATCATATCGTGAAGACCTTGCTTTTTCTTAGTAAACGCAACCATCAAAAATCCAATACCCAAGATGATTCCACTCACAAGCTTCCCCACAATCTCTCGAAGTGACGCTTTGCCAACACTGAGCATTCCCCCATCTTCGGTGGTCACTTTCAATCCCACTGCCATTTTCCCCAGAGTCGCCCCTTTGTTGCTCAACATATAGATGGCATATCCCCAGATCAAAGCATAGGACAAAAGCTTGCCCAAATTTTCACCAAAAATAACACTCACTAATGCGATAGGAATCAATAAAATAAACCCATCTAAAATAGCCGCAGCAACCCTGACAAAAAAGCCAGCATATTCAACTTGCGCTTGTGCCTGCGGCGCTCCCCCTTGAGCTTGTGCCTGCTGTGGCTGTGCTTGAGCTTGTGGTTGTGGTTGTGGCACTTCCCCCTGAACTTGATTTTGTTCTTGCATTTTTTATTTTTTATTTTTTATTTAAAATACCTTTTAATTATTATATCACCACCAAAATAAAAATCCTAGAAAAACATATTCATAATCTTCAAATTAAAAAAATCAGTAATCATTTACGTAAATGATTACGTACTTATTTACGTAAACGTTTACGTAAATTTTTCTGGGCTTTATTTACGGTGCTCTCTAATAGTGAACCCTCCGTGGATTTTTTTGATGGTCACTTTTTGTTTTTCTCTCCAACCAAGATCTTTGACCATCCTGATTGGCAAGGTCACTGAGATTGAATGCCGACCAACCTTGGTCAACTTCCTCACCATCTCATTTTTTGAACTTTTATCCGCCATTTTATATTATTTAAAAATTAATTTAAACGACTCGCTCTAGACTCGAATGACCGGAGGACTTCTCTTCTCCCATTTTCCTCATCCTAGAAATGGCACCTTTGAAAGAATTAATATTTTGTTGAACATAGCCTTTGATCCCGCTTCGAGGATCCTCAAAAATTTTGATCTGGTTTTCGAAAGAGTCTAGGATTTTATTAAAGATTTTTGTTTCAATTTCGGATGGCTGTCCTTCTACTTCTGTGTTCATTCCAGTTAATAAATTTTCAAGATCTTGTTGACTTAAAGCAATCATAAAAAGTGGCACATGATACATTTCTTTTCTAACAATTTTTTGCCTTTCATTTTCATCCAATTCATTTTCAAAATTAAGTCCATATTTCAAATGAGCTCCGCCCTCTCGAGCCTTGTTAAAAACTTTTTCTAACTTTTTAGTATTACCAATCAAGGAATCAGTCCCCCTGATTTCATCAAAAGCTCCCACAACTTTTTGGGTTTTGGCGTCAATAATAACAGTATCTACCCCATTAAAATAGTCATCATATTTAGAGGCTCTGGCAACAATGAATTCTGAGTTTAAAAATTTATAAAAAACACACAAAATTGCTTTTTCCAGTTTTTCTGGCTCCGTGCCTTCTTTTTCCCTCCAGTAGCTTAATCTTTTCTCCGGTGTATCAAGTCCCTTGTCCTTAAAAAAATCCAACCGGCTGGAATTGGTGGTGTGGGCATCACTAAATATTTCTTCTTGTTTCAAAACCCTGCTCTTGTCTTTTTCAACATCAAAGCCGGAAACACTTTCAAACCCTTCCATTTTTATAGAAGAATCAAGATTTAAAATTTCACCATGTTTTTTATTTTGAATTTCAGAAATTTCTTCGACAAGATTGTCTAAAGATTTTTTTGCGACTTCAGGGCTCTTGAAAAATTCACTCATTTTTTAAAAATTAATTATAAATGAATGTCAGTCCCAGACTTGAATGCTGGAGTGTGAAAAAGAAAATATTTCATTTTTCCAATCATGTTATACGGGGTGTCTTTGGGAACAAAAACCAAGTCATTTGGTCCAACTTGGCTTTCTTCTTCTCCAACAATAAATTTTCCCTCACCTTCAAGAATAAAATAGATCCGATCCTCTATCGGAGACTTCACTTTGCCATGTTCCCCATCAATTTCAATCAACGTCCCGCTGAAAGCATCATTAATATTATATTCAGCAAGTTTCATATTCCGAACTTCCTTTTTGTTAGTATCTTCGTGTTTTATAATCATTTTCTCGGTTATTTTTTTAATTACCTAATTATACCCCGTTAAATAGACTTCGTCTAATTTTTACAAGCAAAAATAATTTAACGGGGTAAAACATTTTTTCTTCAAGCTATGCAATTTTTATCAATTAATTTTTAACCAATTTTTTTGACAAAACACCCCATTTCCAGTAGAATTCATCCTCTCTGCCAAACTCACGAATCGCGCTTAGCTTTAGTCTATATCAAGAATCTAGACTAACTGGTAAGACGGGATTCGCCTGTTTTATCCTGTCGGTCATGCCGATGGAATGATTCCCCAGGAGTCATCATTTTGTCCTTTTTAAACAAGGAGGTATTAGAGATGAGAATGGAAGAAATTTTAAGAAGCCACCCGGGCTGGTGGTGGGGTGACGGCCCCAAAGTAGAAATTGTGCGTATGAAAAAAACGCCGTTTATTTTTCCGGGGATTTTACCAGATTATTGCACTCCAAATAAAATAAAAGAGTGCCTGACAACCATCTTTGGAAACTACGCCCAGCGCTGGGCAAAAGAAAACCTGGAAAACACTCAGGGAGCAGGCTATCCCACTTTTCTGCATCGTTGCATTAAGTTTTCCGGCAGACTTTCAGGCAATGAAATCATGAATGGTCTGAATAGCATGGAAAATTTTATAAGACTTCCGATGAAAATTGACAACTCCGTTCTCTGTTTTAAACGGGTGGGAAATTCTCTGGCCATCAAAATCGGAGATCGAAACGGAAACACCCACCGAGATGGCACGGCTATCCTGAAAAAACTGTGCGAGAAGGAGGAAGTCCGACTCGTAGGTCTAAAGACCCGCTATCTGGATGAATTCGTCAAAAAAATCGTCTTCACAGTCCCCCTGGTTCGAACCGAGGAAAAGTCGATTGATTTGAGAGCTCTAGTTTGCGAGCTTGAAAAATTCTGTCCCGGTTTTAAATGGGGAGAAGATTTCACCAAGCTTCCAAGAATGCTAATTGAACACTACCGTTCTGAGCACCCCGGACAAGTTCCAGCTGGAAAATTCGGTCATGCCAAAAGGAAACTCCGACTTGTTCATATGGACTATGACTCACAATCCCCACTGAAGCCTGATCACTCCTCGCGTAGAGGCAATGTTGAACAGGGCAACACTCTCGGCCCCTGGAAATTCATCAATGAAGCTGACCTGTTTCTGCAGATCACAATTGACGGGGGACTCTCTGAGATCAGCGACACCACGGGAATCTCAGATGACCACGATGTGGCCCAGATACGAGAAGACTTGTGGAATTTTTCACTCCTCACATATCACGAACTCTCAGCCATGCTGAAGGCCAAGCAGATGAAAAAATAGAGCCTTCGCATCAAAAAACTTAAGGCCCTGCAAGCAAAGCTTGCAGGGCCTTAGAAATTCCCCCAACCAAAAAACCGTTGAAGCAAAGTGTTGCCTCAACGGTTTTTTATTTTTCACCGACTGATTGTTAATCAGCCAGTCTGTTTTTCCGGCAATTCGGATTTTTTTACAAATTGACCGTCCAGAAAATAGCACCATTCCTCATCATCCTTCCCTGTCCAGACAATTTCTGGAGGGATTGGGTCTGGTTTTTTCGCTAGAGAGTGCACAAGACCACACTGACTGCAGAAAAAAAGATCTTTGGTGAGCTCCTTTGTTCCTGCCGCCGGAATCTCAACTGGCTTGCTTAAATCGATTCTTCCTTCTGCGCAATCAGGGTCCATGCATTCCGGGCCAGCTCCTTCAAAATCAAAAAGTTTTTTCATTTCTACAGAAATGATCTCATCAACCCCTTCGAAATCCCGATCAATCACTGCTCCCAGAATTCGATACACAAATTCTTTGATCCTGGTTTCATTCCCAGGATCCAGTTTGATTTTATACTCCATTTTTAGACCCTCCTTTCCCGAAAAGAATTTCTTCCAGACAGTCGTCGAGGGAATCTGGGTCTGCCGTTAAGTCTGACTTATCTAGATCAGAAGAGCCCATGGTAACACCTGCTCCCGTGCCAATCCAGTGCTTTTTAAGCCTTCCCAGGTCGCCCCTTGTAAGAACAAAAATATCCTGAGAAAGAAGACCATCAACCGAAAATCCTTCCGCCGCTTCACTCAGATCGATAATAATAGTGTCATTGAGCTGAAGCCCCCGTCCAATAGCAATCTGGACGATTTGGTCAAAAGGCTCCTGCGCCCCCGGACTTACCTTGGCTTCACCGCCGATTTTTTCAACCGCCACCGGCTCGCCTTCTCTTTCATGAATCAAGGCTTTGGCCGACTCACTGATGTTCGGCCGCTCCCTTTCAATGTCTGCAACGATCTCCTTGTCCTCTTCCCAGTCAGAAGGAAGAACATAGGCCACCATTTTAAGAGCACCCCCTAATATTCCGTAGATTTTTAAAGATGCTTCTTCATCAACCTCCAAAAACTTGGAAACAATCAACGACCAGTCCTTTGGAAAACCAAACGGAAGTCCGTTTAAACCGCCCAGGAAATTGAAATTATCATCCAGACACTTGACTTCAAACTGATAGAACCTCGCTCTTTCAACTTCAATGAGCAAGGCAAGATCAAACCCCTCTCCCGGTTTATCAAGAAGAAAGACCTTAGCCACTCCTCCTTGATAGTTTGCCAACATCATCATCGCAATCGCCCTTGCCTTTTCCTTGCTAATAACAGCTTTTTCTGCCATCTTTCATTCCCTCCCATAGTTTACAATACTTGTTTCATTCAATTTTCAATGTAAAACATTATTATACCTTTTTTTCACTTTTTGTCAATTCTAATTGACCATCCTTGCTTGCATCCATAAACGCAAATATGGGTGCAACCATAAACTTGGCTTTTCTTGACTGCTATTGACAATATTGAATAATTATGCTATCATAAAGTTTTAGCATATTATTAAATTTAAACACGAGGAGGAAATAATATGGGAACTATAGCTCCACTTCCAGCAGACAGAGTAGCTGGTTTTATTCCTGGGGTGAGATATGAGTTCACTCCAGCACAGCATCTTCTTGCATTAGAGATTGCATTAGAGATAAAAAGCTCTGACGGAAAACCGAAAGCAAGGACCTTTCTGGAGGGTTTATGCAAAAGTTATGACAGAAAGAAAAAAATTGGAGTATTTGTTGGACACTCCATCGAAGATGGCGAAGAAAAAGAATTTATGTTCAGGGTCAAATACGGCACCGGGGGAAGCGTTGCCACTGAAAAATGAGAGACCAAACTCAATTCCAAAAGCCAAGGATTTCAACAATCTCCTTGGCTTTTTAGTTTTTTCTATGTACTTACATATGTAAGTACATATGTAATGACATATGTAATAACATTATCTAAAATTCACACCCATAAATCGATTTATGGGTGTATTTATTTTTTTGTCAAAATAATACGTTGATGCTTCAACGCATCAACGTAAAGTATTTGAGAAAATTTACGTAATCATTTACGTAAATGTTTACGTAATTAATTACGTAATCGTCTCTTACTTTTTTTGTTCCCATGTATCGATACATGGGAACACTGAAACATTCCAGCGGGATTATTTATTTCTTGCTTTCACGATGAAAACAAGCTTGGTTATTTCGACCAGTGAAATGTTGATGACAATAATGACCGCCAAAATCAACCAGCCTTTGAGGTCAATGGGAACAGTTTTGATCAGAGTTTGCAAAAACGGAACATAGATTGTTGACAAGAAAGCAAAAACCACGAAAACCGAAGAAAGATTCAGCCACTTGTTGTTGAACAAATCAATTTGCCAAATGTTGCGATTGAGGTCTTTGAAGGAATAGATAATGAAAGCGGTGTCGAGAGCAAAAAATCCAAACATCAACGTTCTGACATAGGCCAAATCCCAACCCATTTTTCTCCACAACAGCCAGAACATGAAAAGGATTATGAATTGCTCAATGATTCCGGTGAAGAAAATCAAAACTTTCATTTCTTTGGTGAGAAGATTGGTTTTGATTGTTTCAGCTTTTTTCTTCATCACTCCCTTCTCTGGCGGTTCAAAGGCATAGGCAATGGTCGGGAAAGTGTCTTCAATAAAATTATTCCACAAAATCTGGACTGGTAAAATTGGGAGAGGCCAGCCAAAAACCACCTTGGAAACTCCAACCACAATGATTGAAGCAAAAGAGTCGCTCAGGATATAGGCGATGGATTTTCTCAAGTTTTTCAAAATCGTTCGTCCTTCTGCCACCGCCTCAATGATGATGTCGAAACTGTCGTTTAAGAGAACCAAATCAGAAGCCTGTTTGGCAATCTCTGTTCCCGAGCCGACCGCAATTCCGATGTCGGCTTTTTTAATGGCCGGAGCATCATTGACTCCATCTCCCACCATTGCAACCACTTTGTCATTTTCTTGCCAAGCATTGACGATTCTGATTTTGTGTCTGGGCTCTGCTCGAACATAGATTTTAAAATTGTGAACTGTTTTCTTGAGTTGACTCTCACTCATTCCATCCAAATCTCTCCCTTCCAAAACTTGATGGGCTCCAATCTGCAAACCAGCTTCCTGGGCAATGAAAAGCGCCGTTTTCATTTGATCTCCAGTGATGATGACTGGTTCAATTCCAGCTCCTTGGGCTTTCTTGATGGCACTTTTGATTCCTTCCCGCAAAGGATCCTTGAGTCCTGCCAAGCCAACAAAAGTCAAATTTTTCACTTCCTCCAAAAGCTCAGCTGGGTTTTTGAGAGGTTTTTTTATTTCCCTGAAAGCCAAGCCAACCACCCGAAGTCCCTCTTCAGCCAAGTTTTCAGTTTTTTCTCGCCATCGATCTTTATTGTTTGATTTTTCAATCAACTGCTCTGGGGCTCCAGTGACATAGATGAAATATTTATTTCCCTCTTTCACCAAGCTGGCCTGAAATTTGTGATGAAAATCAAAAGAAAATTTTAAAAGCTCATGAGTTTTTTGGACTAAATCTTTTTGATAGACTTTTTTTGAAACTCCCATCAAAAACAAAGCTTTGTCTGTTGGAGAGCCATTGACCACCCAGTCGTCTATTTTTTCATCAGGATTTTCGATATAGGCCTCATTGCAAATCACCCCAATCTTGGTAGCCAGATTTTTGTTCTCACTAACCAATTTTTCAATCTGCATTTTCCCTTGAGTCAAAGTCTTGGTTTTGTCCAAGCAAATGATTGAAGCCGCTCCAAGGGTTTCAATGGAATTCATTTTTCGAACCAAGCCTTTTTTGCGAAGCAGTCTCTCCATTCCAATCGCCAAAATAACTGTGACAACAATCGGCAAAGACTCCGGCACTCCCCCGACTGCAATCGCCACAGTAGCTTCGAAAATTTCTAGAAGAGGATCCCCTCTCCACAAACCACCGACAAACAAAATGCCAACTAGAAAAACTATTACTGCTCCAATAAACTTGCCCAATTTGGCAATCTTCTTTTGCAAAGGACTTTTGAGCTCCTTGGTTTCTTTTAATAAAAATGCGATGTCTCCCACCTGAGTTCCCTCACCCACCGCCGTGACCAGCCCCAATCCCTTTCCAACTTCAACCAAACTTCCCATATAGACCATGTTTTCTCTGTCAGCCAAAGGGGTGTCGGCTGGGATTTTTCTAGTAATTTTTTTTGATTCGTCTGACTCACCAGTCAAAATCGCTTCCGAGACTTGAAGATTTTCTGATGAAACCACTCTTGCATCCGCCGGAATTTTGTCTCCGGAGCGCAAAACAATCAAATCCCCAACAACCAATTCTTCTTGGAAAACTTCTCGCTTCCTTCCGTCGCGAATAACAGTGGCGGTTGTCTTCAAAGCCGAGTGGAGTTTGGCAAAAACTCGAGAGACTTTCATTTCTTCTCCAAAGCCAAAAAATGAGTTGGCCAGAACTGACAAACCAATCACCAATGAGTCAGTGTATTCTTTCATCAAGAATGTGATGATTGAAGCAATGATCAAAAGATAGATCAAGGGCGAGTTGAACTGGCTCAAAAAAGTTTTGATCAAAGAAAACTTTTTGGCCTTAACAATTTTATTTTGACCATAGGTCTCTTTCCGAAAATCAACCTCACTCTCGCTGATTCCTTTTTTCAGATCAGAGCCCAAAAGATTTTCAACTTCCTTGCTCGAAATGCTGTGCCACAGAATTTCTTTCAATTCTTCTTTGTTTTTCATTTTTAATTTATTTTGAATTTATTTTATCATAATATTATTTTAGCAAACTCAACCAATAAATAAAGCCCTCAACGTTTTTAGCGTCGAAGGCCTTATTGACTTTCATTGATGAACTATCTTTTGGTAAAGGGCTCAAGTCGCCCTACAATAAACAAGCAGGTGTCCCTCAAATTAGGAGCACCCGGCTCCCCTTCCTGCACAGCAAGACTCTCAGCTCTGTTGAAAACAATTTTGACCGCTTTCTTGATCTCAGCCAGCAAGTCTGCTGTGTGCCTGAATTCTTTCCCGGCCTGCTTCAGCTCCCCTTCAAGGCCTCTTCTCTTTCTTTCAGATGCTTCAAGTTTTTCAAGAGTGCTCTCAAGGTCATCTTTGAGCATTTTAACTTGTTCTTCTGGCGAAGCTTCTTTCACTATTTGGTCTGTGTTCATTTTTCCCCTCCTTTGAAAGATTCAATGATAAATTGCCTTGGAAATAAATTGTGGCACAAAACAAAAAAACAAACAATATTATTTGATATAAAAATTTAGCCAAAACAAAACAGGGTCGCTGTGTAGTTAACAACTGACCCTGTTTGTAAAAATAAGCCTCAGCGGTTTATCAAACCCTCGCTTCTGACCGCTTGCGAGAAAGAGGGCTGGTCAACTGAGGATGAATGTGGGAAGCGCCTATGGTAGAACCAGCCTTCTTTAAAGGAACGGCCGCGAAAGAGCCGGGCTTGTTACCATTCTCTAGCCCAAGTTCCTTTTGGGCCTTGATGAAACCCTTTTTATCCAGATTAATGATCAGAAAATTTTTAATGCGCATCTTAACTGCATCTGTTACAAGATCACAATTTCCGCCGATCCCTTCGAACATGACCTGATCAATGCCTTTAAAGGCATTGATGGCCCTTCTAACATCCTGGCTTCTGGGCGAACAGAAAAGCTTCTTAAGAGCTTGAATGAATTTCCAGTCAAGCATCGGCTTGCCTCCTTTTGAGCTTTTCTCATAAAAACTGGTTCTCCCCAAAACTTCAATCAAACGAGAAGTTTGCCTTGCATTGATTTTTTTGATAGTCTTTTCGCTCATTGTTTTCCTTTTTGAATAAAAGTTAAACCAAAAAACCTTTGCCCTTGCCTATATTTTCAAAAAAACTAGTACCAGCACTATACCATAATTGACAAATAAATCAAGAGTTTTTGGCCAAAAGTCTTGATTCTGTAAAAAAAACAAGAGTAACATTGAAACTAAATTGACTTTGAAGAAAATTCAAAAAGAGGAGAGCTCAGAATGATGCCCCCGATCGAAAGTTACACAAAACTAGAAACTTTGATAATCATAATTTTTGCCATCTTTGTCTTGTATCAAATCTTCAGACCATCAGAAAAAAAGAGGTAAAAAAATGAGACAAAAAAGCAACCGGCAGGGTTTATCTAAATCCTGCCGGTTCAAGCGTTGTGAAGCTTTTTTAGACTTCCAGTAATGGCTCTTCTCCGACCATTGAGAAAAGAGTCGCCGTTGCTAATGGAGCAAGCGCCCAAAAAGCTATGTATGCCCATGGAAAAAATAATAACGCGACACACAAATAGATTAACCAATAGGCTGGGTAAATTTTATGCCCGCCTATTTCTGGCCAATTTCCGTATGGTTCTACGTAGAATTTTCCCCAGTTTCTTCTTAGTTTAATGGTTCTTCCAAAAAATAAGAAGAAAAAATGAATCACGCCAAAATAAATTGACATAATTACAACGAAAACTAGGAAAAATACAAAGATAAAAATTTTTGCCAAAAAAACTTCTAAAGGACTAAAGCCTGTTAACAAACAATTCCTCATAATCCCCCTCCCCAAGGTTCTGAAAAATTAAAATTAGACTTGCCCCAATATACTTACATATCAAAATTTTTTAGTCAAAGCAAAAAACTGCTTCGTTCGTCAAACTCAAACATCGCTCCGGCTTTCAAGTCCTGACGAAAGTGAAGCAGTTCACTTTCTCCGGGCGTACACAAAAACCGCTTTCGCGGTTTTTTTGTACGCCCGGCAGGACTTGAACCCACAACCTCCTGGTCCGAAGCCAGGCGCTCTATCCAGTTGAGCTACGGGCGCTCTATCTAATTTTTTTCATTTCGAATCCTGTAGCGTTTACACTGAGCGAGTGAAACGAGTCGAAGTGTGGACGCTACAGGATTCGAACCTGTGGCCTTTTGGGTGTAAACCAAACGCTCTAAACCAACTGAGCTAAGCGTCCTTAACAGATAGAAGTCTATTACAGTTTGACAAAATAATCAAGAGTAAAGGGCATTGATTATTAGCGCAGAGGGATTTCCCCTCGCTCCGACCTGCCTGCCGGCAGGCAGGCTCGGGTACCTGGGAGCTGCGCACCAAAAGCCTGCCTGGCCGGCAGGCAGGCTCGCCAACTCTCTTTTTCTCACTCCCTTCAAATCCCTCTGCGCGTACAAGAAAAAAGACCCTGTGGGTCTTTTTTCTTGTACGCGCAGAGGGATTTGAACCCCCGACCGTCGGCTTAAGAGGCCGCTGCTCTACCAACTGAGCTATGCGCGCATATTTAAGCAATAAAAAGATAATAGACTAAATAATAACTTTAGTCAATCTGTTTTTAAATCAACCCAACAATTTGTTTCGCCAATTTTTCCGAATCATGACGAATCAAAGAGCGAATGTCGGTGATTGAATCAGCCTTGCTATATTCTGGAACTGTCTTGCTCAGCATTTCCGCCACTACCACCTCATATTCTTTGGCCTTGAAACTAGAGTCATATTCTACCAAAACCTCCCCCTCTCTTTCATACTTCTTAGAAAGTTTCTCGTCCGGCTTTTCTTTATTATAAAGGACAAAATCAATCCGAGGTTTCGGAAAAAAGGAATTGATTGAATCTGCATAATCCTTCAAATCAAATTTTTCAGAATGCCCCTTCTTATTAACCAAATTACAAACATAGACGACCTTGGCCTTGCTTTCAAAAATGGCTTGTGGAATTTCTTTAACAATCAAATTTGGAATCACGCTGCAATAGTGATTCCCTGGTCCAATCACAATCAAGTCGGCTTCTCTGATTTTTTTTAAAGCCTCTTCGTTGGCTCTGGCCTTTGGAGAGAGAAAGATTTTCTTCACCCCTTCTTCTTGCAAATCATAATAATGATTGATTTCATTTTGCCCTTTCAAAATTTCTCCGCTCTCAAGCTCAACACAAAGTTTGGTGTTGTCATTAGTGACAGGCAAAACCCTGCCCTTGATGTTCAAAACTTTTTCAACCGTCTTCAATCCATCAGCAAAACTTCCTTTCATTTTCTCAGAAGCTGAAAGAAAAAGATTCCCTAAACTGTGACCTTTGAGTTGGCCAGATTCAAATCGATAGTTGAATAAATCTCGAAGTGCTTTCGACTCTTTGCTTAAAGCCACCAAACATTGCCTGATGTCTCCCGGAGGCAAAACCCCCAACTCATCTCGAAGTCGCCCAGTCGAGCCACCGTCATCAGCCATTGAAACCACAGCAGTGATGTCCAGATCATACTTCTTTAGTCCCGACAAAACCGTGAACCCTCCGGTCCCTCCACTAATCACAGCTATTTTTTTGGCTTGTTTTTTCATAAATAAGTTTTACCCTTTTCTTTAAAAAAAGTCACAATTAGTTTGTGGCTTTTTAAAAATACAAGTTTTTATTCCCCTCGAATCGCTTTCACAGCTTCCTCCAGAGCTCGATTAAGTTGAGGGTCCCAATTCCCTCGAATATCAGAATCCGTTATTTCAACTTCTATGTCGGCTTCCAGTCCAGTCTCGTTTATTGATTGCCCCAAAGGAGTCAGCCATTCAGCCACAGTCACTTTCAAACTTGATCCATCTGAAAAGTTTTCCAGCTGTTGAACTGAACCTTTTCCAAAACTTTTCTTGCCCACCAGTTTGCTTCCATTCAAGTCCCTCAAAGCTCCTGCCAAAATCTCTGAGGCACTAGCACTTCCTTCATTAATCAAAACAATCACTGGGGTCTCTGAAAAAACATCCCCTCCCATTGATTTGAATTTTTCAACGTTACCATTTCTGTGTTTCTCTTGGACAACAACGCTTCCTCTTGAAACAAACCTAGAAGCAATTTCGATAGAAACATTCAGGAATCCTCCCGGATTGTTTCTCAAATCAAGAACAATGGCTTTGTTATTGTCTGCAATAACTTTAGTGATTTCTCTACTGAATTCTTCTGCGGTATCCTCCGTAAAACTGCTGATTTGAAGATAGGCAATATTTCCCCATTTTTGTTCATAATAGACGCTAGCCAAATCAATGGTATCCCTAGTTATTTTTATTTCCTTAGTTTCAGTTGCCTCAGAGCTAATGACTGTCAAAGAAACTTCTGTCCCTTTGGGTCCACGAATTTTTTTGACCGCCTCATCAATAGTAATACTGGAAGTCATCTCATCATTAATTTTGATAATTTTGTCTCCCGCTCGAAGACCTGCCTTTTCAGCCGGCATTCCACTGATTGGTGCAATCACAGTCAAAATTTCATCCCGAATTCCCAGCTCGGCTCCAATTCCCTCGAAACTCCCCTCCATTCCAGTAGCAAATTCTTCAGAATCTTCCGGGTCCATATAGCTAGTATAAGGATCTCCGAGTGCCTTGACCATTCCTTCAACCGCTCCGTAGACCATGGTTTGGGTATCCAGGTCTCCATTGCTGATATGCTTTTTTTCTATCTTATCCCAAACTTTCCAAAAAATACTAAAGTCTATTTTTTCATTTTTCCCCTTATCGACATTTTTCAGAAGTTCACTTGGATTTGAAAGTTCTTCCACGAAGCTGGTCAAAGAATCAATCGGACTGTCTTCTGGCTGGCTTTGTTTTTTCCCCCAAGCCAATCCTCCATAGAAAAAAATGACACCGACCAAAATCAACCAAAAAAAGCCATACTGTTTTTGAAAAACAGTATTTAGTATTTTTTTAAAAGATTGACTAACTTTTTTAATGATTTTTCTTTGGTTGAACTTCCCCCTAGTCACCCTTCTCTTCGCTACCATTTTGAAACTTTTATTTTGTTATTACTTTTGTTGTCCAGTTGGGTTAATGTCACTTTGCTCTGGCAAATTGAAAATGTTTTGAACTAAGTTGTGAATTTCGTAATAATTATCTTGTCCAGCTCGAGGAACTAGAATATAACCAACCTCCTCTGGAGCGTCAACCGGATTAACCAAAAGCCCTTCCTCCGAACTCTCCAAAACTCTTTGATAGATTTTAGCATCTTGGATTCCAACATATTTCTCAAAAAACTTTTTCATTTCGCTGGAACTCAGATCAGTTTTCACGTTATCTCCAACTGCATTCAAAATGTTGTTAAGTTTTGAGAAATCAGAAAAAGTGTCCATCGAAATTAACTTTTCCTTAAGTTCCTTTAAGATAAGTTGTTGTCTTTTGGCTCTATCAAAATCACTTGAAGTCACTCTTGATCGAACATAACAAAGGGTTTTTTCTCCATTCAAGGTTTGCTTTCCGGCTGGCAATGAAAAGACTCCTCCGCATTCCTCGATTGGATTACGGCAAAGTGGATAACTGGCTACAATTTTTCCTCTTTCATCCTTCTTGTGTTCAAACTCACCTGTCTCAACAGTGAAAACACCCCCGACATCACCATCACAAACTTTCATCTCACTAAACTGAACCGGTTCTTCAAAAGGCTCTTTCAGATCAACCTCGACCCCACCAACGGCATCAATAAGCTGCTCAAACCCTCTGAAGTTGATGGCTACTGAATAATGAACATCCACTCCGGTGATTTCAGAAACAACTGTTTTCATCTCACTCAAACCAGTTGTGTTCGCTTTTTCCTCGCCGTAATAATAAATTGAATTTATTTTTGAGTGCTGAGAAGTGTTGGGCATCTTAACATAAAGATCCCTTGGGATAGAAACCAAACTAACCTTATCATCATTTCCGCCTTCATTCGCATCAAGTTTCAGAGTGACCAACATGATGGTGTCAGCCAACAAACCACCTCCTGGCATGTTCTCTCCCCTCATTCCCAACAATAAAATATTGGTTCTTCCTTGATCGTCTTGCTGGATGTCTCTATTTCCCAAAAGAGGAAGAACCCCAAAAACACTCCCTAAGGTTGAGTTATTAGATTCTGAAATTTTATTTAAAATATATCCGGTTTTGTAAACAAAAAAACCACCGCCCAACAAAAACAAAACCAAAAGAGCCAAAACAATTTTAATAACTCTTTTCTTCAAAGGTTTTTTGGGTTCCGCTTCGATTTTTGTCTTAGGTGCAGCTGCATTGAAATTAGAAATTTTGCTGAAATTAGAATTATTTCGATTCTTTATTGAAAACATTATCAACTTTTAAAAATTATTTTTGAAAAATAAAATCTCCTATTTGTTGTGAGATTTTAAACAGGCTCTTAAGATAGGAATACTTTCAATGTTTCTCTGGCAGTTTTTTCCCAGGAGTATTTTTTTGAATTTTCAATTCCTTTTTTAATCATTTTCCTTTGAAGTTCCGGGTCAATTATAACCTTAAACAAAACTTTCTGCAAACTATTTTTGTTGCCTGCTTTATAAAATTGAGCAGCTTCTCCTGCAACCTCCTTGGAGCATGGAATATCGCTAGCAACCACTGGGGTTTCTGAGGCCATTGCTTCTAATAGAGGAATTCCATAGCCCTCATAAAGAGATGGAAAAACAAAAATCTGAGCCTTTTGATGAATTGTTGCCAACTCAGAGTCCTCAAGATAGCCAGTGAAAATAAGATCTTGCAAAAAGGCTTTTCTGGTTTCATCCTTTTTGGCTTTTCGAATAACTTCATCGATCCTGGGATCATAGTTATGAGCGTTCAATTTTCCTCCAATCACTAATTGTAAATTTTTAACTTCTTTTCGATTGGAATTATTTTTCTTTAACTCCAAGAAGCCTTTGATTAAATTAGGCAAGTCTTTTCTCGGTTGATGAGTTCCAACATAAAACAAGAATGGTTTTTTAATTCCATTTTTCTTTAAAATACTTTCGTCCGTCTTGGCTTTTGAGGAGAAAATTTTTCGAGCCCCACCATTATGAACAGCTGTGATTTTCTCAGAGGAAACATCATAATATTTGATAATTTCGTCTTTGGTGAAATGGGAAACTGAAACAATTTTATCAGCCCTCCTCAAAGACAAGGGGATCAAAAGATTTAAGAAAAATAAATCAGACTTGGCAATAAATTCAGGGAAGGCCTTGAAAGAGACATCGGCGATTGTTGTTATTAATTTTATTTTTCTAGACAACCAAAAAGGAGTAATGTATTGAACATGAAGAATATCAACATCAAATTTCTTGGCTGCTTTTGGCAAAGCGAAAAAAGTCCATAAAAATTTTGACTTAGGTAGAACTGAAATTATTTTTAATTGGCTTTTTTTAATTCTTGTTCCCTCAAGAATCTTTTTTTCAATCAATTTTGTGTCGCAAGTGTTGGTAAACAAAAAATACTGATTTTTTTTATCAATTTTTAAAAGATTTCTAACTAGATTCAAGGTATAGTATTCGTCACCAGTCCTTTGCTGTCCGATGGCACGAATGTCGATACCGATATTCATAAGATTAAAAGTCAAAAGTTAAGAGTCAAAAGTTCAACTCAAAAATCAAAACTGAAGATTTCCAGCAAACAGCTTGCTTGCTACGTAGCATGCTACGTAACAGAAACTTTTAAATTTTAAATTGAATTTTTGCATTTTGAGTTTTGACTTTTGAGCTTTGAGGCATAGCTTTTTCAAACCAACCCCAAACTAATTCCGACATCAAGTTAATCTTGAATCGACGTTTTTCCCGTAGCGGGGGGGAGATTCGAACTCACCGATCTCGGGCTTATGAGTCCCGCGCTTTTAAACCAACTAAGCTACCCCGCCAGCAAAAATTCTGTAAGAATTTTTGTAATTTTGAATTTTGAATTTTGAAATAATTTTCAATGACTAAATTTTTAAAACAATTTTTAACGAATTTTGCAAAATAAAAATTATTCCATTAAAAATTTATTTTAAATTACCTGCCGGCCGGTAGGCGGGTAAATTCAAAATTTAAAATTTCATAACTTCAATACCGAAAATTCCTCAGAAGCTGAGAAAAATTAAACAAAATCAATAAATCTTAATAAAACTTTGTGGCGGGGACAGGATTTGAACCTGCGACCTGCTGGTTATGAGCCAGCCGAGCTGCCAGACTGCTCCACCCCGCGATAATATTTTTTTAATCTCTCCTTGCCATATCCAGATTTCCAATATTTTTCACGAACCCTTGCCTCATTCACATTTCTACATTTTTCAATTAAACAAACCGAGAAACTGCCCCTATTTTTAGTTGAAATGTTTTTTCCTCTTTTGTGCTCTGCTATTCTCCTAGTCAAATCTTTGGTCATTCCAACATATACACGATCCAAATCTTTATAAAATAAAGCATATATTTTATACATGGATACAAAATAAAAACTGATGAATTTTCTAATTGCCAAAAGATTGCCAGCCTGTCTCCCGTTAGGGAGAACTGCTCCACCCCGCGATATTTTTTCAATCATTACTAAACAATTCTTGCACAAAACACCTCCAGTGTCAACAAAAAATTCCTAGAAATTTAGCTTGTTTTTCTTCAAAGCTGCCTTGATTTTTGACTTCGCCAAAGTGGTTTTCACAAACTTAAGCCAATCCTCATTGGGCGCTTTTTTGTTCTTCTCCGTAATCAACTCAACCACATCCCCATTCCTAATTGAATAATCTAAAGAAGCTATTTTTTGATTAATCTTTGCTCCGCTCAAAGTGTCTCCCAAATCAGTATGAATTGAATAAGCAAAGTCAACCGGCGTCGCGCCCTCAGGCAAATCAATCACATCCCCTCTTGGAGTGAAGGCAAAAATATGATTCTTGAAAAAATCAATTTTCAAAGAAGCCCAAAATTCATCAGACAATCCCCCAGTCTCCTCATGCCAAGATTGCAACTGCTTCACCCAATCAAGCTGTTTTTCAAGCTCATCTTTTTTTCGTCGAAACAACAAGTCCTTGAAAGTTCGATCCCCAGAATAAATCCAATGCGCTGCAATACCATATTCGGCCTCATAGTTCATTTTTCTAGTTCGAATTTGAACTTCCAAAATTTTCCCCTCAGGACCAAAAATAGTCGTGTGAAGAGACTTATACCCATTGGGCTTTGGCAAAGAAATATAGTCCTTAATCCTCCCAATCATTGGATTATATCTTTTATGAACAATCCCCAGCACCCGATAGCAATCCTCAACAGTCGGAACAATAATCCGAATAGCCGCCAAATCATAGACCTCGTCAACTTTCATATTGTGCTTCAGGAGTTTTTGATGAAAACGATAATAATGCTTGGCTCGTCCAACAATATTCAGGATCTCAATTTTTTCCTGCTTCAACTCTTTTTGTAATTCACTGATTGCCCTTTTGGTATATTTTGCTCTGGCGCTCAAAGCCTCTTCCGAAAGTTTCACCGTTTTGGCATAAGCCTTCGGTTCAAGATATTTGAAAGCCAGATCTTCCATCTTATTCTTAATTTCTCCTACTCCCAGCCGATTAGCAATCGGGACAAAAACCTCCATCGTCTCCTTGGCAATACTTATTTGCTTGGCTCTGGAGTGAACGTGCAAAGTTTGCATATTATCCAACCGGTCGGCAATCTTGATCAAAACCACCCGAATATCAGCCGCCATTGCCAAAAACATTTTTCTCAAATTTTCCAAATACACTTCATCAGTTGCCCCCCTCAATCGAATCTTGCCAACCTTGGTGACTCCTTCCACAATAAAAGCCACCTCTTTCCCGAATTCTTTTTTAACCTCTTCGAGTGTAGTATCAGTATCCTCTGGAACATCGTGCAACAAAGCCGCAGCCACAGAGTTAGAACCAAGTCCCATTTGGATCAAAGTCTTAGCCGTCTCAACCGAATGAATGAAATAAGGCTCCCCTGTCATTCTTTTTTGCCCTCGATGAGCTTTTTCGGCAAAATAATAAGCCTTAGATATAAAAGCGGCTCGCTTCTTATCATAAGGCTCTCTTCGAACTGCTAATAATTCTTTGAGACTTAGCATATCTTTTGCTTAATTAAGACTGACTCATTCTACTTCAAAATTAAAAAAATGGCAATAAGACAATGATTTGGGCGCTGAAGGCTCCGCCTTCAGCGCCCCACAAAAACCCAATTGCATTCCCCCCGCGCCCGCCTTCAGCGGTCGCAAAACAAACCCCAAAAGAAAAAACGACATTCATCAGCAGTTTTCAACCGCGCGAGCTCCGCTCGCGCCCCCAAAACAAAAACAAAAGGGGTCTTAAGCAATGTTTGCTCAAAACCCCTTTCAAAACGGAATCTAAAACTTCCCAACTCCTCCTCGATCCCTGGAAAATTTACCGAAGAAGCTGGACCTCAATCTTCAATGACGAAAAAAGAGGATTTATTTAATCCCTGCTCAAGAGTAGATCTTTGCTCTTGAACATTTCCACAAGATTTGGTAATGAGTCGGCCGCGTTCAGAGAGCCTGCGATGTCCCTGAAAACATGACTCTGATGGCAGGTGGGAGATCTCAATAAATCCCCAGCCGCAGACACAAATCCCGTGGGTCAGCCAGCGAAAAGTGGCTAGAAGGATGGACCAGCACAACTGCTTGAAGTTCTCTGATCCTGCCGCTGTGGACCTCGCCTGGAAACTGTATCCAGGGACCCGTTTATCCAGCCAACTTATCGCTCAATGCGCCAAATTTCCACCCAGGCCCCATATCACCGAAAACTGTTTAATATTCCAATAAGAAAAAGATTCGGTAAAATCAGGGTTTACACGGGCACATTCAGCGCTTCCCTGCAATCTCACCGAAGCTCAATGGCGTTCGGATCAACGGCAGAAAAATGATAAACAAAAATGATTTCAATTCGGGGAAATCAAAGAGATTTCCCCGGGCCAGCATGGCTATACGCCGGGCATACGACCATCATGGGTACCGGTAACCTGGTGGTCTGCAGAAGTCTCAACAAAAAATAATCTCTTAAACTTGGACTCTCTGAAAACCGTCGGGTCGGGAATAAAAAATTCGGGCATGTCAGATCTCCTTTCTTTGACGTCTGTTCATCAACCAACAAAAGCGCCGGTCAATGAGGTTAAATAAACACAAGGTGGTACTAAACCGCTTCAAATCAAGAGCAACCTCTCAATCCAAGCGTTCTACCATCCTATCACATCCCTCGACATTTGTCAAGGGAATTTCGGCCTTTCATTACACTGATATAAAGCCTTTTTCCTGGGATCTCCCCTGAAGATCAACCCCTTCTATGATAAAATCTTGGACTTGGCCGTTCAAAACGTCAAATCCACTTTTGGGAATACTCCCGACATGAACAGGATACTCGGCCTGCCCACACACAGGACACTGAAATTTAAGCAGGAATGGAGCCGCTTTGCCGCTGTCATCCAAAGCCTCGATAAATTCAGCTGAATAGGGATCAAATTTCCCCTCACAATGAGAACACTTGCTGTCCAAGTTTTTGATCCAGACTGGTTGTCCTGAAACTGCAGTTGCCGCACCGACTTGCACTTTTTTTTCTGGCATGATAATACTTCCCTCCCTGAAGCTTGTTAATAAAAAGTAAAGTGATTAAAACTATTATTAATCACCTCCGCTAAAACCCTACCACAATCCCCTCAATCTGTCAATCGATTTCAGCCCAAACACCCCCTTTCTCCAAAACGTCAAGACCAAAAAAATGCTACCTTGCATTAATGCATGATAGCATTTCAAATTCGAATCAATCCGCCCTACTTTTTCAACAAAAAAATACCAGAAAAAAATTTGACTCTCTCGAAATCCAATGATAAAATTAAACAAATATAAATTCATAAATAATAAGAAAAAAATATCGAAAAAAATTTTAGGAGGGAGCTAATTAATTTCATTAATTAATAAAGCACTCATATGAAAATAAAAGAAATAACAAAAAAAATAATGGAGGGAAACAAGATGACTATTCTGTTTGGAATGGTTTTTATTTTACTCTTTAATGCTTTCTCGCCAGGAGTCTCCGCAAAGACTTTCACCAAAGATGTGACTTTGCAAAACACTTTCACCAACATCTTAAGCCAACCTTTTTCAACAACCTACACTGCAATCTTTGCTAGCAGAATCACTAATGATGACATCTCTAGCGACGCTGACATTGAATACAAGAAGCTTGACCTGGATGACTCAATCAAATCTTCTGACATCAGAGACGGTGCAGTTGGGGTTGATAAACTAGATTCGGGTGTTGTCACCTTAATCAACAACGCCGTCCCCGTCGGTTCAATTAACAATTCCAAACTTGGAGCTGACGCAGTCACCACCGACAAGATTCTTGATGGAACAATTGTTGGGGGAGACTTGGCAGGAAACATCAGTGTCACAACAACCGGAACCTTCACCGCTCCAACCTTCATTGGAGACTTAAATGGAGATGTGACTGGTGATTTAACAGGAAATGTCACAGGTGATGTAGTTGGAAACGTCACAGGAAACTTGACTGGAAATGCAGACACCGTTACCAACGGAGTCTACACCACCGGAGCCTATGCTGACCCAGCCTGGATAGTGTCATTGGACGGAAGCAAAATCACCGGAACTGTTCCTCTTGCCACCACTGTGGTTGATGGAGCAATCACCAACGCCAAACTGGCTGCTGACTCAGTGACAACAGACAAAATCCAAGACGACACAATAACTGGAGATGATCTTGAGCACAATTTTGTGATGCACGCTGGAACCACTTTCACCGCTCCAACTTTCATTGGAGATTTGACTGGAGATGTCACAGGGAATGTAACAGGTGATGTCACAGGAGACGTAACTGGAGATTTAACAGGAAATGTCACAGGTGACTTAACCGGAAATGTTACCGGAGATGTTACAGGAGATCTAACAGGAGACGTGACTGGAAATGTCACTGGGGATGTCACTGGAAACTTGACTGGAAACGCAGACACCGTGACCAATGGAGTCTACACCACTGGAGCCTATGTTGATCCAGTCTGGATAGTCTCAATCGACAGCGGCAAAATCACTGGCCCAATCAATGCCACTATTGCTGACGGATCAATCACTAATGCCAAACTCGCTACTGACGCAGTCACCACTGACAAAATTCTTGACGGAACAATTACTGGGGCTGATCTAGCCGGGAACTTAAACCTAACAACAACAGGAACAGTAACTGCACCAAGTTTTGTCGGTGACCTAACAGGAGACGTCACAGGAAATGTAGCCGGAAACCTTCTTGGCTCTGTTTTGGGAAATGTAGTAGGAAATGTCACTGGAGATTTGACTGGGGACGTAACCGGGAATGTAACTGGAGATGTAGTTGGAAACGTCACAGGAAACTTGACCGGAAATGCAGACACTGTCACCAATGGAGTCTACATCACTGGAGCCTATGCAAATCCAGCTTGGATCACCTCTTTAGACGGAAGCAAAATCACTGGAACAATCAACGCAGCTGTGGCTGACGGATCAATCACCAACGCCAAACTTGCCACTGACGCAATCACCACCGACAAGATTCTTGACGGGACAATTGCTGGAGCTGACTTAGCAGGAAATATCAGCATAGCTACTACCGGAACTTTTAGCGCTCCAACTTTCCTTGGTGATTTGACTGGGGATGTGACCGGCGATGTAACCGGAAATGTGACAGGAGATTTAACTGGTGACGTAACAGGAAACGTTACTGGAAATATAGCAGGAGATGTCACAGGAAACTTAACCGGAGACGTTACTGGGGATGTGACAGGAAACTTGACCGGAGATGTGACAGGCAACGTAACCGGAGATGTGACCGGTGACCTAACGGGAGATGTGACAGGAAACGTCACCGGAAACTTGACTGGAAATGCAGACACCGTCACCAACGGAGTCTACACCACTGGAGCCTACGGCGACCCAGCCTGGATCACTTCTCTTGCAGGAAGCAAAATCACTGGAACTGTGGCTTTAGCAACCACAGTAGTTGATGGGGGAATCACCAACGCCAAACTCGCCGCTGACGCAGTCACTACTAACAAAATTCAGGACGGAACAATTGTTGGCGGAGACTTAGCGGGAAATATTAGTGTCACCACTACTGGTTCATTTACTGCCCCAACCTTCCTGGGCAACTTAACTGGAAATGTAACCGGGGATGTAACTGGCGACTTAACCGGAGACGTGACTGGTGATGTGACCGGAAATGTAGCAGGAAATGTCACCGGGGATGTAACCGGAGACCTAACAGGTGATGTAACCGGAGACGTGACTGGTAACCTTACTGGAAATGTAGCAGGAGACGTTACTGGAAATGTCGCCGGAAATGTTACTGGAGATGTCACAGGGGATGTCACAGGAAACTTAACCGGAGACGTAGTTGGAAATGTAACAGGAAACTTGACCGGAAATGCTGACTCTGCCACTACCGTTGCAGACGGAGCAATCACCAATGTCAAACTTGCCGCTGACGCAGTCACCACTGACAAAATTCAGGACGGAACAATTGTTGGAGGAGATTTAGCAGGAAACATTAGTGTCACCACCACCGGAACCTTCACTGCTCCATCTTTTGTGGGCGGATTGACCGGGAATGTCACAGGAGATGTCACTGGAGATTTGACTGGTGACGTAACAGGAAACGTTACTGGAGATATATCAGGAGACGTCACAGGTGATGTCACCGGAAACTTGACCGGAGATGTCACTGGCGACCTAACTGGAAATGTCACAGGCAACGTAACCGGAGATGTGACAGGAGACCTAACGGGAGATGTGACAGGGAACGTCACCGGAAACTTGACCGGAAATGCTGACTCTGCCACCACAGTTGCCGACGGAGCAATCACCAACGTCAAGCTCGCCGCTGACGCAGTGACAACAGACAAAATTCTGGATGGAACAATTGTTGGCGGAGACTTAGCTGGAGACATTGACGTCACCACAACTGGAGACATTCAATCCAACCAGTTAACTGCAACAACCATCACTGATGGAACAGGCACTTGGACTGGAGGAAACTTCTCCACCACCAGCAACTCACTAACCCTCTCTGTCGGAAACAACGCGACTGATTCAGATGTCTTTATCACTAACACTGGCTCAGGAAAAGCCAACCTTCAAGTTGAGGGAGACATCACTGGAGGTTCCTTAGGAAACACAGGGTCACGCTGGTCAACAATCTACGCTGACTCAATCAACTTCTTGACTGGTTTGACCAACGCTGACAACACTGCCGGACCAGACTCCACAATCAACTTAGGAACTGCCGGAGCTGACTCAGCCGAAATTCACATTGGTAATGTCAACGCCAACCTCTCAATCACCGACTCTCAATGGTCAGTGTCTTCAACCGGAAACGCCGACTTTGTTTCCGTCGGAAACACAGCCCCGGGAACAGGAGCATTCACCACCCTGAGTTCCTCAGGACTATCAACCTTGGAATCACTAACAATAACCAACAACGCCGACTTCGGCGGAACAATCACCTCTGCTGACTCAATAACGGTTTCATCAAACGGAATCAACGTAACAGGAGAAAGTGATTTCCAAAACGATATCGATATGAACAACAACGACATTGATAACGTCAAAGATATTACTGCTTCAGGAATAATTACTGGAGACTTTGACGCCACCGGTAGCATGGACATGAACAACAATGACATCAACAACGTTGACAACATCAATGCCTCAGGAACAATCTCTGGAACAATCGATGCCTCGGGAGGACACAACAGCGATATCATAGTCAAAGGAAGTGACGGCAATGACTGCACAATCAATATTGATGACGGAATCATAACCGGAACCAACTGTCCATAAGCAGTTTAAATAACACTAATAAAAAATAATGAACGACTTAAATGAAAAAGTCGGAGGGAGATTGAGTTGGAAAAAAATACTTTTCTCCAACTGGAAGAAAGATTTAAAAAAGATTTTGATTCTGGGAAAATGGATCTTGGGGCTGTTGATATTATTTTTACTAGTCTCTTATTTAAGCGGGAATCTCTTTGGCTGGCGAACTGATATTTTCGTCAAAAAAATTGATTACAAGAAATATAATCACATTGCTCCAAACTTCAGCTTTAAATACCCTGCTCACTATAGCATCGACAACGACCCGGACAATCTCTATGGAGACAACTATATAACCGGATTCAAACTAAGCACTGACTCAAGAGCAGGCTGCGACATCAGAATCAATCCAACCGGAATCAATTTCGAAAAGAAGGATAAGGAAATCAAAAAAGTTCTGTCAGAAGACATGGCCAAGTCAGCCAAAGATTTTAGTCTTATCAAAGCCAAGAGAATAAAAATCGATGGCCAGGACGCTTTCTCTCTTGATTTCACTTTTACTGATCCTTTGGGCAGCCAGATCAGACTCAATCAATTAATGACCACCAGCCAAGGAAGTCACTTCGTCATCGTTTGTGGAACAGGGGCCTACCAATATCAATTCCTGGAAAAAGATTTTAAGGATTTCAGAAAGTCCTTCAAGTGGAAGACAATCAAACTTGAAAAATAGAAATACAATTTAAAATAAAAACCGTCAACACCATGGCGGTTTTTATTTTGAGGGTAACGTTAGGGTAACGTTACCCTAACGTTACCCCTGACTCAAAACTATTCTCTAGACAAAATTTGAGGTTTATGATACCATTCTTCATTGGTGAGCACATTATTAACATTTCGGCGAAAGGGGGTGAACACAAATGGAAATCCCGCTGAAAGAGTTCAAGGTAATGAAAATTTTATTTGATTTATACGGTCAGCCCTATGTCGTAGAAAATTTCATCCTTAAAGACAAAGTGTTGGAAGCCGAACTAAGAAGCTCTTCCAATCGAAAAACCTGTGTTTTTCTTCAAATTCGCAAAGGGATGGTTTCTTTAAAGAGATATCAAACTAACTATCCCTCAAAACCTAAAAAGCGATCTGGAATAAAACCGACTTTTTGCCATTATGCTTTCAATTAGAAAGGAGACTCCCATGCTTCAAAAAAATAAAGACCGATTAGTTCTGAATCTAGAACCGATCGGTCTTTTGCTTTATAAAAATTAAATGTTAAAATTAATAAGGAAATATTTCCCAAGCTAATAATTACTTCAAAACCATAAAAGACTTTCTCTGCGAAAAACTAAAAATTTGCAAAAAATCAATTAAACCCAGGCCAGAAGAAAGGTTTGGAAAATTTAATTTATTTTTATTTGCCGGAGTCTTGCTGATCGCCGTTTTTTCAATTGGCCAAACAACTACTCAAAAAATAATCCAAATCGGTCTAACCAACAGCCTTCCCGAATACGAAATTACTAACTCGATTTTTGTTGACAAAAACTCATCAGAATCCAAAGAACTAGGAACTCCATTAAAGCCATTCAAAACAATTAGCCAAGGCCTTGATTTCATTAAACAAAACCAAGGAGTAGAAAATATCTACATCAAACCCGGACAATACCAAGGCATCATAGAAATACCAACCGGAGTCAATCTCTTGGCCCACCAAAGCGAAACTTTCATAACCAACAACTCTCTAGACGAAAAAACTTTGCTCTTGAATGGTAACAACACCATCAATGGACTCACAGTCCAAGGAGGTCGCTACGCAATTTTCATTCCAGAGGAAGCCAAGAAAATCATCATCAAGAACTCCAAAATAGAAAATGCTAGCTGGTATGGAGTCTATAATAAAAAACATCCTGAAATTAATGAAGAATATTCTTTGACTATAGAAAATTCAGAAATTTCAGGAAACTACCGCCAAGGGCTCTATCTTCAAAAAGGAATCTTCGTGATGACAAACAGCAAGGCTCTGAACAACGGCGAAGAAGGAGTCGACCTTCATGCTGACATGACTTCAATAATCAGAAATTCTGAGATTTCAAACAATGGCGAAGGTGGGATTGAAACAGAACTAGAAAACATTAATTTAACCGTTGAGGATTCTTTAATCGAAAACAATGGCTCCAGCGGAATCAACCTTCAATCAGCCGGAGATAATTCTTACGTTAAAATTAGCGGAAATAAAATAAATAAAAACAGCGACTTCGGAATCCGCTGTGCTCTTCATTCAAAAATATCAAGGCCCTATTTCACAAAAGCTTTTGAAACCTATCCATCTAAAATCAACACTTTTTCTTCCAACGGCAAAACCCCCATCGACCCAAACTGCTGGGCCTACTAAACAAAACAAATAATTATTTAATTCTTTACTTCTATAATTCGAATTATAGAAGTAAAATCTAAAACAAATGAAGAAGAAATTTCATGATATAAATGCAAAATTAAGGCAAAAAATGTTTAATGAATTTTACTTACTGGTGTCCAAAATAAAAAATCGGGATGATGCCCAGAATTTTTTCAAAGACCTTTTGACACCCAGTGAAAGTATTATGATAGTTTATCGAATAGAAATCGCCAAGATGCTTCTCCAGGGATTTTCTTATGTTGACATAAAGAAAAAATTGAAAGTAGGCGATTGCACTATCAATGGGGTTAACAGATGGCTATATAATGGATTTGGTGGATATATGAAAGAAATCAAAAAAGCTAAAAATCACAAAGATCGCTACGCCAGCCTGCCAAAAAATGAGTGGGAAGCTATAAAGAAAAAATATCCCGCCCATTTCCTAATATTCAACCTTCTTGATAAATACAAAAAATAAATAAAATGATGTGATCATGTACTAGTACATGATCACATTTAAAAAATCGATCAATTCATTCTCCATTAACCCCAACTGTTGGAAATACTAAAAAAGATATTTGAAATATCTTTTAAGCAATGAAAACCCCTCAAAAGCGGGTTTTTCTATAATATTTTTTTAATCTCTTTTACTAAATCTTCATCAGACAAATTTTCATTGTCCAGGACCAAATCATACTCATAGTTTTCTTCTGAAAAAAGATCGCTCATCTTCCTAATACTTTCCTCAGAAAGCTGGATTTGTTTTTCTGAATCTCTTTCCTTGATTCTCTTTGAAGCAACTTCAGGCAAAACGTCAATTTTAATAATCTTAACCTGATACCGCTCTCTCAATCTTTCTAGAAATTTTTTAAAAGAGTCAAACACTCCGACTGACTCAAGAGATATTTGATCTATTTCTAGCAACCTTTCGTCAATCTTGTTTTCAATTTTCTGCCAAACCTTGATATTCTCTTTTTCATCAAACTCATCTGGATCTCTCAAAGATTTTATAAAAAACTCTTCCACGTTCAAAAACTCAATGCCCAGCTCTTTCTCCATCAATTTCCCAGCATAACTTTTCCCAGAGCCTTTCAGTCCAATTAATAAATAAATTTTTTTCATAAAAAGAAATAAACAAAAAATCCCTCTCGGGACTTTTGTTGAAAAATTAGTCTTTATCTAAATCAACTTCTAAATTCAATTCCTCGAGTTGCTTCTCATCAATCGGCGCCGGCGCATCCATCATCACATCTCTGCCATTTCCATCTTTCGGAAAAGCATAGATATCTCGAATGGAAGTCCAGTCATTGATCACCATCAGTAACCGGTCAATCCCAGGCGCATTTCCACCATGAGGAGGAGCACCATACTTAAAAGCTTCCAGCATGTGCCCGAACTTCTCTTCGACTTCTTTCTTGGAATATCCAGCGATCTCAAAAGCCTTATACATAATTTCTGGATCATGGTTCCTAATTGCTCCACTTGTCAACTCAAACCCATTACAAACCAAGTCAAATTGATAAGCCAAAACATCCAAAGGTTTTTCTTCTTTCAAAGCTTTCATTCCACCTTGAGGCATTGAAAATGGATTGTGTCCAAAATCAATTCTGTCTTCCTCAATCTCTGACATATCAAACATTGGAAAATCAGTAACCCAAAGCCAAGCCGCTTTTTTATTATCCTTCAATCCTAATCTCTCCCCACACTCATCTCTCACTCTTCCCAAACTCTCACAAACCACTCTCCACTTGTCAGCACCAAAGAAAATAATATCTCCTTTGACAGCTTTCACTTCACCAACAATTTTATTCGCCAATTCATCCCCCAAAAATTTCACAATTGGAGATTGCAACGATCCATCCTCTTTAACAATAATATAAGCCAATCCCTTTGCCCCTCTCTCGATAGCCATTGCGGTCAACTCGTCAATATCTTTTCGGCTAAATTTCTCTCCACCGCCATCAACTTTCAAAGCATGCACCACATGACCAGATTTCTCTGCCATATCAGCAAAAACTTTGAAGTCCGAGCCTCGTACCAAATCACTCACTGGAACAATTTCCAAATCAAAGCGAAGATCAGGTTTGTCAGACCCGTATTTGTTCATTGCTTCTCGCCAAGCAACCCTTGGAAAGGGTTTTTTCAAAACTTTTTTAGAACTATATTTTTCAGTCAGCTCCGCCATCAAAGGCTCCATAATTTTGAAAATGTCTTCCTGTTCCACAAAACTCATTTCCATATCCAGTTGATAGAACTCTCCATAGTGCCGGTCCATTCTGGAGTCTTCGTCTCGAAAGCACGGAGCAATTTGAAAATATCTGTCTACTCCACCCACCATCAAAAGTTGTTTGAACTGTTGAGGGGCTTGTGGGAGTGCGTAGAATTTCCCAGGATACATTCTTGAGGGAACCACAAAATCCCGCGCGCCCTCTGGACTAGAACTAGTCAAAATCGGAGTCTGAACTTCCCTAAAATCTTGTTTATAAAAATATTGCCGAATATCTCTAATCATTTCATCACGAACCTTGAGCATCTCTTGAAGCTTGGGTCGTCGCAAATCAACATAGCGATATTTCAGTCGAACATTCTCATTGGCTTCCTCTCCTTTTTCATCATCCAAAACAAAAGGAGGGGTTTTTGATTTTCCCAAAACTTTCAAGTCACTCACCAAAACTTCGATTTCTCCCGTTCCAAGTTTTTTATTCACCATTTCCTCGGGTCTCGCTAAAGCTTTTCCTTCAACTTGAATAACCCACTCACTTCGGAGAGAATCAGCCAACTCAAAAACTTTTTTGTTTTCTGGAACAAATTTTATTTGAGTCAAGCCATAACGATCCCGAAGATCAATAAAAATGATCCCGCCATGATCCCTTCTGCTGTGAACCCAACCGGCCAATTGAACCTTGGAATCGATTTTCTTTTTATTTAATTCTCCACAAGTGTGAGATCGCAACATACACAATAATTATATTATTAATTTTCAATTCACAATTTTCCTGCCTACCGGCAGGCAGGCAATTTTCAATAAATTTACAATGTTTTAATTTTCAATTTTCAAAGTCTTTATGCGAACTGCGTTCGCATTCATTGCAAATTTTTTAATTGATCATTGATTGTAAATTGGTTTATTGTAAATTGTAAATTTATCAACATTTCCTTTATTCTAACCTAACCTCTCAAAAAATCAACAAAAAAAGACTGCTAAACAGTCTCTTCTGCAAACTCACCAGAAATCCGGGAATTAGCAAGGTTGTGAAGGATTATATCCCAAGGGACAAAATTCTTCTCTCCACTCTCAAATTAGGGAGACGAATCCGCCTAAACGAAATTGAAGATTTCACTAAGACCCGAATTTATAGTGACTTTGAAACTCTAAGAGCTGTTTCCAAATCCCATTTCGTTTATGAAATTTCTAATTTTTTAGCTAAATTTTTCAAATAATTTTTTCGATATTAGCATTAGCTAAGGCTAAAAAATTTTTGTAAAATTTAGCAAAAAATTTGGAATTGCAATAGAAAGGGGGTTCGGAAAAAGCTCTAGTTAAACAATTATAGCTTACCTAAAGCCAAAAGTCAATAAAACATTTGACACTTGCCCCCCCGAAAAACTATAATTATTACAAGAGAGGGAGCATAAAAATTAAAATGAAATTATGAAAGGATCTGAAGCAAGAAACTTCCAAAACCAAGATAATCGCGAAGAAAGATATTATCAAGGAGGAGAAAGGAACTTAGATATTGAAACAAGAATTTCAAAAATTAATGAGCAGGTTTTATTAGAACAAATTGAACATGGGGAGCGAGTCATCGAGGAGCTCAAATTGGTTGACGAAATTTTAAAAACCTTAGAACTTCGGGGAGGATACACCGAAATGCGATTTCTAGATCTCTTAAAAGAAATGGAGAATGAAGACGGTGAAATCGAACATGTTTTGCTGTCATCTCCAAGAGACACAGGGAGAATAGGAAAAATGACTAAAATCATTTTAGACCGAAGGCAAAACACAAACTAATCTTCCCTGTATTATATTTAAAAAAGCCGGTGCAAGTTTCACGCCCCGGCTTTTATTTTACTTTACGTAAGTTTAACCCTACTCCCACTCTTCTCCTGCCTCATCCTCTTTACATACAGTAACAACGTTCTCCTCATCATCATGAATGGGAACGATCATCAGTTCGTGCTTTCCACATTCAGGGCAAGCTCTTTTTTCTTCACCATTCATTGGAAATTTAATCCACCGATCAGCCCGAACCGTTTCAGAAAATCCACAACTCTGGCAATCAACGAAAAGCTCCACTTTTTCTTTAGTAAGACACTCGGCTCCCTTCCTCAAAGTTTCTGATGTGTTGCCCGATGCAATCAATGCACGGTTTAGATAAAACAACTGCTCGTCAGCTTTTAGCGAACCCACCTCACCACAGATCTTGCACATAATGTTTTTCAACTTGTCTTCACTGTCCAGCACAGAAACTTTTTCAGAAAAAAGACAATCTTTGCCAGAACACGCCACCTTCAAAGAACTTTCTTCACACATAGCCACCTCCCTTTAGCTATATTAATAAAAAAATTTTACTATAAATTATCTCAAATTTTTACTACTTAGTCAACCATTTTAAACTCGATTTTCCCGCCCCGAGCTTTCGGAATATACCAACCCGCCAAAGTCAAAACATTTTCAATTAGCTTCTCTGGTTTCTCAAACTCTAAATCACCCCCTTCTTTTGGTTTTTCTTCTGGAATTTCCACCTCAACCTGTTTTTTTGAAAAATCAATTTTGCTTTCAAAAAATCTCATTAAAACACTCGGTCCAGGAATTTCTTTGGGAACAAAAATCAAATCTTTTTTGCCCGCCATTTTCTCCAACTGCTCGTTGTCTTCACTGTTTCTCCCGATCAAGGCCAGAACTGGTCTTTTTTTCAACTGAACCCAAAAAACTCTTCCATGCTTCAATAAATCAACATCATCAATAGAAAAGTCAGGAAATTCCGCCAAGGCTTTCTCGAGTCTCCCGCTAAACCCTGGATCGGTCAAAAGACACCCCCCGGCTGGCGCTTCAAATTTTTTTATCCCCAACTCTTTGGCCAATTCAAGCTGCCTAGTTCTTTGTCGACCTCGAATATCAAAAAGTTTTTCTCGGCTCACCCAGCCTTTTTTCTCGGCTTCGGTTTCTGAAAGCAGTTTGGCTGAAAGCGGCCTCAAAACATCTTCCCCAGCCGTTTTAGCAACTTCTTGAAGGGCTTTTTTATTTTGAGAAAAAGGTCTTTGTCCCAGAACTTCACCACTGGCCAAAAAGTCAAATCCGTTTTCCTTAGCAAATTCTCTGGCTCGCCTGAACATCGTGGCATGGCAGTCAATACAAGGATTCATGTTTTTCCCCAATCCATGAGGAGGATTTTTCACTAAACCCAAAATGTCTTTTCGAAAATCTTCGACAAAAAGTTTCACCCTGTTAGCTTTGGCAATCCCCTGGGCTTTTTCAGCACCAAAAAAATTACTAGAAAAACAAATTCCAGCTGTTTCAATCCCCTGACTTTCCAAAACCTTCACCGCCAACAAAGAGTCCAATCCTCCAGAAAACAAAACTAAAGCTTTTCCTTTTTTCATTAAAATTGCAAAAAATTTAGAAATAAAGACTTATTTTATAATAAAACAAAAATCGTAAAAATTAAATAAAAAAGGATCTGCTAAATTAGAAACAGACCCAGTCATTTCATTGAAAGACAAAAGGGGGAATGAGACCAACCCATCCCGGGGAGGTCTCGCTCAAAACTCCATATATTCAACTCCTAAGAAAAATAAACCTTGGTAAGCGAGTCGGAATAAATCAATCTCAAACCCCCTTCAGGTGAACAAAATAGTAAATCAAAAACGGTTTTTTGTCAAGGTTTTTTTTGGATTTGAGAAAAAATTTCCCAAGACTGCCCGCCCTTTTCTATTGCTTATTCAAAAACAAAGGCACAACCTTAGTTGTCTCAGCAGTTCTGTTGAGAATGTCTCTGACCGCAGGATCCGCCCAAAACGACTGCATATCTTTCCAGTCCTTTTCTTTGAATAGCTGTCTAATTAAATCCGCTAATTCCCGTTCTTCTTTGGTTAGCAATGACGGCAAGGCTTGAACACCTAAATATCTCCCCAAGACAACCGAGGGGAACATGCCATTATGTTTTTTCATAATTACCCCCCCTCCTTTTTCGTTAAAAGAACAACAAAAACAATCGTTTATTTTAAACTAAAAAATGCAATGAGTCAATAGCAAACCTACTTCATCATCTTTCCCTTGGCACAAGAAATATATGATCTCATTTTCCGAATCCAGCAACTTGCTCCACTGCTTCCTTTTTCTGGATATCCCATTTTATCCAACATTTCTCGAGCCACTTTCTCGTCTCCATTAAATGAAACAGTTTGGTTTTCAATGTCAATATCAACATTCTTGAGCCCCCGAGCCTCCAAAGAAGCAATGATTCCACCTTTGCACCCCTCACACTTTATATTAACAACTTTTATTTTTTTCATAATTTTAGATTAATTCTTATCGCGATATTATAACACAAAATCCAACTAATTTCTAGATTTCTTCTTCTTTAAAATCAACCACCCCGCAACAAGCAGCAAAACCGCCAGTCCAACCAAAAGAATTTGGACTTGAATTGGAAACTTCCCCGCTTGAGCTAAAATAACAATAACTGGGGTTATCCCAATCAAAGTCGTCACTGCAAAAAGCTTCCAGCCGACATTAGTAAAAAGCCCCAAGGCATAACTCAAAATATCAACTGGAACAGTCACTCGAAGCAAAATCAGATACCAAAAAAGTTTTTGTTCTGGAATATCAGCTAAAATGTCTTTTTTGTCTTTAACAAAAGCCAACTTGTCCACCACCGGGGCTCCAAATTTTCTGGCAATCCCAAAAGCGATCATCGACCCTGCAAACCAGCCAGCCACGCTCAGCGTCACACTCCAAAAAACTCCCCAAACAGAAACAATGATTGGAATCAAGGGAATGCTCGTCAAGGGAGCAACAACAATTGCCAAAATGGTCAGAAAAAAATAGCTCAGCATCCCGACCGCTCTGTTCCCATCAAGAAGCTCAACAAAAAAATCAGAATATTGTCCCGACAAAAAACCAGCCAGCAAAAACACAACCACAATAACCCCGACTGAAAAATATTTCATAATTGTTTATTTAAAAGACTTTTTCAAGCATTTTTGCCTTTCGTACTCACGGACGTACCTACGCACGTACTTACGATAGTATATATTATAGTATATACTATAGAGGCCTCTATTTTAATTTTCCAACAACTTGTTAATCACATCCTCATCAGCACAAGAATGCTCGTTTGAAGCCGAATAGAATTTGCGAGAATCTCCATGACACCCATCATTTTCTTTGTGTAAAACCGCCAACATCGGCATCAAAAAACCAACATCGCGGACCTCAAAATAGGCGTCCAAATTCTTTAAAGTTTCAGCTCTTTTTTCTTTATTCATTCGAGTAAAAATGCTCATATCATCCCCAACCACCCCGCTCCAATCCAAATGAACAAAAACATTTTGGGCTTTATCTTTGAAATCCTCGTGCCAGAGCAACGCCCAGCACCAGTCGCCTTTTTTCTTCCACCACCTTGAAAAACAAGGGCCCTCCTCAACTCTGCCATTAGAATTTATCCCCACCCCTCCTTCAATAAAATCAAAATATTGAAGATATTTTTTCTTATCAATGTCGTTGGTTTGAGCGCCAACCACAATTTCAACTCCTCGAAATTCGGCATATTCCCTGATCTTATCAACAACGTCCTGAACATAAGCTTTTGAAACATCATCTTGATAATGAATCTGACCAAACATGAAACTCTGAACTCCCAAATCAATCGCCTGAGATGCCATATCAAAAATATAGTTTTGATATTCACTTCGTTTTAAATGAGGAATGCAGGTATGCTCACCCCAAAAATTGTCAGTCCCCTTTTTGCACATTTTGTCAAAATCCAGTTCCCTCTCCTTGGTTTTCGAATAATATTCCGCCTTAGTATCAATCGCCTCGGCAATGAACATTCCATAAACAACATTGCCTTTGGTTATTTTATTCATGTTCTCCTCAATCTCTTCAAAGTCAGGCGCTTCCAACCAAGTTTCAATGGATCGATGAAGATAATAGCAATTTGATCGATTGATCAAATTAATGGCATCTTTAGCATCATCACTCCCACCATTCAAAAATCCATCCACCACACAACCCTGAGACTTCATTCGGCTCATTGAAGGTGGAAAAGGTGGAATTATTTCTTTGACATTGAGTTCAGTGTTTTGCGAAATGCTTGAAATCGCTTTTTGCAAAGATTCGTTCAATGCTTTTTGATTTTCGATTCTCTCTTGGGCGATCCTTTTTTCTTCTTCAATTTCCAAAAACTTTTTCCAACCAAAAAGACCCGCGAAACTGGCGATCGCTAAAATAAAAACCATCAATAAAATTTTTGTTTTCCAGTCGTTCATAAGAAAAATTAAAGTCCTAGACTTGTCATTCCTTCATGCGCTTTTGTCATTCCCGCGCAGGCGGGAATCCAGAGTTTTAAATTTAGAAAATTGTAAATTGATTGTAAATTGGTTTATTGAAAATTGTAAATTCAAAACTAAACTCGTTTAGTTTCGATAACTTCCCTCAAAACTTTTTCCGTTTCCTTAATACTCTCATCATCAATAATCGACAAAACCTGCGGCTTCAATCCTGCCTTTTCAAGTTTTTTGACGCTCTTTTTTATTTCCGCCTCTTCAGCCAAATCAGCTTGGCTTAAAAAAACATATTCTTTTCTTTTTAGAAGCTCCGGATTATATTCCCTCAACTCCTTTCGGATCACCTCATAATCCCCAACCGGGTCTTTCGAGCTAGCTGAAATCAAATGAAAAAAAGTATTAGTCCTCTCGACATGTTGCAAAAACTTGATCCCCAAACCTTTCCCTTGAGAGGCTCCTTCGATCAAGCCCGGAATATCAGCTAAAATAAGTTCATAATAAACACCCAAACTTGGCTCTAAGGTTGTGAAAGCATAGTTAGCCACCTTGCTCTTGGCACTAGTCAAAGTATTCAACAAAGTCGATTTCCCAACATTCGGCAAACCGATCAAGCCGATGTCAGCAATCAATTTGAGCTCCAATCGCAACTCCAGATGTTTTCCTTTTTCTCCGGGTTCAGCTTCTTTGGGAGTGGTGTTTCTGGAAGATCGAAAGAAAAAATTCCCTCGGCCTCCCTTGCCTCCTTTGGCCAAAAGCAATTTTTGACCAATTTTTGTCACCTCTTTTTTCTTATCACTTTCTGAAATATGAACAACAGTTCCTACTGGAACGTCGAGTATAAGATCCTTTCCATTCTTGCCCGTCTTTTTCTGATCTCCTCCAATCCCACCTTTTTCAGCTCGATAAACCTTTTTGCCTCGAAATTTCCCCAAAGCTCCAATATTAGAAACTCCTCTCAAATAAACCGCTCCGCCATCTCCGCCATCTCCGCCGGTTGGTCCTTGGGCCATTTTATTTTTATTAAACAAAACCCGACCGTTTCCACCGTCTCCTGAAAAAACTTCTATTTTGACATCATCTATTAACATTTAGTCTTTATTAAATTTAAACTTGTGCCCCATTATAGCACGCACAAGCCATTTTATAAAGCCTTTGAGAAAATCCATCTCAAAGGCTTTATTTTTTTCGTTGTTTTTGTTTTTTCAGTCTCATAATGTTTGCCTCGACCTCTGGCATCAAAGGATGCCAGGAATCAATAAGCTTTTTCAACCTGGTCCAACGACTCAAAATAAATGAGCCCTTGGTCTCTTTGTAAATTCGCTCCACTGCAATTCTGTGAACCGTGTAATTCTTTGGAGTATTCTCAGCTATAAAATACCAGTGAGTCAGACAATTAGCCTCCTTTAACAATTCTTCAGCAAAAATCAATTTCCACCCTTCCATAAAAAGCTCCTCTGCAAGCAAATAACTTTTAGAAACTCTTGTGAAATTTGCCCGAGAAATTTCAAAAAGTTCATCCCACAGTCTGTCCCACGCCCCCTGCCAAATATTTTGATCTCGACCCACCTCTAAAATTTGGCAACAATGATAAATATCTCGAACAACTGCTCCCCAAGTTCTCAAAGGAGACCGGGGTTTTTGCTTTTTATTTTGCTCCATCCCCTTTCTCCTTTTTTATTTTGTTTTTATTTCAAGAAACTATTTTAATTATTATACAATAAAAAGTAGGTTTTGAGAATAAAAAAAGCCCCAGATACTATGCGTAGCATCCGGGGCTTAATCTTTTTGATCAACCGGATTTTTAATTTATCAAATCCAGCCAACCAGCTTTTCCCAGAATTTGTCACAAACACTCCAAACTCGAGGAACCTTCAGTAAAAAAAGGAAAATTGTGTAGAAAGCAACTGGCCAAAAATTGACCACATCGCCCGACAGGACTAATCCTGTCGAAAACACTCCCAGGGAAAAAAGGAGTAATAAAACTATTTCCCCTAACCCCAGAACACCCAGAAAAACAAGAAATAACACGAAGAACCTCAAAAGTGGTTTGCAACACCTCCGAACTCTGTTGATTTTGAGCAGAAAAAGGAAAATGATGCAGAATGAGGCCGTCCGATATTCAATAATCTCCTCCCGGAGAATAAAGCTGTCAGACAGAAATGCCGTTGCCAAAAAAATTATTTCAGCAACTCCTGCTAAGCCAAAGGAGACAAGAACAATAGCAAGCGGCATCCATACTTCTGTGTTCATAAGAGCCTCTTCTGGGGTTTCCTGCAAACTTCCTTGGTTGCTCCAAGTTTGTGAAAATTGTTTCATCTTTCCTCCTTTAGGGCTTTGCCCTAAAATTAAAGTGAAAAAATATACAAAAAATTGTCAAATTTCTTATTTCTTATTAAATCTCATTATATCATGTTTTATCATTTTTGTAAATAGAATATTGCAAAATACCGGTTTTGTGCCTATTGAAAGCCCAAACCAAAAAAGAAACAGCTTTTTCGCGAGAAAAAGCTGTTTTTAATAATCTATTTGAATGTTAGATAACCGGAGCCAACTCTTCTTCTTCCATTTCCCCTTCCTCTTCATCTTCCATTCCGTCTTCTTCATCCATCATTCCCTGATCTTCATTCTCGTCATAATCTTCCAGGGCTTCTTCAACCTCATCTTGAAGCTCTTCTTCTTCCGCCTCATCATCAGAGTCTTGTTTTTCATAACCATTTATCGACCGAAAAACCCAGCCAAAAAGACTAAAAGTGTCCTCATTTTCTGTGATCATGGTATGTATTTGCTCCCTCTCTTGAGTCATTGTAGCCAATTGTTCTTGCAAAACAGTCTTGTTTTCTCCGTCTTCAGTTTGATCAATCAAACGAATTAACTGTCTAATTTGATTTCTATTTTGAACCATTGAGCTTCTCAGTTGCCCCAAGTTTTTATAATCAGTTCCCAAAAGAAAAGTTTTAACTTTATTTTGCTTTTGAATTCCTTTGACAGAGTCAGCGATTTCATCCTGAGTCTCTTCTTGCTCTTCCGCCAATTCTTCCAATTCCTCAGCAATTTCTTCTTCTTCCATTGCTACCTCTTTCAAGGTTTTTGAGACTTTTTTACTTGTCTTTTCAATTTTTTCAGCCTTGTCTTTCTTCACCTGGCTTTCGTCCATAGAGTTAGTCATCTCCATATTTGAGTTTTTCAAACTTTTATCTTCTCCTGAATTATTAGTCTTCATCTTTTCTTGAGTTTTCACTGCTGATGGAGACGCTTTATCGTCCTTGGATTCTTTAGCTATCTCTTTGTCTAGCTTAGCTGAATTATTACTTTTTTCCTCAGATTTATCATTTTTAGCCAACACCAAAGAACCAGCCGCAAACAATACAACCAAAAACAAAGCCAAAGCACCTATTTTTTTGTTCATATTTTAATTTTATTTTTTAGTTTTCAACCTCTAAGCTAATTATATCACTTTACGAATAAAAACAAAGAAAAAAAGCCAGTCAGTTGACTTAGGCAATTAGATTTTACTGAAGGGGATAGTGTCGCGAATCACTCCCCCTTCAGCAATGCCCAGCAAACATTAAGGAGTAAGATGAGGGCTTGAAAATTTAATGCTGATTTCAGCAAATAATTACTGTGAGGAGAGCAGGCCTCTGGCAAAACCTGCCCTCCCCCCAGATTTCCGCAATCTAAAATTTTAGAAAGTTAGCTCCTTGGGCTTAGATAAGGAAGGGTCGGCGCGATTGTTAGTCCTCCACAAGGAAGGTTGCGAAAATTGCGTTGGGTTAAATAACCCAAATTCTGGGCCGGAAGAGAGATTGCCTTGCCTAAAGTGGCGCCACTGAGCAAAACAAACCTCAACCGGCAGCTAAAGTTAAGAACTGTTATAACTTTTATAAAACGATACCATACAAAAAGCCACTTGTCCATAGAAAACAAAAAGCGTTTTGAATAATATCCAAAACGCTGTTGTTTTTTTCAAACCGGTCTTTTCTGCCTGATCTTCTGAAATTTTTAAATATTTATGATCTGGAACAGTCAACCGGTGTTGAAATGAATTGGCTCCCCAGCAGGGATTTGGCGGCAAGTTACTAAACCCAAACTTCGTCTGCATTCGCAGACTCGTTTTCGTTAAGTACTTTCTGCCCAGGCTCAGCACGCTCTTCTTAATTGCTCACTAGTTCGCAATCTTGTGCTTCCGCCTTTCAAATCCACCTAGAAAATTTGTAGCCCAGGGAGGGATTTGAACCCCCGAACCCTTGGGTTAACGGCCCAGTACTCTACCACTGAGCTACTGGGAGGCACAACCAAAATTATACTCGCTCCTTGACAATAAATGTCAAAACTAAGAAATTGTAGTGGCTATTCAAATATGTCCTGACTGAATCAGGTTCAGGATCACAAAGAACGCGAAGGAGCGAGATAAGCAGGATTCATCCTTCCAAACCAGAAAAAAATCCAGATGAGCCCCGCGACACCCGTCTTCTCAGCAAAAGCTGAAATAACTCTCAGACAAAAGTTATCCTCCTGAGGGAAGAGAAAGAAAGGTGTATTTATTTTTATGATCTGCTCACCCCACCGGCGCCGAGCCGGAATTGACCTTACAAGCTAGAGAGAGTTCAACCTCCTACCGCCACCAATAGGTTCATAGGCTCAGAGAGGGTGAGCAAAATTAAAAGAACTTAACAACATTCACAGATAATATACCAAAAAAATCTTTTTGTCCAGACAAAAACACTCCGGATTAAAATCCAGAGGTTCAATTTAAAATTTACCTACCGGCAGGCAGGTTTAGAATCAATTTTTAATATTTCAGTTTTTAATTTCCAAACTACTTTGTCATTCCCGACCCCGATCGGGAATCCAGAAACAAAAATCCTGCTACTATATTTCGAAACATGGTAGCAAGATTTAATTTCTAAAACACTTTACTTGCTTCGATAATCTCTAATTTCCAACTTACCCCTGCCCTTGTCCACAACCACAAGCTTCTGCTTCTCTCGCCAACCATATTTTTGAATAACTTCCTTGGGAATCACAACATTATAGCTCCACTTAGAAGCCCTCCCAATTTTTCTTACATATTTTTCTTGCATGTTTTCTTGGCCCGTTAAATCATTTCAAATGAAATTTGAAATGCCATTTAACTGGGTTCTTTTTATTTTTTATTTTAACTCGTACCTACGTCCGTAGGTACGAACGTAGGTACGACAATAGGTATTTTTAGTATAACAATCTTGTAAAGTAAAAGAAAGAGCCCTTTGCACTTCTTCCATGTTTTCATGAAAAAAGCACAAAGGGCAAAATATAAAACCTAAGAACAAGGCATTAACTTGCGAGCAAAGCAATATAGTGACCGCCAGCGAATAAATAGTCGTTAGTATTGCTGCTGGGATAGTTCATATATTTATGGCCAGGGCGACCAAAATCCCACATGCTATCAAACCATTCTCCTTTATCATTGCTTTTAAGACAACGAACACCAAGGCTACCGCTAGAATGGCAATAAATAGTTCCCCAGAAAAATACCATTTCACGCGCCCATTCCTCGGGAATAAATTGATTATTTTTCAAGAAAAAGTCCAGCACATTGGCATTGAGGGTTAATTCGCCTTCCAATTCTTTAAGAAGCTTGAGTCCTTCAATTTTATTTCCATCTTTTTGTCCTTTGGACAAATAGAGTGTAATCTTTGAAATGTCCAGCTTCAGCTCTCCTCTTTTGTGATGCTTCTTTACTTTCCATTTTACATCATCATAACATGAGGGGTCGGCGTCGCAATCAATAACTGGTTTGATGGTCTCAATTTTGTGACTTTTTCGAACAACACCACGAATTTGTCTGAGCTTTTCTTTAGATTGACCAAGCTTGGTAACATCATCTGGCGTAAACCCTATTTCCTCAAGCCTGTTTGCTAACCGATTCATCTGTCCAATACTGTAGATTGAAGACATGTCTTCCTCCTTTTGGCACATGTGCCGTTTAAATTTCTCGCAAGAAACTACCATAAAACGAACTTCCCCAAATTATAAACCTAAATAATGATTTTGTCAACCTCTGAATCCCACTAAAATCAATTTCTAACCATAACAAAAACACCCTTTCGGGTGTTTTTGTTCTGAAAACTGAATAGACTCAAGACATAGAATAGTTATTTACCTAACTAAAATTCTTTGCGGTTAGTCCTTGGCATTAAAAATGCCAGAACCAGCGTGTAAGTACTCCAAACACGACTACAAATTTTCCGTCGCTATAAAAGCGCCGAGGTAAAAATCTTAATATCGTTATAAATAACGATTGGAGATTTAAGGCTTCGTTAGGCCTTTGGCTTGCACCCAATAAAAATTGGGTTTGACCGCCGGATAAATTCAACCTGTTCGATGCTCCACAAAGTGAATACACCTAGTGAACAAGCCTCTCGAATTTATCAATTATCTCCCTAGAAAGGAGGTGATCCATCCACAGCTTCCGCTACGGATGCCTTGTTACGACTTCATCCTGATTACCGATCTTGCCGTGGTTCCTTCTAAAAGAAGGACCTTCAGGCACTTCCGGCTCCCCTGATGTGACGGGCGGTGAGTACAAGATCCGGGAACGTATTCACCCCGACGTGGCTGATTCGGGATTACTAGCGATTCCAACTTCATGAGGTCGAGTTGCAGACCTCAGTCCGAACTGAGACCGGTTTTTTGGGATTAGCTCCATCTTACGATATCGCAGCCCTTTGTACCGGCCATTGTAGCATGTGTGTCGCCCAGGGTGTCTAGGGCCATGCTGATTTGACGTCGTCCCCACCTTCCTCCCAGCATGAAACGCACTTTGCTTCGCTTGGTGCTAAATTCAAAATTTAAAGTTCAAAATTCAAAATTAAGGAGTTTGCTTCGCAAAATTATTTTAAATAATTCGCGTAGCGATACCAAAACTTTTGACTTTTGACTTTTGCCCTTTAAACTTAGCGTTTACGAAGTAAACGCGCTTTATGCTGGGCAGTCTCGTGTGACACGTATAACACACGATAGGGGTTGCGCTCGTTACCCAACTTAATGGAACACTTCACAGCACGAGCTGACGACAACCATGCAACGCCTGTCCTGCACCCTCGTAGGCTTTCCTGATTTCTCAGGACGTGCAGCAGGATACTAACCCTGGTAAGGTTCCTCGCGTTGTGTCGAATTAAACCACATGCTCCACCGCTTGTGCGGATCCCCGTCTATTCCTTTGAGTTTTAACCTTGCGGCCGTACTTCCCAGGCGGCACACTTAACGCGTTAGCTACGACACTGAAAGGGTCGAAACTTCCAATGTCTAGTGTGCAGCGTTTACGGCGTGGACTACGGGGGTATCTAATCCCCTTCACTCCCCACGCTTTCGTGGCTCAGCGTCAGATAAAGCCCAGTCAACTGCCTTCGCATTTGGTGTTCCCCATGATATCAACGCATTTCACTGCTACACCATGAGTTCCGTTGACCTCTACTTATCTCTAGACATAGTGTTTCAATCGCGATTACTAGGTTGAGCCCAGTGATTTAACGATTGACTGCTATATCCGCCTACCCACCCTTTACGCCCAATAAATCCGGATAACGCTCGGGGTTTGCGTATTACCGCTGCTGCTGGCACGCAATTAGCAACCCCTTATTCATAAGGTACAATCATCGAAATTTTTCCCTTATAAAAACGGTTTACAACCCGAAGGCCTTCATCCCGCACGCGACGTCGCTCCATCACACTTTCGTGCATTGTGGAAGATTCTCGACTGCAGCCACCCGTAGGTGTTTGGCCAGTGTCTCAGTGCCAATGTTGGGGGTCACGCTCTCACGTCCCCTACCCGTCATAGCCTTGGTGAGCCATTACCTCACCAACAAGCTGATAGGAAGCAGGCCGCTCCCAAAGCGCAAAAGCTTTACTCCGAAGAGACTATTAGGTATTATTCCGGATTTCTCCGGGGTATTCCTAACTTTGGGGTACGTTCCTACCTGTTACTAACCCGTTTGCCACGCAACTAAATGCGTTCGACTTGCATGCCTTATCCACGTCGCCAGCGTTCATCCTGAGCCAGGATCAAACTCTCAAAAAAGATTCAAAATTTAACGAATTAAATTTTGCTGACTAAGTTCTCTATAAAAAGAAAACATTAATCTATATAAGAATTTTGAGATTCTAATCACGAATTTGTTTCAAAAAAACAAATTCTTGTGGCTTGGACTAACCGCAAAAAATTTTGATAGGTTGTGAAGTTTTTCAAAAAAACTTCACATTCAAAGAATATATTCTTGTTAATTCTATGATCTTGTCGGACTTTGTACAAACTTCAACGGAGTACAAAGTCTCGTAGGATTATTTCAGTTGCCTGGATGACAATGAAATTCTCCTATTATTCAGTTTTCAATGTTCTTGGAATGTTTTTATTAAGTGCGTAATCACTAACACCAACAAAAACAACCAATCCTAACTGTCTAAAACTAAGATTGATTGTCTTTAATCCCCTATTAAATTTTCATCGTCTCTTGTTTGGTCCGATTTTAAATTAATAATAAAGAAAAAAGAATGTACTGTTCGTGCAGTCTTTCCCGACTGCTTCTAAAAGTTATCAGACAATTTTTATATTGTCAAGAGAAAGTTTTTACAAAAAATCTGACCGGCGCGTAATTTACGAACCGGTCAATAAGTTTGCCGCCACTCAATAATTAGAACGGGGCAACTTTGGCAATGCGACTGTCTCCAGGGCCCCTGATCCCAACTTCCTGTCCTGAATCAAGCTTGACCATAAAAATATCTTTGCCTGTCATGCACCCTGGCTCCACTTTAGTGAAAACTCCTTTTTGAGGATGATTTTCAGGTAAATCAAGTTCGTTGCTGCCTTCCGCAGTAAGCACAATAGTCAATTCATCGCCTTTCCGAAAACTCGAAAGATCTAACCTTTGATCTTTCATTCCTTTGTTAGTCATAAGCTTTTTCCTCCCTATAAAAGCGTTTAAGAACTACTAAAATTCAATCAGAAATTTCCATTTAAGTCAACCCAAAAATTGAAATTTTTTTCAATCTGTGTTTATAATTACCAATAAAATAACTAGTCTTTATGAAAAACTACAAATCAAGAGTTGTTAAAGTAGGAAATCTTTTGTTGGGAGGAAATAATCCAATCCGAGTTCAATCAATGTGCAACACCGACACCAAAGATGTCGAGGCAACAGTCAAGCAGATTTTAGAACTTGAAAAAAAGGGTTGTGAAATAATTAGAGTAGCTGTTCCAGGCATGGAAGCGGCCAAGGCTATCGGCGCAATCAAAAAGAAAATCAATATTCCTCTGGTGGCTGATATCCATTTTGATCACAAGCTGGCCCTTGAATCCATAAAGCAAGGAGTGGACAAAGTCAGGATCAACCCCGGCAACATTGGATCAGAAGAAAAGGTCAAAGCCGTTGTTGACGCCTGTAAAGAAAAAAACATTCCGATTCGAATTGGAGTCAATGGTGGATCACTAGAAAAAGATTTGCTAGAAAAATATGGTCAGACCCCAAAAGCTGCCGTTGAGTCAGCCTTGCGTCATGTTCAAATTCTTGAAGAACTAGATTTTCATGACATTTTAATTTCCATCAAATTCAGTGAGGTTCCTCCAATGATTGAAGCCTATCGACTCCTAGCCAAGAAGATTGACTATCCTCTTCACCTTGGGGTCACTCACGCTGGAACACCTTTCACTGGAACAATCAAAAATGCAATCGGGATTGGCACTCTAGTTGGACAAGGAATCGGGGCCACACTTCGAGTTTCTTTGACCGGTTCATTGGAAGAGGAAATCAAAGTTGGCTACGCAATCTTAGAATCTCTAGGAAAAAGAAAAAAGAAATTTGAAATGATTTCTTGTCCTAGTTGTGGCCGTTGTGAGATTGACATAGTCAGCCTAGCCCAAAAAACAGAAAAACTTTTGGAAAAAATAAACAAGCCAATCAAAGTTGCCGTCATGGGCTGCATTGTCAATGGACCAGGAGAAGCCAAAGAAGCCGATATCGGAATTGCCGGAGGCCACGGCAAAGCAATCCTTTTCGCCAAAGGCAAAGTCTTAAAAACCGTTCCTGAAAAAGAAATCTTCAAAGCCCTAGAAAAAGAAATCAAAAAAATTACTTCATAAAAAACTATTGTCAAAACAATCTTGCCAATTAAAAATATTTTCTACCATTCACTGAAGAATGGTAGAAAATCAGAAGATTCGCTTTGTAAATTTTCTTTCATTCACTAGCGAATGAAAGAAAGCGGAAACCTTATTATTTCATCAAAAAACCCAAAGCACTATCATATACTAGTATATGATAGTGCTTTGAATTGCAACCATTTGTAAAACGTTATCATGTACTAGAACATGATAACAAAATTATTATCTTAAAAACTCACTTCTTAAAAATTTTCTTTCATTCACTAGTGAATGAAAGAAAACAAAAATCCTATTACTTCATTAAAAAAACACAAAACACTCCCATATACTGTAATATGGGAGTGTTTTGTTTTTTCATGTCATTACATATGTAAGTACACATGTAAGTATATTAGTAATGACTATAGTATATACTATAGTACGTACTATAGAGTCCTCTATAGAGGCCTCTATTTTTTGATTGAAATCTCTAACTTCTCCCCGTCAACGGAAAATTCTTTTTTGAGATCTGCCCCATCAATCAGTTTTGATTCCATCTTATTAGCCAAAACTTCCTTTTGAATAACTTCGCCAAACTTCTCAAAAACTTTTTCCATTCCCTGGAAGCCAACTTCAATTCGGTTGTCCACTTCATAGTCTGCTTCTCTTCTCATGGCTTGGATGAATCGAATAATCTCTCGGGCTTGACCTTCCAATTTCAAATCAGGTGTTATGTTGGTGTCTAAAACAATATCTTCTTTTTGTTTCTTGTCACTTTTAACCTCTTTGACATTCAACTCATCTTTGATAATTTCAGTCAGTTCTTCGCTTGATGCTTGGTTTTTGATACTTAATACTGACAACGGTTGCCGAACTTTAATTCCATTCTTGGCTCGAAACTGCAAAGCCTCAGTAATGACTTCTCGAGTATTCCCCATTTTTTCACTCAGCTCTTTGTCAATAAACCTCTCATCAGAAACTGGAAAATCACAAAGATGCACTGACTCTTCTCCAATCAAATTTTTGTAAATTTCTTCAGCAATAAATGGTGTGTAAGGGGCAATAACTTTTGCCAACTCAGTTAAAACATAATGCAAAGTTGCATAGGCCTGATTTTTATCAGCGTCATCTTCAGATTTCCAAAATCTTTTTCTGCTCCGCCTAATATACCAATTAGAGAGATCGTCAATGAATTTTTCGATTTTCTTAGCTGGCTTGATGATTGAATATTTTTCAAATCCTTCATCAACTTCTTTGATCAACTGATGCAATTCTGACAACAACCACTTGTCCAAAATGTTTCCTTTTTCCAAAACTTTCTCAATCTTTTCTTTACCAGGTTTCCATTTGTCCACACCGGCATACAAAACAAAAAATGAATAGCTGTTCCAAAGAGTCCCCAAAACTCTTCTTTGGATGTCGGCTACTGTCTCAGTTGAGAAGTTGAGATTTTGAGCATTCATCAAAGGCGAAGAAAGCAAATAGAATCTCAAAGCATCCGCAGAATAAGTTTCCAGCACTTCTCCTGGGTCGGTGTAGTTTCCAAAAGATTTTGACATCTTCCTGCCATCTTCCCCAGCAATCACTCCAGTTGTCAAAACATTTTGATAGGCCTCTTTCCCAAAAACTCCAACGGCCATCACATGCATCACATAGAACCAAGCTCTTGTTTGTCCAATATACTCAGAAATAAAATTAGTTGGAAAACTTTTTTCAAATTTTTCCTTGTTTTCAAATGGATAATGAAATTGAGCAAAAGACATTGACCCTGATTCCACCCAACAATCAAAAACTTGGGGGATCCTTTTCATCTTCTTTTTACATTTTTCACATTCAAAAGTCACTTCATCAATCCAAGGTCGATGATAATTCTCTAACTTTTTCCCAGAAAGCTTTTCCAATTCCTCGAAACTACCAACGATCTTCACCTCTCCGCATTTTTCATCTTCACATTTCCAAACCGGCATGGCTGTTCCCCAATACCGATCTCTTGAAATGTTCCAATCCGGAGCACTTTCCAATCCCTTTCCAAATCGTCCTTCTTTCAGATAATCTGGATACCAGTTAATGTTCTTGTTGTTTTCAATTAAATCTTTTCTAATTTTTTCAATATTCACGAACCAAGCTGGCTGGGCTTTGTAGATTAATTTTGCAGAACAGCGATGACAATGAGGGTAGCTGTGTCGAATATTTTTTTTCAAAAACAAAAAATTATTTTCTTTCAGCCATTTGATTATTTTAAAATTGGCGTCCCAAACAAGATCACCCTTCCATTCTCCCTCATTAAATTTTCCCTCTTCATCAACGTTCAAAATAATTGGTAAGTCATGTTCTTTTCTGGCATTGAAGTCGTCTTCTCCAAAAGCCGGAGCAATATGAACAATTCCAGTCCCGTCTTCTGTTGTCACAAAGTCTCCAACAAAAACTCGGTAACCATTCTCAATATCATGAGGGAAAAGTGGCTGATATTTCATTCCTTCTAATTCGCTCCCCTTCATTTCTTTGACAATTTTGTATTCATCATCGCCAAAAATTTCTTCTAATAAATCCTTGGCTAAAATAAACCGAACCATTTCTCCCACCCCTTCGTCTTTTTTCTCTATTTCAACATATTTAATATCTTTCCCAACCGCCAAGGCAACATTAGCCGGCAAAGTCCAAGGAGTAGTGGTCCAAACAAGGAATGAGGTAGAAGGTTTTCCCTCAACTCTCATCTCAACATAAACCGATGGATCTTTGTCATCCTGGTAAGAATTGTCCATCGCAATCTCAAAATTACTCAATGGAGTTGAACAACGAGGGCAATACAAAGAAACTCGAACATCTTCATAAATCAAACCTTTCTTGTTCATCTCGCCAAAAGCCCACCAAACTGATTCCATATAATCATTGTCCATGGTTTTGTAGGCTCCTTTGAATTCAACCCATCTTCCAATCCGGTCAACAATATTCTCCCACTCATCAGCAATTTTTGAAGTTTCAGCAAAACAAGTTTCGTTAAATTTTTGAATTCCAACCACTTCTTCAATTTCTTTTTTACTTTTGATCCCCAATTTTTTCTCCACCATGTTTTCTGCTGGAAGCCCATGACAATCCCAGCCCCAACGTCTGTCCACTCGAAAACCTTTCATCGTCCAAAACCTCGGGATTGCATCTTTCACAATCGAAGAAAGCAAAGTTCCATAGTGAGGAACTCCAGTGATGAATGGCGGGCCATCATAAAAACTATAGACCTTGTCTTCAGGTTTTGATTCAACTGATTTTTCAAAAATTTTATCCTTCTTCCAAAATTTCAAGACTTGTTTTTCCATTTCAGAATATTTTTGCTTGGGATTAACTTTTTTGAACATGATTATTTAGATTTAAGATTTACGAATTACGATTTTAGAATTTAATAAATCAATTTATTTCTTGTTTGCGACAGCATAAGAAATAAATTGATTTATTAAATTTCAAGCCAACAAAAAAACGCCTGCCACTAAGGACGACGTTCAAAGCCGTGGTACCACCTTAATTCAATTGCTCTAAAACAATTCTTGATTCAGGACCATTACGGGGTCAACCGGTGAGTTCTACTAACTTGAAACAAGTTTTCTTCTCACAGCTCCGGAGTGATAGCTCCATCATCGCCTTTAAACATTAACCATAATATAAACTAAAATTCAATTTTTGTAAACAAAAAACTATTTTTTGCTTGCAGGCTTGAAATCTTTTTTTAGCTCAACAATAAAACGACTTCCTTTCCCTGGACCCTCTGATTCAGCAATAATTTTTCCTTTATGAGCGTCAACAATTTTTTTACAAACATAAAGACCCAGACCAGTCCCTTCAGTGTTTAAATTACTACTGCCCACTCCCCTTCTGAATTTTTCAAAGACATATTGTGATTCATCTTTTTCCATTCCCTTGCCAGAATCTTCAACAACCACTCTGATTTTTTTGGCTGAGTTTTCAAGGCTGACCTTGATTTCACCCTTGGGTGTATATTTAATGGCATTGTCAACTAAATTGGAAACTACTTCATACATCTTGTCTCGATCAAAAACAAATGGGTTAATTTTGCCTTCAGGTTTTTTGAATAAAATTTTCAAGCCTCGATCTTCTGCTTCTAGCTCAAAATTATCCACAATATTTTTCACCATTCCAACAATGTCGTTTTTCTCAAAATTGAAGGTGAATTTCCCAGATTCAATCCGAGACAAGCTCAACAAATCATTCACCAGCTTGATCAGCCTTTCATTTGAAATGAAAATCTTTTTCAAGGCTGTGTCCACCCCACGAGAAACTTTTCCATAGTCCCCATCCCTGATTAATGAAATAAACCCTTTGATTGAGGTCAGCGGAGTTCGAAGCTGATGAGAAGCAATTGAAATAAATTCATTTTTCGCGGAATCCAGTTGCTTTAGCTTGTCATAGGCTTCAGTTAATTTCTTGTTAGTACTAGTCAAGCTTGCATTAGCGTCCTTAACATCACTAGTTGCTTTTTTAACCTCTCTTCTCAAGCGAACATTGAACTTTTTAACTTCTGAATAAAGTCCCGCATTTTCAATCGCGACCGCTGCTTGAGCCGCAATAATTTCTAGCACTTGAAGATCTTCGTCATTATAGGCCTCGCCAGTCTCCTTGGAGCCCATCGCCAAAAGACCAATTAAGTTTCCCTTAACCTTTAACGGAATCAAAAGTTCCACTCCAAGTCTTTCAAGCAACTGGATCAGATCCTTAGTCTTTTCACTATAATGAAGACTTTTCAATTCCTCGGTAATAACAATCTGATTTCTCTTAATAAATTTTTCTTCAACAACTGGATTGCTGTCAAAAACATCTCCTTTTTGAGCTTTGAATCCTTGATTATATTGCAGCTCATAGGTTTTGTCTTCCTCATTAAAAGTTAAAACCCCAAAAGCTTTGGCGTGAAAGTTTTTGGAAAAAGTCGCATAGAGAAAGTCATAGACTTTGTCGATATTCAAAACCGTTTTCAGTTCATTGCTGGTTTTCAAAATCAATTTTCCACTGTCGTAAAGCGAAGTGAAAAAATATTCATTAGCAAGTTTTAAAAATCGATTTTTCAAATATGGAAAAATCGCCACCGCCAAGAAAATCGCAGTTAAGTCGACCCAGAAAATAAACTCGCTTAAAAACCTGCTTCCAAGCACCTTAATCACCGAGGTCATCGCAAAAATAACCCCCAATGAAAGGATATAGACAGAGGACTGTCTGAGAACTAATTTTATATTGAAAAGACGGTGACGAATAACTGCATAAGTTATAAAAATAACGTAAAAAGAGGCCAAAAAATTTCCCACTGGATAAACCGGAACATCATACCAAAGTGGAAAATTGGTGGCTCCCCCCAAAAACCCCAAACCAGTTCCAACTAAAATAAAGCCTAATTGATCTTTCAAGATTCCAGAAGATTTACGATAAGCCCGAAAAAACAATAATAAAGAAGTTGTGAAATAAGAAAAAAAGGCCACCAACATCAGCCAATACCATTTGCCCGCTATAGGCCAAAATTCGAAAGACAATCTTCGTTCAACACCTTGAACCAAATAGTCGCTTGAGGTTACAGCAACGACAGCCAGAGCAGCTCCTAGGCCAATATACATAAAAATTCGATATATAGGTTTTTTATGGAGAGACAGAAAAATAGAAGAGAAAATAAAAAAATTGACTGGAATAAAAATTGAAAAAAGAGTCAAAAATTTTAACCAAAAAATAGAGCTATCAGCTGATCCAGAAATTTGCCAAATAAAATAGCCCAGACTCCATAAAGCTACAGCTAAACATAAAAAAGTAAGGCTAATCCCAGCCAAGGTCTTTTTCTTGCTAAAAACTAAAAGCCCCAGAAAAAAACTGGTCATGGTGTTTATAAGTGCCGAAATAGCAAAAAAGCTCATAGAAGATAAAATGATTACGAATCCATAATACCATAATTTATGTTTTTTGAAAAAGCAAAAGGACGAAATGACAATGTCACTCCGTCCTTTCACGAATGATATCGATGTTGATTTTAAGCCCTGCAGACCCCAATTGAATGGACTCCCAAAGGCTCATAAAAAACGTCTTGTTTTTCGAAGCCACCCTCCTTAAGGAGACGGGCGACATCTTCTTTGGTTCGATAAATCATCGGCCAAAGAAGAACCCAATCCAAGAAAGGTTTTTCCGGATTTTTGTTAATATTACAAGTCAAGAAAAATCCATCTGCGGGAAGTTGGTTCTTGATCCTTCGAAAAAGATCCACTGCCTGTCCATCAGTCCGGTAGTCTAAAAAACCTACCATCTCGATGATGTGGGGTTGGAGTTTTTTGGCCTCCTCCTCAATCAAGGTGGTTTTCCCTTGAACAAAAGTAAACCTATCCAGAAAACCAGCTTTTTCAGCCTGTTTTTTGGCATAATCCAAAGCTGATTCATCCATATCGATTAAAACAGCCTTGACTTTAATCCAGGGGACCGCTTTCATTGCATCAATCACTGCCTGAGCAGAACCAGAGGCAATTGAAAGAATACGAACTTCTTTATGCTTTCCAGAAAGTTCAACAAAAGCGTCTTCCAATGCTCTGACAACGATTTTAAGACGATTGCGAACTGCTTGGCGATTCTCGATGTTCATCCAAAAATCAGTCAGAAAGCCTTCCATATTTTCCTTAAGCTGAGGAACGAATTTCTCCTGATAATTATAGAAAATATCAAGAGACTTCCATCCAGCCGAACCAACCTTGGCCCGGTGATTCAGTTGACTAAACTTATCAACAAACCAGCTGGAAACATGCTTCTCGCTCCTTCCCATTTCCCACAAAATAACCCGAAAGGGTTTTGAGGGGTTTAAAACTTTCCTGAAGACCGCTTTGGCAATGTTAGTAAAAGCGGCCAGATAACTAACTAGCCACAAGAACAACAGAGACTTAGGCGATCTCCTGGTTTTCTCCATTTGACTCTCAACGGAACTGTCAAAAGCCGAGTGAGTTTCAACAACTCTAAATCTTGTGTTTGTAGCTGTTAGCATAGCACATCTCCTCTCTGCGTCCTCAACGGACACAAAACATAAATAAATTTTCAAAGTTAATTTAAAATAAAAATTCCAGATTAATTTCTATGACTAAAAATCAAAACTGCAATTTTCTAGTTTGCAGAGGAGCAGCCAGAAAAATTACTGACTACACCCCCTTTTTTAAAATTATTTTTTAGGACGAGCCCAAAAATTACCAGCCCACCTATCAAAAAATAATTCATCAGCTTTCCCAAACAGCACCATAAGGGAAAGAATGCAGCTCATAACCACTGCCATGAAAACTTTTTCCATAATCAGACCCCCGTTTCAATTTCTTTTTCAATGCATTTTCTGATAAATCTCTGATATTCAACAAAAGCCGCACATCCCTTCCTGTAGGCCCAGAGAAAGCAAAACGCAACCCCAGTGGCAATTGTTTCGCCATTTAATATTTTCATATCACTACCTCCCAAAAAAAAGTTAAAGGTACTTTTAAAAATTTCAGATCAATTTTTTAAACTAAAATCAACACTGAAACTTTCAAAAACTATTTTCGTCGACAACAAACTATTAGTGAAAAGAACCAGACTACCAACAATAAAGAGATCGCTATCAATAGCTTGGACAGTAAATGATTAGAATCGCCACTAATACTTGCCTTCTGAAAATAACTCAAAGCAATCGAAACTGAAAAAAATAAGAACAAAATAGTTTCAACTTTAAACCAAATTGGAAACTCTTTTTTTATCATTTTTTTGCTTGGCCCGTTAAATTATTTTAAGCAAAGCTTGAAATACTATTTAACCGGGCTTTTATTTTTAATTTCACATTTTCAATGTCAAATTTACACAAAAACCAAACTATCAGCTTGGTTTATCTTTTCTGAATTTCTGGAATTATTTTTCTTGATCAGCTATCATTTCAACCACCAAGCAAGTCCTATTCCCTTTTTTATTTTGCACCCCAATTATACACCTAAAAGCGAAAATTGTCAATAGAATATGAAACAAATTTATTTTATATTAAGTTTTTTGCTTTATTTAAGCCTGTTTTAAATAATTAAATAATTACACAAAACCGGACAAAATATAAAAAATAGACAAAAAGAAAGGGTGACCAAGCAAATTCATGCGATCACCCTATATCTTTTTCCGGATCTGTTTTTTTAACAGACCGGATGTTTTTCGATTTTTCCTTTCTTCTTTCCGACAGAATTGCCGGAAAAAACAATGGTATTGAGGAACATCAAAGTTCTCCCAACAGCATTAGAAAGGGCTCTCTGCCAAAAAAGAAAAGTATTGAGTTTCATACGCCCTCTCCCTTCGTTAAAAAGTTCTAGTTAATTCCTACCCCGACTCTATCATAAACCTTTTAGGTTGTCAAGAGCAGAGGAGTCAACTATCCATTCCGCTAGTTCTTCTTTACGCTCCTCAAACAACCAATGACTGCACTCAGGAAAAACAAGGCACCTAACTGGAGGAAATTTGACATTTGGCATCTTGAACTTTCTTTCCAATTCGGCCAATTTTTTGATTTTCTTAGCGACTGGAACTGGCGTCACCCGGTCTTCACTGCCAACAAAAACATCAATTTGGCAATGGACTTTAGTAAAATCGACTAAGGTCGATTTATCCGGATCTAAAAACCAAAAGCCTACCTGGAAAATGAACTTTCCGTCTTCAGACCTCAGATATTGATGGTATATCTCCATTGCTTTTTTTTCAGGCAAAGTATGCGCCATTGCCCAACGAAAATTGCAATAAGACATGTCAATGCTTTTAGTCATGAAATAAGGATTTCTGATCACAAACCAAAAGCTTTTGATGACTGATGGATAAAGGTGAAACAATCCGTTGACCGGTGCCGGAGCAATTAAGAAAATCCTTCCAGGGTTAATATCTTCAAAACTAGCCGCCACCAACACCAATACCGCTCCCGCAGAATGACCAATAAGATCATAGTCTTTTTTGAGACCTCTCAAAATTTTCAAAAGATAATCTAACTTATCCTGAAAATCAAATTGACATTCGCCTGAATATAAGGGACCAAACGCCCCTTTTCTCATCGGAAAATCAGCAATCAAGGTCTCGGTTTCATAATTCATTTCATTCGCAAGAGGGTGATAAACACAGCCTTTTGAAAACATTCCTGGCACTAAAACCTTCAGCCTTTGCTGACTTCCTTTTTTTTCTATCATTCAACCGCCTCCCCTTTGATATTTTCAGATTCAAATCAATATTTTCAAACTCAAAAGAACTTTTAGTTTTTAGATAAAAACTATGACAAGCTTGATTATATCATATTTTTTGTTTATTGTCAATAGATTTATATTGACAAATTTTGAAAAAATCCCTTGTCGAATCTATAAAATTATGATATAATTCACCAACAATTAATAAGATTATATGAAAGACTATAATTATTTATCTGGTGAATTAGCTAAACTAGGACTCAAGCGAAAAGAGGCTGACATCTACTTGGTTTTGCTAGAAACCGGATATTCAAGTGTTCAAAATATCGCAGAAAAAGTGGGATTAAGCCGTCCGACAGTTTACCGAATCCTTGAAAATCTTGAAAAAAAGCACTTGATCAACACAGTTCAAAAAGGAAAACGAAACTACTTTATTGCCGGTTCTCCAGACACTCTTTTGAATATGCTCAAAATCAAAAAAAGAAAAGCCGAGGAACAGGAAAGGGAGTTCTTGCGAATTATCAACATCCTCCAAGATCAATACAGCTTTTCCTCAAAAGAAAACGCTATCCGATCTTTTACTGGGAATGAAAGAAAATTGGCCCTAGAAAAGCTTTCAAATACCCAAAAATCAAGGATTTCAGCGATCATGAATTTCCCTGACAGGAATCTAGAAAAAGTTTTTTCTGGGATCAAAAAACGCCTAGGTTCAGGAGTGAAAATCAACAAAATTCAAACTTTCGACAGCAAGAAAACTGAACCGGATTTCATTCAAACCAAAATCGCAAAAAAATTGGACATTGAGTCAACCAAGAATATTGTTTTGACTGATCGTGTCTTTCTTATTAATAACAAGAATATCTTTGTTATAAAGCAAAAAGAAGTTGTTGAATCCTTTGAATTTATGTTTAAATCTCTTTGGAAGAGTTTATAATTTTACACAACAAAAACGCCCGCTTTAAGCGGGCGTTTTTTATTTAAGCAAATTTAACTTCAGTCTAAAACTTCAATTTTGTATTTAATTCCATGCATCAAACCTGGAATGATGACTTCTCCTCTAGCATCTGTCCAAACTTCACCGGCAAAAACTAGAGTTTTTTCTGGCCCCATATAGGCCCAAAGATGAACTTTGGTAGCCTCTTTCAATCTTTCTCCTTTTTCATTTAACAGCGTAGCATCCAAAATAAATGGAACACTCGGGTCTCGATCTCCAGTTTTGTATTTAAATTTATATTTCCCAGGAAGAACATTGATCACCTCAAAAACCTGATCCTTGGTTCTTCCGTAATAAGCTGGGAACCAATCACTTTCGTCAACTTTAGCTTTTACCTTAATTCGAACTTCCCCGTCCTTTTTGCTTACACTTGAATCGTCTCGATCTGACATCTCAAATTTATATTCAGTGTCTGGGCTCAATCCAGCCACTTTCAACCAGCCATCATCATCAGTTTCAACAGTTGAGATAAATGTTTTCACTCCAGCTGCTGTTCTGAAATATAGGTCAACATTGGTGTTGTCTTTTATTTCTCTTCCGTCTAAATCAAGCATCTTGGCTTTCAAAGCCACAGTCTGACTAGCTTTTTCGTCACCTTTGGCAACTTCGGCTTTGTACCAACCTGGCAAAAGATTTTCTAACTCCAAAAGACCAGTGTAATCGGTTCTAGCTGTCATGCATCGGAACCAATCGTCCCCTTGCTCTGTATAAATTCTAACTCTAGTGTCACTAGCATTGGTCCCAGAAAAAGCCTGAGACACTACCGGCAAAACCAAGAACCCTCCGATTACAAAAACCGCGACTTTAAAAACATTTTTTTTCATTTTGTTTTTTAATTTTTAAAACCTTTTAGATTTTTATTAAAAAATCTTCCAAGGCCTCTTTGATATTAATTTTCCCAGATTTAGAATTTATGTCAAGCGAAAAAGCTTCATTATAGATTTTTTTTATTTGATCGCCATCAAACCGGTTCAATTGATTGGCTGTTTTTTGAACCACATACGGATGCAAACCCGTTCTTTTGGCAATTTCCCCAAAATTAAAAATTCCTTTCTCCTTGCAATCCAAAACCAAAGATAGGTTCCGGATTTGAAAAATCATCATCGACAAAATATAAAACTCGTCCTCGCCTTGTTTTAATAGAGAATTCAGAAGCTCAAAAGCCCTCGCTTTATTTTTGTTTCCAATTGCATCAACCAAGTCAAAGATTTTTGCATTAACATTCCCGTCACACATTTCATCAACATCTTCTTGGGTAATCGTTCCTCCAGCTTTCAGATTAACTAGCTTCTCGCTCTCTCGATCCAAAAGCCAAAGATTGGAATTAAAAATCATCACCAATTTGCTCAAAGCCTCTCTTTCAATTTTGGCTTGATTGCCAATTTTTTCTAGAACAAATTTTTCCGCTTCAGCAGAATTTATTTTTTTAAACTCTTTTATTTCTGCCTTCTTTTTCAAAAAATTAAACAGTTTACTGTTTTTTCCTTTTCCGGCCCAAGAAAAAATCAATTCTAGCTCACCATCAAAACCAAAATCTTTTTTCAAAAATTCTAAAATTTTCTCCTGGGAAGTTTTGTCATAATCAAAAACATTTTTCAAAACAACCATCTTTTTTGTCACAAACAAACCAAAACCAGCATTCAAAGAATGCAAAAAATCTTTGACAGGGCTCTCACCACCATCAAAGATTTCCACAAGAGCTTGGGGATTTTTTTCAATAAATTCTTTTTTTGATTTTCCGACCGCTTGAGCAACCAAAAAATCTTCCTCCCCAAAATAGACTCTCAACAAAATTTTATCTTAATCTTTATAAAAACACGCCATGCACTACAACTAAAATTTAACATTTGAGCAAAGTTCGAGCCAAATAGCAAGAAAGAGGCGGCGCCTGTCCGCCTTTGGCGGAACAAAGAAATTTGCCAAATGGTAATTTTAGTTCAACTGTTCGTCGGCATACGACACTCCTGGATCCCAATCAACCTTCATATTTGGGTAAACAACATTAACCCAAACCTGCCCCGGAACAAACTTAATATCCATTCCGTTTGAATCAGTCAAAATTAATTTGGATTCGGCCTTTGATTTGTCCTTGCTCCATCGCCCCCTAGTCTCTTCTCCATTCATGAAGAAATAGGCCTCTCCAGAATCAATGCTGTCATACCAAGGATCCCCCAATTCCATGTTGTTATAATTAGGATCCTCCTCGGCTGGCTTGTCTTTGGCCAATAAAACAACAATATTTTTAGGAGTAATCAAGTTTCCATTATTTCTATCGGAGTCTTTTGTTCCTCCCCAATAACGAATATATGAATTAGTGGCTTTGTCATAATCATAGGAAACCTCTATATCTCCAGGATAACCAAGTTCAAGATTCCCTTTTTCAATCCTCTTGTCTTCAGGCAAGTCAGCTTGGTGTGGATATCCTTCAAATCGACTTTCCATTCTGTATTCAAAATCATTAGCGGCTTGCAACAATTGATCAAATTTGACATAGGCGCTGTCAAGATAGCTCAACTCGGGAGCATCTTTTTTCCTAAAACAATAAGAGGCGATTGATTGTCCGGCATCACCATTACAATTCAAATTATCAATAACCTTGTTGTTCAAATTCTCAATAAAAGAATCGAGCTCAGCTCTTCCCCAATGAGCAAAAATTGCGTCCATGCCTTTTGCCAAATGAACAAAATCTGGACGAGCACTTCTGACTGAACCAATTTCTTCTGGGCTTCCACAGATATAAACTCCCATCAATCTAGTTTTTCCAGTAGTCAAAACTGGCATTTCAACCACCATGTCTGCGTCATAGAAGCCAGCCAATGGACGAGTACTTTCATCTGATGGTTGCATTACTGCAATTGGTCTTCTGTTCCAATTTTCACAAGCCAATCCAGAAATTGGACTAACATCTCCTTCGTTGATTGGAGCTTGCCTTACGCTTCCTGGGTCAATTTCAATCAACTCTCCTTGGCGAGATTTTTTGCTCCCCAATGTCCACCAGGCAATCCCTGAAATCAAAATAACAACCACAAAAAAAGCTATCCACTTTTTCCACACAACTTCATCATTTTTGTTGCCGGAATTTCTGGATTTACCAGTGAATTGCTTACTATAATCCTTAGGATCAATATTCATATTTATTTTTAAAATTTATATAATTCATAAACAACATTATAACACACTTTGAAAAACATCCAATATTCAACAAACAACATTCATTAAACCTTCACCAATAACCGATAAATCTGTCATTCCCGCGAAGGCGGGAATCCAGAGCTTTAGACTTTATAGACTCTAGGGACTTTACGGACTCACCTCTGACAACCTTTGCACCAAAATGTGCTCCTCTGACCAATTTTGACTCTCTCAACCTTCCCTTTGCAACCTGGGCATTTCTCGCCTTCTCGATTATATACTTTCAAAACTTTTTGAAACTTTCCAGGAGCCCCACTCAAATCTCGATAATCACTGTCAGAAGTCCCCCGGAGCTTAACGGCTTTTTTCAAAATATCAACAATAGCCCCATGAAGTTTTATCACTTCTTTCTTGCTCAAGTCCCCCGCCTCTCTTTGAGGATTAATTCCAGATTCAAACAAAGCCTCAGAGGCATAGATATTCCCAACTCCAGCCAATAAATCCTGATCCATTATCAACATTTTAATGTTCTTTTTTTTCTTATTACGAGTCAACTTCCAAAAAAATTCAACACTAAAATCTTTCGTCAAAGGCTCAACTCCCAATTTTATTAAATCTGGGTCAGTTTCCAAATCAGACTTCTTGATTAACCTTATTTTTCCGAATTTCCTTAAGTCGGAAAATTCTAAACCAACTTCTTCTTTCTCCTTCTTCAAAGTCCAAATATGCCGAATGTATTGATTAACTCTCTCAGAAAAATATTTTTTTGAAGCTTTTTTATCTTTAAACAAAAGGTGTCCCGTCATCTTCAAGTGAACTAATAAAACTTTATCCCCGCTTAAAAAAATTAAAATATTTTTTCCCCGTCTTTTAACTTTTTCAATTTTTTCCCCAATAACTTCTCGTTTGAATTTGGCCAAAGGCATTTTGATCGATTTTTTCCAGTCAGTCCAAAAATCAACTATCGTCCAACCAACAGTTTTTTTATTCAAATCCCTCACGATTGTTTCAACTTCTGGTAATTCAGGCATGAATTAGTTTAAAAGTTTAGAAAGTTAGAAAGCCTGCCTGCCGGAAGGCGGGTTAAAAAGCTACTTGAATAAAATAATTAGCTCTGAAATGACTCCCGCAATAAAAGCTAACGACAAAACCCAAGCAACTCCCTTGCTCAGATGCACTTTTAGAATTTTGGTGCGATGGCTTTTCTTCTTCACTTTGAAGTAAACCAAAATCAATATTATCCCAAACAGGCCCCCAGTAATTGCCCCCGTAATTCCCACAACCCGATTCAAATCATTAGCTCCTATCAAAAATAACAAGAAAGGAATGAGAGACGCCCAAAACCAAGCCCAATTTTTATTCATTCCCAAATCCCACCAATAAATCTCCCTCAAAGCTTGAGAAATCACCATATATGAAGTTGTCACAGCCAGAAGACCGATACCCAAAGCCAAAATCATCATCCCACTGTCCAACCTTGTTCCCAAACCGACCAAAAGATCTGGAGTGGTTGCCGGTCCAGCCACCCCGACCATCAAAAAGGCAAAAGCTGCAACTAAGACAGTTGGGATAAAAGTCCCCAAAATGACGGCACTGCGAATCTTCTCCTTTTCCTTTTTCAGGAGTCGACAGATTTCTGGAATTGCTGCTTGCCCACCAATGGCAAAAAAAATAGTCCCATAAGGAAGCAAAACATGTTCAAGATTTACTAAATTAAAATTGCCAGCATCCCAATATCCCAAACTTTTAAAACCCAAACCAACAATAACCACCATCAATAAACCAGTCAAAAAGGTCTCAGCTTTAGCGATAATTTTCAAACCAAAAAGAACCAAAAAGCTTTCGATCGCAAATAAAATGGAAATATACATCAATTCAGTTCCTCCGAAAATTGGACTTAACAATTGATAGAAAAATATTCCCCCCAAAATAATATAGGCAATCAAGGTCCCGTGCTTCCCCAAAAGAGCTATCAAAAGAGCTATGTCCTTGAAAACTTTATTAAAATAGACCCCCACATAGCCTACCATTCGATGCCTGGACTTAGTACTCAAAATAATTTCAGCATAAATCAAGTGAATGATGAGCTGAAGGAAAAAAAGAACTGGAAAATAAATCAAAATAGAAGACACTCCGGCCTTTTGAATCACAAAAGGAACAGCAAAAATTCCCGCTCCCAAAACAGTCCCAATTAATATCATTACCGACTTAATGTAATTTTTACTCATATTAAATAGCTAAATTGCTGGATTGTTAAATTGTTATTCATTCAATAATTATCACCAGTCTAAGACTAGACCACTGACCTAACCAAAAATCTCAAAGAGATTTTGCTCCCTAATACTTTATACTTAATACCTAATACCTGCCTGCCGGCAGGCAGGCTTAATACTGACTAAAGTTCCGCCCAATTATTCCCCGTCGACGCTTCAACTTTCAACGGGACTTTGATTTTATAAGCTTCTTCCATGACACTTTGAACTTCTTTAGAGAATTTATCAACTAATTTCGCCTCCACCTCAAAAATCAATTCATCATGAATTTGCAAAATCATTTTTGCTTGTTTCGCATTATAATTTTTCAAAACTTTTTCTTCCACATCAATCATTGCTTTTTTCATAATGTCGGCCGCCAGGCCTTGGATGGGCAAATTAATTGCGATCCTTTCTGCTGCATTGCGAACCTGAAAATTGCTAGAATTAATTCCACCAACATAGCGCCTTCTGCCCATTTCCGTTTCCACATACCCATACTCTGAAGCTTGTTTTTTGGTTTTATTTAAATACTCTTTAAGCACATTAAAATTTTTCATATACTGCTCGATAAAAAATTCGGCTCGCTTTTTGGACAATCCGCTGTCTTGCATGAACCCATAAACCCCCATCCCATAAAGCACTCCGAAATTCAAAGACTTGGCTTCTTTTCTTTGTTCTTTTGTCACTTTCTCTAAATCTACCTCGTTCACCCAAGCAGCAGTAGCCTGATGAATGTCCCGATTGCTTTCAAAAACTTCAATCATTTTGGGGTCCCCTGAAACATGAGCTGCGACCCTCAAATCAATTTGAGAATAGTCAATGGCCAACAACTTTTTCCCCTGGGGAGCCACAAAAGCTTTCCTGATCATTTTAGCTAAATCACCTTTGCGAGGAATGTTTTGCAAATTTGGATCTGAAGAAGAAAGTCTTCCCGTTGCAGCAACCGCTTGATTGAAGGTGGTGTGAATTCTCTCGTTTTCTTTAATTAGTTTGGGCAAAGCATCCGCATAAGTAGTTTTCAATTTAAAGACCTCTCGATATTTCTCAATTTTTTCAATAATTGGGTGAACCTTGATGAGTTTTTTGAGTTGCTCGGCATTGGTTGAAAAGCCAGTCTTTCCTTTTTTGATCCCTGCAGTTGAAATTTTCATTTTATCATAAAGGACATCAGCCAATTGGCTTGGAGAATTAATATTAAATTCAGAGTCAGCCAACTTAAAAATTTCTTTCTCCAATTTTTCAACTTGTTTGTTGGCATCACCAGAAACTTTTTCAAAAATTTTTCGATCTACCGCAATTCCCCAATTCTCCATTTCAGCTAAAATTTTCATCAAAGGATTTTCTAAGTTTTCCAAAAGATTTTTCAAGGTCCCGCCTGAGCCTTTTGTTTTTTTAGCCTGCTCTTTGCTGATCATTTCAATTTTCTTTTGATATTCACTCTCTAGTTTGCAAATCCAAGTGGCCTGTTCCAAAAGCTCTTTGTTTTTTGATTCAAGGCTATCAGCCAACAGGCTGGCTTGTCCACTTTTAGTTGTTTTGTGGTGAAGCTCTTCTCCAAATTCTTCAAAAATCAATTTCCCCAATTCATTGCTCGATCCTGCGCTCAAAAGATAACCGGCCAACTGAACATCAAAAAAATTGCCGATAAAGTCTCCTTGTTTTGGAGAAGACAGGTTTATAAAATAATCCAGTCCACTCTTAAGATTATATCCAATTTTACAAACTTTCTCATCTTTTAAGATTTCAGCAAAATTTTTCAACCATTCCTTGCCCACAAAATAGTGCTCAAAATCATCTTTGTTGGGCAAAGCAATCGCCACTCCTTCCATTGAGTTGTCTGCTTCTTCTTTTTGAAAAATAATTCCGATCTTTCCTGCTTTTTTGATCTTTTTAGCCAAATTTTCCCAATTAGAGATATTTGGAATATCTTTATAGGCCTTTATTTCAAAAGATTTAGTAATTTGACCATTCTCCCCAGAAAAAAATCTTTTCAAAAGAGAGCGAAACTCCAGACTCACCAAAAACTGACGAAATCTTTCCGTGCAAAAATCCTTTTTTTCTGCCCCCGCCAAATCAAAATCAATATTTAAATCTTGTTTAATCTCAGCCAAGTCTTGACTCAGAAAAGCTTTTTCTTTGTCAGTTTCTAATTTTTTTCTAACAGCCGGAGAAGAAATCTTCTCTAAGTTTTTATAAATATTTTCCAAGTCACCAAACTCAATAATCAAGTCCGTGGCCGTTTTGTCTCCAACTCCAGCCACTCCTGGAATATTGTCTGATGGATCCCCCCGAAGAGCTTTATAATCAACAACTTGCTTTGGAGTAATTTTAAATTTTTCTTTAACTTTTTTTTCATCAAAAACTACCGGGTCGTTGATTCCCCTCCCCAAAGTAAAAATTTTAGTATTATCATTAACCAACTGCAAGGTGTCCTTATCACCGGTCACAATAAACTTTTCTAATTCTTTGTTTTTGTTAAGAGTGTTTGAAATACTGCCAATCACATCATCGGCTTCAAAGCCTTGCTTTTCATAAACTGGAATATCACAAGATTTCAAAAACTGCCGAACCAATGGAATTTGAGCGTAGAGATCATCAGGAGCTTTCACTCGATTAGCCTTATAATCTTTGAATTTCTCGTGACGAAAAGTTTTCCCGGGCAAATCAAAAGTCGCCACAACATAGTCTGGCTTGACTCTATCAATAGCGCTTTGAAGAGTGGTGATATATCCATAAACTGCATTCACCAAAACTCCCTGCTTAGTCGTGAAAGGAGGAAGCGCATGATAGGCCCTGTGAATCAAAGCGTTGGAATCGATAATGAGAATTTTTTTGGACATGGATGAATTTAGTAGTAGTTCATATTAATTTTACTACAACAGCTGCAAATAACAAACGGGATATTTTTCAAACAAGTAGCCATTTAGAAATAAAATACAAAATAAACAGGTGAACGGGATAGAAAAAATAAAAAATAAACTTATTTAGCCTGAAACTTCTTTTTATTTCAGGCATAAACAAAATTAAATAAAAGCCAACCAGGGAAAAAATTTGATACGGAACCCTGATTTGAGAAGAATAAACGAAAGTTATTAAAGTCAATAAAGAGAAGGCCAGTTTTTTGTCATGACCAAATTTAAAGAAAATCAAAGTCGTCAAAGGAAGATACCAGCCAAACTCAAAGGGCAAAACAATACTCAATGTAAAAATTCCAATTGCCAACAAATATTTTTTGTTATCCACCAAATAAAGAAGAAACAAAGAAAGAGCTAGTCCAAAAATAATATTAATCTGTTCAAAGGTCCATAAAAGATCATAGGGAATCTGAGAAATTAAACCAAACACGACCAAATAAAAAAAATATTTTCGAAAATTAGCGGTTTTTTGATACCCAAAGGCTATGCCGGCAGAAAAAATTGGCATAGCTAGCCTGCCTACAGCATGCAGAAAAATATACTGCGGAAAAAAGACCCAACCCAAATGATCAACCAGCATTGTTAAGATTCCGATAATTTTTAAGAGGTCTTGCTTGTTTGATCGCTGATTTTTTTTCATCTTATTAATAATGAATAATGATCGGTGTTCCTGGTTCTGCAAAATCATAGACAACCTTCGCTGGACCAATCCCCAGCCTCACACAACCGTGAGAAACTGGGATTCCCAGATGATTAGCGCCTTCTTTGTATCCCCCTGGCCATTCTGGAAGTTCATGAATTCCATGCCCATCATAGGTGAATTGAATAAACCACGGCATAAAAAGTTCATATTTATTCGACCAAGGTCTCGTATATCTTGCAATCACTCGAAAGCTTCCAGCCGGAGTATTCATTCCCCGAATCCCGCTGGAAATTTTATAAGCCCCCAACTCTCTCCCGTTTTCAAAAGTATGAAGGTTTTGATTAGTTAAATCAATATCAATATACCTACCCTTTGAAATTTTTGGATCAATGAATCCATTCAGATAATCAAATTTGATTGGATTACCGGACTTATCCAAACTATAGACAACAATTGGAGGTTTTTCGGTTTTGAAATTGGTTCCAATAACAGTTTTTGAAAAAGCTGGATAGTTCTGACTCCTGATTTCAGCCTCCAGGGAATAGTCCATGTCAAAGAAAAATTTTTCCAAAGGTTCAATGATAATCTCATTTTTATCCTCGCTTTCAATGGTCCTGAACTTAAAACTGGGATCACTTTTTACTTTTAAATAATATTGATCGGCCAAAGGCTCCATGAATCGAAAAATAATTTTTTCATCATTTTTCACTCCTGTTTGATTTTGAGTTGGATAGACCCCAGACAATTGAGGGGGAAGGTTGGTGGAAAATCTTTGTCTTTTTTCCCCATTAGAAAGACCCCACTTGCTTTTGAAATTTTTTATTTTGATTTCATAATAAGTCTCCGGAAAAGGATTTTCTTCGATGATCAATTTGACCTGATGGTTATTAATCCATTTATAGGAAAAATCTAATTCAGGTTCAATGACAAATTTTCCAGAAAAACTTTCGGCTTGAACTGGTCCGCTGAAAGAAATCAAAACGCGATCCCCTTTGTTGATCTGATCGTTTTCTTTGGCTATCTTCAAAACATTAAAAAACTGAAAATCGGTTTTAATATTCTTCTCTTTCCAAATCAACATTCCCCCAATTGACAAAACCAACCCGACCAAAACAAGGCTCAACAGAATTGTCAATCGATCAAAAAAAACAACTTTCTTCCGTCGCCGTCTTCTTTTCCTTTTTCTCTTAATTCTTTTAACTATTTTCATTTTTGTTTTCTCACAAAAAACAGACCGCTAAATTAATCTGGTACTCAATCTAACGGACTCTTAATATTTTTTAATTTTGGATTTGTCACTTTAGTATAAATCTGCGTCGTTCTTATATTAGCATGCCCTAAAAGTTCTTGCACATATCTCACATCAGTTCCATTTTCCAGAAGATGCGTTGCAAAAGAATGTCTTAGGGAATGAAAGGTGGCTTCTTTTTTTATTCCCGTTTTTTTCAGGGATTTTTCAAATATGATTTGAGCCGAACGAACACTCAGTCTTCCCCCTCGATTGCTTTCAAACAAGTATTCCTTGCTCACTTCACACAATTCCCTCAAATCATTTTTTAGTTTTTCCGGGAAAATAGTAATTCTTTCTTTTTTGCTTTTTGCGTTTTTAATATGAATTGTCAACTCGTCCAAATTAATATCAACTGTTTTTAGACTTAAAACCTCGCTTATCCTGAGCCCAGCTCCATAAGAAAGTGCAATAATTAAGCGATGTTTTTTGTTGTCTATATTCTGAACAATTTTTTCTATTTCATCCCTTGAAAGAACAATCGGCAATTTCTTAGAAGTTTTAGAAAATTTTAAACCTACACCAATATTACTTTTGGCAATTTCACGGTAGAAATATTTAATAGCATTTAAATACAAATTAATTGTTTGACCAGATTGGCCCTTTTCTTTTTTATTAAGTAAATATTTTTTTATGATACTCACATCAGGGTCTTTCTTAACGACCTTAATATACTGAAAATAGTCAGTTAAACAGGAAAGGTAGCTTTTGATGGTTTTTTTACTATAACCTCTCAACTTGAGCTCATCTTCAATTTTATTTAAAATTTCTTTTAATTTCACAAGCGCTATGATAATATTTGGGTGCAACGAAATTATATCATAACTTCGTATAATATACAGATTATAAAGATTATCCCAAAATAATTTCGCATAAAAACGAGTTATATGAAATATGCTTTTCTTTTTACGGCTAACGCCTTACACTTTTCTATAA
>Ga0180435_10000052_pt1 | contig 105746 bp, 157 predicted proteins | sample SS_ome_3_FD_132467 | JGI IMG/M metagenome (GOLD analysis project Ga0180435, IMG submission 132467) | Hypersaline lake sediment archaeal communities from the Salton Sea, California, USA - SS_3_S_1 metaG | ecosystem: Environmental > Aquatic > Non-marine Saline and Alkaline > Hypersaline >... | reverse complement strand
GCCAAAAGCTGAGAAGCCATCGTGGCAAGACGAGCTACCGCCGAAGACCGAGGTTGCCGACTTTCTCCAAGAGATCTCTCTCAACGTGAAGAGCGGCTCCTCGGAAGGTTCTGGTATCGTCGTGACCCGGGAGTTGAAGGATGATGACGAGAAACCAGTGACCGTCTGTTTCGTCTGGACAGCGGCTCACGTGGTGGATGACCTGCGTACCGTCGAGACCGTTGTAGAAACCCGGAGTGGCACCGACCGTAAGCGTGTTCGTTTTAAGGACGCGCAGATCGTTACGGAGCTCTTGCAGGACGGTCGACGCGTGGGTGAGCTGAAGATGGATGCTCAGATCGTTTGCTTCGGTGAGGACGTCGATCTGGCTCTCCTGAGGATCCGCAAGACCAACTTCATCGAGAAGTCTGCAGTCTTCTATCTCGATGAGGAGATCTTGCCTGTCGGGACGGATCTCTACCATGTGGGATCGATGGCGGGTCAGAAGCTCGGCGCCAACTCCATGACGTCGGGAATCCTGTCTGCTGTAGGACGCGTGTTTGACGGCCAGGAGATGGACCAGACCGAGGTGACTGCTGTGCCTGGTTCGTCGGGTGGTGGCGTTTTCACACGGAACGGCGCCTGTATTGGCCTGATCACGCGAGGTGTCAACTACGGCGACAGCTTCAACTACCTGGTTCCCGTCCGGTCGATGCGTAAGTGGGCCAACAAGATGGGGGTCGGTTTCGCGATCGACTCGTCTATTGATTCCCCGACCGAAGCTGAGCTCAAGAAGATCCCGATCGAGGACCCCGGCGCCGACTTTGGTGGGGACGACAACGCATCCCTGGTTGAGCTGCCGTACCTGATCCGTCGCGTGCAGGAGACTCGGGTCATTCTTCCTCATCCGCTAGACACAAAGGAGTCACAGTGAACACCAGTCTGACTCAGAAGATAGAGAAGTGGCCTGAGTTTGTGGCCGCATGCAAGTCGCAGTGGGAGTGTGGAGGTACCCGGTACGCACTCACAGAAGACAAGGAATTCACGGACCTGGTTTGTGAAGCTGCCGGAAACGAGTGGATCGCCGGGACAATCATCAAGTATTGCGGCGAAGTCATCAACACACGTCGTGCCGACGAAGACGTGCCGGAGGTGAACTTCTTCAAGATCGCCGTCTACGCGTTCATCTGGTGGTTGAAGGAGCAGGAAAATCTCACCCAGCGGGATAAGGGTGAGGAGTTCAGCACCGAGGAGACCGGATGAACTACACCCAAGAGGCCATTCGCACCGAGTCCCGTATCGATCGCATCAACGTCAACCCCCGGCTTCTGCACGCGGTCTTCGGACTCGTGACAGAGGTCGGGGAGTTGGTCGACCCGATTAAGCAGCACATCTTCTACGGGGTCGAGCTGGACAAGGTCAATCTGCAGGAGGAGTACGGGGACATCTGCTGGTACTTGGCGATCTTGGCCGACTACCTGCAGATCTCCGACGAGGATCTCAAGAAGGCCAACATCGAGAAACTCCGGCGTAGATACCCGGAGAAGTTCACACAAGAAAGCGCCATCGACCGGGATATTGAACATGAACTAGGCGCATTTGACTGAGGAGTAACATGCTGGTTCTTACGCGACGAGACAAGGAACGTGTTCGCATTCAGGCAGGAGAGCACGAAATCTGGATCACGGTGTGGTTGATCGGGGACAAGGCGCGTCTCGGGTTTGATGCGCCACGAGAAGTCACGATCGATCGTGAGGAAATCCATCTACGAAAGATGGCGTCAACAGGAAACAACTAAGGAGCGAGGATGACTTGGATCCAAACGTACACAGGCAACAAGTTCTCTTTCCAGGACCCACAACCGGAAGACGTGCACCTGGAGGACATCATTCAGTCCCTCAGCAAGCAGTCCCGGTATCTAGGACACACGTTGGTCGGAGTCTACACGGTAGCTCAGCACTCGGTTCTCGTCTCGCATATCGTGTCGCCTGAGCTCCAGCTTGACGGACTCTTCCACGACGCTCCGGAAGCTTACTACGGGGACGTCACGCGACCCTTGAAGATGTGGATCGAGCAGCAGATAGGGATCTCGTGGCGTGATCTGGTTGGACGGATCGACGAGGTGGTGGCGTCTGCACTGGGTGTCGAGTATCCGATCCCCCAGGAGGTCAAAGAGGCAGACGACAAGATAATTGCCACGGAGAAGCGAGATCTCATGGCGCCAGGACCTCCGTGGTGTCCTCTGCCGGAACCTTGCGAAGGCCGAATCAAGCCGGTCGAGCCAGCAACCTCGGCAACCCTCTTCAGGCATCGGTACCAGCGTCTTCTTGATCTGTACGGGGGACTGTAATGGAACCCTATCTCCAGTATCAACGGACGTGGTGTGCGAGGGCTCATGGTCCCATCCTGAACTGTGGGTGCAAGGAAGATCCGGCACACCTCGGGAAGGACTTCGATGCTGTCAATATGGACGTGGTGGACTATGACACCCAGATGCGTGTCAGTCTCTACTCCGTTCCGAACTTCACGATCGGCAGCTTCTTCGACATTCCTTTTCCCGACGACCATTTCCGGACGATCGTGCTCGGGGACATTCTGGAGCACGCTACCGTCGATCAGGCCAGGGAGGGGATCCAGGAATGTGGTCGTGTCCTAAAGGCCGGTGGTTGGATCATTATCACACTACCCCAGGATGTTCGACCACCCGAGGTTCAGCACACTCCCGAGAACCTGGTCATCTATCCGGGAGAACTGACGAGCTGGCATCGCTACTGGAGTGACGAGGAGCTCTTTGGGTTCCTCCAGACATTACAAGTGATGCAAATTGACCGTACCCGGCTCCGATACCACCCGGCGATGAGCTACCAAGGAAAAGACTGTTTCGGGTGGGGACTGACGCTGGAGATGCGATGATACCAGACCTCTTTCTCTACATGCACGAAGAGCCGCCGTGGTTTCGCGAGAATCTGCATGCGCTCAAGACGATCACCCGGGACAAGTATCACCTACACATCATCTGCGAGGAGGGGACGGCGCACCAGAACATCCATCGGTGTCTCGAGCTGGCCAGGAGACTCGGGTCGAGACGTATCATCCTCATGGATGACGACATGCGGATCCTCCCACCAGATCCGGGGTGGCTTGGAGATCTCATGCGTATCTTCGATGAGCATCCTACCGTTGGCCAGCTCACTCCGATCGAAATCAAGGAGGACCGGACACTCGCTGTCTACCTGAAGGACAAGCAGGTTGCATTGTCCGTTGTTCCCCCACCGTTTCGCAGTCCGTGGCTCCCTGGCTACATGATGGCGTTCGATCTGGAGAGGACACCGGATCTGTACGGCGACGTAAACATTCCCTACGCCACCGGAACCTCGGATCTGGATCTGTCGCTTCAGGTACGGCAGGCCGGATACGACTGCATCGCTGCAACCTCCTTCGCCGTTAGTCACCCATGGAAACCGGGAGCGTCGGAGCATAGCAAGCTGGACGAGACCAGAAAGCGGGACGAGGAGCAGATCAAATACATGAAGGGGAAGTGGGGTTCTTTCTACACACAGGCCGTAGCGTCCCGGGTAGGGGTCTTGCTGCGTTTATCCGATGACATTTGCCGGAGGTACGAAGAGTGATCACGTTCTTTCAAGCGTTCTGTCGTGCGTTGTTGGCTGGTCTCATCATTATCAGTACCCAGCAGTCCTTTTCATTGCCGGAACAGATTGGCGTGGTGTTCATTAGTATCTTCTGTGCATGGTGTGGTTGGTGATTACCTTTCAGGGAGAATAACGCGTGGAGATCCTCCGTTACCCACACAAGCTCCTAAGAACACCCTGCAAGCCGGTGAAGGTGCTCACGAAGGAACTGCAACAACAGATCCTCCAGATGCAGCAGCTACTTGCCGAGCACGATAACGCCGTAGCAATCGCCGCGAACCAGGTACACATCCCGTATCGGATCGTCGTGTTCAAAAACGGCCTGATCGCAAACGGGGTGGAGTGCCTGATCAACCCTTACATCACACGACGTTCTGGAAGTGCTGACGCGAGGGAGGGTTGTTTGAGCTTCCCGGATATCTTCGTAACGATCTCACGTGCCAAGAGGGTCTGGATCGAAGGCTGGACCGAGACAGGCAGTCAGGTCAAGGGGAAGCTGACCGGTCTGGCGGCGAGAGTGATCCAGCACGAGATCGATCACCTGGACGGCAAGCTCTTCACCCGACGAGCCAAGTATACGGAGCGGAAAGAGATCGCGGCAGCACTTGCAAGTATGGAGAGCGTGGCGTGAAAGAAAACCCGAAGATAGCCGTTGTTGTTCCCACGATCCGGCCTGAGTGCTGTGAGGAGTGGGTCAAAGCATGGACTCCGTTGTTGGAGAAGCACGATGCCAATCTGATCGTGGTTCGGGATGGGGAAACTCCGATAGCAGAGCAGATGCACCCCCGTGATTCTGTTGTGACTATGCCTGGAAGTCTCTTTGATAATGCAGACCTAATCTGCAACTTCTCTCCAGCCTGTCGAATGCTAGGAATGTACAAGGCTGCCAAGGATGGATCGGATATCATCATCACGGTGGACGACGACTGTCTCCCCGAAAAGCACCCGGCTCATGGCTTGGATCCGATCGAAGCACACGTGAAGGCGCTTTCGGCTCGTGTTCCAACGTCCTGGTTTTCACCGTCATATCCTTATATGCGGGGGTTCCCTTACGGTGTGCGAGGAGAGTCAGAAGTCTACCTGAGTCATGGGGTGTGGTCCAACGTGCCAGATCTTGACGCTCCAAATCAGCTGGTTCTAGGCGAGCGTCCACAAGTAATGCATTACACCGGGACACTTCCCAAGGGTGTGTACTCGAATCTCTCTGGGATGAACGTGGCGTTTCGGGTGGAGGCGCTCCCGTACATCTACTGGGCGCCGGTTGGTCAGCTCAAGGGGTGTGAGCGGTTCGACGACATCTGGGGGTTTCTCTACACACAGGAAGACTTTTGGAACCGGGGTTGGGCAATCTACACCGGCTACTCGATCGTCAAGCACACACGAGCGTCAAACGTCTTCAAGAATCTGCAGCACGAAGCCAGGGGAATCGAGATCAACGAGTGGTTATGGACCGATACGGACGGCCAGGACTGTCCGGATGAGGAGTTTGCCGATTTCCTGGACGACTTTCTCGGCAAGCGGTTCCGGTGGTGGGAGCTCATCACGGACATTTTGAGGGAGAGAGAATGACTATCGCCTTAACGGTTATCTGCGGCTTTCTGCTTCTTGGTTGTCTCTGGCTATATCGGGAGACGGTAGATCTCTCGCAGGATCTGACTGTCGAGAAGGCTATTCGGAAGGACCTCCAGACGCGGATCGAGACTAAGCAACAGGCTCTGGAAACGACCCAGAAGGAGCTCGAAACCAAGCTTGATCTAGAAACGCGGGCAACAACACAGGCCAAGCTCGAGAAAGCACAGCTCCAGAACTTTCTACATCACATCGTGGACCAGATCGACGACGAGCTCTCACGGTCTGTTACGAGGAGTTGCTGTGAAGAGGGGGAAACAGACGACAGCGATACCAAAACAGGACGACACACGACAGTCGACACCCTTTAGAACCTCAACAATGAAAGCGAGGCTGTCTCTCTGTATCCTTTGGTGAGTTTACGGACGTGCGGTCGCGAGTGACTTGTGAGATCAGTCCCTAAGTGTTGATGCCCTCGATGCTTCCGGGGTGTCGACTGTCTTGTCTTAACTCAGAGGGTGAGATCGTTCTGCTGACGGACGACCAAGACTTCATTGACCGCGCGAAGGAATACGGCGTGATTCCCCAAGGATTCGATCCCCGAAACTACATCGACGAAGAGTACGAAGACGAAAACGGGGAGTAACCATGCCATACTTCGTTCCCGTTGTCTGTAACAACTGTGGCTGGTCCGGAACGATTACGATCCCTCGCGGTCAGCTAGCACCTTCCCGAAGCCTGTGTCCAAGATGCGGTTGCAATACGGTTGAGAAGGATCTCCCAGGTCCACCACCAGCACCCAGCTACCCTGCTCCACAACTCCCGATCCAACCGGTGCCTAAATACCCCTGGACGTCGGAGATCTGGTGTTCGTCGAGCGGTACCGGAGACAGCGATGGTTATATGTCATGAATACGACCTCATCTTCTTCGAGTTCCCACGCGCGGCATCGACAGCCATTGCGTGGTTGCTGAAGGATCATTACGGAGGCACCCAGTCGATCGTCGGAGGCACATCCCATCACGCGGAAGTACCGGCCGGGTGTGAGGACTACTTCTTCTTCACCTCGATCCGGAACCCCTACTCTCGCGTCTACTCCCACTACAGATGGAAGTGTGCCAAACGCAATCTCCGGTTGTCGTTCGAGCAATACCTGAGAAATACCAACGACACGCTCAGGCACTACTTCGGCGATACGAGGTTTGACGCCGTCGTGAGGTTTGAGGAGTTGCCAGAAAGTATCTTCTCGCTCCTGAGGTCACGGGGGATGACCACGGATGCCAAGCTCGGAAGACACGGGATCTCTACGGGTGTCGGGTGGAAGAAAGCCTACACACAGAAACTGGCTGACCTGGTGTATCGAGCCAGTGAGGGAGAGTTTCAGACGTACGGGTATGAGCGGGACAGTTGGAGAAAGGAATAAGAATGTTCAACTGCGTGTGTGTGGATGATTGTGAACCGGCCGAGTTTCATACCGTTGTTGATCGTACGGCCAGGAAGGAGCATACGTGTGGTGAGTGTCGGTGCAAGATCGGGCCGGGTGAGCAGTACGAATACGTCACGATGAAGTACGACGGCCAGTTTAGTGTCAATAAGACTTGCATGACCTGTGTTCGTATCCGGACCGATCTGCTCCCCTGTGGCTGGTACTACGGAGAGATATGGAGTCTCATCCACGACGCGAATTGTGGTCACGAGGAGGATGACGAGTTTTGTCTGTGTCCTTGCTAACCATCTCCGAAGCAGCTGAACGACTAGGATGCAGTCCCAGAACCGTCCGTGATCTGGTGTCGCGTGGGGATCTCCGGTATCAGCAGCAGCGACCCCGTGGAAGAATCCGGTTCGAGCTGTCTTGGCTGGAAGAGTACATTCAGCGTACATCCACAGCTCCACGGACACGACAGACTCAGCCATCGCGGCAAAAGGCACCTGCACGGCCGATGAAGGCAGACTACTTTCCCGTCTGAGATACAGCGTCCCATAGCGGATCTGTGTATGCGTCACACCACTGTGCATAGTATTGCCAGCAGATCTGAGGTGTATTCCCCATCAGACCGGCTAGGATCTCCAAACTGACAGGTGGACCCCAGAACCCACCGAGTCTCCGCTTTGCATAGGTATGGCGGCAAGTATAGAGGCACGCGTCGTCATCCAACTCGATCCCGTCTCTTGCCATTCTCTTCTTCAGATACTCAAAAGATCCGCCCAGAGCTCTCGGTGTCCATAGGTTATCCTGCGTGTTGCGAAAAACACGTGGACCCGAATAGCGTCGGATCTGTCTTTGAACAGTCGCGGCAGTCTCTGGATCCACGTAGATGATCCTCTCCTTGTGTCGGATTTTGGCTTCATCAGCAGAAAACCTCCATCTCTGGCCACGCGACGTCTCCTCCACATGGCGATCCTCGAGCGCAGCGTATTCACAGTGTGGTCTGGCGCCGGTACGGATCATGACTCGAATAGCCATGGCCAGTTCGGGGTTGGCGTACTCGTAGAGGGTTTTCTCCTGCTCCTCGGTGAAGTAGGTGACGCGTTTCCTTGTGGGTTTTGCCTTGAACCTGCTCACCGGGTTTGCTGGTACCATTCCCATATCCACAGCGTAGTTGATGGCTCGTTTGACGGCTCTGGTTGGTATTCCCTCTTCGGACCAGGTGGGGTGTGCGTCTAACCAAGCACGCAAGTCGGCCCCCGTCAATTCAGACACCAGCTTCGATCCGTATCCGTGGTGGATCCGGTGGCGTGGTTCAGGAGACTCAGTACCGCGACGGAATCGGGCAGGAAACCCAGTCACGAAGTCGTAGAGGATGGCATGTCGTCCGGTGAAGGTTCCCTCGGCGCCGTGCTTCTTTGCGTAATCCAGATAGACCTGGGCAACGTCGGCCACCGTAACGCCACACGAGGATTGTGGTTCGTGTTCTAGCACGTATCTCGCGTATGCTTTCTCTACCTCCTCTTCGTCTTCGGGATCTCTCAGGTGCTGACTATACGCGTCACAGAGCTTCACTGAGGACCTGCCTTCGGTGACGTACCAGCCTCGACCAGATCGGTACCAGTATCCTCGGTTTCGGCTCCCACGTTTTCTGCCAGCTCGTTTCTTGGCCATGAAACCTTCCTATTTACTGCCAGAATTTACTGCCCCGACGCTTCTCCTATAGCCGTAAGTCCTTTATTTGTCAAGTGATAAAAAACTGCCGTGCAGAACTACCGCTGGTACTTCAACAAAACAAAGAAAACCCCTGTTTTACGGGGTTTTTCGTTGTTTTCGGGTGTGTTGTAGTGGTAGGAAACAGCAGTAAAAGGCCGGGGAATGCAGGCATTTACTGCCAAATTTACTGCCAACTCGGATTTACTTGACTCCGGCGACGAGATAGGGGTAAACTGTTCCTCCCACGACCCTCCCAGACCACCAAGAGGCAATCTGTGCGAACCTACACGGTAGAGGAGGCAGAGAGGCTGCTTGAAACGTCCAGCGACATTGTGGGAATCACCGACCGTAACTTCCGTCTGCACGACATCTCTCTTGGCCCCCATACCACGGACATCTCAACGAGCTTTGCCGGGGTCCGTACGCCTAACCTTGCCGTGCCTTGTACCCGAGATGCTGTTTGCCAGTCACATCGCCTGGCGCATTTCGGAAAAGAGAACATCGTACTGGCCGTTACGGTGCCAGCTCTCGGACTTGGTGCTGCGAATATGCAAGTTACACATACCGCGATCGTTGGTCGAACTGGTGATATAGTTGCCGTGTTGGGCGTAGACAGTTTGCAACGGGTACCGCTGCCACCTTCGTGTCCCTACAGCACCGAAGTCTGGATTGTACGTGGAAACCAACGCCGCTTTCTGTTTGTCACCTGTTCACTCGCTCAAGCTTACTGACTACGCCGAGGTGTTCAACGCAATTTACGCAGACAGTTGGCGATGTGCTCTAATCCCCGGTCCGTACGCGGAGCAGTGGTGTCCACAGTGGCAGGATCAGCGAGACCCTTGTTGTAAAATCATTTAGGGAGAGCATTTCCTTGACGATTTCCCGATACCTCAGCATCCAGACGACGTTCGGTATCGGCGATTCGGAGCTCCCTGACGGCCTCGGCAGCTGCGACCGCGAACTTGTGTAGCCGGTTGAGAGACGGCCGGAGCATTCTTTGGTTCGCGACATTTGGGACCGCACCCTCGAGACTGCGCAGCAGCTCGTAGGTCTCCCGCAGCTCTCGTGCCTCCTGCTCCACCTCCTGGACAATCGCAAGAAATTTCGCCGGGGGAAGGGGAGGCTTCAGTGATTCTGTGCCATTGTCTTTGCTGCTCATGGTGTAACCTTACGATACAGCGAGACCATCGTCAAGTATTTTTGTCACGCTGTACAGGCAAAAACAACGGCAGCACAGTTTACTGGCTGTTAAACGATCATGAAACGAGGATTGACTCATCACAGCATCCTGCATACACTGTAGTATCCTGGCATACCAATCCCATCCCTCCCCGGAGTCCCCTCATGGATACCACTACCGAGGCCGTGAAGTTTGATCAGGAAACAGAGGTGCTCGCAGATCTTGTGGACGAAATCTTTGTGGACGTCTTTGATTACGCCATGGATCTGCAAAGACGCCAACACTCCAACAGTGTCGGCCCAAAACACTGGCGAGGTGAAAGAAGCATGTACGAAGAGTGGACTGCGATAGAAGACGATATCAGCAGTCGGGTCAGACTCGTATCGCAGCAGCTCGATCGTGTTCTGGCAGCCGGAGACATGATGGTCTCCTCGGTCGGCTAGCGTTTCCGGATGATCGTCTGCTTGAACTGGATTGCCCACTTCTTGTCATCGTCGGCGTGGACACGGACCCGCCAATAACCCTTGACCAGCAGTTCGAGCTCGTCGTCGTCCTTGAAGGAGACCTTGACCGGACCCTCCTTGCGATCGACCAGCTTCTTGGCCAGCTCACCGTTCGGACCCCGCAGTTCCACCGTCAACCGGCTCTCACCCGGGTAGACGATGTTGATCTCGGTCTTCTCGGCGTAGAGTGGGACCTTCTTCTCTGCATACCCGAGATCAGAGACGACCCTGGTGTGGTAGTAGGATCGCCAACGAGCACCCATGCACACGAGAAGAATTGCCAGCAGACAGATGAGTCGTTTCATGATGCACCCCCGGTAAATGAACAGTAGACCGACAGCCTACCATAATTCTACCGACAGTGGACGGAGAAACAACCCCCCTGAAGTGTGATAGCGGTCTACCAATCATCCCGCAACGGCTCGGTGACACGATAGATGTCATCACCGTAGAAAGCCATCAGGACCACTGCCTCGAACGCGTCGGTCACGTGGTGCGAGACGCGACCCTCTTCCCGGATACACTCCAACCATTCCCGAGCCAGCTTTCCAATCCGGGTAAGGATCCTGTCTTTGTCGTCCCGGGAGAAGGACTTGGCCAGCAGAGCGTCGACCTTCTCCTCGGCACCCTTGACCTTCCGTAGTCGTTCTCTCAGTTCAGCGGCTTTCATCGAGTATCTCCAATTTGGTAGCGAGTCTCCCAGCGATATCGTCTCGGTTGTCATCATAGTACTGCAGGACGTCGGGAGAGCGGTGCCGAGAGAACCGGATCACGTCCCGATCGCTGGCGCCCTGGTCCCGGAGCTCGGTGATAGCAGCATGCCGGAGACCATGGGGACGCACCGGTCGATCGAGCTCAGCCGCGACACCAGCCTTCTGTACCACACTGGCCACGCTACGACCCGTGAGCCGCTTCCCGTAGCTCCCTCTGGCCAAGGAGACGAAGAGAGGACCGCAGTGCCACCCCCGAGCATCCACCCACTCACGGAGCGTCTCGAGCGTCTCCGGGGGGATGGTCACCCACTCCTTCTGCAGACGTCCCTTCCCCAAGATCTCGACGCGTCCAGCTGAGAAGTCCACATCCTCCAGATCCAGGGAGACGACCTCACCACGACGGAGACCCAGCACGTAGAGGAGCCGTACGATCGCCGCGTCCCGTTTGCCGGGTTTCGTGGTCGTGTCAAGGTTGGAGACGATCGATCGGTATCCGTCAGCACCAGGACCTCGCGTGTCCCGGTAGACTCGTTGTTTCAGTCCCTTGATCCGGACCGTCCAAGACACAATCCCGAGCATGGCAGCCAGAGACACCAAGGACCGGATCGCAGCAAGACGCAGGTTGACCGTCCCAGGTGCCAGCTCTCTAGCGATCAGAGCGTTCTTGTAGTCCAGGATCTTCGCGTTCGCCTGGCCAGCATCCAGCGTGAGGAGACTTTCAGCGACTTCGGCCATGGATCGGACGTCCAACCAGGCCGCAAAGTCCCGGAGAGCCGACTTGTACGTGTTGAGCGTGGTATCCTTGCGTCCGGACAGCCACTGCGCCACAAGCCGGTTGTAGTCGTGCTGGACGAGGGTATTGGAAGCTGCTGGGATCAGGTCGTACATGGGGGTTCTCCTTGGATCTTGAACTACCCATATTATACCCGAAAACGAGGTGTCTGGCAATAACCAAAACTAGGTTTCACAGACTATACTCATCCAGATCAACAATCCGGAGGTTGCCAAACTTCGCGAACCAGGCGTAGAGGTTCCGGATCGGCTGTCCAACGAATCTGCGCATGGCCGGTTCTGCGTCGGTGATGGTCTGGGTAGCTTCATCGACGACTACCCGGCACGCGAACTTGTTGCAGCTTACATGAAGTCTAGGCATTACTTACTCGCCAGGCAGTCAATCCCGGCGACCGTGTTCAGGTTGTAGATGTCCCACGCGCAGTCACAGGTCTTTCGGATCTCACACGCGTAGCAGGACCCGTGGTATGCAGATCGGAGACATTCAATCTCCTTGGCAGCATCCAACAAGGTATTGCTGGCAGCCGTGAGGATCGGTTTCAACTGCTCCGACGCGTCACCCCAGGCAGAGGAGGCGCCGTCAGCTACAGTACGGCAAAGGTCTACGATGTCAGCCATGGTTTCTCCTAACCGAGAATAGCACGAATGAACTCGCTGTACTCGTCCTTCATTGGCAGCTCATACTCTCTCCGAATGCGACGACGACCGGCCACAACACACTCGCCTGTAACCGGGTTCACGGACGGCTTGTCGTAGTGTTCCCAGTACACGCCGACCCCACGTTTTTGCCACGCAGGGAGATCGTTGAAGTTGATCTCGTACTGGAAGAGCAGCTCGTTCTTTTCGCTTATCGAGAGTCCAAGGAGCTGTGACGTGGCTTGGCGTTTACTCTTGCCGGTCTTTCTTCTTAGCATCCAGTAACACCAGGAGTTCAAGGCGTTCCTGGTGGCGTCCGCACTACGCCAGCGAAAGTAGTCAACCACCAGATCTGGGGTTGGCAGCTGGGAGACACGACAGTCAAATGCCCCGACGCTCCCACACAGTAATGAGAATTTGGCACTCGCTTCTCCTGCCAGTACTGAGTTGTACTTACGCAGTTTCCGGCCAAACGTGTTCTCGTTACGTGCAAACAGCAAGGAGATTTCGTCGCTCTCGGTATACCCGTAGATCACCCGGAAGCCGCAGGTCATCAGCGATTCCGTGGTTGCGACCATCATGTCCCGAAACCGGCTGTCAAACGGCGTGTCAAATGGGTGGGTCTCTTTCGTCAGCCGGGTGAAGCTACGTCCATCCAGTCGAGCAACCATGTAGAGCTCAGGCAGAACGCAGGTATCGGCCACAGTCTCGAAGACCCGCATCTTGGCGTCTAGGTCATCGAATTTCACTGCGTCGTCTCCTTTTCGAGAAGTCCTAGATCCTCAAAGACCCGTTTCAGCTGGAGTGGATGTACAAAGAGACTATCCCAGCAACCCGTCGTACCAGCACAGGCCCACCATCCGACCTCGCACAGTCTCTCCAGATCTGCGGCGCCTGGTCCGGTCACGATGAGAGACTCGTATCCGGTCACCCCACGCTTGAACTCGAGAACCCACGCGTCCAGGGTCTCGTTCTCTCGCAGGATGAGGTAGTCCTGCACGAGCTTTGGCGCCCCGGAGAAGCAACTGAACCGGACACAATCGACATCTACAGTACGTTCTTGCATCACCTGTTCTCCAGTCTGTGCATTGACCAGATAAACAGTACGACCACAGCAGTAATCGCCGTGCATCCAGCAGCTGTCTCCGGCTCGTGAATAATCAACCCTGTGAAAGCGAGAAATGCCAACGTCGCCACTGCCAGATAGATCGCAGCAACAATCACGATAGCCAGGTAGTCGAGTAGTCTTTTCACGGTACCTCCTCTACGATCGGACTGTCTACAAATCCTCGGTTCTCGCACGTTGCCGGGGACCTTCCAACACGGGATACGTCGCCGTTCAGATGCGCCTTCACGGTCCGATCCCACAGCACGGTAGCCACAGCAGTTGCGAGGTTGAGGCAGTGGTCCGTGGGGATGATCAGGAAGCGATGGCAATGACGCACGTCCACCGCTCGTAGTCCCCCGTCTTCCGGACCAAACACGTACAAGGCGTTCTCCGGGTGCTCGAAGGCAAGGAGGTTCTCGGCGTTCTCGCGTACCTCAACAGCCACCGGTACTGCACCAGGAAAGTGATCGAACGGACGATCATGTTGGATCATGGTCACGTCCTGATACCCCCGGAGTCTCTCTTCTCGTGGGAGTCGACGCTTTCCGCTGCGATCCAAGTTGACTCTGTGCCCGGTCCACCACACCTGCGAGATTCCGTAACAGGATGCCAGACGTACGACCATCCCGACGTTGATTTCCGTCTTCGGGTTGATGAGGCAGATTGCGGGTGCGACTCCCTGTGCTTGTGTGTCTACCATGTCCCCCCCGTCTTTTCGATGCGTACGCCGATCGTTTCTACCAGCCAGTTATTTGGTAGTTGCTCGGCCAGATCGTGTAGTAGGGTGTATAGGTCCTTGCATTCAACCGGGTTGCTGTTGTTCGGCGCATCGATCTTCCCGCCAGGTCCTTTGAGGGTGAAGAAGATATTGAAGTGCATGAGTCAGTTCTCGTCCCTTCCGTATTCGAGGTCGAGCTCTCGTTGCAGACCGGCCACTTCGGACTCGTACAGTTCCGTGGTATGGTTGGCTTCTGCAAGCTCTGTGGTGAGTCTTAGTACCTCGGCTGCCAGGATCCCGACCTCGTTCAGCTGGTAATGGTCGTGTCCTAAAAGATGGATGCGCCGTTGAGCCAGTTTGAGCGGTGACACGCTTCGTTGCGAGAACTCAGCCAGACAGTCCTTGGCACGTGCGCGAAGGTCCTGGCATGCTTCCCACAGCATGTCCGGGATCCTTTTGGCATCGTCGCACCGTCTTGTCCATCGTTCGGCTTCTCGCAAGGACAGCTCGATCAGGTCTGCAGCCGTCGTCCAAGCACCCGGCGAATTGTCATACCGAGCTTGCCGATCGACCAGCTGTAGTCCGAGTCGTAGTTGTTGGGTCATGGGGTTCTCCCGACGAAGATACGTTCGAGGATCCTGGAAATAAGACGTTGGCGTTCGTGTGCCTTGTGGTCCTTCTCGAGCTTGTCCAAGGCATCCCGAGCTTGTTCTGACTCAACCGCGAAGGTCTTGCGTCCGTCATAGACTTCTACACCCGCAAGCCAACGATGGATCTTGATCTTGGCTATCGGGTGTACCAGCGTGTAGAAGTAGCTGACAGACTCGGTGCCGTAGTTCTGCTTTTGGAACCGAGCTCTCTTCCATCGCGTAGGATGCAGGAGCTCCTCTTCTAGCCAGCTGACAAATTCCGCTTCTTCTACGCTGTCATAGGTGACCATGGGTTCTCCTTTCATGACAGAGCTAGCGAGAGAACGGCACACACTGGGGAGATAACGGCAAAGGTGCTAGACAGGATCGCAAATACGGTAGCGGGACAGTCTGAATCAAACATGAGTTCTCCTTATCCACAGTACGCACATTGAACTTTGCCGGGACGGACGACCTCCATAGACCTCCGGCCACAATTAAGACAAATAGCATCCCAGGCATTCCCAAAGCCATCGGAGATCGTGTCGTCTTCCCTTCGCCGTTCGTCAGCAATCTCAAGCTCCAGCAAGATCTCTGCGAGCGTGGTTTTCAGACATTGGCATCTGTCCAGGATCTCTCTTTGATACGGACATCCTTTGCCTTGTCGCCATTGTTTCCCACCGACAGTCACCTCATACGCCAGTCCATCTCGTGGCATAACCCGCGCACGGAACTTCCAGGACTTGGTTACCCAGATCTTGATTGTCACGTCTTTCATTGCATCTCCTTATCCACAGTAACAGCAACCTTTGGAGCCGGGATCTTTGGGATCTCGGCCGCACTCAGGACAGTAGTCGTAACGCACACCAACTCGCTCTTCGTTTTGCAGATCGATCGGTGGCGGCAGCAAAGCCTCAATCTCTTCCGGAGTCAGGCCGAGCGGATTTTCAGGTTCGGCCATGGTTACTCTTTCCTCAGGGACGCACAGTAGACACACCGCGTTGTTCCGTCTCGTCCCGTCTCCCAGCACTCCCGGCCACAGCGACATGTCTGGGGGGTGTCGTACTTACCACCAGGCACGCTCTCAGCCTGACAGTTCTTGACGACACACTCGGAGATATGCACGACGTCTGCCTGGGTCTTTGCGTAGAGCTCCTCCAGATCGGCGACGGGACAGTCCTCTTCATGATCCCCACGAACGCCATCACAGCCGTTACAGGAGAGATCGTCGTAACGGGAGTAGTGCTTTCGCAGCTGTTCCGGCACCTCATCGAAGGCAGATCGTTTCGCGAGTTCGTCCTTGGCAGCCGGAGCCATCTTCAGAAACGCGTCGTCGAAGAACCCCTCCTCAAACAGATCTAGAGAAACATCAGCCAGAGCTTCCATGCACACCTTGATCCGACGAGCAAGAACCCTCAGTTCCTTCTCGGTTGTTGTCTCTTCCGTCGAAACGAAGATTGTTCCAACAGGCAGTTCGATCCTCGCTTGCGGTCGCCAACCAAGGTGTGAAGTACTAACAGGCACGGTATTAGTCATAGAAATACTCCAGGGTTACCAAGAGGCAGGTTTATCGGAAAAGAGATCGGTCTAGGCCAGCGTAATAAACAGAGCGAGTACCCAGCTGTGACCGTTCTTCGTGGCGAGCAAGTTGATATCCTCCTCGTCCTCTTCCAGCTCGATAACGACCAGGTCACCCGGTTGTTTGGTAGTGAGGGTCATAGGGAGTTCTCCGGTACAGAAACATTCGAGATCACCAACTGGCCGTCCTCATCCGCCGGTAGTCCAATGTCGTCGGGAATGTCGTCATACCCCACGATGTCGCCGGTATGCGTGTGGATCTCGAACAGGCGCCAGACATTACCCCTTGGAGCGCGTGCCTTGAGCGCGATGTTTCCGTTTGGCATTCTCTCCAAGTACAGGGTGGTAACCGGGTCTTCCACCTCACTCGCAAGCTTCAGTACCGGGTCTTTCGCCATGTCAGAGTCTCCCAGCAGATCAATCTAGTAACCCCCACTGATACCATTCTACCGGTATAGTTTCGGCAGGCAACCCCAGAAACTATACTTTTCCGGATTTTTCTCGCTCGACCCCGGAAATATGACCTTCCCAGAATTTTGGTGGGATATTTCTAGAGACATGGGAGGAGGAGTAGGGAAAAGACGTCTGCACAGTCCCAGGAGGTTTGGTACTGTGCAAGGAGATGGAGCACTATGTAGACATCCTATATACTCTTTCTGGGGGGTTGACCAGAAGTTACCAGGAGAGGTGTGGGGTTACAGGGGGTTATGGGAGCTCGTGGTAGGTGTGGAGATGGACCTCGGAAATATGGACTACTGTGGTGGACCGAGCGCCAGCGAGGGACTAAGGCACCACCGGGGAGGGGGTTTCCCCGGATTCCCCTCCCGTCCCTAAATCCCCAGAGCGCCTAGCTTTCGGTCCGCATCGGCCGTGGTTCCGAAAATCTGCATTAGCGGAGGCTAAAATTCACCCTGGGGGTAGGCTTTATCGGGCCAGACTGGAAGCTATCCCGGGGCAACTGTACTAGCGTGCTAGCGCACTCACCGGCCGCGCAATATCCGGACGATTCCACCGGCGACGATACCTTCCCGCACAATATATTGTATGACACCCCCCACAATGGTAATCTGCGCAGACTGGGCAACCCCCGCAAACCTTCCCCCTATATCTTACTGATTTTAGAGAATTCACCACAAAATAGACTATTTGCTCCCCTGTGCTATTGACAGCTAAACTATACCACCGATAATCAAACATAGTTTCCCCACCAATCTATTCTACGCAAAGGAGTCTAATTATGGAAACCTGGACAACGCTAAACGCAACCAACCACAACCGACAACGGGAGAAAACGAACATGACCGCAACGCAAACCGACACAACCGATACAACCGCCGACAAACTGGCCGAAATGCTCCAAGAGAACACGGGTCGGAGCATTCTGGACTCCGGGGGCGAGCAGCAACCCGACGGCAGCTTCCGGTACGGCTACGGTCGCCACTGGGAGCGAAACCAGGGAGTGGACCTCGAGGCGCAGCCAGAGGGGCAGCTCGAGTTCTGGCTCCGGGGGGAAGAGGCCGACATACTGGCCACCGTGAACGTATACCATTTCCTTAAGGATCGACTTGAGTACAACGAAGAACTCGACGATCGCTACAGGGAGTTCGCTGAGCACGAGGGCGTGGAGCTGTGGTTACCCTCTGCAGAAGCATTTGTGGAGTCCCTGGACGGCGCTGGGGGCATCTACGGGGAGGGAGACCCTGTGACCGTGAACACGTACAACGGCGAAGACCTGCTCAGCCAGACGATTCAGTACGTCTATTGGTGCGACGATGACGGGGCACACGTCTTGCTGCAGATCCACGGAGGTTGCGATGTTCGTGGGGGCTACACCGATCCCGTCGCGTTTGATGTGACCGATTATGAGGGGCTGAGCATCTTCGACAATGCCCATGCGTCGATCTATTGCGACGATTGCGGCAAGCATTGGGACACCGACGATAGTTGCAATTGGTATCCCGACGGGTGCTGCGGCCAGGGATACACGGAGCTGGAAGACTACCCCGCAACCGATGAACGGCCCGACTACCCCGAACGGCCCGACCCGGCGCAGCGTAGCTTGCCGATCGACTTGCCCGAACGGCCCGAACCGTGCGCGGGCGTGGTTTGGGTAGACGATGACCGCAACGGGCATTGCCCCTATTGCGGCGGTTTGTTGCATATCGCCCCGTGGCCTTGCAGCTAGAGAGTAAACGCCATGGGGGATCGGCAATGTCGAAACCTGTATCAAGACCATTGCAGAACGGAAGGCCCAACAATGCGATTAGCCTGCAGTTTGACTAACGGGGACGGTTTCACTTTCGAGTACGCAACCGTCGACTTGACACCCGACTACGTGGCGTGGTTGCTTCGGCTGGTTGCCGAAGCGGAAACACTCAAGGGGGCGCATGACGGATTCTATGCGGTCGAATTGTTTGACTCGGCCGTCGAATACGGTTCGGCGATTGGCCTGACACCGGGCGCGCTGGACGATGAAACCAGCGAGTTGATTGACTCGGATAGGGAGTGGGTGCAAATACCCGACAACCACCGGTGGCCCGATGGTTGTCTGCAATCGGTATCGGCCGCAACGGTGGTTGTAACCGCCGATTCGATCTATTGGCGCGCGGCCGCAAAACACGGTGACGATGGAACGTATTTTGAAACGGCAGCGCTGACCGTGGCGCGACTCCGCGAAATGTTCCCGATGTAAGCGTCAAGATACCCCCTAGAAACCCCCGGACAATACCCCGGGGGTTTTCTATGCGCTGGGGGAGAATCGATTCTGGGAGGATTCTGTCTGGTTCTGGAAGCTCGGTCTGGTTCTGGAAGCTCGGTCTGGTTCTGGAAGCTCGGTCTGGTTCTGGAAGCTCGGTCTGGTTCTGGAAGCTCGGTCTGGTTCTGGAAGCTCGGTCTGGCCACAGGAAACGGGAACGGGTACACGTCAGAATGGGAACGGGAACGGGAACGGGTACACGTCAGAATGGGAACGGGAACGGGAACGGGTACACGTCAGAATGGGAACGGGAACGGGAACGGGAACGGGTACACGTCAGAATGGGAACGGGAACAGGTATTTCACTGGGATGCCTTGTTTTCCTACGTAGTGAAAGTATGGGAACGGGTGCATGGGTGCAGGTCCTCGCGTGGGTGCAGGAGAGAACAGGCCCGTGGGTGCATGAGGGAACGGGTACAGGTATGGGAACGGGTGCATGTCAGACTGGGTACTATGCGCAAGGCAGGTATGATTCCCGTTTTCTAAAGTGTCCAGTGAAAACTTTTCTAGAAACTATACCCACGAAACCAGCCAATTATAGCGATTCTCGGAAAATCACTGTCGGGGTCTTGTCTTGTTTGGCGATACTGGTATTATGGTGGTGCGAGCGGGAACAAGATCACAAACAAGGGTGTCCGGGGGAGTCGGGACTTGCGAGGTATAGCCTGCTTGCTCGATCCCCCGGCACCATAATACATCACGGGTAGGGTTCGACGGGACACGCCAGTCAGTCCAGGTACCGGACGACCATGGCAGTTGAGGTTCGCAGCCTCACCTACCCACGCCTACATCACGGGACGGGTCTAACGGGAGACTATTCGGCGAGCACAAGCAGTCGCCGGGGAAAGTGCTCATCTCCACGACTGCAACCGGGTACAGGGTTCGAGTCCCTTGCCGTCCCAGCCTACACCTTCACTTGAGAGACTGAGAAAGGGTACATCATGATCCGGAAAGACCTGTTTGCCGTCAAAGTGTTCTCTGACGTGGGATATCGTCAGGGTGCATGGGTGACGGAGCTTGTGACCGGGGATCGGAGAGTCGCGTTTCGGTACCGGCAAGATACGATCGAGAACCACCACCGTGACTTTCCCCTGGTCGAGCCACGCGTTGTCCATCCGTCTCAGGAACTGGTCGGCGCGTTTCTGGCAGTCGGAAACAGTATCAGATAAAGGGTACAGCGTGTCCGTCAAAGTACTGCAAATCGAATCGATTCTCGAATAGGAAAGGGATCTAAAATGGCCAATCACTACTCCAGGCATGACGGCGAGCCTATCTCCCACCGGCACCGGGTCTATCTGCGTCGGGCTGCGTCTCTCATGGGTCGGAGCGTACCGTGGCGATCTCTGGCCGCGAGACCTCAAGATCCCCAAACCGTGCATCTCTTGGCCTGTTGTGATCGTGGAGAACAGGTCCGAGACGCATTGAAGAGCTTGCCACTTTTCGTGTAGCAACGTCACATTTTCTGTGGCATGACCAAAGGGAGCCCATGCTAGACCTCAACATCAACCCCGAACGTCCCCTGGAAGAGCTTACCGGGAGCAACTATGGGATCGTACGTCAGATCCTCGGCCGGGTGCATTGCATGTCGCCGGTCCAAGAACAGTTGCGCGAGTGCCGACCAAAGGACTTCCGACGCGTACCGGTAGCTCTTCGCCGGGGATGGGTACTTTGTGCTCTCCAGACGATCGAGGAGAACAGGGACCTCTTCTGTAGCGTCATGCGTGGGAGCGGTCGGACAGTCTCCCGGAACCTCAATCACCTACGAAACCCGGCGTGAGAAAGGGTACATCATGACCGTTGACGAATACGTGGAAGCCGTCGAATCGAACCTGGAGGGACTGGAATTCGTGTCGGTGGGTATCTGTCCTGGGTGTGAGACTTGCCGGGAAGAATACGCACCGGACTCGACCCCGGAAGAGTTTGAAGATCTCTGGTCGTCTGGGGAGGTACATGCTGAGCCGTTCTTTTCCCGGTTGGGGTGTGATATCTGTAGCTCCGTTCTGGGTGGGGACTTTGAGCCGTGGCATGGAGTGAACGAAAACAACGAAATTGTCCACGGGGAGCGAGCTTGTCAGGATTGTCTCTGCTACCTGGCCAACGGAGACCTACCTGACTTCAACTAGCTCTTCTGAGAATTCCCGAAACCAAAGTGTCCAGCGTGCAAACTATACCTAGAAAGGGAACCTAATGTCCACCGCCTGCAAACGGCCGATCCCCATGTCCGGTTTCGCGAGAGTTGCCGCTCTCCAGGCCAAGTTCGCCAATAAGGGATGGCGATGGCAGGAGACCACCTTTGAGAACGGGGAGGTGATGATCCAGTTCTCTCCCTCGGCCAATCCTCACGCGTTCAGTATCGGCAACGGGTCCGAGTCCAGGGAGCAAGAGTACGGCTGGGGACGGTTCGAGAGACTCACGGCCTGGGAGAATTCGTACGCGTTTCTGATCCTGGAGAGTGGTAATCCGAAGTGCATCGAGCGGCTCCGGCAGTACAAGGCAGAATGGGGGATCGCATGAACAGGACAGAGGAGTTTCCAACGACCTGGAAATTCTAGAAAGTGTCCCAACTGTAGGAAAGAGAACAGGGAGTAGAACCGATGTCAGCCACCAAACAACGTCGAGTCCGAATCATTGCCGAGGAGGCCCACGAAACCCCCCGTGACTGGGACAACCTGGGAACGGTTGTAACCTGGCATTCTCGATACGCTCTGGGGGACAAGCAACCCATACTGACCCAGAAAGAGTACCAAGAGTATCTAGCCGTCCTGGTATGCCCACGGTTGGGATATATCATCGAGTACTGGCAGAACGACGGCTACTACAGGCTGATCGACAAGTACGACGGGGACCACGGTACGGCATGGCAGGAGGTTGACAAGCACGTAAGGTCTCTGGTCGACGCCGTTTTGGATCGATACTACGTCATCCTGCCAGTCTACCTGTTCGACCATTCTGGGATCACGATCAGTACGAGTCCGTTCCAGTGTCCTTGGGATTCTGGACAGGTCGGGTACATATACGCATCCCTGGACGACGCGAAACAGAACTGGCTGATCGGCAGTTCGGGTGATTGGGATACCACATACAAGGACCACAACGGAGAACAGGTGACCATCCGAGAGGGTACGCGTAGGCATCTGCAAGTCGAGATCGAGACCTACGACCAGTACATTCGGGGAGACGTCTACGGGTTTGTGGTCGAGGAGTGTGAACCGTGCGAGTGTTGTGGACATCTGGAGTGGGAGCATGTCGACTCTTGCTCGGGATTCTACGGCGACAACCCGGAGACAAACGGAATGGCCGGTCACCTGGACGCCGACGAACTGGAGTTGGCCAAGAGTGCTGAGATTGAGTACAGTCGTTGATACACCGCCTACTCCAACCCCAAGAGTGAGAGCATGACCATCACACAAGTCGACGATACCCCGAGAATCTATGTCGCCTGCTTGGCCAGCTACAATGCTGGGATCTTGCACGGTGCCTGGATCGATGCAGACCGGGACGCTGAGGAGATCATGGAGGAGATCCGGGTCATCCTCCGATCCTCCCCGGAACCGAACGTGCTTGTGGACTGTCCGGAGTGTGAGGGTGCAGGGTGTGAGGAGTGCAAGGACGGGAAGGTCCCAAGCTCCGAAGAGTGGGCAATCCACGACTACGAAGGGTTCGGCGGGGTGCAGATCGCCGAGTACCAGGGAATCGAGGAAGTGGCCGACCTCGCAGCCAAGATCGCTGAGTACGGGGAAGCCTACGCGTGCTATGTCGACCATGAGGGGATCGACCACGCCACGGTTGAGGGTTTCGAGGAAGCGTATTGCGGGGAATGGGACTCGGAGCAAGACTACGCCGAATACCTGTTCGACGAGTGCTACGAAGTCCCCGACTACCTCCAGTTCTACATCGACTATGAGAAATTCGCACGGGACATCTTCATCGGGGACAACTACAGTCTCCAGGGACCGAGTGGGCAGTTGCATATCTTTCGCCACTGTTGAGAAATTTCGAGAATCTCCGACAAACAGGGTTGACTCTCAAACTAGACTCCGTACAATACCAGGGATGAGAAAATGAGTACAGGACACGAAACCAACGGGAACAGGTGCATGTCAGAATGGGAACGGGAACAGGTGCATGTCAGAATGGGAACGGGAACAGGTGCATGTCAGAATGGGAACGGGAACAGGTGCATGTCAGAATGGGAACGGGAACGGGTACACGTCAGAATGCGAGTGACCGAGTTTGAAGTAATCGACCACGGGATAGAGCATTCCCAATACTTCCAGGGGTGTGGGACCAGCGGCACCCTGTTCGACCACGTGAGAACAGGTATCGGCAATCACCCGGCCGACGCGATCGAGGACTGCCTTGAACAGATCGCCGAGGAGGGTGTGGACACGGAGGACCTGGAAGAGCAACTCCTGGAAGATGCCGGTCTGGAGGAGTGGCCAACCGTACCCAAAGCGATCGATCCTTTCGGGGACGACTTCAGCGAGATCTGGTACCACGTTTCCATTCAGTACAACCTGGAGGGCTAGCCATGTGTTATCAATTCGAGAAGGAATACGTTGAAAAGGACGGTGGTTTCTGTCCCGTCTGCCACAGCTATCAGATCGAGGGCGGGTCTCTAGACCTCAACCCCCCATACGTGACTCAGAGAATGGTCTGCATCGACTGCGACCTGACTTGGTACGACGTCTACAAGCTGATCCGCGTTGAGAGTGACTCATGCTCCTACTATCCGTCCTGATCTTGCTCTGCCGAACCGTCCCTATCGTGGGATATCCGAGTGGTTTTCTCTAGGTATAGCTGGCATTATTCGCCATGAGAGAACGAAGCTGAAAGAGAGCGAATAGAGACCGTGGCAGGGGGTCCAGGCACCTGCTAAGCTACGTAGACGGAGGGACGAGCCATGCGTGACTAGTACAACCTGAGCGGCGAACCCCGGAAAACGCGTGGGACCGTTTCGCGAGCGGTCACTACTCGGATTCGCGACCGAGCCGGGGCCTTTGGGAGACTGGGAACGGGTTGACGGAGATGAGGAATGAACCACGAACCTTGCGAGATCTGTAATCGACTCGAAGTGGATATGCTGACCACAAGTCGGTGTATCGGGTGTGAGCGGAACACGTTGTACCACGCAATCGCTGACTCTCTGGTGCTCCTTCGGTACGGGATAGATCCACGCAAGATACGGGGTGTCTTACAGAAGGCGATCGACGAAGTACACCACGGAGATGACGCATGACCGAGCAGAACGAGTCCAAAGTCGACCTCATCGTGCAGGACATTGGCGGGGTGATGGATGAGTACGAGGCGTCCGGGGAGGAGATTGTCGCCGCCGTGATCCAGTTCGCGTGCTTTCTGATCGATCAGGATGAAACCAGGACCTTGCAGGCACACCTCGTGAATACCATCGGAATGTACGGGAGAGAACAGGAGAACTGACCATGTCCCTCTACGCAAACACGACCCTAGTCCGACAGGTTGACGACGCGTTTCCCACGGCACAACACGTCCGGGAGTTTCTACAGAAGAACGGGTTTGTGCCTCTGGTTCGACTGGGAGACGCCGATCACTACGTTCGCGAAGGTCGACGCGTGATCCTGGTCTATACGGGGAACCAGCCGGGAGAGGTGCAGGCAAGGGAACTGAAATATGCCACGATCGTCCCAGTGGGTGATGACTGGTCGCTTTCATTGGACTGAGGAGATTGGAATAGGGAGACTTGCTATGGCGATCGTAATTGACCACGAAGCGTACGGTGAACGAAGTGTCTTTGATGATCTCGACGACGCGCACAAAGCAGTACATGCCTGCGGGGATGACTTCGCGGACACGGTGTTTGAGATCCAGGGGGACGACGTGTACGACGAACAAGGGAACTGCGTCGGTGAGGTCATCGAAATTATGGGTTGGACGAGCATACCCACCTCGTCTGGCATACACATCGTCAAGGAAGTGCTCCTGACCGAGGCAGAAGAAGTCGAGCGGCGGGAGTATCACCACCCGTACGTAGATAGGTACGCCTGGCTGCCGGTGTACGACTCGGAAGATGCGGCGCGGACGGGTGATATCGAGCATGCCTTGTGAGAGAGAACAACTAACCCCAAGTCACCGGGGGTAGACGGTGACATACCAGAAGCCACTCTTGGGGTGGCTGAAAACAGGCTTGGCCTGGGGAGGATTTCGATGTTGGTACCTATTTACGTGAGTCCTGCTGCTGCGGTGCGTGCCGGTAAGGCCGTGAGCGGTCCGAAGTCCCTGGACCTCTCGGAGGAACAGATTGCAGACCTAACCGAAGAGCAGAGGGAGGAACTGGCACGGGTCGCAGGACTTGGCAACGGAGACTACAGCAGCGAACGGATCGGTCAAGAGTACCATGACTATTCGCTGGTCGAGCCAACAGTCGAGGAGTTGGCTAAGGCACTCGACCACCGTATCGAGAGAAAACGAGAGGAGAAGGCCAAGAAAGCCGCGAGAGCACAGGAGAAGAGAGCGGAGTCGCGAGAGCGTCACTTGGAGGTCCTGCGAGAGCGACGTACCAGAGAAAACGAGAAGCGATACTTTGGTCTGCGGTTAGAGGAGAACGGATCGTGGACGGTCTTGGACCCGGGGAAGCATCCGCGAACCTGTAGTGGAGAATACCAACAGCTTAAACCGTTTTGGCCTGTAGGCTACGAACTCCCGACCGACGAAGAGGTCACAAGCTCCCCGGAGGCGCAGGGGTGGCTCGCGGATCTGGAGAAAGAAAACGAGGACCGGAAGCAGCAAGCCGTGCAGAAACGGATTGAGGAATACGAGCGAGAACAGGCTGAGGAGAAAGCCAAGGAAGAACAGGAGGAAGCCTTCTCCAAAGCACTCGACACCTTTGTCCTGCACCACGGGAGCACGGACCAGATCGAACGCCTCGCTGCCGGTCTCCTCCCGTCCGATGAGGCGAGAAACCTCCTCCGGAATCACCTGTTCGCCCCTCTGGACGACTTCCCCCGGTACGAGCGGTTGAAGTCGGACGACATACCCCACGCCAGCGACGAGGAGTGTGGGTACGGGTGTGACGGGGATCTTGACTTCGGTGTTGAGGACCTGGAGTCACTCGACAAGGAAGCTTGGGAGCGGTTCCAGGTGCTCCAGACGCTGATCCCGGATGATGCTCAACACGACCTGCGACTCCATTACGGCAAGTGCGAGCAGTGCGACGGAACCGTAGGTAGCCGCTCCGTCCTGGTCACGATCGAGTGGCACGGACAGAACTTCTCTCGATAGTACAGTCTGGAGCAGTACCTCGTCCGTAATGAGTAGGTAGTCTCCATACCCGGCTCGCCTTCGGGCGAGCCGGTTTTCAACCCTCAACTATCCGAGAATTCACGAAACCCAGGACACCAAACCATGCCACAGGACCCTACCACCACCGATCTTGACTTCATCCTAGCTTACGAGACTGGGGAGATCGACTCCGAGGAAGAGTTGATCGCCGGGGTGCAGTCCCTAATCGATTCGGACATGATCTGGAAGCTCCAAGGCTCCTGGGGACGTCTGGGAGCGGCTCTACTGCAAACTGGACTTTGTCACCCTGCACCGGTCGAAAACGCGTGAGACGGCCGCACAGGAGCTCTGAGAGGGTATTTCGGGAAATTCCCAGGAGACATACCATGAAACCATGCCACTTTGCTAGTATCCAAGAAGCGCAAGAGTCCCTCAGCTCCCTCTTTGGGGGGGAGAAACAGCTATCCCTCCCGGGGATCGAGGTACAGGCCGTCCGGTCCCGGGTGATCTACATCGACCGGCAACCCCACGTGGCTCGGAAGATTGGCGACAACCCACCGACGATCACCTCTTGGGTCGCCGAACGGGTGCAGACGATCTTACGTGCGGCCGGTGATTTCGGGGAGGAGGTTTTTCTGTGCGGGAATGGGTACGCCGAGCCTGAGTACGACGATCCGGAGTCAGGGATCATCGCGACAGGGAACTGGAATGACAAGGACCGGTACGTGAACGGGAAGCGGCGCGTGGTCGACAACACCCCGTCCCGTGTTGGTGATCTATTGCAGAAACTAGGGGTCGAGATCGAGTGGGACGATGAGTGGACGACCTGCGATGAGTGTGGAAAGCTCGTGCGTACCACAGGCAACTCGTACTGCTGGCAAAAGTCCTATGTCGACTTTGGTTGTGGCGATATCTGCGACGTCTGCTTGCTTCACGACGATCTGCTCCTGGAAGAGTACCTGCAGTCGATCGAGGGAGAGCACGGCAAGTGCTGCACCTTGCAGTCTGTGGATCTTGAGGATGCCGGGTACAGATTGATCGAGGACGGTTTCGAGCACGGACTCCACTACGGTCAGGACGCCTCCCCCGAGAAGATCGCCGACATCCTCCGTGACCGAGGTGTTGATCGGTTTCTCTTCTCCCTGGACTCGGTTGGCCAGTTCGACGCCAACTTCTCCGTCTGGGTGCATGAGAGCCAGTACAAGGAGTGTCTGGAGGAAGCTGTGCAGGGGGGGGACACGGACGGACCCAGTGTCGCGGGTGCATGCGAACGTGCGTTACAGGATGCGTCCCGGAAGATGGCTGAGCTCCCTGATGGACCGGGGGTGAAGTTCGCCAAGTGCAACCCGGACGGTACGGCGGATGTCCGACTGATCGATCCCCAGACATTCGTTGAGAAAGGGATCAGCTAAGTACATCGCAGGGACTTCGTTGTCCCCGGGTAAGCCGTCAGAGCTCGTTATGGAAAGGGTGGTCCGGTTGTACAAGGATTGTCCTATATCGCACTTGATATCCGACAGGTGTCCTATCGGCGGCTCGGAGAAACCACGTAGGGGAGTGAGATGAGGTACGACCGGAAGAAAGCGAAGAACGTGTCGAACAAGGACCTACAGACGATCCTGTTGCATGTTCGGGAAGCTAGACGCGCCGCCACCTTGGAAACGGCTGGGTTTGTTGATATCTGCAGACCTAACAACAAGATCGAGATGATGGAGAAGGACGTGACGGAGTTTATCAGGCGGCGGGTGCATAAACATCACCAGTCCTGGATCATCTTACCGTTGGATGAGGTGATCGAGCTCCTGGAGGCCAAACTGGAATTGCGCCGGTCCACTAAGTAGGGAGATAGGGAACCGGTTGGACACTAACGAACAACCAGAAAGGAACCACAATGACCAAGATCAACGCTAAAGCCAGCGGATCGAACGAAGTTGAACGTAAGGCAGCCCAAGACGCCAATGCAGTACAGGACGCGGTCAACCTGACTGCCATCGTCGGGTGTTGGCACAAACACCTACTGGCCTTGCATCGTGCTGGGATCGATGGAGATGTCCTCATCAACCATCCCACGTCGCTGGCCTTTGTCTCGAAACTGAACAGCCTATGTCGAATGAGTTTGGACCGGGAAATATCGGCGCTCGGAGCCGTCGACAAGATCCAGCGAGGAGAAGACGTCGAATACGAACTGATTCCGTTGTAGCTGGCAACGCTGCTTGGCTTGCCGACGAATAACCCCAGGAGAGAACCGATGTGTAACTTCCTTTCAGCCATTGTCCTCAAGAATGGGGATATCATTTGTCGTCCAGAAGCCACCGATTCGCACGAGAACCTGGTCGACCTACGGAATCTCTCAGATACACGTTCGGACAATTTCTGCCGTGTTGAGTTTGTCCCTAACGGCAAGGACTATGCAGATCTCGACAACTACGGGTTTGTCGTAGATGAAACGGTTGTCCCAGACTGGTTTACTGAGGAGATGCGAACCAGGACGGTGGAGTCGCTTCGGGAACGTATTAAGCGCATGATCGTTAGTGAGGACCAGAGGGTCCTGGGAGCTGGACGCTGGATCCTGACGGGCAAGGTGAAGATCCATAGATGCCTCAACGGCTGTCAGATTCTTCATGCAGGATCAGCAAAGATCCAGTATGCAGAGTCCTGTTCGATCCAGAATGCAGGTTCCTGTTCGATGCGGGATGCAGGTTCCTGTTCGATCCAGTATGCAGAGTCCTGTTCGATCCGGTATGCAGGTTTCTGTTCGATCCAGAATGCAGAGTCCTGTTCGATCCAGAATGCAGAGTCCTGTTCGATCCAGAATGCAGGTTCCTGTTCGATCCAGAATGCAGGTTCCTGTTCGATCTGGTATGCAGGTTCCTGTTCGATCCAGAATGCAGGTTCCTGTTCGATCCAGAATGCAGAGTCCTGTTCGATCCAGAGTGCAGGTTCCTGTTCGATCTGGTATGCAGGTTCCTGTTCGATCCGGTGTGCAGAGTCCTGTTCGATCCAGAGTGCATGTTCCTGTTCGATCCGGTGTGCAGAGTCCTGTTCGATCCAGTATGCAGGTTCCTGTTCGATCCAGTATGCAGAGTCCTGTTCGATCCGGTGTGCAGAGTCCTGTTCGATCCGGTATGCAGAGTCCTGTTCGATCCGGTGTGCAGAGTCCTGTTCGATCCAGAGTGCAGGTTCCTGTTCGATCCAGAATGCAGGTTCCTGTTTGATCCGGTGTGCAGAGTCCTGTTCGATCCAGAATGGACAACCAATCTAACTCCAGGAGGACCTACCATGCTTTCAGGAGCTCAGATCGTTCAGCGTAACAATGCCGTCGCCGTACAGCATTGCAAACGAAACCTCACCCCGTACGTCTGCTGGACCCCGGATGAGATCTTGACCTTGCCGGTGGATGAGTTGCCGGTGATCGGTCGTACGGTCCCTTTCGGCTGGGAACTGACCGGCGACTACTGGTACCTCCCACTAGACGGTCATGATCCGGAGGCACGCAAACGGATGAAAGCGTACGCCGAAGAGAATGACCGGATCGGGTTCGGGATCTCGGGTACAGGCAAGGAAACGCGGATCGTCTCGGCGTTTCGGAAGCAAGAGGAGAACAGAGGCTAGAAACCGTAGTAAACCTGGGAACCGGTCGCAGCGACTTGTGGTAAGTCGCATCCCTACCCGATTGGTGGACTTCACACCCAAAGCGACTGGACTACGGCGGATACCTGTGTAGCCGGGGGAGATTCGAGAGCCACATCTCGATGGATCAGGGCGAAACCGGACGCAGGTGCCTCTCTAACCAACGGAGAACTGTCATGACTTGCTGGTACTACCGACTGCCGGGACATCTTGACACGTACGGACCGGTCCTGGGGATGTGGAAAACGGCCGACGACTTCCAGGATCATCTCCGGACCCTATGGGGAACAGCTCTCCCGACCGGTCTGGAGATCTGGAAGGGAGGAATCCGGCCAACGCGTGTAGCAGTGGTGTAGTCCTCCGGGGTTGGGGTGAGCAGGGACCTCGGACCTACGGGGTTCGACGAAGACCTGGGTTTCGAGGTCCCTGCGAATTTTGAAAGAGAGAACATGACCCGACAGATTCTGGATGCCTTCCTCAGCGAACAGGGACAGACCTGGTACCTCATCGGGACCTTCGACGGGGAACAGCTGGTCGGTCTCTACAAGCAAGGGTACTTCAGCGAGTGGAGTACCGGGTATTCGTTTCAGATTCTGTGGGGTGAGCCGGATCTGTCGGACCTGAACAACGTGATAGGAGCACTTTCGCATGTGTGATTTCTTGTCGGTCAATATCTGTCGGGACGGACGTCTTGTCGCGGACGGGGTCCATGGCCACACCGAGCTGGCGAGACGGTATATCGGTGGGGAGAACGGGATCGGACGGCAGCGATTCTGGGAATGGGAACTTACGCCACGATGCTGGTCGGATGTGCCATACCCTACCCAACCGTTACGGGGTGATTGTGTTCCTGATCGTGTCGTAGGTGCTGCAGACGAGCTGGTCCGGGAGCTACGAACACTTAACGGTATATCGTCCCTGCTACCGTGGCTTGCCGTGCTACGGACCGGTACGACAGCTTTCCTTCCAAGCGTTGTACGGAGCATTGTCCTCCTAGGCGATGCGATCCTGAAACACGTTGACGGCGCACAGTGTGTTGTGGAGATGCATGACTCTTCTCAGGTCGGGAAGATGCATGACTCTTCTCGGGTCGGGGAGATGTGGCATTCTTCTCAGGTCGGGGAGATGTGGCGTTCTTCTCAGGTCGGGGAGATGCATGACTCTTCTCAGGTCGGGAAGATGCATGACTCTTCTCAGGTCGGAAAGATGTGGCATTCTTCTCAGGTCGGGAAGATGCATGACTCTTCTCGGGTCGGGGAGATGTGGCATTCTTCTCAGGTCGGGGAGATGTGGCGTTCTTCTCAGGTCGGGGAGATGTGTCTTACAGCGATCGCACCTCGTGAACCGGGGGTTACCACGTGAGTCTCAACAAGTATCGCTACGTCACCTATGAGAATGACCTCACCATACGCCAAGGTGGGAATGGGAACTGTACGGACCGGAAGGGAAGCCGTTTGACAAGACCGACTACAGTCCCGAAGCAGAACGCGCCCGCAGAGAACAGGAAGATAACACGCGCGTCTGGGTACTGGTCGAGAGATCCCGTTGGCGAGGAGTAGACGATACGCGGGATGAATGGTGTGGGTGGCAGTATCAGTGGAAGCTCCCCAAGGACGCTGACTGGAAGTATGCGTGGTCCGTCCTGGAGATGGAGCGATGCAAGTGTGGTGGGGATCACGACGATATGTTTGAGACGCAGCACAAGATCATCCGGTGTGCTCGGAAGGACATCGACAAGACCATCAAGGAGATGATATGACCCGAAAACTACAACGGAGCAAGACACAGCACGCCGAGTACCGGATCGTTCATGCAGACGGGTCGATCACTGAGTATACCCGACTGGTCGATGCGAAGAACGAACGTGGAGACGGCGAGTACATTGAAACCCCGAATCGAGAAGGCACCTGGTGTAGGGTATTTTGCTAATGATCTGGTTTACAGCAGACACACATTTTGGACACGCCGGGATACTACGACACCAACCCCTACGTGGACGCTGGTGGAGCACAACGGAGGACATGGACTCCGATCTGCTCGACGCTATCCACAAGGTTGTCCGTCCGGAGGATCAGATCTGGCACTTGGGGGATTTCTGCTGGCATGCGTCAAAAGCAGGACATTACCGACAGCGACTCCCAAAACGGGTACAGCTACACGTTCTCAGAGGAAACCATGACGCGACATCCTTACGGCGACACTGCTCTTCGTTTCAAGGGATTGCGTGGAAACCATTCGACGGGAAGAGGTTTCACTTGTGCCACTACCCGATATGGAGTTGGAGAAACAGGGTACATGGCAGTTATCACCTCTACGGACACTGTCACGGGATGGCTGAGGAGGAACTGAACATCGCACGGCCAGATCGTCGCGCCATGGATGTTGGGGTGGACTATGCATACCAGATGTTCGGAGAGTGGCGACCGTTTTCACTCTCCGAGGTGTGCGAGATCTTGTCCGGGAGGGATTCGGATGTCGCTGGATTATCTGATCGGTGCGTTACTTGAAGAAGATCAACCCGAGGAGAAAGAAGTTGACGAGGACCCTGGACCAGATCGACTACCCGAAGACGGCCGAGGAGTGGTGGTTGCTTGCTGCGCACCACAAGGACGCTCTGCTGGATCTTGTGCGAGCGTATCATCCGTACTATCGCAGGACGCACCAGTACCGGATCACAGCACCAAATGCTGAGGGCGCATGTGAGACGATACGCAAGGAGATCCAAAAACAACCCCAGAAAGACCCCTGTGCTCGGGTAGAGGAGTCGCACCAGGACCGAACCGACGATCTCTACATGGTGCTCAATGAGACGTGGTTCGGTATGCCAGAGTCAACAGGGGTACGGTGCGAACAAGGTTTTGGCGTGCTGTGTGACTTGTGTTCAGAAGGGTACGTACTTGAAGAGGAGGAGCTCCCCCATGACTAGCACAACGCTCGAGATCCACAAGATCACCTCCTACAACGCCGAGAAGATCTGGGAGTGGTTTGAGACCCGGGGTGGTATCGCGATCTGGCCGTCGATCGATCTGTCGGACCTAGGGACTTCCTTCACGACTCCCCTAGATGGCCAAAAACCACACTGGAAATGTGCCGCCGAACCGGCTAGAACTATTACCGATCCGGACGACGTCGAGGTGCAAGTTCCACGGGAGTACAGCCGGTTTCGCGTGGGGATCCGTCCGAGAGGGAACGGGTTGGGGTTCAAGGTTACGGACGGAGGTACCCGTAGGATCCGTGCCAGGGTCGCCAAAGCTACCGAGAAGTTTGGGGACGCGTGGCACGAATTCGACTACGAGACCCAAGAAGCCGTGATCCTCGTACCGGAGAAGACTGTTTCGTTACGGGAGTATATTCAATCATCTCGACAAGAGGAGAGTAACTCATGAGTAATTTTGACGACAAGTGCTACGCCATCGCTCGGGAGGAAGCCGAGAAACACAGCGAGAGCATCAATCAAGCTGTGACGGCTGCCGAGAGACGTATCCGCCGAACGTCTTGCTTCGAGGAATTCAAGGAGCAGGCGATCACCGAGGCCGTCCGTCAGCTGGTCCAACGTGCGAGGATGACGTCCAACATACAGGTACGTCACCCTCGGGAGGACGAGCATACCGAGGACGAACCGGCAGATCTCGGGAGACCTAAGGTGATTCCCAGCAGGTCCCGGATCGTGATGGACATCGAGACCCGTACCGCCAAGAAGTACTTCGGGTACAAGATCGACGGACGGACGCTGGGATCCTTGCTGGGTCGGGAACTGCTTCCTCTGGCCACCAAGAAGAAGAATCTCGCGGAGACTTCCTGGGCGCTCGGCAACATCCTGGAACAGCTGGCGGTGATCGTACCGGCCGACAAGAGCGTGCTGGGTACGGTCAAACCCAAGAAGATCATCCAGATCTGGGAGGGCGCCGAACGAGCCAAAGAATTGAGTGCATAATCAGGCGAGTATCGGAGTGAAACCGATTGATGCATTGCCTGATTTGAAACATACGGAGGCGATTCGCATTGTGAAACCGAGGACGCAGATGCCTCCCTAAAACACGGTCGGCGATTGGCGGGTTGAAACCGAGGTCCCAACTGCCGACCACGAACAACCGGCTCGCGAGTATGAGCCATCGACGGACGAATAGCGAGATGAAACCGACTTTGCTGTTGTCCGTCGAGAACACATAGGAGGCGATAGTGGAATTGGAACCGATAGAACGCGTGCCTCCACAAACTACCCGGCGACCGAACCACCGAGTGAACCCGATAAAGGACTTGGTCGCCACAAACCACCGAGGCCGACGTTGAACATGAAACCGATTCTACACTTGGCCTCACAAACCGACCGGTAGGCGAGCTGTCCCATGAAACCGAACAGACAAGTTGCCTACCCTAACCTAAGGAGAACCCCATGAACGTACCGGAAATCTGTGAAGAACTCCAAGCTCAGCAACGGCGCCGAGCAGGGTACATCAAGAGCCGCCTCAAGGTGCATAACGCCATGCTCGCCATGTTGCGGAACCACCTCGGGTACTATTCTCGCATGGAGGACAAGAGCAGGGAGGAGATCAAGAAGATGTCCATAGCCACGCTCAAAGCCATCCAGAAAGGCGAGGAGACCCGGCAGGAGTTCGTCGACATCGTTCTGTCGCATCAGGCTTCGATCGTCGAGTTTGAGAAGCGGCAGAAAGACATCGAAAAGCCAATGCGACAGTTGGCCAAGCAGCTCCCGGTCTACGAGTGGGTCCAACTTCCCGATCAGAAGGGTTTTGGACTCATGAACCTGGCCGTCGTGCTGGGGGAGACTGGGGATCTGGCAAACTACTCCAACCCCGGGAAGGTCTGGAAACGTCTCGGATGTGCTCCATACGAGAAGAATGGGGTGGTACGCATGGGATCCACCTGGGCGCGTGCGAAGACGGGACCGAAACTGACCAAAGAGGAGTGGTCCAAGTTCGGGTACAGTCCCCAACGTCGCAGTGTCGCGTACAATGTAGGTGAGCCGCTGTTGAAGAGTAATGGAGACGGTCCCTATCGCCAACGGTACATCGACGCTCGGGTACGTGCCTTTGAGACACATCCGGAGTGGAGCTGGAATGTCTGTACCAAGTGCAATAACGATCCTGATGAGAGGGACGACTGCAAGACCTGCGGCGGGACCGGTCACAAGTGCATGCAGGCTCACCGTCACGGGATGCTTCTGGCGACCAAGCTGTTGCTGAAGAACCTGTGGATCGAATGGAATCCCGAGAGGACGAAGGCAGGTATGGAACCGATGGCTGTCTTGTCCTCTTGATGTACGGTTCGGGGAGACGAAGTGGGTCTTGCAGCCGATCGCCAGAGTGTCTCCCCGAACCGACCGTACACTATGGCTCGGAGACGTTCTTACTTGTGTATCCGAAAAGAGTCATGTCACGAGCCAGACACAACCGAGGGACGACTACGATCGTGAAACCGAGTGTGTATCTGTCCCTCACCTTACAACCGGTCGGAGAGACGTGAGCGTGATTGAAACCGATCTATGCGGTGTCTCTCCGACCGCAAACCACAAGGAGAACCCATGGCCGACAACCCCGACCTGCCGTACGTCGAAAAACTCGGCAAACCGCGTATTGTAGAAACGCTTCATGACACACCCTGCCAGCATTGTGGGTGCTCGCCGACCTTCCGCTGCGAAGTCGATGTGAAAGACTCACGCGTCCGAGGAGGGACCGGCATGGGATCCTACCGAAGCTGTGCCGGGTGTGGGTGGAGATCGGCCATGGGTATCTCATCCAAAGAAGGAGGTTTTAGCGTCGAGTAGAGGAGACCTATTCTACATCTTTCACCGGAGGGTAAGGTATGTGGTCAAAAGAGACCTTCAATATGTCGACACTGACCAAGATCCGAAAAGACCTGGAGGAGAAAGGGGAAGCGTGTACCGAGACAGTTCTGGGGGTTGTCCACGGACGGGGAATCAACGATATTACGGGGTGGGATTTCGACAAGGAACGATTTGTCACCAGGACATACATCCTCCGGAAACTCGTCTGTCGGGACTACGTGATCCTGGAACAGATGCAGCGAGCCGAGGAACCAGACGAACCGGACTTTCTCGCGTCCGTCCTGTACGCAACCGACGAAGTACCCGACACGTGGGAGCTGGAGATTCTCTATGACCCAGACATCGAATAGTGTGCTGCCGGAGCTGCTCGTAGGGATCAAGACCTACTGGGATCTGGCCGAGAGTTTTGACCGGCGCAAGATCCACACAGGTCTTGAAGAGATGGATATGCCCAGCTCCATCGCAGTTCCGTCCGACAAGAGGACGTTCAAGAAGGCCATTCAGGACGTCTTTCCCCATCCCGACATAATCCGGTCTCTCCCCAACGGATACCGGGTATTACGGGATGGACAGACGCTCCCGGTGTTTGAGGCTGTACTCAAGGGTGATGGGACATTGCTCGTCAAACACGATCATGAGGGACAGAAGGAAGAGGTACAGGGCGCTTGGACAGCCACGCTCAAGATGCTTGACCCTACTGTGCTGGCCAGAAATCTGCAAAACATCATCCGGAAACTTGACGGACTACCCCTCAGATCTTTCGGGACAGTCTACTGGCTTCCACCCTGGTCTGTAAAGAAGTGGGATAAAGTCGTCAAGCTAGTTCAGGAGGCCAGTCCATCTGGATCGCCGGAGCAGATCAGCACGTGGTCAGCCTACTTTGATCGCCGGGGACAGAGATCCTTTGCCAGTTCGATGCTGCTGGTCGTCACCGAGCGATCCGGCAACCTCCTCCGTAAAGCTCTGGGACAGGAGCGGGGATTCAAGTACGTACAGTCCCGTCTGGAGGAGATTCGGCAGTTGCGTGTGTGGGTGCAGCAGATCCAGACAGCAGTTCCCCGGCAATGCTCACTGGCAAACTCGCTGGCTGAGATCGAGCGGGTGGAGCAGTTCATAACCGCGTCGGCGTATCAGCGTTGGCCACAGCTTGCGAGGACAATTCATGCTCACGTGGGATGACATGGTGGGGTGGAGGATCAAGACTCTCCGGAGAGAACAGGGGATGTCTCAGATCGTTACCGCAGAGAAGTCCAGGGTGACGCTGGCCAAGTTGATCCAGTGCGAGTCCGGGACGTGTTGTCTATCGAGCCGGGACTTCTACGCGTTGGCCGATCTGTTTGGCGTTTCTATTGAGCAGATAATGAACTGACGGGAATTCACCAAACATGAACGAGACCATACTATCCCAGTTCGCGGCTGCGTTTGATGCCACGTCTCCTGCACGTTGTTGTGCTAGGCGGGAGATGGTTCTGGCCGAGATTCGCAAGCAGGACTGGGACGAAGCCAGGGCACTCCTGAAGTATTGGGATGGAGAGGGGTGGCTCGGAAATGGCTATCAACACCTCCTTCGTATGCTTGAAGATATGCGAAATGAAGCGAATTAACACTATTCTACCAGAAAGTTATGATAAAATTCCTCTTCTCCCTCTTGCCGACGAAACTATATGTTGTATAATGGTAGCAGTGACACCAACATCTAGTACGGACAGGACGGATGCTGTATAATACAAGGCATACGGACAAAGCCACAGCATCAAAGGAAGAGAACGATGCCACGACAGAAGAAGACAGAAGTATACGACACGGCGGAAGAGGCACTGAAAAACCGGCCACCGGTAGCCTACAAAGACGACGGAACAGAGAAGAAACGCTGGTGTCTGTACGTCATCAGCATTCCTTCCGAGGACGGGAAGGAAATTGTCAAGTACGTGTGGGCAGCTTCCAACCAGCAAGCATGCTATCGCGTGATCTCGTACTTGGGGGGATCAGCCAGCGGCTACTTCGGACGGAACAAGGGTCCAAAGGATCCCCAAGCTGCTGCAAAGCAATTGACATCTGGTTCAATTGCCGAGCAGGTCGAGTGTGCACAGGGTAACGGACTCATGACTCCTGGAGCCTTGGTGGCAATCTCCGGCCGAACCAAGGCGCTGAGCTTGCTGAAGAACACGTGGGGTCTCTCCCCAGCCGAGGCAAGGAAGATTGTGGACAAGATCGAGGAGCAGATGAGGGAAGAGGGGTATACCCGCTCCCAGAAAGAGGGGTCGCAGAAACGAAAATAGGTTGGATTATTTTTTCGGCCGGTCTAGTTTGCGAACTGGACACTTTGGAAATAAGACTACCGACAAACAAGGACTTAGGACAGGTTTGTTGTCCTAAGTCCTTTTCTATTGGTGAGGCACGCAGGGGTAAACACACCAGTCTGTATAATTAAGGTGGATCCGGACGAGACGAAACCCAGGAGAAATTCCCATGAAACCGAAGATCCGCCGAGCAACCCAGCAGGAGAAACAGGACTACGACGGTCTGTACCCGCTCTATGGCTGGCTGGTGTTTGACGACAACGAGCCAGACCGAGCTATTGAGGACTTGCGAGGATCGTGGAGCAAACCCGATCCGATCTATGAGGTGATGGTGTCTGACGGACGGGTTGGCTACGATGGCTGCCACTCCTATTTGTGCTATGACCTGGAGGACGTCAGGACAGGGGGAGCACAACCCTCAGAGCCTGAAACCGAAGAGGAGGTCTGCGAATGACTAGAGATCTGACCCAAGCTCAATTCATCGCAGCCTGCAGACGGTACGGATTTGAGCCTCAGCTTTTCGGGTACTACAAGCTCGGAGAAACCCCCGTCTGTGTCCATGCACCTAACGCAGGACCCAGACGACGGGATCAACTGGCTTATCTCCTGGCCGAGTACGAGAAGGCTCAGGAAAGAGAAGAGGCCGAGCAGTAACTACGCGACTGCCTGCCAGAGATAGTGTCCCCGGTACCCAGCCTCGTGGTCGTACAGGTAAGCTTCGGCAGCACGAGGGTTCTCCACGAATCCCTTGTCGAAATGCCACTTGTCGGTACCGCAGAGGCTGGGTATCACTCGTACGATCACTCCCTTATGCGTGTCACCGGCCAGGTACTTCGTCTCTCGCTTGGTATGGAAGTGACCCAGATGGAATTCGTGGTGAGTCGTGCGCGCCCAGGCTTCCTTCTCCTGAGTCGCCATGATCAGAGGGAGATCGTCCGGTTTGGGATCCTCTTTCCCGCCGTGACAGAAGCCGAGCAGGTTCTGTCCGTACTCCACATACTTCCGGCTCCGGGGACTGTTGTCAATCTGCACCCGGTCGGTCTTGTGATACCACGCGTCGAGCACCTCTCCCACATGGAACATACTCAGCGTATCATGGTTCCCGGGGATCACGACCACATCCACCGGCGCGATCTCTGCCAGCCGGTCAACCCCCTCGACCAACAGCTGCCACCCTCGACGAAAAATCCGGTGCGGTCTGGTGTCTACGTCCTGCCTGGTACCGTGAGCTGTAGTCGACTCCAGGTTGTCGATGTGCAGGAAGTCATTGCCTACGGGGAACAGGATCCTTTCCGGCTGGTAGCATGATGTGTGGGATAGTAGGTTCTCGATCGCTTCCCGGAACCTCTTCTCCGTGATCTCGCAGTCGTAGTCCTCCCCAGTTTCAGCTGCCCACGAGAGTTTTCCAAAGTGTAGGTCCGGTAAAGAGATCTCCAGCAGGTACTTCCCGGAGACGGACAGTGGGGGTGGGTATGCTGGGTACTCAGGTGCGTGCTCTCGGATCTCTGTGAGTAGTTCGTCCTTGAAGTCCTGGAGACTCTGTTTCTCTACGGGTGTCTCGATCCGTTTGAGCCAGACCTTCACCTGCCAGAGCTCCGTGGCCGTGAGCTCCCTTTCCCATCGAACCGGCTCGTCACTGACCTTCTCAATGGCCGTCTTTGCTACACAATCCCACTTGTTGATAACGTACCGGTCGACTTCCCACTCTTCCAGGTCCACACCGGCATACTCAAGAGCTCCGTCCAGGGTATGGATCGTCCTGGACCGGCACGTGATCACCGTCTGTCGCTTGCGCACGTCCTTCGTATAGCCTTCTCCTGTCTTGGTGACGTCCGTGTCGGGAAGGTCCTCTACGAAGTCGTCAGGAGGTGCAGAGGACTTCCTGGGGGACGGTAGGGGTTCTCCGTTGGCTTGCTTGTGGACCCAGTCTCGAACCGTAGTGCGGGGTATCCCCAGAGCCTTTGCGGCGGCCGTGATGGAGTTCTCTTGTTCGTAGAGCTCGAGTGCTCTTTGGATCGTCTCGTGGGGGTGCGGCATGTAAGAACCTATAGTAGGAGTTCCCCTTCCTTAGGAGTCGTCCTCAAGTGCGTATTCGACCCGTGGCTGAGACGAATGGTGAAGTACCAGCGCCGTGCCAACAAACGCCGTTACTCGCAGTACCCGGATACCGTAGTACCGTAAGTTGTCGGCTACGGTGGCGGTGAGCTCTTCTTCGAGTGCTTTGTTGGCTATCTGTTCGGCCAGCTCGTTCGTTGTAACCCCGGCGACGACCTGGTGGATGGCTCGGAGGGTTTCTGCCTCGATCTTCTCCTTCACGGACACACAACGCAGAACAGCTCGGCGAGGAGACTGGATCTTGACGGTCGCGATCCCTCCCACACAGACGGTAACACCACCCCGCAGAACCGTGGGGAGACTGGGTACTGGGTACTCGTCCTCGACTATGGAGAATATGGTGACCTCTGTGAGTGCCGGGAGATACCATGTGAGTCCGGGAGTGAGCAGGAGGGGTTCGGGTCTCGGGGGAGTTAGCCAAGAGAACGTGGTCCACCAGTCTTTGGACGTGAACAGGAACCAACCCAGGCTGCGGAGCTTGACGCCACGCTGGGGTTGCAGAATTCGTTGGGGATGTGGCACCCAGGATCCGAGGTAGTGTGCCAGCTCCCCAAGCCATTCAAGTCCGGACATTGGGGGTTTTTACTTATGTCTGTTCGAAGGATGCAGGGTCTTTACACTTCTTGAGACTCAACCCAAGCCTCCAACCTATGACGGGAAGCCAGAAACGAAAGTGAAGCCAGAACCCACGATAGTTAGCGGGAGCAACGTAAGCACCTTCTACTGGTGCCTGGTCGAGATAGAACAAGGCCAGATCAAAGACGTTCCATCCCTCTACACGACGAAGGATGTCTGGTTGGATCGAGAAGATACCGTGCCAGCATTTGGTCTTCCATCCATTCTGTTGTTTCGGAAAGCACAGTCTCATTCGCTAACCTCCCTTTGTCTCAGCATCTCGTCGGCGAGTTCGTAAGCACACCGGACTGTTTTCTGTGTGTGTCCATGTGTGAAATGAAGCGCTCCGTTACCGATAATGCCAGACAGTGCGTGTGCAGCGAAGTAGTCACGCAGGGTCATGCCAGGCGCGGCTGGGGAAACGGTACGGTGTCGTGTACCATATCCATCATCCTTCGTAATAGCCGCACCAATCGGACGGGGAAACGCTGGGGGGTTGTTCACGTTCTTCTCCTTGTCAAAGCCACCGGAGGGACTTGAACCCACAACCGGCGAATTACAAATCCGCTGCTCTGCCAATTGAGCTACGGTGGCCACGGTCACTGTTGTTTCTCCTTTACCCACTCTCGAAAGTTACACGGTGGCCCCAATGCCACAGACGCCGGGAGGACTGCGTAAGCTACGGCATGGGGACACATATCGCCAGGATTCCAATAGATGTGGTCATGGGTCTCACAATAAGGAACTCCGTGAAGGTCGGTCATTCTGCACTCCTCGTCGTCGTAGAGCATGTAGACGAGTGCCTGCAGGCGTTGGATCTCTCGGTCTTTGTCGGTCATGGTACTCCTTTAGCAACACGCACTACTAAGCAGGACGGCCGGGTTACGAACCGCCAGGAGGAGATCCAGATGAAGCCACCAGCTGTCGCTAAGCATATAGTAGAGAGCCTCCCTTTCCTCTTGGATCATCCCGGCGTAGAGAAGGGAGGGGATATCCTCTGGTCCGTAAGTGACGAACGGTGTATCGACCACGACGTCCTGATTCTCAACGACCCGACCGTCCGGTAGTATGTACTTGCCGGTGGGTCGGTCCTTCTCCATGTGCTCGCTCTCTTGGATCTCCACACCCCGGGACAGTGCTCCGAGGATGCCAAAGGGTGACCTGGTACGCTGCTGCTTCTCAAAGTGACGTCGTAGCTCGGCCACGTTGCTTGGGTGGGTAATGATCCTAGTCATGCCAGCACCTCCTTGTAGTGCTCCACGTACTCGGCCACGATCTGTTCAGGCGCCCAGAAATTCTCAAACCACTGCCGGTTGTGCAGTCCTCGTTCTCTCAACGCATCAATATCCTTGGACAGACGGATCAGCTTGTTGCACAGGTAGTCGATGCCACAGATCGTAAACGGAATCAGAACAGATCCCGACACGTTCTGAAACACATCAACCACGGCAGCATCCATACCGGCTATCGTCACCTTCCCCAACGCCAGTCCTTCCAGTCCACTCCGATGATAGCTCCCGGTCACGCACTCATCGATCAGCACGGAGCAGTCCCGTTTACGCCGGAGACACTCATCCAGACAAACCCCGGCAATAATGTCGACCTCCATCTCCGGGACTTCTTTGGCAACACGCTGGAGGATCTGTACTGTCTTCTCATATCCCTTGTCGTACCACCTGCTGATCCGACGCGTGACTGAGGGAGAGTAACCGACCTTGAACTTCCGAACCGGGGTGTATGCAAACTGAGGACGTCTGAAGTCCACCACGTTACGGACCGGGTGCATGTCCTTGTATTCGGGGAGCGTGGGGTGATAATGAGCCACCACCAACCGACGTTCTGGAGCGGTGGGGTGGTCTTTCGGATGCATCAGGTTCGGTTCGTCTGGCTCCGAATGGTATTGGATCAGACAGGGACCGGCGTAGGGGACGAACCGGTTGTGAAAATGGACGACCGTATCCTTGGCTGGCTTGGGGAGCTGCTTCGGATACGTGACGACCGAAGACTCATGCTCCGAGTACTTGTTGATTGCCATCGACAACCAGTCCGGAGCGTAAGCCAGGGGGGTCTTCTTGTAGTGGACAATCTTCATTTCACAGCCTTAGCATCATGCAACCAGCTATCGGCCAACCACTCAGCCACCCAGATAGGATCCGGACAACACAGGAGCTCGATGGCTGAGAAAGCATGTTTCCATATGTATTTGTGATTGTTCCACACAAACTCGTACCGAAAGACGACCCCACACGGTACTGGTGCTGCTCCTCCGGTATCGAGCACTTCCCATCTGACAACCCCCTCGTCGATCTGTTGCTGTAGCCTCTCGTGGATCTCGGAGACGATGTCGAACAGCGTATTGGACATAACGGTAGTCATCACACACCCCGTAGCTTCTGTCGAATAGGAAGTTCTCGGGTGCAGACAATCTTCACCCCATCACCGAGTGCTCTCTCCACCGATCGGATACCGTTGACCAGTGCAGCAAAATCCCCCGGCTCCATAGATGCTCGCTGATCCGTACCCCACATGGTCTGCGACGTGGTGAAGTGTCTCTCGATCATGCAGGCACCACGAGCAACAGCGGCAATACTCACAGCCATCCCTACCTCGTGTCCTGAATAGCCTACTGGGAGTCCCGTGTGAGCTCGTAGCGTGTCCATGACCCGGAGGTTGATGTCTGGGATGGCTGTCGGATAGGTGCTCACACAATGCAGGAGCGTGAGCTGAGCCGGTGGTAGCTGACGCGTACGACGGCAGGAGTCTCCGTCACAGTACCGGCTACCCATGAGCACGTTGATCGCAGCGTCTACCTCCTCCAGCGTGGACATGCCGGTGCTCATCACGACCGGCTTACCCGTGGCTCGTACGACATCTAGGAGTCGAGCGTCCGTAATGGCAGCTGAGGGGATCTTGAGGTACGGCACGTCAAACTGAGCGATGAACTTGGCAGCCTCCGCATCCCACACCGACGCAGTCCAGGAGATCGGGTACCTGGCACACCACCGATCGAGGGTGCAGTACTCCTCGAACCCGAACTCCAGCTTGTTTCGGTAGTCGAGGTACGTCATCTGTCCCCAAGGCGTCTCTTTGAGTGCGTGTCGCTGGTGGATGGGAACGGCGGCAGGCAGGGTACGCTTCTGGAATTTCACCACGTCGGCACCAGCCTCATACGCTGCGTCGATCATCTCTTTGGCGAATGCGAGACAGCCGTTGTGATTGATCCCGATCTCAGCTACGATCGTGGTGCTCATTCCTCGTCCTCTGCGTTTACAAGTTCTTCATGCGGGATATATTCACTGAGCACCCCGACCATGATGGCTTTCGGAGTCAGGTAGTAGACGTCTTCGGACATTAGTACCTCGATAGATCTTGACACACGTGATAATGCCGTACCCATTCGTCAGGATCCATTCGTTCTGTCCACGCGCCGGTAGAGGTCACGAACCTTCCCGTACGCACCTTTGCCTCGTACCAGAGTTTCGCGTCGGCGTGTTTCTCCCTCATGATGCCGGGGATCAGGGGACGGTGATTCTGGTGATATCCAAGAACGGTGTGCATAAATACCGGGGTTAGTCCTTGTCCTAGCGTGAGACAGTCGGCCAACCACGTATCATCGAACCCAACCCCCACATCCAATAGCTCCTCCTCATTCCCACCGACTGCATAGATGTCCTCGGTCCGTATCGCTCCCAGGAAGAAGAACGGTCGCTTCCATCCCGTCCCCGTGTACATCAGGACCGGTGCGTTGGTCTCGGGGTCGTAGTTGTAGACCGTGGCAATCGTAAACTCGCCAGGTCCCAACCGATCGACCAGCTTCTCGACGGCACGCTCGGAGACATGCACCACATCATCCGACTGCAGTACCAACGCCATGCCGTTCGCTGCCCAGTACCCACAGTTTCGAGCAAAGCAGGAGTTTCGGTACTCCCCACCCTCCAACCTGATGTATCGCAAGTCCGGGTACGCGAGGCAGGTCTCCCGGGTGTTGTCCGTGGATCCGTCATCAACGACCACGACCTCCAAGGGATAGGCACACGACTGACGGTAGATACTAGCCAGCACCTTGGCCAGGATCTTGTCCTTGTTGCGTGTCGCCACCACCACGGACACCAGGGGTTTCATGCCACCCGTCTCGCAAAATGACTTAGCGTATTATCCTGCTGCGTCCTCGGTCCGTATTCCTGGTTGAACGTCTGGGACCTTGGAGCAGCACCGTACCAATGAATTCCGACACAGTCTGTTGGTACCTCGGTATGTAGCTCGTCGTACATGGCTTCCAGCTGCTCATGATCCCACGGATGAATCATGGGGAACGGCAGCTTGGAGACCGTGGGATACTTCTCTCGTAATCGCTCGAACCAGGGTATGGACAGGTCAACCTCGGGACCGGAATGTCCTAAGAGCTGGTAGATGGGAACGACCCCGGCACTCTGGTAGACGGCGGGTGTGTACGTACGGAGGCTCTCCTGGTAGATGTCCCGGAACATAGGATTCGGAGCCACACCCGACCACACCAAGCCGATACTGAATTGCTTGCCGTACACAATCGCTGCATCAGAGTCCGGGACCTTCATCGGTCGGACCCACAGGATGTCCATGTCGGCGTAGTACCCGACGTTCTCCGACAGCCACTGCCACTCGAATAGATCGCACGCGTGGGGAGGTGTGGCACTACAGATCTCCGGAGGCAACTCCCACTGCTGGACATCGACCCCTAGAAACTGGAGCCTGGGAAGATAGTCCTCACCTTCATACTCACTGAAGTCGAGACGGTTATGATCGAGCCAAGTCGTCACCAGACTCGTATGACACAGGTACAGGGAGATCTTCCACTCCGGGTTCAGGACACGAAACGAGTAGATCGTCAGGTATCGCAGCCAAGACAGCGAACGACCGGACCAGAAGAAGACGATATGTTTCTTAGGATCAACCAAGGACCCGTCTCGCGAAATGGGTGAACGTATTGTCGTACTGATCCAACGTGTCCTCGGTGATCAGGTTGTTGTACTTCTGTGCGATTGGAGACCCGGCGTACCAGTGGATCCCCTTGCACATCGGTGGGATGACCTCGTGCTTCTTGTTGAAAACCTCCTCCATCTGGTTGAATCGCCAAGGATAGACCCAGTCCATGTCGAAGAGGTATGCGTTGTCGTACCTCGCGAGCAGATCCTTATCCCACGGGTGCTCACGGTACGCTGGGTCGAACTTCTGCAGTAACCGATAGAGTGCCACGACCCCGGCACTCTGGTACTTGGTGTGCGTGAAGGTGCGGTAACTCTCGGCCAGGATATCCTTGTAGACGGGGTTCGGCTGCTGTCCCGACCAGAGAAGGCCGATCGAGAAGTACTCCGGCGTGTAAGCAAGAGCAGCATCGTACGTGGCCACCCAGTCAAGCCAGTCCGTAAGCGGGGACGTCCAGAGGATGTCCAGGTCGCAGTAGACACCCACGTTCTCGGACAGCCAGCTCCACTTGAAGAAGTTACTGGCGTGGGAAGGACCGATGACGTGCTTCTTGTCCTGCAGCTCCTCCGGCAACTCCCACGGAATGACCCGAACACCAAGGTCCGTGAGCAAAGGAAAGTAGTCGGCTCCTCGGTACTCGGAAAAATCCTGCACCGGGGAGTCGGTCCAGTACTTCTTGACGTGCTGGTGGTGGTAGAGATACAGCTCGATCTCCCAGTCCAGATTGAGTTTCCGGAAGCTGGCGATCGTGGCGTACCTCATCCACGACAACGGAGACGTTCCCCAGAAGAAGACAACCCTCATTGACTCGGCACCTCGTAGTCAGGATGGTGTTGTTGGTAGAGATGTTGGTACCAACGGAGCTCACTATGGATTGCGGGTACCAGCTCAAGGATGCGTTTCGTCCCGACCTTACTGGCTGTCTGCAGAGGGTTGAGCCGTTTCTGGAAGAGGACCTCAGGACAGTTGATGAAAGGTATTCCGTGGATCGTAGCTCGAACGAACCAGGAGAAGTCCTCGGAGAAGAGCATGTGCGTCGGCCAGTTCCCCACCTCATCGAAGACGGACATGGGTATCCAGATGCCGGTGAACCCGAGCATGGACTTCTCCCACACCATCCTTGCGATATCCTCGGCGGTCCATTCCGGTAGACGTTTGGTCCCGGTCACGTCCCCCCGCTCATTGATGTACTCCCAGTCTGAGTAGAGGACGGCGCCGGGATGCTCCTGTGCCGTGGCCATCTTCTTCTCTAGGAGATCCGGTTTGAGCACGTCATCTGAAGGTGCCCAGACCCAGTAGTCTCCACGAGCCAGACGAATGCTACGGTTCAGGACAACCCCGAGACTGGATGCCTTTTCTTGGTAGTCCTGGAGAAAGGCGTTGGATCCGACATACTCCCGTGCAATGTCTGCTGACCCATCCGTAGACGCATCATCCAGAATCAATAGCTCGAAGTCCGTGTACGTCTGAGCCAGCACGCTCTCGATGGCTTGACGCAGAAACGGTCCGTGGTTGTGGGACGTCAAGATTACGCTAACAGTTGGCATGACTACTCCTCTAACCAGTCTTCGCAACCCATTTCACAAACCCGGTCAGCTATCTCGTCGTAGTTCGCAATGGCTTCCCGGAGGCTGCGTGTTTCTTGTTTGTGAGTTCGGGGGTGGAGCTGAACCGGCGTCACCCCCAAATACTCCTGCATGGCCATCGTGTGATACGTCCAGTCACTCACCAGATCTTCATAAGAGATGACGAAGTGACGTGGCAGTCTCGCGTCCACCAGACCGAAAGACCTCCACTCCTTGCGACAATGTGATTCAAGATGGTCCGGATCCAGAGTGATAGGTGGCAACTCCTTGGTCCTGGGAGACGTGCACTGCCAGTTCTTGTGGACAAACGCAGTCCTCCCGGAGAGAACCTTGCGGAGGAGGTTGTACCGGTAGAGGCTGATAAACTTGGCGTGACTCCGACGAACATCTCTCCAGGGGTCGCCAGGTATCTCCTCCGATCGGTTGTAAAGATCCCGATGCAACAAAGACCCTAGCTGTTTGACCTCCCGGTAGTGCTCTTGCTGCCACTCCCGGATGATCGTCTCCGCTGTCTCCTCGCCAAACCGGTGTCCTAAACGATCAGGATTCAACAACTCGTGAGAGACGTGGATGTCCGGATGCTGCGACAACGCCAGTCGGAGCATGTGCGTGCCAGATCGAGCACCGGAGATGATAGCGAAGGTCATACAAACTCCTCGTGCGTGGTGTCTTTCAGGAGCGACCCGAGAAGGTTGTTGTAATTGTCGTAGTAACAGGTCTTGCATATCTCCCCGTTGAGCTGTACGTCGCTGCTGTCATAGAGCGCACCCAGGTCCAACGCGTCCCCGATACAGAGTTCCGGAGGTAGGTCACGGGTAGGGGGATCCAACGCGTACTGCACCCCACAGCACGCATATACCTTGCAGTCGGCAGAAATCAGGGGTTTCAAGTACCCGATGTAGCAAGGACCTCCCCGGACTGGTTGTTGGCGGTTCTGGTAGATGACCCGGGAGTCGTCGATCCCTTCCTCATAGAGATACTGCCGCACCTTCGTAAGATCGACGGCCTTTGGCTCGAACAGGTCAGCGATGAGGCGAACGTGGGTGATCTTCCACTCGTTGGCGTACCGTACAACCCTGGCAATCTCCTCGAAGTTAGGGGTCTTGGAGACCACGTGCGAAAAACCCCAGCCTACGGAGCTTCCCACAAACACCTTGTCGAGACTGGCCATGTACAGAGGGGACATGTGTCTGGAGTCGTCGTTCGAGATCCGACACCAGGTCAGCAGCTCGACTACCTCCTCGGGGAGCTCGTGCAACAGCATCCCGTTGGTGGTCATCCCGATCTCGATATCCAGGACGTGAAAGAGCCGGATGATGTCGACGATCTGCGGATGCACTAACGGCTCACCACCCCCGGTCAACGTCACGGCTCGACACCCCAGTCGACGGAGATCCTTGGCTATGGTCTCGACGTCGAACAGATCCATCTCGTGGTTCTTGGTCCGTTCGCTACAGCTGCACATTGGACAGTTTCTGTTGCAGCGATTCGTCGGGATGACCTGAGCGTGGATCGGTGGAATCCTGCGGTAACGACGGATATGGTCCACGGTCTGGGTATCGAGGACTACCTTGATCGGTAGGACGTCAGCGCTTGTGTAGGAAGTGTTCTTGTCAGCCATATTCACACGATTCTGTAGTCTTAGAGTTTTAGAGAGTTGGAGATTCCTCGATCTCACGCCGGATCTTCTTCCTGGCACGATGAAGATGGGAGCCTACGCACGACTTGGAGAGGCGCATCTTCTTGGCGATATCCTCATTCCGTAGACCTTCCATCCGTAACCTGACGACACTCCGTTGTTGTTTGGGGAGAAACCGAAATGTTGCCATAGCACGGTCGATTTGCTGGTGCTGATCCTCCGTTTGCTCGGCCTTCTCCCTACCTACTGCCGGTTCTGCTGCACACGGATCGATCTCCCGCGAGAAATCACAGCCTGTCATCGGGAATCTTTGGTGCTGTCGGTAGATATTCAGTGCGGCGTAGCGTATTGCTTTCTTCAACCAGAACGGGAGCTTACCCACAGGACCGGTATACTTGTGCCGTCCCTGCCACACGATCAACCACGCATACTGCACAACGTCATCCTGGTCGGCAGGTTGCTCCACATACTGGCCAGCCAGCCGGTACATCCAGTTCTTGTACTTCCGAACCACGGCTTCAAACACTTCATGGGATGTCAGGTCAACGGGGTCGTCACGTCCGAACGTCATGTAGGCTCCTGCTTAGTTGAGTAATTCGTGTAGCTTCTTACGTGCAAGACTGACATTCGACGTGGCAGCTGAGACTGAGATGTTCATCTGGCCAGCGATTTCTTTGTACGTGTATCCCAAGGACCATAAACGTACAGCTTGCTCCTGTTTCGGTGGAAGACCCTGGACAAACTCCGCAACGAGACTACAAAGCACGACATCTTCCACAGGTTCTTTCGGATCCGGTTCGGCTGGGAAAAGATGGTAGTGTCTCTGTCGTGCCTCCTCCCTCTGGATCTTCAGTCCGTAGTAGTAAGCAAACCTACACAACCACCAACGAATTAGTTTGGGATTACCATCGTACTCGTGTCGCTTCATCCACGCATGCAACCAAACCTCTTGTACCACGTCCTGCGCAAGATCGTCCCCGACAAGATCACGAGCATACGTGGTCAGCGCCTTTGTCTCCTTGTGCACCACCTCGGTAAAAACGTCAGGATCACATAGGTCTAGCTTTTCTCTCACCAGTTCGAGGTTGTAGAGTGTGTCGTGCATCAAAAGATCCTGTCGATCAGCTCAACCAAGTACGCCGCGTCAACCCTTTTCGCGTCTTTCTTCTTCAGAGCAGCCAGGACTTCATCAAAATACGCTGCATCCACACCGGTCAGTTGCTCCTCCAGCACACGTATGTCATGCAGGTCTAATTCCTGGAGCTGCATAATCATCTTGAGGTACTGACCAGCTGTAACGGCCCACCCCCGCTGGATGAACTTACGTGTGCGGATCACGGAACAGAGGGGGTACTTACTGCCGACGTACCGGAGCTCGCGAGCAAGGAGAGCCTCTATCGCATCCGGCCGAAGCACCAATTTGTTATCCCAGCTGGTCCAGTAGTTGGTGACGTGTACAAAGTCGTAGTTCTCGTGGATCTCGTCCGGTTCGCCAAAGAACCGGGTCACGATCTGGACCTTGTCGCTCAGTGTGATTGCGTTGGCCGTGCGGAAGACCGGCCTGTATTTCGGTTTCTCGTTATCCGGCTCAGCATCTTGTGCGATAGACAGTACCTTGCTGACATACTCGTGCGCGTCGGCGTCTTCGGGGTTGGTTGTCTCGAAGTACTCGTAGTCTTCGTCGCCTTGCTCTGATGCAATGCCCGCTGACTGGACCTTGATGCGTATGCGATCCGGCAGCTCCTCCACGACGACGTTGCATTTCTGGCTTGAATTGCGGTGCCTGGGTGGCGAATTATTGGCGAACTCGGCTGCATAGTGCTGAGCCACCGTCAACGCAGCTTCCTTGGACCGGAGATATATGTCGAAATCGTTCACCTCTTCGCCGAGAAGCAGCGACGCGATCGCTCCACCAGTAACAACGATGTTCTTCTCCAGAACCTTCCGGACATCCTCGTCCCGAACATGCTTCAGGAAATGGTTGATCTTGCTACGGATAACTGACTTGACGTTCTTGGCTTTCATTTACAGCATCTCCTTTGGTATCCTACACAGCACACGCGGATTCCGACTCGACCACTTCTCACCAAACACACCAGGTGGCCAGATCGCACGTCCGACCCACGCTTTTCCCGTGTTTCCGTCCGGGTAATGGACGCGTTGAGGTTTGTCGTTCTCGATCATCCCAACGATCCCCTGGCTACAAACAGCTACAGCACCTCGACCAGGAAGACGGGGATTGCCACCGACCAGGATCCAGTCAAAGAACTTCACCAGCAGCCAGAGACCACCCGCCACGCACGTCCCGGCGCCAACAACCAGAATCGCCAAGACAAGGATCGTAACGGTGTAATCGACCGCGACCTCAATCATGTTTGGCTCCCAAGTACCGGAGTCTGTTTCAACCACCGGCCTTTCTTGTCACGAGGCCAGCGAATCATGTCGTCCCGGAGCTCTCGCTTGTATCGCTGGAGTGCTTCCTCATTGATTCCTCTCCACCCGCCAAAGTCCGGAGGCGTTGGGGTTCCACCTAGCTCGTATCCGTCAAGAGGAACCGGCACAGGCTTTACCGTTGGCCAGTATGCGACCAGAAGACACGGTGTACGCTTGGTTTCCCGAAAGTACGGAGGCTTGTAGAAGTCACCACCCTGCTCAATTTGTCCATCCATCCGTATCGTGAACCCGACAACCCAGCCAGCTCTCTCAGGTACTTTCTCGGACAGCCATCTCTTCTGGATACCCTGACGTCGGGCGCAGAGCTGCTGACGTACTGTCACTACCTGTCCCATCAGATTGCACATCTCGGAGTGTTTCACTTCCTACTCCCGTGTTTCAGTCCTTGCTCGTACCAGTACTTATGCAGGCTCTCAACTTCACCCCCACACTTCTTACAACGATACCTACGAGAGAACTTCTTATCCTTACTCACCGGCTCGAACTCGTGGGGACCGGAGCAGGCAGTCAGCGTCTTCTGGTTAGCCACAACCTGATCCAAAATCTCACGTGCTTCTTCTCGGGTCATCACCATCACATCTCCTTCCCACAGAGATTGCACGCCATATGACTGTCCGAACCACCTGCCGGATCGGGATGGTACGTCGTCTCGTGATGAGGACAGTTCTCCCAAAGTAGCCGCCACTGGTCACGGAGGGTCTTCATCGCTTCCTCGTGCTGTTTCCGCACCTGCTCCTCTTGCGAACGGATCTCGTACCGACGTTTACGGATGGACTTCTCTAATTCCAGCTGCTCGTGTAGGAGTTTCGCCAGGTCATCATCGTCTGGACACTCACGAACCAGACGTGCGATCGTTTCCTGCTTCATCAGTTGACTCCCCGTGCTTCCGCGATTTCAACAGCATGTGGGTCCGAGTCGATACCCACGCACGACAACCCCATCTCCCGGCACGCTAGTAGGGTCGTCCCAGATCCGCAGAACGGGTCGAGAACCAGGTTCTGCTCTGGGTAAGTCACGAGGGTCAGTAGATGTTTCATCAGTCTCAGTGGTTTGACGGTTGGGTGGTCGTTTCCTTCGCCACGTTCTTTCTTGCTGGATTTGGCGCAGTAGAAGAACCGAGACGCGCCGCCCGTGTCCGGGTAGATTGGCCCTTGGGGCATGTACTCGCCTTGACCGGGTCGGAACTTGCTCTCCGGCTTGGCGTTGCTGCGCGACCTACACCCCGGACGCTCGCCGCTCTGCTTGTCCAGCATCGCCCCCGACTCTTCATCGAGCAGGAGGTTCGCAGGCCAGCGGCCTTTGGCGTGAGAAACCATCTCGCGGCTTTCGGATTCTGTGGCGATGATATGGCCGCCGTTGCCACCCTTGACCGAGCGACGTAAGGAGGGATTGCTGGCGAGACTGCCGCCGGTCTCATACTCCACTCGCCCGCCATCAACATTCAATCCAGCCACCCTCTGCTCTAAAGCGTTCTTCGCAAACGTCCCAGACAAGGATTTCATGGCCACAACAACCGGCTCCCAGGCGGGTTTCAGAGCAGTCCCGTAGCCGTCCCACATGTCAGACGCTGTTCTGTCTCCTGATTTGGAGATCGCTTTCGAGATGTTATGCGACTTAGGAAACCCATTCCCGTACAGCCACATCATGCAGTCCCGAACCTCAAACCCGGCATCTTCAATCGCGCAGGTCATCCGGTGGTACGTCCTGGTCCCCCCAAACGCCAGGAGAAACGCACCCGGCTTCAAGACACGTAACACGGCACGCCACGTCTCGGAATCGTAGGAAACCCCGGCCTGGTCCCAGTCCTTACCCATGAAACCCAGCTCGTAGGGAGGATCGGTCACGCACGCTGTGAACGTGCTCTCCTCGTACGCCGACATCACTTCACGACAGTCACCCGTTTCCAACCTCACGTCCGTCATTCAGTTGACTCCCGGTATCTGATAGTCTGCCTTGTCGTCGTAGAGCCGGTCGTACACAGGTTTGCCGAACAGCAGGTAGTCATACTCGGCACCCCACTCCTTCATCTGTCTCCTGGTCAGCTCCTCAACCCTCGCCGAAGGCCACCCCGAACCACGCGCCGTCCAATAGGTGACCACAACTCCCCGGTCACGCATCCGGTTGATCTCGGCAATAGCGTCCAAGTTCGGTGTCGACTTCGTATAGTCCCGGGTCGATGGCGTCTCGCAGATCGTCTCGTCGATGTCCACGAACACCCGCTGACCAGACAACGGCTCGGGAAGCCCAGCGATCCGGTTGGCTAACAACAGCTCCTCGTAGGTGTCGATCTCAAAAACGCGAGATGGATTCACCTGGTGTATAGCGATCCTCCCGAAAAACCGGTGTTTGTGCTTCAAAAACCCAGCGATATCCATAGCGTAGACGCTACCAGCTTCTAAATACTCCGTGTGTCGGTTCTGTCTCTGCTGACGCGTCCAAGAGTCGTGATTGATCCCGTATGCCTGCCTCGATCCGTCGTGTCTCCAAATGAAATGCTGGAACCGACATGCAGCGAAACAGCAGTCAGCCTCCTTTACGTCCATCTCCACAATCACACCATCTATGTCCGTACCGGTCATGAACGGCGCCGTACACTGGAGCATCGCCAGCGTTCCTTCCGTGCGTCCTGTCACGTCCAGCCACTCAAGAATCGCTTTCTCCTGCAGATCGTCCGGACCACTCACCTCCGGAGTCTGGTAGTAGATGGACGCTCCCTCACCTATCGCAACGTCCAGGATCTCGCTGTCGTCCGACGAGACCACGACCTTATCAACCAACACAGCATCCTTGGCAGCACGGACGGCACGCGCAATCAACGGCACGCCACCGACCTTCTGCAGGTTCTTCTTCCACACACCCTCCGACCCACCACGAGCCGGGATGATTGCTACGACGTCAGCCACGAGATCTTCCCCTCGTCTACCAGGTGATCGATCAAGGCACGCTCACCCAGACCGTCATGGATCCACTTGAAACCATGCACGTTCGGATAGTAATGTCCTTCTTTGAACGCTGTTTCCTGTGGATCCCCGAAACCAGCGATCCGAATGTCAGCATCCGGGTACGTTTCCAGTACCATGAAGATCGTGACTATCCCTGTCGACGGATAGTACGGTGAGTTCAGCTTGGCACGGAGCTCCTTCACACCCTTCGAGTCCGGAAACCGACAGTCCTTCACCTTGAACCGGCCGATCGCTTTCAAGATGACCCGCATGTCGTTGTCCATGTCCCCACGATCTCCAAGAGGACGAGAGAACCAGAGCTCGTTGCAAGTCTGGAGCTCCTCCGGCAACAACCCCTTGCGAGCCAGCATGTTGTTGTCTGCATTTTGGACAAGGACGATGGTGTCCGTCTTGGTCCCTACGTCGGCCTGGTAGGGATACAGTTTGTAGCTGTTCAGTCGGATCACCACGTCATGCGAGTTGATCTTGTCCCCGAGACGTGATCCCAGGAGATGATGTGAGTTGCCGATGATTGCGACGGTCTTCATGGATACCAAACCTTTCCGTCGAATTTCGATTTCACGTCCTCAACCCAACCGTCGTACGTGATCAGATCAACATTCGCCTCACGCAGCATGGAATGTCCCAGCTCGATGTCGGCCTTCCATCGATCTGGCGTAGCGTCCATGGAAGACTTGTGGTTGATCACCCGTTTGATCCCGGCCTGCACGATCATCCGACTACACCGAGCACAAGCCGCCCACGGACAGATCATGGTCAGTCCCTTGGTGGACCTCCCGAGCTTGGCTGCTTGGAGGATCGAGTCTTCCTCCGCGTGGACGAGATACCGGTACTTGTCGGGTCGCTTCTTTCTCGACGGTCTACGGGAGAGACCTGTAGGTATCCGGTTCGCACCCTCAACGCAGTCCTCCGGCATCCAGGGCACGACCAGAATCGCACCGACCTTCGTGTCCATGTCATCCGACTGATCCATCCCCACCTGGTACGCACGTCGGAGCCACGCAACGATCTGTTTCCGGTCAATTCGAGCCATCGTTTCTCCGTTCGATGTCCTTTTCCATGCTGTCGGACCAATAGATCTCGATGGCTTGGGTAGGGTCTTCTAGGATCCGGAAATAATGCCACATCCCGGCCGGTACGAGAAAGCTCTCCCCAGGCTGGAGGAGGTTGTTGCTCCACACACCTCGGTTGCAGCAATGAACCTCCAACGACCCCTGAAGCACAAAGAAGAGGTTATGCGTATATGCGTGAACGTGCTCCGAGCAAACCTCGTTCCGGTCTTTTCGTGGTCCATCAATGAGAGTCACCCGCGTATCGCCACGATTGAATAGCGTACGCACCGTTCCCCAATCCTTAGTTGTTTGCTCCACTGTCCTAGCTGTCACAACAAACTCACCTCCTCGATTGAAGGAAAACCGTTGGGTTCATCCGACTCGGCACGTAACCACCTCACACCCCGGCTACGCAACCACCGGTCCCAGTCCTCATGCGCATCCCGAACCAACCCGGCCTCCCACTCCGAATGCAGGATCTGTCCCTCATTCAGATTGCTCGGGTAGTAATGCCGCATGTCCTCCGGCGCCATGTCCACACCCAACGTGATGATCCGAGACACACCAAGATGCACGGCCAGGAACATACCCAGCGTGAACACGATCGTCGGACCCAGAGGACGTCGAATGATCTTGTCCAACGTCCAACTGTCGAAATCCTTGCTCTGGCTAACGTAGATGTGTTTGTCCCCTCGTCCTGGTCTCGGGGTGTAAACGTCGTGCAGCATCGGACACCGGACCATCTGTTCGATCTCGCAGACGAACATCACGATCGGCCGGGGATGTGTGTAGTCGTACTCTTTCCGGTTGACGGCGTTGATCAGGTGATAGTCAGCGATCCCCGGTACGAGATCCATGGCCTGCTTCACGGCAATGACCAGTTCGTTGGCCAGTCGCTGCCGCAGAAACTCCTCCCGGTACTGTCCTGTCGACGGTCCGCAAGCCACCAGGTATGCCGTCTCCCCTGCGTGTGCGTTGTGCAAACACTCCAGCTGTGCATCCGTGCTCGTACTGGAGATCACGGAGTCTCGGAGTCGATCGTATTCAGCCGTTAGTTGACGCATATCTCGGCCATGCCACGCACTGAGCCAGCTCAAAATCGTCCCGGGTATCGATATCGATGGCTTCTTTCGCATCGACGGGACACAGGTATGGATTAAACCCTACCCGTCTTCCGTAAATCTCCAGAAGATACGGAGGAAAGACGTAGCATGCCTCCGTCTCGAAGTACACGGGAGTCATGTCCTGCGTCCGACCCACCGTCTCCAGGTCATGCCACACGGGAGCATTGTTTCTCCAGAACCGGCCGTGCATCTCCTTGACCGTCAGGGCCGAGTCGTGCTTCCCAGAGGACACAGCAGTAAGACACCGGTACAGTGTCTCAACCTTGACGAAGGGACTGGTCGCATGATGGAGCATGTACAGATCGGCAGGTACCTCGGCAATGAACGACCGGTAGATGTCATTACCCTGGACATGTGGATGATCGAGCGACGGGTTACGCAACAGCAGCTCCACGCCGTTCGGGAGATAGTCCTCGATCTTAGGGTCGGAGCAGTAGACGTAGACCTCCTCCACCGCTTCGTCGTTCTTTAACTCCAACAACTCGTTCAGCGCCCACTGGCAGAGCGGCTTGTCTCTCAGCATCCGGGTGTTCTTCCCAGAGAGACGCTGGTTGTTCAGCTTGATTGGCATGAACGCGACAGTTTTCACTCCTTGTCCTCCAAACCAGACATGGCTTCGATCCTCTCCAACCAACCATCCGTCGCCAACCAACCACCCACCAGACACGGAAACGACATGAGGAGTATGACGGCCAGTATCCCCAGAAGACCAACCACCCCGAGAGCAAACATAATCAAGATGGAGAGAGCGGCAAAAGGCAGACCCAACCAGAACAGGGTCGCGCCGATGCAGAACTTCAGTCTCTTCATATCTTCACCACTCTCCCGTCACACAGGGTCCGCAGAAACGGACGTCCTTCATGGTTCAAGTAGTCCACGTCGACAAAGTGATCGGCGTATCGGTTCCAACATAGCACACACAGCTCATCCGGCGACTCTCGAGGTAACGCATCTTGCTCCTCCAACGACAGGAGACGCCGAGGACCACCTGGCGCAAAGACCAGGTGGTCCTCATCCCCACCAAACAACACCCGAAGCCGATCGCGCAAGTACGATTCAAGGTCTTCTAGTTGCCAACGATCGCGCGACGGATCCGGGTGACTCACCGGAAACAATCCCTTTCTTCGAGCTCAGACCATCACCTGGGGATAGCTACTCCCGAGGCATTGCGCTTCGGTCACCGTGCTCGGGACGCCGACGCTTCTTTCGCTAATCGCCGTCGCACTACGCTGGCGCCTACACCACCCCCGGAGGAGGTGGAGGAGGCAACTCCGGCAGGATCGTGTCCAGCCAGGACGGGGACGCTTCACACGCCACCAGCGCCCTGATCTGGTTCTCACGTCCCCACCGACCATCGATGTTTGCTAGTCCACGATCCTTCACGATCTCACACAGCAGCTGAACATCCTCGTCCGGAAGGATCTCCAGCTCTTCCCGCAACTCGGCCGCTTTCGCCTCCATCACCTGTGTCTGCGACTCGGGGACGGGAGTATCAACCGACTCGCCACCCTTCACAGCCGGGATCTTGGGAAGCTGCCTCTCTTCGGGTGGTAGCTCCGGAGGTTGTGGATTGGCAACCAGAAACTCGGTCGCACGTCCCATATTGCCGTCACCACGCATCGCCTAACCTCCTCTAGTTTGGGGTATAGTTTACCCAGGCCATCTATTTACCCTACTATTTCAATTCTACTCACACCGTCTTGTTTGTCAACCCCTACTATACGGGGAAACAATTGCTTGAGACTATCATCGTGTGTCATGACAAGTATCGTGCCACATTTCGGGAGGATATTTTCGCGTAACACCTGGACTACCAACTCTTTACCGATCGAATCTAGACCATCGAACGGTTCGTCGAGCAACCGCACCCCGAAGTTGATGTTGCTCCGCGCCGACGCCAAATCCCCGAGAGCGAGCATCATAGCAATGTCGACGCGAGCCATTTCTCCCCCCGACAACCCGGCGTACTCGTCGTCCCCCCCACGGTAATCCACGTTGACCGATAGCTTGTCCCTCTCCGATCCGTCAGCCAGTCGGGACGTCGCAGAGAAAGTGGCCGTAGCCTTCCCCCCTGAGAGTACCGCCAGATACTCCTGCAGACGGGAGTTGATGAAGGGGATGGCTCGCTCGATCAGGAACGTCTTCACTCCCTGCTGGCCAAACCCGTCCACCCACCAGTCGAAGATCCCGGTCTCCAGGTCTGTGCGTTTCTGCAGCATCCCGTACCACCCGAGACTGTCGCGCACACCCCCCATGCGGCCTGTTTCTTGGAGCAGAAGGTCCCCAAACGGATTGATCCTAGACTCAGCCTCGTTTCGCTGGGATAGTATGGATGCTAGTTTAGTCTCCCAGAGCTCCTGTGCGGCCTCCTGCTGCGTTTTCAGAGCCTGGAGGGACGAGTACCTGTCTTTGGCCTCGCGTCCCTTAGAAGCCAAATCTCGCAGTCTGACGGCCTCTTCCTCCGCACCCCCTAACTGGAGGGATATTTTTGTCAGCTGATCCTGTAGCTGAACGAGCTGGTCCTGGATCCGGCGTCGATCCTGGGTCATCTCCTCCCACGACCGGTACGCCAGAGCTCGAGCCTGGACGTCGCGGAGTCCTTCCAGCTGCTGGGTCACTTCCCGGCGTTTCTGCGTGGTCGATTCGATCTCGGCCATCTTCTGGGTTCGCTGGCTGTCTAGATCGCCGAATAGCTTGGACTTGGCCTTGTCAGTAAGCTCCTGTCCACACGCACCACACTCGTCCATGGAGTCCCGTTGCGCGATCTTGTTGTCGAGCGAAACCACCTCACGTTCGGCCGAGGTGAGACCGATCTCCAGTCTTGCCTCCTCCCGACCCAGTACGGAGAGCAAATCGGCAACCTCTTCTATGGTCTTTTCAGCTACGGGAGGTGCTGGCGTCTCTCCCGGAATCTGTGATTGGAGACTCTGGATCTGGGATTCGAGGCCAGCCTGTTGACGGACGAGGGAGGTCTGAGTGGTCGTGACCTGGTTGTATTGCTCCTCTACGTTGGCTGCCTCGGTGATCATGCCTTGGAGGGTAGTCAGCTCGGCGATGATGTTTGGATCGACTGGAGCTGGCTTTGCGGCTTCTAGCTTGGCGACCTCCTCCTTGCAGCTCTGGATGTCTTGGAGTTTCTTGAGATCGAAGTTGGCTACCTCAGACTGCAGCTGTTCGATCCTGGTCTGTCCGTCTGTAAGTTGCTGTTCGAGAGATACGGTGGTTGCCTGCAGTCCCGTGGTGAGGTCCTGGAACTGTCGAGACCGGGACTTGGCGAGCTCTCTGGCCTGGAAGAAGCGATCGAGCTGGAGGAGACGATCGAAGACGGCCTTCATCTCGGCGTCGGACTTGCTGCAGAATCCCTTGGCCGATTGCGGAAACAACACGGCCGAGCAGAAAGTGTCACTGTCGATCCCACCCAGGAGATCAACGATGCGTCCCTGCGTCTCGTTGTTGGAGGCTCCGGTAATTTCCCGGTCGTCTACGAAGAGGAGAAGCTTGCTGGCAAACTCCTTGTGCTTGCGATACCGTTCAACGCGGATCTCCTGGCCGTTACGCTCGAACCGTACGATGCCGGAGGTCTTGCCGGTGATCGGTTTGTGGTTCATGTCTTTGCGGACCACGGCATCGGCTCGGGTGTTTCGGAGCTGGTCACCATAGAGCGTCCAGGCCAGAATCCGGAAGATGGAGGATTTCCCAGCACCGTTCTCACCCTCCAGAAGAACAAGACCACGATCCCGGAGATCGAGGGAGATATCCGCGTAGCTGAAGATGTCCGTGCCTTCTAGCGATAACAAACTCATGCGTCCTCCCACACCCAAAATGAATCAGCTGAGGTATCCTTCTTCTTCTCTCTCGCACTCACGGCAATCTTGTCTGTCCTGAATGTTGTGTGCCAGCAGTAGTGCTTGATCCCTCTGGCTTCACTGATCTTCCCTTGCCGGATGACAGTGGCTACTCGCACCAACGCCGTCACCGGATCAATGTCATCTCGGACGTCTATGATGAACCGTGCCATACGTGCCTCAATAAGGGGTTCACGGACGGACGGGAATTGAACCCGCACCTCCAGTTACAGCCGGTGTGCTACCCTTTACACCACCGTCCCAACCCTCTCCCGGAGTACCTTTTCTCTTAAACGTCGGACATCGCTCTGGTATGACGAACGCCTCAAACTGCTCGCCGCGACCTTTCTCCGGTTGTCTCCTGACCGCTCGTACGAAGCTGAAGTTGTCCACACCAAGCGGAACGGCGAAATCCCCTACGTATTCAGCGGCCAAGAGATCAAGGTATCGTCCCTTGGTCTTGCCACACTTGCAGGTTCTTTCTTCCTCCCACAACCGGAAGATGTCGTAGCAGGCTTTGCAGTAAAGAAACTTCACTCGGTCTCCTCCGGTTCACGCGACAGCAGCTTGGCCAGCGTCGGTAGATCGTTGAGGTAACAGACAAACAGCCAGGGTTTTCCGTTCCTTCGATGTGCCAGGACAGGGATGTCTTGCTCTCCCGCGTCGTCCGTGGCTTGATCCATTGCCTTGTAGAGACTCAGCTTTTCGGTACGCTTGACTTCCCAGTGAGTGCCGGGAGGAGCCTTGGCAATATCCGGGGACTCAGGTCCTCCGTGGTACTGCCGACCGCGATGGCTCTCACACCCGAACAACCGGTTGAGTTCCTTGGAGAGCTCTCGTTCACCCTGAGCACCCTTGTTACGACTTCTACGACCGCTCATGCTTGCTCCCCAGCCAACAATTCGAGTCCCGTCTCCAACAACATCTCCTCGTCCATCCCATCAAGGGACGCATGCCGGAGATACTCACGTAACAGTTGCTGATCGTCGTCGGCCGCTTTCTCGGTCGTGCGAAAGATCGTCTCATCCTTCGCATTCTCCACAAAGTCGATCCGTGGGTACTGCTCCGTCAACCGCTGGATCGCGTCAGCATGCTCCCGGTCGTAGGTCACACGGACGAAGTCACGCATTGTGTTGACACCGGAGAGGTCCATATCCGGATAGTCAAACTTGAAGAACCTCGGTGCATTAGTCGGGATCGTTTCCACCGTCCACGTGGTTGTGTCGATCAGAGAAAACGCCTTGTCCTCACCTGCCTCCCCGAACGTCAGCTGCAAGGGAGACCCGGGGATATGGACACGACCGAGCAGGAGGTTCTGTCGTTTGTGGATATGACCGGAGATAACCATGCCGATCCGGTCCGTGGGGATGTCAGCAATCGAGATCCCGTCCGTCAGGTGCGTATCAACCGGTCCTGCAACGGCCTCGGAGATCGTCTGATGCAAGACCAAGAGATCCGTCTTCGGTAGGTTGTTGAGCCATTCCTTGAGCGAGTCGATGTCGGTCGTGTAGGCGTGAGCAGCAGCAACGACCTCTGCTTCGACCGGAATTCTCTCGTCATTCCCAGCCACCACTCGACCCAACGCACAAAACGGCACCAACGAATGGATATTGCCGAGACGTACATGCTGGTCATGGTTACCGCAGACCATCAAAAGGTTCTTGTCGACCGCCCGGGAGAGCAGCTCGAACGCTCGATACGTCTCCGTGTATACGTCGATGTCCAGCTTGGTCCTCGCCTCGAACAGGTCCCCGGCGAACACCACGAGGTCAACCCCATGCTGCCGAACCAGCGCCGTGGCCTGGTGAACGATATCCAGACAATCCTGAAACCGAGAGTTCAGCCCACGCTCCGTCCTGGTATGGAACTGCTGGTACGCGTGGCACTGGAGATCGGCAAACGCGAGAATCTTCATGATGTCTTCCTCACCACCTGTCTGGCCAACTGCACGATCGCATCCTGCAGCGGTGCTTGCTCGCTCAGGTTGTAAGCCACCGTGTCCCCAATCTCAGCTTGCAAGAGGCCGGAGGGTACGAGACGCACCACCAGGTCATCCACGTCCGCTACCTGTCGCTCCAAGATCCGAAGCGCCGCCGAGGTAGTTGTCGCGTCCGGTATGTGTCCTTGCTGCGTCATGGCAATCAACGTCTGGTCGATGTACACGGCCAGCTGATCAGCACGCTCCTCGGTCATGAGAATGTCGTGCTCATTCATCCACCGGTTCAGGATGTCGACGATCACGGATTTGCCGATCACTCCGTCTCCTCCTCTTCCTCGTAGATCAACGTCCGTAGCCGTGGCACCTCTTCCAAAATCCGTGGCCAGTCCTTGGCGTGGAACTTCTTGCCGTCCGGGTGCAGCGACTCATGGACCTGATACCACGACCCGGACTGCTTGATGACCCGCTCCTTCTTCTCCTCAAACCCCGGCGCGAAGAAACGACCATTGAGGTAGTAGTCCCAGATCGCCTCGACCGGATCGATTCCGACTTGGGTTGGCGTACCCCAGACCGGATGCTCCCAATCGTTCACCGTGTAGATCGGGAGTCGGAAGGTCTGCTGAGGAGAGGTCAACCGGTTCTTGACGACGCGTCCCTCTGTCCACCGGCCAATATCCTCAGCATGCTTGGCCTCGTCCTTACTCTTCCCCCACGCGTCCTTGATCTGGCTCGTCCTGGATCCACCGTCAAACTTGAGGGAGAGCCGGGTGGACGCGTGGAACTTTACCGCACGTCCACCCGGGGTATGGAGAGAAGAGTCCTGCGAATCCATCTTCTCCCTGACCTGGTTGATGTATACCAGTGCCACGTTCGTCCGCTTGACGCGTCCCTGCACCAGCTTCATTCCTTGAGACATAGCACGCGGAACGGACATGTCGGCCTTGTCCATCCCCGTCTTCATCAAATGCCGTGACGCTGTACCGGCCGTCGAGTCCCAGCCGAGGACAGCTTCCGTCTCATCCCCGTCCGCTTTCCGTTTGGCCATCTCATCCAGGAACCATTTCTGGAAGTCGAACATGGCCTCGATCGTGTCGCACCGCTCCTCGGGGATCAGGATCAGCGTCTCCGGATTCCCATCCAGCTGCTCAAACATCCAGGAGTCGAATGCACCCTCCGTATCACCAAGCACAGCAAGTCCACCACGCTGCTGCACATTGGCCAGCAACTGCAACAGAAGCATTGTCTTGCCGGTGGACTCGTTACCAAACCACTCCGAGATCCGTCCCTTGCCGACACCACCCCCGAGTGCCGAGTCGACAGGAGCAAGGCCGGTTGGGATCACCTCCACGTACCGTCCTTCACCACTGTCGAACTTGGCACCACGAAACTTGGCGCCGAAAGCCTTGTCCAGCTCTTTGCGCAAGTCGGCCACTAAACACCTCCTTGGATCTTGGCCGCGAGATCCTGCGACACCCGAGAAGACTGAACTTCACGTTGAGCCTTGAGAGCGTCCAACTGCTCCTTGATCGCCGACTCCTCACTCGGAAGTGCAGGAGGTGGAGGCGGTGTGTCAGATTCCGGAGGGGGTGGAGGACCTTCCGGAGCCGCAGCAACGAATCCAAGTGCGGACGCCTTCACCCAACCCGACGACTGATCCCGGGTCTGCACCGTGGGGTCCTCCCCGGCAGCCACCAGCGAGCAGACCTCACCGGCAGTGGATGCACGCGGTTGATTCCCGTCGAGCAACCAGATCGCCGTGACCTCCTGGTAACCTTCCGGGAGCGAGACCGTAGGTGCTCCCGGAGGAGTCATAGGAGCCGGTGGTGTCATCGACGCGGGAGGAGCCATGGAAGCCGGAGGAGCTGCCGAAGTGGGTGGCTCGCTGGATGCTGGCGCGCGTGCTGCCTCCCTGGCAGCCTTCTTTTCGGCCCAGTACTGCTCTTCAGTACCTGCCAGAATCGCAGCAATGGCTCCTGCCTCGTATGGCTCACCGATACGATACTCGGCAAGCCAATCCTTGGCCGTCCACTCGGCAATCTGCTCCTCGCTTCCCAACGGAGTCGTTGCTCCCTCACCCGTGACCGTGGTGACGGCAAAACCGTTCACCGTCTTGCTCCCGGGAGTGTAGTTGACGATCAGATTCCTACCCCCGGTTCGGCCGTGATCGTCGGGGTTGGGATGCACATCCGTAAGACCCCGGTAGGACGGGTCGGCCGCGAGGGTGAGAAACCCACGAAACGCCGTGCTTGAACACGACCAGATCTGCACCCCAGCAGCCTCATCGTCCCTGTCAATGATCGCAAAGGACGCACGCTTCTTGGGACGAATCCTCGCGGCTTCCTTGAGGGAGATCTCGTCCCCCTTCTCCTCCAGCTCCGCAATCTTCCTGGCGAGAGGACAGTCCTCCAGTCCGTTGGCCCCCCGAGGAACGACGGCCTTCTGGTTGGGACCGACCTTGAAGGACTGCATGAACTCGACGAACGGAAACTTCCCCTCACCCGCAGCCGGAAGAATACGAATCAGGTTGCGTCCCTCCTTTGGCTTCCAGAAGGTCGCCTTGGCAAATTCCCCCTGTTCCTTGTCCAGCTCCTCACCACGCTTCTTGGCATACTCAGCCAACGAATCACTCATCACGTACCTCACTAAACTAGCCTTCGATTATGTTTGGGGCATTCCCCGAACTTCAACCCCGTAGAGCCGCCTCCGCCTGCGATCGCAAAGCATCCATCTCGGCCTCCTGCACCTGCCTCCTGGCTTGTACAGTCTCCTGATCCTCAGAATACATCCCAAGCTCACGTCCCTGTCGGAAGCTTGCTGCCTCAAGCATCTTGGTCTTGGACGCGAGCGCCTTCTCGACAGCCTTGAACGCGTGGTAGATCGACAGCAGCATCGTCGTCGTACCCAAGGCCGTCTGGTAGTCTTCCGTCAGCACCACCTCTTCGTCCAGCTTGGCCTCGGTGAACTTCTCCTTGTTCCGGGTGTGCAGTGCTCGGAGCGCGAATCGCCGGTCCATCTTGAGCCGCTCCAACAGGCTCTTCTGGGATTCGTAATCAAACTCGGACCACGCCGCCATCAACCCCCAGACCACACACTCCGACGCATGTGCAGCCAAGGAGTCGATCAGATTGTCCGTGTCGATCTCCGTGGCCTCTCTCGCAGCCTTGACGAACTCTTCCTCGTCTTGAATCAGTAGTGCGTAGCGTTCTCTCAACGACTTTCCCATCTCTTACCCTCTCAGTTAAGCTCCGGCACGACACGACCCAACGCGTTCAGCCGGTCAGGTGATAGATCAAACTCCCCCCACAGTGACTCCATGTGAACGTGAGGACAACTGGCTACACTCTCGGGATCTTGCAGAATAGCTACGGCGAACTTGAGCACGGCCAGGCGAAACTCCTCTGCCAGACACGACCACTTCTGTCTCGCAGCGTTGACACAGCCATCGTCCCACAGCTTGATAACCTCCTGCAAACTATACCAGCTATCCCCTCCAGGTATAATATATGCCGAAGTTTCCATTTTCCGTTCCTAAACTTGGAATTTTTTCAGATTTCCCCAGGTTTGTCCCACCTCAACGTCCGCAACCAGGGGAACGGTGAGCCACGTAAACTCAAAGCTCTCCATGACCTTACGTACGATGTGTGCAGTCTCTTCCAGCTCTGATTCCGGCACGTCAAAAATTAGAGAATCGTGCACCGTGAGAACCAGCTCGGCACCCATACCCAACCCGCGGAGTACTCGACAACACCTCACCAGAGCCAGGAGCGTCACGTCGGAGGCTGTGCTTTGAATCAGGTAGTTGTACGCCTGCCTGGTAGCTCTCGCATCGATCTCACTGTACCGACGACGTCTTCCAAATGGATTGTCCTGGTATCGTTGGCGCCTGACGATCCGCTCCTGGTCATCCATGAACTTCCAGACGAGGGGGAAGCTCTCCTTATGCATCCGCAGAAAATGGTTCGCTTCCTGCTCTGTGGATCCGGCCTCCTGGAAACGGTGGATCAACGTCTCCTCACTCATCCCATACGCCACACCAAAGTTGATCGTCTTGGCATTGGATCGCATGGCCTTGGTAACCTGGTCGTCCGGGATCCCATTGACGACAGCTGCTGTGGCTGTATGAATGTCACCCCCGACCCGGTACGTCTCCAGCATGTTTGGGTCGTGGGACAGGCAAGCTAGGACCCGGAGCTCGATCTGGCTGTAGTCGGCCTCCATAAGCACGCAACCAGAAGATGCCGAGAAGACGTTTTTGATCGCAGCACCGTCCTCCAAGACCTTCCCTGCCGTATCTGGTCTCGGGATGTTCTGCAGGTTCGGATCTCGGGATGCCAATCGTCCAGTTACGGTACGATGGATGAGATACGAGGTGTGAACCCGGCCGTCACTCCGGATCTTCTCCTCCAGTCCCGTACAGTAAGTCCCATGTAGCTTCGTCAGGCCACGTAGCTGCTGGATGTGCCTTATCTCAGCCGTGTCCTTATGCGCCGAGAGAACCTCCGCGTCGGTCGAGTAGAGTCCGGTCTTGGTCTTCTTGACCGTGGGTAATCGGAGAAAGTCCTTCATTAGTCTCCGGAGTTGATCGGGACTGGCCGGGTTAAATTCCAGATTGTCGGCCAGCTCCATACGACGGACCGCATCGGACGCTCGTAGACTGGTCTCCTCCTCCTGGATCCGCCGCGTCAGGTATCCGTCCAGCTCCTGAAGCTTCTCCCTGGATACGGACACACCACGCCACTCTGTATCGCACAACTCGTAGGACACGGGGATTAGGAGCTCGTCTAACAACCAACGCCACTGTGGGGTTAGCTGCGGTTCGATCGCCTCCCGTATCCTCCACGTCGCATCCACATCCCGGCAGAGATATTGTGACAGCCGGTCCGTGTCGTCGATAATGCTGACCACATCCTCTTTCCACGGTGGCATAGTCGTGAACAGTAGCGCCACCTTCTCCAACCCATGCGTACCCGGCTCTTCGTTGAGGATGTAATGTGCAAGCATCGTGTCGAAGTCGATCTTGCACCGGTCGACTCCGAACTCGTGTCTGACGAACTTCTGATCGAACGAGAGGAAGTTGTGGCCAAAGACGTGCTTGGTCTTAAAGAGCTCCCGAAACCGTAGGACGAGCTCCTCTACGTACCCGTCTGGCCAGTAGGTGGGGGTGGTGAGTCCTTTGGCATAGAGCGGTATTGCACGACCCATCCCTGCTCTGGTCGAAAACCCGACTGCCACCACATGCTCACCTGGATCTGGAAACAACGCAGTAGTCTCAAGATCGACGGCGATATAACTGGCGTCCCGTATTTCGTCGAAGAATCGGTCGACATCTTCAGGTGTCCTCGCTTGCTGGTAGTCGGTCTCGATATCCCCGGCGCGGTAGATTCGACCTGCCTGCGTTTCCTCCCGGATCCACTTCAGGTCGTCGATCACCTCCTGCCGTAATGCCGCACGCTCCTGTCCCTCTGCGTGCTTGATCGCCATCGGTTGTCTTACGGGAAATACCAACGTACCCGGGGAGATCACACACGGGAGTCCTCTCCGACGTAGCTTGCCGAGTCCCTTCTGGTCGGTCAGCATCCCGAGTGCCTTGGCTCCCATGGCCACGACGACCTTGGGTGCCAGGTTCGTGATCTCCTGGCGCATCCAATCCTGGCACGCGTCCCACCATCGCTTGTGTGGATCACGGCCGAACGTGGAGCACTTCAAGCAGTTGGTGATGTAGTATTCCCCAGGATGATACCCGGCCTCTTTGAGAAGCTGCTTGAAGAGACGTCCGTTCTCCCCGGTCATGGGAAGACCTATCTTGTCGTCCTCCCAACCCGGCGCAAACCCGGCAAACAGGTAGGTCGGCACAGAGGATCCGGCACCGTCCATCTTGTTGCTTTTGAGCCGGGTATCTTCGCAGAGAGGACACGCCGAACAACGCATGTTCGACTTGACTTCTTTCCCGACTACGTGGAGGAGACTCAGCTGTGGCAACAGTATCTCCTATGCCATGAGTGCCACGAGATGCCGAAAACCATCCTCACCCTCAAACCGTAGCATCGTTCCCTTCCCCGAAATCACGTCCGAGAAGTTCATCCGGTCCGATCGCTTCACGGCATCAGCCAGATAGTTCGCACGGATCGTCAGTCGAAAAGACGGTTTGAAATCCCAGGGTAGGATCTCCTCGGACTCTCCCACCTCGGACACGCTCGACGCCACACGCAACCCGGCCTCGGTATTCTCCAGGACCAGCTGCGATCCCTCCCTCCCGGGTGCCAGATTACGTACCCGGGTAATCGCAGCCAGAAACCCGGCCGGTATCTCGACACCCAGCTCCGGCGCCACACGACGAAAGAGCAGGTCGTCGATGTGCTGAAACGGAAACCGCTGAGCCAGGAGAGGAGCGATCACGGCCGTCTTGGTCTCCACAAAAAATGTCACCATCGCACCCTTGGAGATCGAAAACTCAGTCGGCTCTCCAAACCGTGCCATCTGTCGTACGGCCTTCCCCGGCACGACCGTCTCTTCGGACACCTCGTGGGAGATCGGGACACGCGTCAGTCGATCCCCGTCCGTGGAATAGACGTAATTTCCCCGAAACCCCACCCCAGCGAACTTCTCCTCTCCCTTGTGGTCGGATGAGAAGATCGTCTGAGCCGCAGCAGCCATCACCCCCTCTGCCGACTCGGGGAGAAATGGCTTGAGATCTTGGGGGATCAGTTCCGGGTAGGACGCGTTGGAGGACGTGGCGATCTGGGTCCTGTAGCCTCCGGCCGTGATGAAGAGCTTGTCGTCCTTCACCTCCAGATCGGGGTCCTCGCCAAGACCATCCACGACCCGGAAGAAACGAGCTGCCGGGACGCAGAAGTCTTGGAGCAAAGGCCAACCCGTCACGACCCCCAACTCCCCGTCGAACGCTGAGACGGTCGCACCCCGAAAACAGAAGTTCTTGAGGATCTCGGCCGTTGGCTTACTCGATATCGCAGCACGGCACCGAGACAGCGATTCGACGAGTTGTTTCTTGAGAACACGGGTCATTCGTTATCTCCCACTACGTCCTCGGTGTCCAGCTCGATGTCGTAGGCTACACAGTTCCTCACTTGAAGTACGTTGCCGACGTATAACTGTGTGTCTAGCACCCTCAGCACAAAGTCCAGGATGAGCTTGACTTCTTCGTCGTCGAGATACATAAGTTGCTCGACGATCTTAGAAGCACACTCGGCCAAGTGCGGCTTTTCGATCTTCACGTGTGGTTCCTGGTCAGTCATCACACGCGTCCTCCTCTGCGGCCTCGCGGGCTTCGGAAACCAGCCGCCGGATGCCATCAGCAAGCGACTCATCACCGTCCACCGGTCCCGCACCTAGTCGATTGCCCTCACCGTGCAACCCCAGCCAGCCCGCACCACCTTCTAAGCCTATTTCGATGTGAGTGCCTTCTGGCAGATGTTCGCAGGCGTAATCGACCGCGTCATACAAGGCAGCTTTCGCCCGCATCCGCTCGTAATCCGCCATGTTCGGCACCGGGCGGGTTACGGTGTCAAGTTGAGACCGCAGTCGCTCGATCTCGCGTTCCCGCTTGCACAAGCCGCACTGACAGCCCTCTGCCATCATCTTACAGTTACCTCGCATCCGATCAGCCTCAGCCTCCTCCAGCCGAGTTGTCTGAGTGCCCGTCGATGTTTTGCGTCACGCTTGCGATTCCGCTCTAGCTTGCCTTTCCAGTAGTCGGTGTTCGATTTTGGCGTGCGACCCCCACGTTTACAGTTGTGCTGATGCCAGAAACAACCGTGAACAAAGATTATCTTTCGATGGCGGGGCAGAACCAAGTCAGGACAACCGGGCAACGTGCGAACGTGGAGTCTGAAGCGGTAGCCGTTTCTGTGTACGAACCGTCTTACAACCAGTTCGGGCTGTGTGTCTCGGTCCCGAACAAGAGCCATTTGCTTGCTTCGTTGTGCGGGCGTGAGCGTGTCTGCCATACCTAAGCGTTCGCATGTTCAAAAGCTGGTGTCAGCACATGCTTGTCTACCCACTCGATGACTGGAACGCACACCGCATCACCGAAACCGAACATCTGTTGATTCGGTTTGCCGACTAATGGATAGTCGCCAGCCCCTTGAAGCCGCGAGTATTCACGCGGGCTCATCCATCGAAACTTGAGCGTGCCATTGTCCACAACAATCACAATCTGGCGAGCGCTTCCGCCTCGCGGTGTTCGTAGGCATCCTGCGATGCCGTCAAAGCGGACTTCCGCTCGCGTCTTGCCGTAGCGCTTCCGCCGGTAGACCGTACCTACATGCACCCCCTCTTGCTTCAACAGGCCATCAACAAGCGTCCTGTGTAGGTCGCTCATCATATTGTAGTGCTTATCGACTTGCTGCTTGTCCCACCATTCCTGTCTATCATCCAAGTCAATCATCTCTGTAAGGGGTGGCCGACTTGTCGGCGGTGTCTCAATCGGAGTAGCCAGCCAGCCTGTTGCCAGTTCGGTATTCTCCATTAGTCGAACCAGCTTGGCCGGGCGAATGTCTCCGCCAGCCTCGATTGCCTGTAGCCAGGGGTCGGACAGCAGAAATCGCTTTGACTGCTTGGGCCACGGAACGTCTAGCGAGCGATGCACTCCAACGACAAAGATGCGGGGGCGGCTCTGGGGAACGAAGTATCGTGCGTCAATCACAAACGCATCGAGCCAGTAGCCAAATTCCGCAAGAGCCTGAGTAATCGTGCCAAAGTCCTTTCCGCCATGCGAAGTAATGAGACCAGTCACGTTTTCAAGCATGACTAACTTGGGCCTGCTACGTCCGAGAAAGTCCATTGCATTGGCAAAGCCAAAAAAAGCTGACGAGTGCTCCCCTTTCAAGCCTCGCCAGTGACCGGCAAGCGACAAGTCGATGCACGGAAAAGACGCGGTTGCCAGAAAAGTGCCTTTCGCCATCCTGGCTGCTACGGCATCGGTGTCGCACACATCTCCCAAATGGAAATGCTCCTCATCTCCAAATTGAGCTTGGTACTGCTCCGCCTTTTTCGGGTCGTTGTCGTTGGCGTATTCACATTCCCAACCGGACTCCTCTAGGCCAAGGCGTACTAATCCGATTCCCGCAAAAAACTCACTAAACGTCTTCGCACGGGGCGATTTACGTCGGGAACGCTTGCCCCCTGCCTTCGCTCGTCGTTTCACAGACTTCTTCTTGCCGTAGATCCGCTCCCACCCCCTTCGATAGGAACCCGGTTTTGCTTCGGGTCTCGTACGGTCGCCTTTACCCGCCATTTCGGTCTCCCATTACCACGACACAAACACAGGACCTCGGCCGTCGTCAAACGCAAACTCCACGCACCGGGCGCTTACCTGCTTGGCCGATGAGAACCCACGAACCTTCCCCACAAAGTCACGGTAGACATCGAACACGGGTTTTCGTACCGGAGGCTCCCCTGGATTGACGAGACCACACACGGCATAGCTGCTGTCCTGCCACGGTCCGGTCACCATGTCGCGAAAAGGGAAGTGCATCACGCTGGACACCCCGTTGGCAAACAGGAGACAGTGAATCGCCACGATCTCACGCGCCAACTCCTGGTCATACCACTTCAATGTTTTAGCGTGTTGGTCGTCCTGGGGATTCTGGAGCGTCTTACGAAGATCTTTCCCGGCAACCAGGTCACCCAGATAAGCGCCAGAACACTCCAGTACGGCAACCGGTTTCGTGTACTCGCGTTTGGCCATCTCCTGCCGGATGAACTTGGCGTCCTCGCGAATACGGTCAGGATCACGCAACACGTAGCTGTAGACATGATGACAAAACACGTCGTACAACTCCGGATGGTCCAGAATCACACGAAAGAACCCGGACGCGTGGGAGGTGCAACGTCCCTTCCGGATATCCCGTACGTCCGCAATCCCGTTACTCAGCACCAACGCATCGGGATTGCCAGCACGTACTCCCGAGGAGAAAGCACGCCACATACGGAGATGGTCTTCCGGACTCCCAAGAAAGAAGGGTCGCCGGTCATACTCGTTCCCATCACACCAGAGCAACACGGGTCGTTTGAGTCCCGGCATGGCGTTCGGACCGGTGCCGTATCGCTCCACCATGCATTGGATGAAGAATTGCAGATCCGCATCCGCTTCAGGTCGAGTCGGAGACAGGTGTGCTCCCTTGGTATCTCGACGCTCAAACGCGTGTGCCAGTCCCCGGGGATTGGATGCCCAGAGCGTGCGCATGTGCATCAAGAAGGTCACGTCGATCCCGTGTTGCTGCGCCTCCCGGACATACCGATCGGTCGCGTGCCAGAAAAACGCGTGCCACCGACCGCGAGAATCCTGCTGCCAGTCCACCGGTTGTCCTTTGAGCCTGGCGAGTGTGGTCCGGAAATGCTTCTCCAGAAACGGTTGATATTTGCTGGGGAGGTCACCCAACCCGAAGTCGTCGATGGTAAACCGACGTCGGTCACCAGCAAGAGGTCGAAACGGCTCAATCCCAGACCACTCGTGTGGTAGCTTCTTCGCCAACGTCACTCCACACTCGGCCGCTTCCTCCCAGTACGGATGAGGATTGTTCATGCCGAATTGTGGTAGAGCACGAGGAGCTGCCTGCGGTATCTCTACGACAGGTTGCGGCTCGGGTTGCGGTTTCGGTTGTGAGCCAGATCGCCACCACCGACGAAGGAAGTTACGAAAACTCATATCACCACTCCCTTGAAATATCGCCAAAGATCTCGGGTAACAGCTCTTGAAACCGGAGGAGCAACGGCCGCATCACCTCGGTCATTTGAGGGTGACACGCGTTGGTCGTCCGGATGCGAAGGATATGTCGCCACTGCCGGAGATTGGCTGTGGTGACGACTTCGGTCTTGAGAGAGTTGGGGAGAACGGAGCGAGCTTGTTGAGGAGACCAACCGAGATCACGGAGATGGGTGTACCGCTCCTCCGATTGATACATTGCCTGATGCCACTCAACTTCTGCCGGTGTCTGGAATACCTGTGCCAGCGTTCTTGCATGGTTCGTCCCCCAATCCCCCGCACTGATGTTGCACCACGGGGGAATGACAAACGCGACCCCACCCTTGTAGTCGCAGTACCGGGTGCTCTCTTGGCTAAACGCGCACAACCGGTGACGGACCAGCTCATGAGACACACCACGATCCACGATGAACTTCACGGTAACCAACTCGTGCTCCAGGACCGACTCGTGACCCCGCTTAACGAGCATGGCCACGAACTTCCTGCCCGAGTCCTCCGTAATCTTGTCATCGCTCTTGTAGCAGGTACGTCCAGCCACCTCGATCCGCTTGAGTATGGCGATCGGGTCGACGTCCGTTAGAATCTCAAACCCCGGCTTGACTAACAGCATTCAGTCATCTCCATCTCACGTAGTTTCTGTTTACACTCAAGAGCTCGCTTCCGCAGAGCCGCCAACTCATGTTTCTTCCCGGCGAGCTGCTGCATGTGCTCGCCAACCCACTGCGCCACCAGGTCTTTGGGGAGTCTGAGCTGGTGTTTCGCGATATGAGCCACATGCTCCACGTACGCCGCCGTCGACTTACCCGAAACCCCGAACCGACAAACGTCCTGGAGCAACTCGCACTCCACAAAGAGCCGGTAGTACTCAGTGTTTGGATCCTCCGCGACGGCCAGTCCCAGTTTCTCCAACGCCACGAGAAGGACTTGACCATCCAGCTCAATCCCCAGCCGATCCTTCACGAACCGTTTGGCGATCTCCGGGGGACACGTTGGCCAGACCGAGTAGAGAGCCGTCAAGGCAGCAACCTGGAGCGACCCGGTGTTGGCAGGTTTTGGGTGGTCGTTGGGTCCTATGCTCATGCGTCCTCCACAAACGGTCGGTCTCACCACTTCACCCCCAGTTTTTCAAGAACACGAGACAGCTCCTGGATCGCCGCAGCTGCATTTCGATCCCCGGTCACCGAAAACGCGAGACGACCCACGAGTGTGATCTCCTCCACCGTATGCAGGTGAAGTTTCTGGCAGAGGAGACGGGTTGCTGGAGTCAACTGGAGCATAGGAAGATCCGTCTCCAGCACCTCCCGGGACGGTTCGGGTGGGACATATTCGTGGCACCACCAGTCTTGCTGCGTCCGCGTCCAAGGCTTCTCACACCCGTTCGTATTCTCAGTAGGCGCACGACGACAACAGTACCCAAACTGACAATCCGCCATCACCCACGCCTTACACGTAGAACACTGCTCAAGCATCGACCATCTCCAGATATTGAGGTGCCTTGGACCGAATCTCCACTAACCCGTCCGACAGGTCTTGGCTGGAAACCTCCTCGCCAAGCATCTCCACGGTCTCCTCCCAAAGCACCGATTCCGTGTCCAACCCAACGCTACGTGCCGACCCGATAAGCCGCTCCAGGATCTTCCGTGTTCTCTCCGACAACGCACTCACGAACTCTTCCCACTCACAGGGATCCAGGACACGACGATCAGACACGAGGTCCGCGGGGTCCTGATGCAATTCCCGCCCCCTCCTCCACCGCAACACCCGCTTAATCTCTGCCAAGCTCGCAAGACGTAGATGTCCGCGCAGAAATGTGGAGAACTGAAAACCCAGCGACGGATCAAACTTCCGGGTCGCCTCCCAAGCAAACGTACGCACCTGGTCTTGCGCCTCCTCCCACGACCCGAGATAACTGTGGAGCAACTGCACGAATGGATACTCAATTCCCCAGTAGCCTCCCTGCAACACCGTAGACACTTCCTCAGCGTTCTTCATACTCCCACCCCCTCTTCCTGGTGAATCTGCCAGTCGCGACAAAACTCCGCAAACGCCATCGGATCTCGAGCAGGCACCACACGGAACTGCTCAATCGCTTGTTCTGCCTGTTCAATCGTGAGAAAACTGTTCTGGAAACGAGTAGGCAGACGCATCATTTGGAGGTTTCTGGCAACGGTCACCGTGTTCTCCCGGTAGACGTCGACCCACTTCTTCAGTCCCCTAGGAGGCTCTTTCTCACCGGAGGACAGCCATGCCACGATGTTCTGCGCCCGCTTCTTTCCGAGCTTAGGTACACCCGGGATCGCATCGGACGCATCCCCCTCGATCGCACGTGCCAGCAGGATCTCTTCACCGGAGGACAGGTTCCACTTCGCATGGATCTCCTCCGGTCCTTGGACTTCGCGGTCACTGTTATCTGGAACAAAGAGGGAGATGTAGTCCGAAACGATCGAATGAAAATCCTTGTCACCTGAAAAAATGAGAACCCGCTTCTTGAGGTTTCCGTAGAAGTGAGCAAAGATCGAAATGAGATCGTCGGCCTCCACACCCGGCACGCACACCACCCGTATCCCGAGCAATGGTAACGCTCGCTTCAACTCCTCCACCTGAGCGAAGAACGCCTCCGTATCCGCCTTGTCCTCGGGGGTCTGATCCTTCTTGCGTCGTCCGGACTTGTACTCAGGACAGAGCTCCAACCGGTTCTTGCTCCTACCTCCGTCCAGCACGATGGTCGTTTCCCTCTCGGTCGCGCCAGCCACATGACGTGCGTAGGCAAGGGATCGGAGGAATCCGTAGATCACCCCGCTCCTCCGTCCATCATTCGTGGCGAGGTCCCAGACACGAGAATACCGGAGCCGAAACGCCAAGTGATGTCCGTCAACCAAAAGCTGCATCGCTAATCCTTTCACCGAAACTATTCTACAAGGTATAGTTTCGGAAGGCAACCGCTCAAACTATACTTTTCTGAAAGAAATCGAACTCGCTGGAAACGTAGGTGGCTCGCTTGACGGCCTCCCAGCACCGTGACCGTCCAAGAGAGTTGGGATCCTCGCCGACCGGTAATTGACAGAAGTAGTTGTCAAAAAAATGACTCGTCCTAGAAAGCATCATCCTGGCCGCTTTCTTGGTGGCATCCTGATCCAGACACCAGACGAGCTGTGATACCCCGTTGTCGCGAAGATCCAAGAGTCGCCCCAACTGACCCGGACCTAGACTCGACCCGAAGATCCCGATCGTGTTGTGGCCAAACGTCTCCGCGTCAAAGATCGATTCGGTGATCACTACCCAGTTCTGTGTTGGATCCCAAGTTGGCGTCTGGTAGATGTGGGATGCTTTGTCCCAGTCTTTGGGGAAGAGCGACTTAGGAGTACCGTTCGCATAGCTCTTGGCCTCCCACCCCATACGCTCGCCGTTGCTCCACACCGGTAGGATCCAACGATCGGCATACTCCCCGTCCACGGCGATCCAGACCCGGTCCTCCATGTGCTCCAGGACCCTGTTCTTCAGCTGGATGCGTGAAGGGTGATCCGGTCGAGCCAGGGTGATCGGGATAGCCTCCTCTGGCCAGTCCACGTAGCGATCGGACGTCGGGGTGATCTCGCTTCCCTCAGGCCACCCCGCCATAGCCAAGACACGCTGAGCCGCCTCGTACCTCGTGCAGCTCTCCAACAGCTGGATCAAGTCCAGCAACCCACCTTGTCCCCCCCACACGTCTCTCCCGTGGCCAGCATCAGCACAACGAAAGCACAGACACGATTTCTTCTGTCGCCGTACGAGCAGCTTTCCCTTCCCACCACACACAGGACAGTCGGCGTAGAGGTACTTCCCACCCGTGTCTGGCACACCGGCAACCTCGGAGAGCCACCGTGCGATCGGGAAGTCGGCGATTGCTTGTTTCAGGTCGTGCATCAGGTACCTCGGGGATCCCACGGGCCCGTTCGCTGCCGTAGCTCCCCCGACAGAAAAGAACCCAAATCATGAGCAAGTCCTATGGACTCGTAGATTCCCCCCGTCCAGCGATACATGTAATCAAGTTGGTTTTGTCGAGACGTAAACAACAGACCGACCACCCCGTGCTCACAACGATGTAATAGCTCACGGACCAGATCCTGCGTCTCCACCAACTCCAGATCGTTCTCACTCATTTCCTGGCACCCAAAAGAGACCGCGTGAAAAGTCCGTGTTGATCCGTACCTCGACCTGTGCTGCCGACTCCCGTCCCTTCACCACCCACAACCGAGTGATCCCAGCCTCCCGTTCCTCCGCAGTCCGGTTGATCGAAATCACCACGTCCGCGATCTGAACCTTGGCGATCGATCCGGACGAGTGCTCCTGCTCGGCATAGGTGGCTTGGTGTGCTCCCCGACTCGACTGCATGGCCGTCCAACCAACGAGACGATCCTCCTGCACCCAATCGTGAAACGCCTGGTAGATCTCCTTACCCGTCGCATAAGAGTCGCTACGCAGAGCAGACGTCTCGGGAGCCATCACGTCGCAGTAGTCGATCATCACAGCGTCCGGACGAAACCCGTGGACGTTCTCGATCATCCGGGTGATCTGCCGTAGGTCCGAGATCTTCGTCGTACGTCCCGGCAGCTCCTTCAACCACACACCACCCCCATGCTGCCGAAGAGCACCGAGACGCTCCTGGATCTCCCCACCCTTGTAAACCAGCTCGTCCAGACGTAATCCCATGATGGCCTGATCGAGCCGGTCCTCGTACTGCTGCAACGTCTCCTCCAACGAGAAGATCAGCACCTTGTATCCCTGCACCAGATAGCTCCGTGTCAGAAGAGCCATCGCGGCCGTCTTCCCGAACGACGACTTCTGGGACTGCAACACCGCGAGCTGGCCTCTTCGGATACCCGGGATGACTTGGTCGAGCTCCGGGATCAACGACCAGAACGCGTCGTCTTCGGATCGCTGGCGTCGTAGGGTTCTCTCGGTGGCGTCCTCGGTGTATTCCTTCCCGAGATCTGTTTCACGAGACGGCCGGAAGGCAAACACCTCTCGCATCAAGTCCTCGGCCGTCTCGAAATCTCCCGCCTCCACCTGCGCCACAAACTTAGGTAACGTATCCGCGACCTTCCGGTGACGCAGGAACCTTGCAAACTCGTCCAGCAGGTAGCGACGGTTGTTCAGCTCGACGGCAAAGAGACTATCCAACGTCAGCTTCAGCGTGTTATGGATCTCCTTAGGTAACGTCCCGGCCTGCTCCAGCTTGGCCATCTCGTTGAAGACTAGGGTATCCGGCGCTCCGTTATGCTCCTGGTAGAACTGCTGGATCAACCGTACGGCACGCTGCAACCCCTCGTCCGTGAATGTCTCCGGCCGTACGTCAGCCGCCACGCTCTGCAAAAACTCCCCGTCACGCAGCATGGACGCCACGAAAGCAGCCTGGAAATGACGGTCGTAAAGGTGAGACAAAGGTTGCATTACTTGTCGTTATCCAATCGATCCAGGTCCGTGAGTCCCAACGCACGCATCATCCCGTGGTTATCCGAGATCCAGGACGGCAGCACTTTCTTGTAGATTCGCTCGAGCTCCTGTCCCGTACGTGCAGGTTCGATAAGCTCCCCTGTCTCCGAGCCACCCGCTAGATACTCGCGCAGGACAATCTTGTTCTTGAGCTGTCCTGGTTGGGGTGCGTTTGGTTCGATCGTAGAAAAGAGATACTTGAGGTACGCTCTCCACGGAATCTCGTCCAACGAAACCGTGAGTCCCTCCTTCTCCAGCCACTTGCGCACGGTCGTGAGTGCTTTGAAGTTGGGGTTCTTACACACATCCGTAGTCAGCTCCTCGAACCCACACCCGAACACGTGATACCCGGAGTACCCGTTGACGCACTTTCTCCGAAGACGCTCATACTCGCTGGCCAACACCAACGTGCGACGGTCTGCATCCGAGAAATTGGTAAACGGGTCGGACATCAATTCACCGAAGGATTCATCGCCGCTTCGTATGCCAAAAGACGGGGGGTGGGGACGGTGAACAACAGCAACACACCCCCAAGCATGCTCTCTAGTTGCAGACCCATAAGACAGTGCTTACAAGGTTGAGCCGTCGTCAGGTCCACTCCCGAATCTTCACAGTAAGGACACATCATGCAGTCGGGTCTCGCAACACGGAGGACAGCTCGGGATCCTCGGCCAGCATCTCGCGTAGTCTCTGGATGCTCTCCACCTTTTCCGCAGCGCACCTCTGATCCACCTCACCCAGCGCCGCAATACACGCATGCGAATACTCGGTGGCCGTGAAGGCGCCACACCCCACGAGGAGCTGAACCAACGCAATATGCTGTGCCGCGAGCTCAGCAAACTGCATCTCGAGCTCCTCACGCGACATGGGACCGCAAATCATCTCCCGCAAACTCGGCATAGTCACTCCAGTACTTGATGTACGCTGCGTACCCCTGTCGCTCCAACGTCTTGACCCGCTCGGCGCTCGCCTTGGCCAGGTACTTGTGTGTCGTATCGGAGAAGTCCACGTAATCCATGTACGTCTTGCCGGGAGAAGAACGCAGACCACGACCCAGAAACTGAATCACGTCACGACCCACGTCCCCATCCGTCCGGTTTCCGGCACCCCGAAGACCGGTTGCATTGACGATCGCTGACAGCCAGGGAAGATCCGTACCTTCCCCAACACACGGCGCATTGGCTACGACGCAAGCCAGCTCCCCAGTACGAAGATCCTCGAAGATCTCCTCCCGTTCTGCCTGAGGAACCTTGCCTTCGATAAACTTCGTGGGGAGTCCTGCTCGCTCCAGGTATTTCGTAAGGGTTCTTCCATGACCAACACGAGCCACGAGACAGATCGCTGGACGTTCTTCGCGACGAAACTGCCAGAGGATCGACCGGATAAGAGCATGCCGAGTCGGGTTGTTGGTGACCCCTTCTTTGTAGACGGTTCCCCACGCGGACGACGCAGGGATCTTGGGTTTGTCGACCGTAGCAAACCAGATCCGTGGCTTGACCAGCACGTCACGGTCGATCAGGTCCGTCACGGAGATCTCATATAGCACGGGACCGGTCCACGCCTTCAGATAGATCCCCTCTCCGGACTCCTGGGGGGTTGCCGAAAGACCGAACCGATACGGCGCAGGGATAGCCGCCATGTTGTCGACCCACTGATCGGCCGGTAGGTGATGGCACTCGTCCGCGATTACCGCCTTACGGGTCTTGAGGAAACTGTCGTGGACTCTACGGTCGAGCGTCTGGACCATAGCCACGGTGATTGGCTGGTAGTCGTACTGTCCGTCCCCGAGAATCCCCACGTAAAGACCCAACCGTTCGGAAAGTCGTGCGCGAGTCTGGTAGAGGAGGTTCGTTCGGTGCGTCAGCCAGATCCCCGGGAGATTGAGCGACTTGAAGATGGCGGCACCAATCTCACTTTTGCCAGCTCCGGTTGGTAATTTTAAGATCCCCCGGCCAGCTGAGAGTGCCGCGTCCAGTGCACAAGACTGGTACGCGTACTTACCCTGGTCGAGGTGGATATCGGGGAGGAGGTCGTACTGGGGTGTCGTCACCTCCGTCGTCCGTTTGTCCTCCAGCGTGTAGATCCGATTCCTGTCGTCCAGCAGTTGGAGGACGTCGGGGAGGAGACCGGAGGGGAATTTATAAAGACAGGATCGTCTGTCATATTCCGTCAGTCGCTTGCGTCCGTCCCACTTTCCTTTCTTGTAGGCGGTAGCAAACCAGAAGTTGTGTGGCTTCCAGCTGACCGCATCATCCAGCACACCAGGTACGTAACCGTGTATCCAGGTCCATTGATCCCCAGCGATGAAATGCACGTGCCACCTCAGAAACTATACCCTGATACCTTCCCTCAGGTATATTATATGCCGAGAATGGGATTATCCGGAAGATTTTTTGGGATTTTCCGGAAATCCCCTCTGAGGTGTGGGATTAGGACTGGAGGATCTTTTCGAGGAGTTGGCGGGAGGTCTCGGGAGTTTCGGAGGCAGATTCCCGTGCCCACTGAGCAAGCTCGCTGAGCCGAAAATTTCTTGCGCCACAACCCCGAGCACGTCCCACCCACTTGATGACACGATCCGGAGCAATTTGGATCCTGGCAAGAGCCTCCTCAAACGGCGCGCCGAAAGACCTTCGCGTCGAGCCACTCGCGACCGTACTGCCAGCAACATCGCATCGTCGAGTAGGAGGAGATGCTGCGGGAATCGGAAGAAGCCAACCACACGCCGTGCATCTCCAGCCTTCCTTTGTACTCGTAAAGGTGCATTTCATAGCGATTGGATTCTAAGCGTAACGGGGCCTGATGTTTTACAAATGTGTTTGAAGTAGTCTGCCATAAACGACAAGGTCAAGGTAACATCAATATCCGTGCAATCAACCGGCTTCGCCAGGTCTTGCGATCCGTACGCACAATACTGCCTGTTGTCCATAGCGTAGATCCAGGTTGAGAGACCACCTTGAATCCTCACGTAATTATCAGGATTGGTAGGGTGAGGACGGATCACGAAGCCTATGACATTGAAGTGGTGGCAGAATGTCAACGGGTCCTCACAATCTGGGTCAGTGTAGTCCCAGCAGCAAAGAGGGTAGTGCTCGCTCACGTCCGAAGCTTCGCCATCCCAACAGTCGGTACACCATCGCATCGGATGACTGTCTCCCCACTCACAGTCATCTAAGACTGTCGTGTTCTGCGTTGCTACCCAAGACCCATTAAAGTTATCGCACTCATCCGTCCACCAACTATAGCTACCTCCGGAGAAACACCAACCATCTCCGGACCAACCAGCCAGAGTTAGTAGAAACTCTTGCGAGGCAACGTCGCCTATACAGTTGTTGAGACACGTTGCGCTGCCCGGACAGCATGCGCAGGACTCCCCGACAGGCCCGACAGACACGCGAGGTATCGTCCCGCCACCCGACTCTATGAACTGAACTACCCCACCCTGAAACTGAACACCCACCGCTAACTCCCGATCGAAGTACAAGCCGTACCTGTATGATACGTAGTCCATGCCGACTCGGTCCCTGCCCACGTAACCCCAATAGGACGCGACTTGATCTGAAAGCTAAGAGAGCTGATCCTGGTCGTTGTGATGACCGTGAGAGTCGCCGTCTGTGTCGCACCAGCAAAGTATCCGTAGATCGGCGTAAACGAAGAGCCGTGCGTCCCCACGAAGTCAACATGCACATCGTTGCCGACCGTTGGCATGGCAGCACCGTTCCCTACATACGCCCAGATCGCACCTACCGAAGTTGCGTCACTAAACGGATCAGAACTGGGGTTTGATGCTTGCTGTGGTCGACCCACGAAACGATTATTCACCGTATCCAACGAGGTAACACTGCACGCAAAAAACACCTGCCGACTCTCCATGAACGGCACGTCGGGATCCAGGAGATTACGCTGCCGACGCTCCAGTGCTTCAACCCGACTCGCCAAGGTCCTGAGCTCGGCCAAGATCTTCTTCAGATGCTGAGCTACAATATGCTGTTGAAACGCATCAGGCATCAGTTGATCCTCAGCAGGTTCGCCAAGTCGGTCGTCAGTTGCAGCTGGTTCTCCCCACGACGTCCGAACTGGTAGGTGTATCCGGTATAGACAGCAGCCACCGATTCGAGTCCGGTTGTCTTGGACGCGTGGGTAGCTCGGACCTTCTTCTGGAGATTGATGAGCTCGGGGATCGGATCTCCCTCAATGATCGGATCCCCTGTGATAATCACGTCCTTCATCACGTCGAGTCGGGTCTGAGCGTAATACTCGTTCAGATCCATCAAGTCCACCACTTCCTTCTTGGTACGTTCCAGTCCGTGCAGCGTGTAAGCAGTCCCCTCGAAACCGGAAGTTGGGACACGGAGAGACTGCCACCCTCCCGTAGGTGCCGTGTCGGTCCGGTAGAATGTGATATACGCCTCCAGGGGACCGGTAGCATGTCCCGGATCGTAGGGGTTCCCTTCCATCACGATCGGACATTCAGCCACAGCCACCCGGTTCTCAAGATCGATCCTCGCGTCGATCGGGATGTAGTTGTTCGAGTTTTCCCTGAGCGCACGTACCACCACCTGCATCGGCGCGTGCTTGTTCGCCTCCTCCACCAGGTCGGGAATGGTCCAACGGCGATAGACCCAGGAGTAATTGCCGTTCGGGTTCTGGGGGTTTGCCAGTCCGATCTTCTGATAACACCAATCATCCTCAAGATCCGTATCCCACATCGGAGTCAACAACGCGTATCCCTTGTACGGGATCACATACACACCCTCCCACGGTGCCGTCAACTCGATCGCCGTGTACCTGTTCGACACGTCCTCCTCGTACTCGAACATCACCAGGTTGTCGTCGGCCAGTTCGATCTCAGCTACGGGTTGGTCGAGGATATCGGGAAAGACCCACGCGTTCTGGAGATCGTCGAAGAACACTCGGTAGTTGGGAGCGTAGGATACCAGCTGTTGAATCGCGGCCAAGAAGTTCATGTTCTGGAGCGCCACCTCCCCGTCCAGCACCCCCAGAATCGCGTCATGGCCGGGAGTTCCGATCGACGTGGTGACCCCGATACTGCCGAGATCCGTGGCGTTGGTGGAGAAGCAGTACGTCAAAGCACCGGAGATGGACTGTCCATAGATTGCAGTCGTACCCACGGTGGTAATGTCCGTACCCGCTGTCCAAGTCACCAGGGGAAGATCGATCGCGTCGGTCATCGTGATCTCGGACGCAAGTCGCTGGATGCCGAAGACGGTGTACTGGATCGCCTCTTGGTTGTTTCTCCCGACTCTCTTTCTCTTCCTGATCTTGCCACGAAAGTAGGTTTTGAGACTGCCGTCGAGATCCATCTGCAGGGTCACATCGTCGTCGATACTCCAGGTAGGTGCGCCGATCGATGTGGCCTCAGTGAACGTAAGCGTCTTGCCGTTATCATAGGAGACGTCAAGCTGATCAAGTCGGTGGAGCGAGTTGCTGAGATCCACGGGGGTCGACGCAACGGTCAGGACGGCTTCACTCTGGTTCGTGAAGTCGACAAGCTGACCGGCTCGTGCTGGGTTGGTCAGGGTCATGAAACGCTCGGGATCTGTGTACCCACGAACTTGATTGGCAGAATACCAGCCGCGTAGAGAAGGAGCTGCTCCGGGTCAGACTGCGTAAACTCCCGCATGTAACAGTCGCCGAACGCAATCGCCGTATCGGTCTTCAACTTGACGATGAGAGACTGGGGAGCGCTGGTGAAGTGAGCAGCCAGGTTGAAGTAGGTCTCGGCGAAGTTCAGCGGGTAGTTGTCCTCCTGATAGACCAAGAACTCGTGGTCCCAGACAAGAGCCGGATAGCTCCCGTCGAGAATAGGAGTGGTTGCCCAGAGGTTGTGCCGCTCCTCAACCTGGGTCGCTCGGCGAGGTACGCTACGAAACGACGCGAGGTGATCTCCGAGAGTCGACCCGGAGAAGACCAAGGTAAAATGCGTCGAGCCGTATGTGGAACAGAATGTCATCTATACTGCCCCCATGATAGTTGAGAGAACGTCGCGTGCCTTGGCATAGTCCTCCGCAGTCTTGTTCTTCTGTTCCTTGGCCACCTCGGCAGTCTTCTTGGATCCCTCGATACTCACCCCAAGTGCTTCTCTGAGCTTGCTCAGTGCGCCCAGGACCTGCGTGTCGGCCTCCTCTCTCGCCTGGTTCGCCTGCCCTTGTTGAGCATCTACGTTCAGAAGACCCTGTCCACCCCCACCTCGGAACGGACCTCGGATCCCGGTCTTCGCGAACTGGATTCTCCGGTTTTGCTGCTCGTTTAGGTGTTTGGTACGTAGCTTCTCGAGATCTGTTTGGTGCTTGCCTCGCAGATCCTCGCGTCTCTTGGTTTCCCCATCCCGACGTTGTTGTCGAAGAAGTGCCAGTTGCTCCTTCTCCTTCATGTAGGATGTCTGGTTGAGTTTGATGGAGCCATACTTACCTACGGACGCCGTGCTGCGGTTGGCAACGGGAGATTTCAGATCACGCTCTACAGCAAGGGTCCGCAAGAACGATTCATCCCGAACCTGCTGTGCCTGGTTCCCGAAACGCGTGCGAAGCTCCTGGGATCTCGCGGTGGACGACGCCCGGCGGGCCGATCTATGTACGCCAAACCAGGTACGTAGCTTCTGAAGTTCCTGAGCATATTGTTCTCTTGCGGACAGAGAAACAGGAGTCTGTCTGACATGAGGCTGAGTTGGCCCAACATCGCCACCAGCCAAAGCCTGCCTTGCAAGCCAATTGGCTTTTCCAAGCCCCGAACGCCCTGCTGATTTGGCCCGTGAAAGCCCGCTCTCAGTCATGTCACGAGACGCCTGAAACAGACGGTTCATACCACCAGTAAGAGACGCGTAATTACCAGCACTGGTCTTCTTCTTTAGACCCTTCTTATAAAAACTAGCATGCTTCCGGAATCGGTCCTCTGCCGCAGAGCGATCGTCAGAGGTGCCTGCAGCAGAGAACGCCTTCCACGCTTTCTGCATCTCCTGCCGGTCCAAAACCATGGACGAGTCGGTTACATCCAGAGACGACGGACGAGACGGAACACCAATCTTAGACCCAGAACTTGGCACCGAGCTAGGCTGCTGACCAACCGAGCTAGGCTGCTGACCAAGATAGTACTGATCATACGCCCACTTGGGTATGCCAGCCCTCCTCGCATCCAATCGCGACTGTGCGCGACGGATTTGGCCTTCCTGCATATCTCGTGCCACTGTCTTCTCACGCCAACGCCGCGCCGTCTGGACCATACCAGGGACGGTCAGCGAAGAGAAAGAGAGCGATGACGCATAGTCACCAACGGCACCGCCGCCCTGCCCCTTCGCTGTTGGGGGTCCAAAGAACCCACCTCCCGGCTTGTCGGCCCCAGGCCCAGCAAATACGGGTAGCCCTTGTGCCATCCTGTCTCTTGCGTGTTCCACAGCCTTTCGGATGATCGCCTCCGGTGGCATCTTCTGGTTGGGGATGATATCGTTGACCATCGCTTCCAACTCCTTGTCGGTAAGCGTCGGGACCAGTGTCGGTATATCCATCTCCTTTCCGTCAAATCCCACGCCTATGCTGTATTCCGTCGCTACGCCGCCGCCCGGCAGTTGTAGAGGACCAAGAAAGCCGTCGCCCTTTTGTGTCCCATCAGGGCGCATGCCCCAGTCTTTAGCGGTCCCCGACAACTTCTCCATCGCAGCCAGAGCATCTTCTAGAGACGCTGTTCCTTCCTTCACCGCCGTGGCCCACCGTTGAGCCTCGTTGGCAACCCCGACCGATGCCTCGTACAGCTCCTTCTCCAGCGACACGGTCTCCTTACGCTTCTTCACCTCAGCATCGATCAGTGCCTGGTCTTCCTTGGCCTGGCGCTGGCGGTCACCCATCAGCCCGCGTTGGGTTGCAATCTCCTCGGTCAGTCGCTTCGTCTGCTCCTGCGACAGCTTATTGAGTTGCACACCCCGCTCACGCAGTTGCACATACTCGAAGTACATTTCCCGGAGCTTGATAGCATCCTTCACGTCCCCACTCGACACCAGCTTCCTACGCTGTTCCACAATCTGATTCTGCAGCTCCCGAAGCGTCTCGAAATAGTCCTTGCCGATCTGCCGCATCTTCTTTGGGAACATCTGCTCCAAGAGATTCAGCTGCTCATCATCTCCGGCTTTCTTGACGTTCTCGATGAACGAATCAGCCAGCGACATGATCTCCTTGGTTCCCGGAGTCTCACCTTCCAACAGGTCGAGCTGGATCTTCCGGATGAAGTCCTGAACCGACTCGTACTCCTTCTTCCTGGCCTCGATTCGCTCTTTGGCAGCCTCCCACGTTTTCCGTGTCAGCTTGTCCTCGATACCTACGAGGTCATCGATCGCCTCCTCATGCGATTCCTTCCGGTCTTCTGCAGCCTCCTTGGCCCAGGTAACATAGTCTCGGAGAATCTCTCGAACCACTTGTGCGCTCTTCCTCTTCGCAACATCCAGATTCTTGACAGCCTCCTCCTGCTCGAACAGGAGATCGTTCAACTTTGCCTGTAGAAGTGCATTCTTCTCATCCTCGGCAGCCGCCTGACGCGCTATGTCAATCCGCTCTGCAAGCGTCTTGGACGACTCGTCGTACTGCACGTTTAGAAGATCAAGCTCCTGCTGTAATGCCTCAACGGCACCACGCTCCTTGTTTATCGCAATACGACGCGACACAGCAGCTTCAATAGCGGCGTCGGTACTCGCACTTTTCTCCGCGTCTTCGATCGCCTTGGCACGCTGCTCGTAGTCCGCAATCTCAGCACGAATCTCCTGTCGACGACGCTCAATCTGTTCAGTCTCCTTAGTATCCACACCCAGCCGACGATTGTACTCATCCATCGCTTGTTGTCGTCGAAAGAGCTCCTTACGCAGCTCCTGCAACACAGAAATAGTATCTGAGTCTACGCCCTGCTCCTCCAAATCCAAACGCTCTTTGAGATAACCAACTTCCCGCTCTTGCTCTTCTCGAAGTAACTTCGCTAGCTCATATTTATCTTCCATAACATTCTTGATCTTAATCCGCTCCCGCAACTCCTGGCTCATCTCACTCCGAATGAACCCATGAATCTGACGAAGTGCTGCTGCCTCCTGCGTTTCAACCTCCGCGAGCTCCGTAGCGTTAGCTGCCTGATCACGCTTCTCCTTGAATGTCTCGGCGATCTTCTTTCGTTGCGTCTCCCACCGATCGGCAGCCTGTTGGAAGATCTGTTCCTCGCTAACAAACACAGTACGCAGCTTCTTCCCGTATTCGTCTAATGTATCTAAAATCTCAAGACCTTCGTCCTTGAACATCTTAGCCCGTTCCCTATGCAATGCGTTTTCAGCACGAAGCGCCAGCTGATACGCGACATGCTGCTCGTCAAGAGCCTTTTGTGTAATGCGGATCCGCTCAGCAGATGCTACTTCCATATAGGCCGTATGTTTGTCCTCCAGCACCGCAAGATCACGCATCGATTGTCGCCACTGTTCCTTGAGCGACCGCATCTGCGAACTGTCCATACGGTTGTATCCGCCAAACGACCCCCTGCCAGTCCTCCACTGTGCGTATTGTGCCCGTTCCTGCTTCCCAAGTTCCTGTATCTCCTTCGCAAGTCTATTCACTTCCACCCGCTGCTGCGAAACTGCGTCATTGTATTGCGCAGCCGTCTCCGCAGATGTTTGTTCAATACCAATACCTTGTTCACGCAAGGTCTGTAGTGTTTCCTCTTCAGACGCAAGATCCGAAATCTCAATCCCCGTATCACGCGCAACAGCCTTCAGGTCCTCCAGCGCCATCTTCTGTCGCAACAACGACTCCCGAGATGAATCTCCCTTTGCAGACAACTCATCCATACGACGATACGCGCGCTGCAACCCATGGAGAGACACGGCTGTCTCGGCGGCCTCGCTCTTCAAGTCCTCCAACTCTTGCTTAGCACTTCTGGCGTTCGCTGCCAGCATGACAAGTCCCGTCGCCACCGCACTTAACGCCAGAACAACAAGTGTCAGAGGATTCTTGGCCATAGCAACAGTCATTGCCAGGTAAGACACCTTTGCAGCATCCATTGCCGCCTTTGAGGCGAGCACGGCGAGCGTGTACGCACTCATGGCGAGCTTTGCGCCAAGGACAACCGTCGTCAGCGTGCCTAAGATAGCCACAAAAGACGCTGCGCCAGCTGCCGCGAGATGCCACCCACGATGCCGGTCATCAGCCGAGAACCACTTGAAAAACCCGGTCATCGTCTTCACAACCACCTCAAAGACCGGCAAGAACTGCTCGCCGAAAACACGAGCAGCCTCCTCCGTATACCGCACCAACGATGTGTACTGCTTAAACACATCGTTCATGGCCGACTCGTAGGTACCCATCGTCTGGACACCCTTTCGGATCACCTCGTTCAAGAGGATCTCCTGCTTCTCGGCTGCGGTCAGAGTCGTCTCCACACGACCGGTTGCTACGGCTACCTGTTGATAGAGGTTCCGCAGGTTGATCAAGATACCTCGGTTACGGAGCAGTCGGGTGTCGAGTCGCTGGATCGCGATGGCCAGCTTCTCGTACGCTTCCGAGGAGTTTTCACCTGCAATCACCGCCGCGTCCTGAGCGATACGAGCCAGTTGAAAACCCTTGGCCACGTCCAGATTGTTTCGAGCCAGGAGCGTCATAGCCTCCCGTGTGTGCCTGGTTGTAATACCCAGCTTCCGAATCTTCCCCTCCAACACGTCCAACTCGGAGTGCGTATACCCGGCATTCACGCCGACGTTGTACATGATCGTACGCAAGTTCTCGACACGACCGGCAAGGAGCGTCGTTTCCTTGATAAGATGACCGAGTTTCCAAGTAGCCCAAGCAGCACCCAAAGCCATAACCGCGTGTTGAGCAGCGTAGACAGCCGTGGTATAGGTGTGCATCGCCTGAGTAGCTGCTTTGATCTTGTCAGTCCGTGGCTCAACCCTCTGCCCAGCCAAACGCTTGTTTACATCACCAGCAGCACCTGAAGTCACTACGGCACGACCAGATGCAGATCCCGTACCGAGTCGCTGCATCGCTTTACCGGCCTTGTTCGCTGATGCCGTCAAACGATCGTGAACGCTGATAGCACTCTGTGCTGATTGAACGCTCTGCTGTATGGCCGTCGCTTCCCGGTAGACAGCGGTCCCCAGTTGATCTGCCGCCTTGGCCGCTCTCTGCTTCACACCAATCAGTTTCTCCGTAACGGACAAAGACTGCTGAACGCTCTTCGTCTCTTGCTGAGTCGCCTTGGACAACCGCTGGACCGAACCGGCCTGCTTCTCCGTAATCTTCGAGACCCTAGCACTAACAGAACCCAGCCGCCCCACAGCATCCAGAAACTTCTCCCAGTTCTTCCCACCCGAGTTCACCACGCCAACCAACTCGCGCATCACCTTGTTCAGCCGGGTGATGCCACGAGTTGCGGTGACGTTGGCCGTGATATTGAACTTGACGCCGGATGCCTGGAGCATGTCAGCTACCTCGGAGTAGAGCTACAGTCCCCTAACGGACCCCGCAAGATACGCCTCGTACTGTTGGGGAGTCATCTTCTTCAGTTCACTCCATGGCACTTTGTTGGCTGGAGCAGACTTGGCCTTGGAAGGTTGTGGAGCAGACTGAAGCGCACGTGGTTTCTTACGGGACTCGGTCGTCTGCTCCACCGCTTCATTCCGGATCTTCTCCAGCTCGTTAAAACCGTAGACGAGCAGCATGATCTGCCCGTCCGTGTGTTTGGAGATCAGCTCGTCGAAGGAGCATCCGAATCGCTCGACGGCTGCTGCCCAATAGACGCAGTCCCAAAGTCGTCCTGCTGCATGATCTCCACGATCTCCCTCGCCTTCATCACTTTGATCGCGACTCGCAAGGGAGTGAGCGTAAAATCCGACTGCCCCTGGAGCTCTTGCTGCTGAACGACGGCATTCTGAAGTTCGGACAAGACCAGCTCTTCCCGCTCGAGCTTGCCTTTCACATCGTCCCAGTCCTCGCCGTACGCATCACAAAGCACACGGACAGCTTCGAGAACCGCCTTGAGAAGATCCTTGTCGACCTCGTACGGTGAACCGTCCCCCTCTTTCTTGGTGGACTCTTCCTCGGCACGGGACGCGAAGGGAAGCACAACTTCATGCAGCTGACGAGAGAACTTGACCGGGAGAGGATGCAACGTCCTCTCCTTCCCTCCCAGCTGGATCTTGTCGGTGTGCGTTGTAGGAAAGAGAACCTTGGAGAGCCTGGACTGCTGCTCGGGAGAGAGGAGACTTGCGTTCAGAGCAATCTCCTGGTCCAGCTGATTCTCGAAGTCGTTTTGTTTGTCACTCATCACTCACCTCTTTGCGTTTTTCGCTCAAGAAATAGAAGGGGACGCAGGAGAACCGCATGGCACGTCCTGCGCCCCCACAAACCTCCACGGGACGCCTTACACTAGGCGCCCCGCATGCTAGGTCACGCAGGTAATACCGTCCTCCCCGATGTAGTGCCGCTTGCCGAGGATCAGCTCGGTGCAGCTCCCCAGGGTCGTCTGGTACCCCACGCAGTCAAACGTGATAGGAACCTGACCGGCCTGATCCGGACGGAACGTCTCGGTCCAGTCCTCGGAAGGAACCACCTTGCCGAACTCATGAACGACCTGGACGCCGTTCAAGAAGTCAGCCACACCCAGAAGAGCGTAGTAGTTGATGTCCTTGGTCCCGATGAACTGCGAGAAGACCTGTCCGCTGGCGATCGTCGTCAGCGTGGTCAGAGCAGTCTGCGTCGTGCTATCGTAGGTGTACCACTCGTTCCCCAAGGCATACTGCACCTTGTGGAAGGAGTTGGACCACAGAGAGAACTCCACGGTCCCGGACACACCCATGATTGCTTCGTACTGGATGACCTTCGGGATTCCAGTCTCTAGCACATACTTCTCACGCGAGACGGTCACAGTCGGCGTGTCCTCAACAACCGGCCCAAGGTCAATATATCCCGAGGGCAGGCTATCGAGGTCCACGCGCGCGGCAGTGAACGTCTGCGGGTAGGGAGCGATCAAAAACCGCTCGATCGCAATCGAGACCTCTCGGTCAACAATTGCATTCACATAAGATGGCATTGCGCATCTCCCATGAAAACGACCTCACCGCGCCCTCGTCAGTTGTTCTGTGCGCTTACACGGTTACGTACTGGTAAACACGTAGTCCAAAGAAAAGATCACGTTTCCGGCTCCGTCCAGGATGTAGCGACCCGGTTCCGATTGCAGCTCAAAACGCCCGAGATGGTCCGCGTCCAGCTTGTTCCACTGATCGTCGAAGAGACCGGAGAGCGACCCAATAAAGGTCAGCCCCGAACCGAGATCTTCAAACGGTCGGCGATGCTGGATTTGCACGAGTCTTCGGCGAACGGGATTACCCCCGGACCGAATACCCCCGGTCGGCACAACCGCCGTGCATGTAACCGGCTCCTCAGGCATGTGCGGTGCAAACAGATCCGTTGCAACCGTCCCGAAGCCGTTCTTGCCCACGTACGAACAGATCGAAGTGAGCCAAGGTTCAACTAGGTGTCGGTAGCTCATCGCTTACGTCGCTTTGCCTGCCGAGACTTAATTCGTGACACTTTCCTCTGGTGCCGCTTTGGTATCTTCAGCTTCACACAACGCTTGGCCATAGATCACCTCCACGGTCATTGCTCAGGCACCGGTTCGCCCGGCGCCACCACTAACGGTGCTCCATCAAGTAATGCTTCTGGATGGACCGTCTGCTCTAGCCGGATCATGACCACGTTACCGTCAGCAAACTGGCACATCATCCTCCCGAAGTACTTGACCTTCTGGAGATCTTGCACCGTACGGAGGACGCTATCGAGTTGCTTTTTGTGCGTAATCATGCCACCCCGAGCCCCCATCCCAGCAGTTCGACAGCATCCGGGAGCGGCTCTTCAACAGACGGCTTCCGGAAGGTCAGTGCATCCTTGTACTCCTCTTCACCTGCGAGACCCAGTTGGAGAACCATCTTGGCACCGCAGTTAGCCAAGAACTCCATGAGCTCTGAGTCGTCCACGAACCACCGCTTTTGAGGAGCGACGTCCGAGGATTCAAGACCACCCACAGCACCCGTCAGAGCGAGTCCCACCTGGAAAGGAGGGGTCTTTCGGTCAAGGTACGGAATCCCATTGCGTCCCAGGATCTCTAAAGCTTCCTGGTACATGGGGAAGGAGATGTCGTGGTACCTATGTGACCGATCACCGAAGAAGTGCCGGTAGTCTGTAATCGCCGCACTCACCAGAACGTGTTCCTTCGATCCCGGTGTAACGGCGCCTCCCGTTTTTTCCAGAGACCACTTGACCATGTTCAAATAGTCTCTGATGACCAGGACACGAGTTAGGAGTCGACCTCGTGAAGCATTGTCCTGGACGTCTCGAATCAAGAGCTCCATGTTTCGGCTGGAGCACTTGTGTCTTCGCATGCGTTCGTTGACATACCCATAATGAGCGATGTCAACCTCCTCGATCATCAGTGTCGGGGAGATCGGATTGTCGAACGGACCCTTCGACGTATCCTCGCAATGTTCGTGAATGTATCCCGTGTACCGGTAATGTGACCGGTTCCTGAAGACCCGCACCGGAAGATCAAACGTCCCGTGCAGATCGAGCATGAGGTGGTTCTGCCGTAACGCATACCCCTCGAAGATCGCCGACTTCAGGTAACCCCGGAGCTTGTTGGCGCCCAGGAGTCTCTCATCCCCATCAATGGACAGAACCCAGTCTTCGGTCACGGCCTCCAGAGCGTCGTTGTGCACCTGTCCGAAGTTGTCAAATGTCACCGAACGGACGTCACACCCCAGCTCCTCGGCGATCTCCCTGGTACGATCCGTTGACTCGTTATCCACCATCACCAGGATACGGTCGCACACCTTCTCGATACTCTTGACCACACCCCGGATCCACTCCTCCTCGTTCTTCACACACACCGTCGCACAAAGGGACTGATACGGACGGGTACGGAGCGCTTTGGCCTTGATATCGAGCTTGCCGTACTTCTCCTTCTTGGGGAGGAGACCGATCCAATGACCAACAATCTCCCCAGCGTCGGAGATCTTCTCGTCGTGGAAGGTTGCCCGAAACTCCTCATCGTGTAGTGAGAGGTTGGCAAGGTCCTGGTAGTCGAAGTTCCAGAGCCTGTTCGGAGCCGCCCCAGGAAAGACGTTATCGGTCCCGACACGAACAGTGACCGCAATCTGCCCGCCGTCAGCCACCAGACTGGTCAGGTGCTTCAGGTACGCAGACGGCTCAAACACCGCATCCAGAACGTCCGGGAGGATCACAAGATCGTACTTCTCGCCAACCGGCAACTCTGTAGTGACCTCGACTTCCGCTCCTGTTTCGTCCACGTATCCCAGCAACCGCTCGCAGGTCTCTTCTGTGGTCGCTTCGAGAACCACCTTGGCTTCGGGAAACATCTTGGCTAGAAACAACCCGTACGACGCGTCGGTGGCATCCTTCTCGACAATGCTCGTCGGCGTCTTTTCCGACAACTTCAGAAGTTCCACCAGCTTGTGAAACCTCGGGATCATGGCGTCGATATCCCGCTTCACCGCCTCTGGTTCGGTCTCCGTACGTTCCGAGACGTGAGTGGACTGCGCCTCGATCTCGCTCACCCGGTGCTGCATCCCTGACTTCATAGCCATCAACCGAGCAACCTGGAGATCGTTCTTCCGGACCAGGTTGGTGATGACCTTCTCCCGGTTCTGGATCCACCGCTGTTCGAGCATCTCCTTGAACTTGTGCTCCCACTGACCGACGATCGCGTCCCACTCGTACCCGATCTCCTTGACGTACTTGGGTCCTCCTTCCGACAGCCTCCGGTACTCCTCCTCATCGCTCAGGAGACGCACCACGGTATCGACGAACCGGTCCTGGTAGTCTTTGTCCCGAGGACTCCCGTCGAGCTTGATCCCCCCGTAACCCACCGTCTCGGCCAGTGCGAAGTCGTTGGTCGTCACGATGGGAGTGCCGCACGCCTGAGCTTCGATGGCGCCGATGCAGTTGTGGACAAAGATTCCATTGGCCACAAAGTTATGATCCGGTTCAACTTCCATACAAAACGCATCGGCCGACTCAGCAGGTTCGACCGAGACGACGACGTGGTTGGACATCTTCTTTTGACGGCACTCCACGCGGTGTTTCAACCACGCCTTTCGCTCCTCGTCCGAGAGAGAGTTGTACCGATCCCACATCGCCTGTACGGCCCGCTGACGTGACTGTCGGAACTCCTCCGGGTTCTCCTGCATGTGCCGATGCAAGCCTTCCTTATGACGCTTGCACGTCTCGGCGTACTGCTCGGGAGTCATCCGTGCCCAATGATCGTGCCAATGTTGAGACTGTGTTGTGACCGCGAGATTCTCCGGGGTGTTGTTGTGCGTGTCGCCGTCTAGATGATCCACAACCTCACCGTCTTGAATCTCTCTCCCCAACGTCTTTGAGGCAACAAACCGGTGTTCCGGAAACACCGGACAGTCCGTCACACCCACCGTGTCATACCCGTTACCATGCTCGTTCCGACGACGGTGGAACGCTTTGACACGGTCGCCTGCCATCAACTGACCTGCGGGTTTGTACGTTCCGTCTCGCAACATCACCTCATGGTCTGGCGTCAAGTGAAGAACCTTCTCCTTGTTGGCGTTCCGGCCCCTTCCCGGACGAACCGTGAGCTTGACCATCTCTGCGTTCTTCCGAGTCAAGAAGACGCCCTTGACCTCGGACAACGAGAGCCTCCCTTCCTTGTCGCAGGAGTAGACCTTGAAGCCAGACTGACCTACAAGATCCTTAATCTGCTTCCGACCATCCAAGGTCTCAATCAATGTGTCTCCACGAACCGGTGAGATCTCAGGGAAATCACTCGGATAAACCATCAGCTGCGAGCTCGAGATCTGCCGGTACAGGTCCTCCTTGGAGAGCGATCCCATGTCCACAACGCCTCCAGAATACTGCGCCGCGATCTGCTGGCACGTCTCCTGGATCTGCGACACGGCGTCAGGCACGGCCATGTTGTTGACCTGGTAACTACAATAGTGCAACCTAGCCGTAGGAACTTGTTGGAGGATTCTCGGAAAAATGTCCCGCAAAAGATACAAGAGTCCGCGTTCGGCGCGGCTCGAGTAGATCATCTTGCCCGGGACCTTCTGACGCAGATTGGCTTGGATCAGCTCCGGGTCGATCCCGTTACGAGTCTTCCAGATATGTGGCGCCAGGTCCGGAAGTGCGTCGGTGTAAAGGCCGATGTGGTAGTCGCTCAGGCACATGATCAGATCGGTCGCGTGCAAACCACCCATCAAGGCCGCTTCGTCGGTCAGCACGTCATGGAGCCAGAGCACGTTCAAACCCGCATCGGACGGGGTCGTGAGGAACTGATTCCAACGACTGGCAATCACCACGTCGAACGCGATCACCGCAGCCTGACCAGCAAACTCCGTGTTCCGAAAGTACCGCACCCCGTCGTACGTACCCGGCGCAGGACACTCGCAGTAGACGCGGACGTCATGTCCTCGCTTGGCAAAGGACCTGGCCATCGAAGCCAACGCCGTCTCGGAACCACCCAGTGCTCCGGTCTTCAAACTGTCGCCAGTGAATGGCAACCCACTCGTAACAAATGCAATCAACATCTTGGGATCCCCGTTTTTCGGTTTAACCTCCCAAACTCAGTAACGGCGATCCTGCCACGTCTCTTCCCTTAATCGCTTTGTCGACCATCTCACGCAAGGCACGATCATACGTAGGCACCCACCAGAGAACGGTGTTTTCGATGTACCCACCCATAGGACCGCCCTCGGGTTGTTTTGGCTGCTGACGACTCACAGGACCCAAACCCTTTGGTCCTTCGGGAGCCACCATCGCATGCACGTACGCAGCATACGGCACGTCGTCGGCCACTCCCCCAATGAAATCATCTCCGCGTACCTTGGTCTCGATCGGATAACACCCAGCACGCAACATCCCCGTGAGGATAGGAGCGTTGAGCTCACTTCTCCTGGCCGCATGCACACTCGCTTCGGCAACAAACTGGAGAGCCGCCTTATGGATACGGAAAGGGATCCCCTCCACCATATCGGCCATCTCCTCCAGGTTGTTGACGTTCCAGTTCTTGGTCATCCGGCTCGCTTCGCTCGCCACAGTTTTTGGAAATCGTTTGGTCCCATCCCCGGCGTTCGTCCCATCTCCAAGAACTTAGGATCCACAGGTCCCATCTCTGCAATCGCTCTATCCACATACGGCTGTAACGTATGGTGACAGTGAGGATGAAACGGTGGTCCTCCCGATGGTGTCTCTGCTAACGGAGGATAGTGTGGATCGGTCCCGGAGATGCTAAACACCTTCCCCCTGTACTCGTCGCAATAGTCTCCAATGGTCGAGGGGTTGGGGGAGATCTGCACCAGGTCGTGTCCGGTGAACTGCATCTGGTTCAACACGGCACGCGACATGGTCTTATATTTGATCTGCTGCGCCACCATCCCCACGTAGTAGTCGAGAGAATAGTGGTAGATCTTCCCGTCCTTGGCCAGCATCGCCATCATCCCTTCCCGGAGTGATTGCTTGATCCGTCGTCTGGCCTTGATCGCTCGTACCCCACCAGCCGACAACCCAACCACCAGAGTACCGGTGAGAAACCTCCGATCGGTCTGTCCATTTCTCAGTCGAACAGCCACACTCCGGACGTTGGACAGAGCACCTTCCGTATCGGCAAGGAAGGAGTCGGCCATACGCTGGACCTCGTGGGTGCCTTGGTCCGGTCCGATCAGGTCGCCGAGATACCCCTGTGAGATCAGATCATCGGCTGCCTCTTGGAGTGCTTCGGCGTAGATCCCAGCCACGGTAACCTCGGACCACTCCTGAGCAGCCTTACGGAGCCGGAGCAGGATGGCCAGGATCAGCGCGTAGATGGCGTGCCGGTCTTCTCGATCGGCCTCCACCATTTGCGACATCAACTCGGCAAGCTCTTCAGACGCTTGGCTGAAGGTGCTTACGAGCTGGTCGATGCGTTGATCGCCAAAACTAGCCACTACTCCACCTCGATTACCGTTGCCGTGTGTCCTTCACCCCAATGACGGTAAGGAGCCACCGAGACCACCGTTGCCGAGGTGATCACCGTAACCCCGTCCTGATCCACCAGGTTCCGAATATGATCCCCCTTGGTCAGCAACGTCCTTGCGTCGGTCCCAAACACAATGTTCCACCCTTGCGTGCTGGTTCTTCGGGGAGATTCCTTGGTCAGCTCCCGCTCCCCGAAGTACGCAAAACAAGACAAGGTGGTCACGGAGGACGCTGAGGTCACCCCGTGCCTTGTCTTCGTTACCCGCCAGTACTGGACGGTATGGTTCAGGTACTTGGTTACGTCGAGAAACATCACGCTCTCACAACTCGAGGACCGCAGTACCAGGTTGCCAACAGCCGTCTCGCATCCGGACAGAGAGGATTCCCACCCCCAGCACCGGCACCTCCACCAGACGCTCCAAACTGATACGACTCGGAGATCGGACCGACACGCTTGGAGAACCGGGTCACTCCCTGGAGGATCGTCTCCAGCATGTCGTTACGGCCGGAATTCCTCAGCAGCCAAACAGCCTGGTGACAACACGCCTGACGAACGGCCTCTCTCTGCTGCGTATACGCCACGGTATGAAGCGTGGAAGTCGTCAACGTGATGTTTGATCCCGTTGTCTGTGCACGGGGAAAGGACAGGCTCTGATCCGTATAGTACCGGCCGTAGATGTAGTTCCTCGAGTCGATCTCCCGGGTCGCCTGCAGAAGCGCCGCAGCCTTCTCAGCAACCTTGGCACTGTTCCACGCCGAGTTGTCCAAGATCGCCGTCGTGATGAAGCTATTGGCCTCCGTCAGCGAGCAGTAGGTGTTGGCCGCCGCACCCCCGTACGAGGAGACCAACGTCGCTCCAGCCGAAAGCGTCACCTCGTTGAGCTGCTTGACGTAGAGTGTGAGCTCGTGCCGTCCCGAGTTCGTCCCCGAGTCGTACGTCCACTCGAACAACGCAACGTGGGTTTCCTTCTGTCCCGGCGTCAACGTGGTGTCGACAATGACCGTGTCAGCCGGTTGGATCTCCCACTCGAGAACCCCCGCCTCGCTCACCGTGACGTTGTTTTTGTTCAAGACGTCTTGCTGGGTTCGACTGTTGATAATCGACCCATCCGCCTTGTTGTAGTACGTCACGGTGAGCGTATCGAGATCGGCGTAACTGATGACCGTATCGTTCTCGTCCTTCAAGGTGGCCGAGTACAACCCGGTCGTCGCCTCAAGAAGAGTCGCCGCTGCTTCAGATAACGCCATCATCCACCTCGCTTATGCGCTGGCGGCAGTACAAGTCACGGTCAGCCGAACCACGTCGTCGTCAACCACGGACCGGGTCGAACCAAAAGCACCCGCACCGTAGAGGACACCAGAGGTTCCACCGATCGTGCTGTTGGAAATCACGAACGCACCCTTGACGGTCTTGGTGGCATTGATCGTGAACTCGGCCTTGCTGGCTGAGTTATCCACGCTCTGACCACTCACGGACCCGAGCGTAATCGTCTCACGCGTAGCCTCGTCGTAGTCATCCAGCTCCTGCCACCCGTTCGTGGTCGGGGGATTGGCCGTCGTGTTGATCTTGGCTGCCGTATCACCCGCAGCAATGGCCGTGAATCCATCATTGTCGATCAACCCGGCGTACCAGGCAGCCGTGTAGCCGGAGCCTTTCAGGTACTTGTCCAGAAGGTCGTCCAGTCCCTCGTTGGTAACCAGGTTCTTGAGCTCCTCGACCCACTTGAGATTCCCGTCCTTGTCAAAGCACTCAAACCGGTAGACGGTTTTCATCTTGAGTTTTTGTATCGCGTCATTCATGAGGACCCTCTCCCAAATACAGTGTTTGGTTGTACGTACCTGCTTCAGGAGAGCAGTCACCGCACACCTGCTTCAGGAGAGCAGTCACCCACGCAAGCTAGTTCGTCAGTGTCTCGTCATCCAAGTCGCTATTCGCCAACGACTCTGAGGACAGGTCACTCTTTGTCAGTGTCTCACCCGACGCACCCGGTAACGTGAGTCCCTCAAGCACGGCACGGATCAACGTCGGAGGACCGGTAGCAGACGCCATCGCACGGAGCAAAGAGAGCTGTACCGAAAGCGATAGAGCCTCCTCATACGTGCCACCAAGACTGCACGCGATCTCTTGCGCCACGCCAAGCGACAGCAAGACCGACTGGATGGAACCGGTCGCCTGGTCCATGCTCTGCTGAACCGCGAACGTAATCGACGCGGCCAAGTCAGCCTGTGTGTCCAATGCGTAGTCCCCGGTCACCGCCAGGGCCAGCGCGTCGTCGACGATCCTCTCCGAAGTCTGTGTCAGTCCCTGAGACGCCGCCAAGGTCAGGGACACATCCTTCTGCGCCGAGCCAGCCAAGGACGCGGCCACCTGAGCAGCCAGCGTCATGGCCGTGCCCAGAATCGCCGTCGTGTCGAGCGTGGTCCCCACCTGAGCAGCTGCTGTCAGGAGAGCTTGGAGGATGGCCTCATTGTCCAACGTCAACCCGGCAGTCACCCCGGCCGATAACGCCTGTTCGTAGAAAGTACCAAGGGTCTCGCTCAACCCGGCAGTCACGGCCAAGGACAACGCGTCGGGGAGGACCAGGGACGCATCTTGAGCCAGACCCGCCTCGACGGCCGCACTCAACGCCGCCGCAGCAACCAACGCATCCGTCAACGACATCCCCGACTGGACGGCAAGCGTGACACTATCCGACACAACACGAATACCGGCTAGCGTAAGGCCGGACAGTATGCTTGCACTCAATGTTTCGGGAATTGTCAGATTTTGTCCTTCCGAGACACCCGCCGAGGTAGCCAGAGACAACGAGGTTCCCATAACGAGATTGGCCAGCTCAGTCACACCGGCCGAAGCAGCAAGAGTCAACCCGGCAGGAAGGATGAGCGTCTCCGACCATGTTGCCGTCGCCTGGGTAGCGAGCGTGAGGGACTCGTCGTAGGTCGTCCCGGTCGCTAACTCCTGCAGCTCAAAGCACCCAACATCCCACGGGTCGTAAGTGTCGTCCGTGTGGCGATTGAACCCGCTCAGGTCTTCGCCATAGTCCGCTCCGAGGTCTGTACCTGCACCGTAACTTTCTGCGTCGGTGTCTTTCAGCCAGAACTCTTCCCCGCCAATACTGTTGAACTCATCGGCGGGAACTATCGGGTTGCCGGTGATCGGGTCGGGGGCGGTCGCGTCTTCGCTGGCGTTGGTGTTTACCGTGGCGTTGCTTGGGGACGTATGGCTGTAATCGTAGGCGTCTCCTGATCCATCCGTGAATACCCCGCCAACTAAGTTGTTTTGCACCGTATGCTGAGGATCATCTTCAAAAATGATCCCGTATGGATCTGCCGATGCGCCCTCGTTGTCGCACCCGATGTTGTAAACAGTGTTGTTATTGATGACAGCGTTTCGGTATTGATCATCCGCTGAAATGCCCCACGCTGTTGAAGTTTCGTCGGATATGATGTCGAACACGAGGCAGTTTTCTATTGTCATCGCCCCCCTATACTGGCCAATGCCTTTCACATTACCGCCGCCTGCTATGTCATGAACAATGCAACGGGCCACTTTCATAATCAGATTAGTGGCCGCCTTGTTGGACGCAATAACCCCTTTCTGGTTATTCTGGTCCCCGCCGCTAACATCCACTTCGATGTCCAGGATGTTTACGGTTACGGCGGCTGTACGATATATTCGCTCGTCGTTGGCCGTCGAAGTAAACCGCACTCCAGCACCGGGAACACCCCCATGTTCCTCTCCGCTTGCTGCTTTGAGCGTAACACTCGTCAAGCCTGTGCCACTGTCAATAAGCACCTGGGAATCTGAAAATGCCGAATCGTCGTACATATCGGCAACGGCATCTGAAGACGCGGGGAAGAAATCGGTGTTGTCTAGTTCTGCTTCAAAGGCGGTGGGCGTGGCAAAAGTGCGAACGGTTGTAGCCTGCGACGTAGCGGAATCATCGGGGGCTGAGCCTACTCCGTAAGCATCCACCACCGTCAAGTCGCTGCCGCTGATCCCGGTAATAAGAAAGGAATCAGGCGTACCGGCTTCGTCAGTCAACGTGTCTCCGATAGCCGTATTGGACGGGGCGCCACTCAGCGTTACTGTCCAAGGGCTCCCCGCCCCTGCAACGCTACTGATGTCTACGTTTTCCGCAGACCGCGTGCCAACATTAGTGGTGACTGTTGCCATTGCTTACGCCAGTTTGTCCACGACTTCGTTGACCTCGACGTACTCTCTCAGGTTTCTCAGGTCCGTGAACTTCTCCGCATTCTTCACGTCGTCCACATGGCCTTTCATCTCAGCCAGGTCTTCCCAGGGGATTTTGAACCGTCGCCTACGAATCGTAATCGGGTTCTCGGGGTCTGTGTCGTCAATATCGGGCATCACCAACTCGTTGGCCCGCTCGTCGCTCATGTTCGTCAGCGTAATCGCCAGAAAGGCAAATCCGTCAGCGCGGCCCCATGGAATCGAAATGAAATCCCTTTCGCGGTGGGCCGACAGCGTTTCAATCTGCGTCCACACTGCTTCCAGGTCGCTATCGGCAACGTAAGTACGTCCACCGAACCATACGAGATTCTCCAGGGTGCCGAAGCACACCCTCTTCGAGCCAGCAGCTACCGCCGCTTCGCAAGTCTGAGCAACCTGCATCCGCAGCTTCGGATCGGTGGCCGTAGGCGACATCGTATCCTCTTCCGACGTGCGTAGATTGGTCCGCAGCACCTCGTTGGTTGATTGCCGCTCGTACTGGTATTGCTTAGTGAGCTCCAGCATCTTTCGCAACATCGGGTAGCCGTTGCACGCGAGCCCCTTGACCTTCAACCCGTCCACCCTGGGGTGGCAGATGTGCTCCGCGTGGACTTGCCGAATACGGCGATTGTTCCAGACGACCAACGGGTCGCCAGATTGGTATTGCGGATCTGGTCCCTTGTCGTTCGGGACAATCAGGGCTTGGGCGTGCTTTCGCGTGCCAAAGTCCGAGTTGAAGTCCGAGTTGAAGTCACTAACCAGAGGCATCTTTCTTCCTCCTGGCTCGTAGTTCGGCAACCCGCTTGTCCTCGGCCAGCTTGCCGCTCTTGATGTCACGTAGGACTTGATCGGCTACGCCATCCGGAATGCGTTCGCGTAGCTCTTGAATCGTGGCCCCAAGCTCCTTGTTTCGCATCTTCAGCTTGGCGGCTCGACTGTTGACGTCCTTTAGCCGCGACCGAAGGGAATCAACCAGAGCTTGTAGTTCCTCGTTTGGCGTTTGCCCTGCCGCCGCGAACTCAGCAACCCGCTCATCATCGAGTCCGACCTGCTCTTGAAACTTCCGTCGCCACTCATCGCGGGCCTCGGCAGTCACCTTGAGTTGCTTCCCGAGATTGGCGATCTTTTGGGCTTGGTCGATTTCGTCCTGCCTGAGCGTCGGACAGTTGGCGAATAGCCGATTGAACAACGGCACTAGCTTGTCCCGCACAAACTCCTGTGGGTCGTCCAACACGCCGTCTGCCATTTCCAGTTCAATCTCTTCAGTAATCTGTTTGACCACCGAGCTATAGTCGGTCTGCTCGGGCATTACTCCACCCCCAGTCGCTTGAGTTTCAGGAGACCACTGAGAACCTCAAACGACACAGCCCCCGCGTTGACTGCAAGCTCAATTGTGTCGTCCTGGTCGAGGTTCACCGCAATCGGGCCGCAAGAGACGGTCACGATCTCATCAGCATCGACTACCCGCTTCGTGCGAGACGTACCGGGGACCCGAGCAGGCGATGTGGCCCCGTTCTTGTATATCACAAACTCATAATCCGTATCTACGGCTCCCTTAAAATCGACGCTGTAGAACAAGTCTACCCCCATGTCTACCGGCACGTCCTCAATCCGGTAGTCCGTTGTGTTGAGCGTCACACCCCGCTTGAGGCTGTTGGCTGCGTCGAAGACAACCGTATTCCAGCCCGTATCCAAGGTGATCGAATCTGCCCCAACGCTACCGATCTGCCCATGGACGTTCATTGACACGAGGATGTCTCGAATGTCCTGCGCAGAAAGTTCGTTGTTTCCGTTGTCCCGTAGAAGAACATTGAGATCCTGTTTATTTCTAATTGTGTCTGCCATGGACTACACCTCTCTCCCGTGAACAAAACAACTTCACTTGACGGAATCCGGAGCGACAACCAGTATTTGTATGCCCCACAAAAGAAGACCACTCACGAACGTAATCGCAACACCGATCAAACTCCGGATGACCCACGTATACTTTCTTTCGATCTTGTCCATGTCACTACGAACGGTCTCGATACGCTCCTCCGACGTGGCAATTCGGGTCTTGAGTCCTGGGTTGGCTCCGTTCCCGGGTAGTCCGTTGATCGCCTGTTCGTGCTCGTGGAGTGACTGCTGGCACGTTTCGCAGCGTGTGTCAATCCGTGTCACCACCTGCAAGATCTCACTTTGCAGTTTGCCCCACTCCTCCAACCGATGAGAATGCGCATCCAACCGGCAAGAGAGATCACCGTGAACCTTGTCGTCTTTTGGACTGGTCATAGGCTGGTCCTCGAGTTAAAAGAACAGACAGAGGACGCGCGTCATTAAGACGCGCATCCCCTGTCTGAGTGAGGACTAGCCGTATGCCTTGGCCATACCCGCAGCGTTCCGGACCTCGACGGTGTACTCGCCGAGGATCATGCCCTTGACCGAGTCGCCCGTCTTGGACACCGACTCGTGGTGGAACGACCGACCACGCATCGGGACCACGTGGCACCGCTCGCTTGACAGGACCATCAAGCTGTTCTGCGGCATCCACCGGCTCCGCACGACACGCATCTCGTCGTACGAACCCGCGTAGTAGGTCACACGCTGCTTGAACAGCTCGTCACGGTTCTCGACCTGGGTGCGACTGTTGTTGAAGGCGTCGATGTACCCCTTCCAGTTCGCATCGCAGACGATCAAGTCGAGGTCCTCGGCCCCCTCGTCCCACGCCAGCTTGATGACGCTGTCGAGGATGGAGGGGGTCAAGGTGGCCGTCGAGGTGGCGTTGGTCGCAGGCACGAAGTCCCAGAGACCCTTCAGCGTTCGCCACGCAGAGCTCGACCCGATCGTGTTGCCAGAGAGCTTGCCCTGGATCACGACCTTCTCCAGGTCACGCAACGACTCGACGATACGGTTGCGCTTCTGGTGATCGTACTCGTTGGCGACCCCGTGATGAGCAACGGCCATCTCGGTACCGCTGATGATGACGTCCTTCTTGAACAACTGACAGTAGTTGCTCACGGCGGTTCGCGGACGAGAGATGTCCGTGGTGACGTCCGCGCCTTCGAGTGCCGCATCCGAGATCACCTCGAACGTGACTCCGGCAGCAACCGTGGACATCGACGTCGAACCGAACTGACGGGATACCGTAATGGTACTCCCGGAGATCGCGCTCACCTGGAGGAACTCGCCCGTGCTGCGGTTCTTCAGGATCGTACCCGCCGTCAGGAAGGTCAGAGGACCAGCATCCGAAGCCACAACACCGATCGCCGTGCCCGATGTGCTAGCATCGGTCGAGGACACAACCGTATTCGGGTTGAGCGTCTCATCCAACCAAGAGTGAAGGACACTCTGAGCCTCGTACTCGGGAGGACTCAGAGCATCCAGGAGAGGAGTGGCCTTGGGCGAGATCATGGAGATGAGCTGGCTCACATCCTCTTTGATCTCGCTCCAATTGCCTGTATCGTAAACTGCCTTGCCGGTAAACGGCATGATTTGCACCTCCAACAAAAGTAAATGGCTGTAGTTTGCCTGCCTTATGGATGGCAGTACCCAGTCACCTACAGTTGGAGGTCGTAGTCACCTTACGCTCCGGTGGCTTCACACCGTTACGACATCGCCTTGAGTTCGGCTTTCTTCTTCGCCAGTGCAACCCGGAGTTGCTCGGCTCGGAGCTGATCTGACGCACGCTGGGTCGACATGGCCGTCTTGTACGCGGTCTTATGCTCCTGCTCAAGCCGCTCCACATCGTCTTGCACGGCCCGGCGCTTGGGACTTCCGGTCTGACTGCCTGACCCGCCGCCCCGCATTTTTGGCGATCGCAGGTTGTCCGGGAGTCGATGTTCGATATATTCTTCGATCGGACTCTCCATCTCCGTGTTGTCGTCGTCCCTGAACACCACCACCCACTGATCTTCGGGTCGATCCTCACCCTCCATGTACTTCACGTCCGGAAGCACCCACCGGTAGCCGATCGTCATGTCGTTGCAACCGGCCTTCACGAGTGCGTCCTTGATCATCTGGTCTCGTAGGGTTTCGCGGGTCCTCTGCTCGGCAACCAAACGCACCTGC
>Ga0180435_10000050_pt1 | contig 106866 bp, 109 predicted proteins | sample SS_ome_3_FD_132467 | JGI IMG/M metagenome (GOLD analysis project Ga0180435, IMG submission 132467) | Hypersaline lake sediment archaeal communities from the Salton Sea, California, USA - SS_3_S_1 metaG | ecosystem: Environmental > Aquatic > Non-marine Saline and Alkaline > Hypersaline >... | reverse complement strand
GCACACTGGACAACCATGGAGTGATCCTGATGCCCCTGGAGGACTCGGGCCGGTTCATGAAACTGCACACCGGCGTCAATCTGCCACCAAGTGTGAAGGCTAAGGTGAGGATATTCTATACCAGGGAAGCAGAGGAGTAAGGATCGTCCTTCCGTACTTGGAACGAGCCGAATGTCCCGAAACTGAGACTTTCCGGCCAAAAGCCCGAAGGCCACCGAACGCAAGATCCATCCGCTTTGCATCCGGTGGCCCTCGTTTTTCACGGACAATACCGGACTTTTACGGACTATTACGGACAATCAGGATTTTGGCTAACTTCAGAAGGGCAAAGGAAATGCGCTGATCTATATGAAGTTAGAGCCGAACGCGTTCACGCCCTCATAACCCGAAGGTCGCAGGTTTAGATCCCGTCCACTCCCATGATCCTCTACTTGAATTCCCAACGGCACATTTCGATGCTCTCGATTTGCGCCAGCTTCACACCGAGGCCACTGTTTGTATATGTTCGGGCATGAGATAACTTGAATCTTCGGCTGCCAGAAAAGTTCTAAAATCGTCCCTTAATCCACCCGTCTTTCTTGGACACGCGTCTCATTGAGGACACCGCGCAAATCCCTCACCGAAACCCCTGAAAGCACTTGACATCGCTGGCGGGTGGATCACAGCTTTGCTGTGACCTAGTCGCGGTCGAACGCCTCCTTCCTATCCTGTCCTTCCACAAGGCGCAAATATCCTACAACTTCTGTGGTGAAAGGGATAGGTCGAGTGTTTATAGAGAGGCAAATGTTTTTGTTGCGTATACATGCCTCGTCAGGAAGAAGAGGAATCAAATGAATCATTCGCTTGATGTCGACTTCCAGGAAACCCAGCTTACCGGTCATCCATTCGGCCGGCTCTGTTGCGCTGTGGGGTTCAAACACGCGAAGAGCCGCGCAGGAGCCAACGCCGCCCTCCGGAATGAAGATCTTCCACCTCGACGCCGGACTTCGAACGGTGAAAGAAACCGAAAAAAGAGTTCCGCATGTCCCGCAAGTCCGGCCTCAGGTCGGGCTGCCCAACGATCAGCCGATTCAATTAGAGGTGTTCGGGATTGTGTCCCGAACATCTGGACTGCCCGACGATCGGTTGATCTGATGGGAGGTATTCCGGACTGTATCTCGAACACACAGGCTGCCCGACTATCGCCTGTGAGCTGCCCCCGGATTCCCTCCCTGATATCGGAGATCCGTAGGAAGGTAGGGCCAGGGAGGCTTTCAACTCGTAGGTCGGGCTGCGACCCACGCCACCGGCGGGAGGAAGCTGCCCGACAACCACGTGAGACTGGGAGTGAAAAAAAACAAAAATCAACCTCAAAACCGCCTGAAAGCCCTGAAACACCTGTTTCCCATCGATAGCGGGCTGCCGGAGAGCTGGGGAGCGGCGAAAGGTTTTTTCTCTCCCCGGACGGATAGGATAAAGACAACCGGGAATTCGCTCTGCAGTTAAGGTCGCGACTCCGACCAAGGGATGAGCCTTATGATTTTATCCCGAAGCGGCGCAGCCACCCGACAAACAGCTAATTCCCAGAGCCACGCTTTATTTGAAGCTCGTCAACCTGCTGGAAACGGGTGACAACGCGGTAGGTCTCCACCTTCACCATGAACAGACTGGAGTCCTTGGATTCGACAAACTCCTCCATATAAGGATGTTGCTCTATGTAAAGCTTCAGGTGGATGTTCTCACCATGCGCGTCCAGCTCCTTTGCCCTGCCGATGACCGTGATCGCGGTTCCCCCTTTGAAATCCGTGATTCGATTGGTCCTGTCGTCGACAAGCATCGACACCCGCTCGTTGGCCTTCAGGTAATCATACTTCCGGCTCGATTTGGTGGTGGCAAACAGGATCGCTTTCAGATCGGCGGTCGCGGCGAAGGCAACCAGGCTGGTATGGGGCTTCTCGGACTTTGAGGTTGCCAGGCAGGCCAATCTTTGCTTTGCGAACAGCCGCTTCACGGCCTCTCGGATCGAAGTTTCATCCTTCGGATTCATGCTTGGATCTCTCCTTGAGATTGGCAATTCTTTATGCTTAATGGCTCTTCATTCTTGAGCAAACTACTTCCGGTCGCGCCCCCGGGCCACGCGTTCGGATCGGTCGTTCGCTGCCTCTGCCGCCTCCACCACTTCTCTTATCAGTCCGGAGAACACCGAGGCATGAAGAGGATAAAACAGATACCAGTACAGCAGCCCCATCAACCCCTTGGGCGCGTAGTAGAGGGTCTGAATCATGAGGGTTTCGTCTTCCTGACGACTGCGCGCCTCGAACTGGAGCCAGAGTCGACCGGGCGCCTTCATCTCCGATCGCAGCCGGAGCAGCCGACCTTCTTCGGCCACCTCCACCCTCCAGAAGTCCACGGCGTCCCCGGTTCTCAACTGGTCCGGATGACGACGGCCGCGGCGCAGGCCCACCCCTCCGACCAGGCGATCGGCGATACCGCGCAGCCGCCAGGCGCCGTTGGCATAGAGCCAGCCGCGCTTTCCTCCCAGGCCGGCCCATGTATGGTAGATCCTCTCCGGCGTTGATTTCACCGTGCGCTGCCAGCTTTTGATAATCAAACCCTCCCGGATTACCAGCTTGGCCGGCGAGACCTTTCCCTGACTGGTGCTCAATGCATCGGTCCAGGCCGTTTCGATTCTTCCCGCCTCGAGATCCGACAGGGCCAGCTTGACCGCCGCCCCATAACCCATCGGGGCCATCTTCGGGAATAGTCGGCGGGCCGAATCATCGGTGACCACGACGTCATTGCGCACCCCCTCGATCAGGGGCCGGGCGATCCTGGCCGACACCGGGGTCACCCACTGAACCCAGTGTGAAGAGAGGCTGGGCGAAAGAACGGGGACGGGAACGATCACCCGCCTCAGGCCTCGAATCTGGGCGTAGCGCATCATGGTCTCGGCGTAGGTCAAAACGTCTCCTCCTCCGATTTCGATTATCCGGCCTGCGCTCTCCGGGTTCTTCAATGCCGAAACCAGATACTCCATCACATCGTCGATGGCGACGGGCTGGATGCGGCTGAAGACCCAGCGAGGGCAGATCATGATGGGGATCCGCTCGGTCAGATATCTGATCATCTCGAAGGATGCGCTTCCCGAGCCGACGATGATCGCCGCTCTGAACTCCGTGACCGGCACCCCGGCCTCCCGCAGGGCATTTCCTGTCAACTGCCGTGAACGCAGGTGCTCAGACAGTTTAGACTTCGGGTCACCCAGACCACCCAGGTATATGATCCGCCGGACTCCGGCCTCCCGCGCCGCGCTGCCGAAACTCCGGGCGGCGGACAGATCGCGCTGGTGAAAATCCGCCCCGCCGTAAAGGCTGTGGATGAAGTAGTAGGCGGCCTCGACGTTCCTCATGGCCTCAAGCAGGCTGCCCGGTTCGAACGCGTCCCCCCGGAGCGCCTCTACCTGCCTCAGCCAGGCTCGACCCTGCAGCCGACTGCAGTCCCGCACCATCACCCGCACCCGGTATCCTGCATCCAGCAGGCGAGGGACCAGCCTACCACCGATATACCCAGTGGCGCCGGTAACCAGAATCTTTTCCGCATCAGGCACGTTAACTTCTCCTCCAGGCACGTTTCAGGCCCCACACCCGGGCTGCCGCATCCAGAAGACTGTATGCCGCCGGAGACCCTTCACTATTCTCGACAACTCAATTCGTCGGCGGATGGTCCGCTTAAATATCCCTCCCTTTGCCCGAGTCCGAGATGTCGGTCAACTCCTCCGGAAAAGGCTGGACCAGGGTTTGCCTGGAAAGGTAATCGTCCTCGAATCTGATCGCCCAGGATTTCAGAATACCCAGAGGAACACTCAAGGGCACCCTTTCGTCCCGGTACTCCTCCAGGGTGTTTAGAAAGAACGATCGCTCCTCCGGGGAAAGCCGCCCCGAGAAGTGCCCCATCAGATGCATCAGCACGTTTATGTGTGACGTGTCTCTGGCAGGCTTTGCAAACACATATGCGAGCCCCTTCTCGTAATCCTCTGGGACCTGCTCTACTGGTTTCTTCTCGTGGTTGGCCACAATCTTACCCAGCGCTCTCAGTTCCTTTTGACTATAGGCCGTGAAGAGGTATTTGTTCTCGGTCTGAAATCTCACCAGCTCCTTCATGGACTTGCCCAGTTTGACCCGACGAAAGCGGGCCAGTGCGAAAAGCTTGGTCAGGAAGTGCTCTCTGATGGTGAAGTTGGTCAGCCGACCCTCCTCCTCGATGGCCAAATCGGGAAACCTGTTGATCACCGCATCGGCGAACAGGCCTCTGGCCCGTGAGACCGACATTCGCTTCGACGGGCCGGAGTACGCCTTGACATCCTTGATGCCGCAGGACGGTGACCGGCCTTTTAGTATGAAGCCGTCGACCTCCCCAAGATCGTCCAAAAAGGACCGGGCAAATTGTTCCATCTTCTCGGTGAAATCCTTGTCGGTTGCAGGCTGAACCAGCCTCAGTCTTTCATCCGTCTTGATCACCCGGACAGGGTCTCTTGGGATTCCCAAGCCGATCTCGACCTCCGGACAGACGGGTCGAAAATCGACGTGCGGAATAAGCCTCTGCACCACATCGCTGGAGATCATCAGCCCGTTATACCTGCAACTGTCGAATTCAATGCATTTGCTGACGACCACCACCGGCTTATCGAATTGCTTCATCTTAGCCACCTCCAAAGATCTATTTCCCAGGTTAACGACCAGATCTCGGCGTAACTGCGGAACGATCGCATCCGAGGCGAGCGCTTACCGCACAATTGCCGAAGTTGGCTTCTCAAACATAACAGGTTCTTGGGTCGGCATCAAGGTTTAACTTGCCCCAGGCGGTTTCAATCATCCAGGCGGCCAACGCACATCGGTCGATCGAGAGCCATGAGCATTCGCCAAGCTTAAACTCTGTCGCAGCGGATGCGTATTCTATAAATGATACCGGCAGGTCATATGAAATTGAGGGCCTTCTGCATAATTTCCATATTGTTGATTTTCGCCAATTGTTCGGCAGACATGAAAAGCGATAACCCGGAACAGGAAAAAGGCAAGATTCCCATCTACAACGCTCGCACCGGCGAAGTGGAGGAGCTGGAAAGAGTGGTGAAGAGCGATGAGGAATGGAAGAGCCTGCTGACTCCCGAGCAGTACCGGGTTACCAGGCAGAAAGGAACGGAGCGGCCCTTCACCGGGGAGTGCTTGCTCATAAAGGAGGCGGGGCTGTACCGGTGCGTTTGCTGCGGCACCGATCTCTTCAACTCGGAGGTGAAGTTCGAATCCGGATCGGGCTGGCCCAGTTTCTTTAGTCTGGTTTCCGAGTTGAACGTGAAAACTCAGGAGGATAACAGCCTATCCATGAGGAGAGTCGAGGTGCTCTGCGCCAGGTGTGACGCGCATCTTGGGCACGTCTTCGACGACGGCCCGCCGCCCACCCACAAGCGCTACTGCATCAATTCCGCAGCCCTAAGATTTGTGGGCAAAAACGAGTAGGTCTCTGTTTCCGCAAACCAGGATTAGCTTCGAACTGAAACCCGTTCAAAAAACAACCAGAAAGGAGATGCCATGACGAGCAAGAAGCATTTCACCCCCGAGCAAGCCAAGGAGATCGGCGAGAAGATCGGGATTGACTGGAGCAAGTTTGACGTGGAGCAGTTTCGCCACGGAATGGACGTGGAATTGGAGCATGGGACGGTCGACCCCAACACCAACGTTTCCAATGACGATCCCCTGACGACCGGCAAGATCGCATTGGCTCATCTAAACGAGTTTCCCGACTATTACCACAGGCTGGATAAGATGGAAGAGGAGGCGGAGAGGTTCTGGGAAGAGAAGGGGCAATAATCAGCAAGGCTGGGCTTAAGAATTCTCTATGAGGCCGGTTATTGAGATTTCGTGGTGCTAATGCCTCCCGACCCGGGCGGCTCACCATGACTTCTGCCAAAGCAACCTCCCTGATATTCCCTCCCTAAGAAGAAGGGGGTTTGTTTTTGCCGCTCCTTTCAGAGATGTGGCTAAGGCGAGGTTCCGGTCGCAGTGGGTCTGTCGCCCCCTTGGAATGATTTCGCAGCGCGAGGTGGTTTCCTTGTCGCAGCGGCTTTGGCTGACGCGCACGGCTGGAATCTTCTTCAAATCGCTCAAGATTCGAAACATAGCTTGACTATCGAGGGCAAAAGGGTATATAGGGGTGACGAAAGTCTTGGTCCGACCGGAGAGCTTCGGGTAGAGGAGTCTTTGGACCGAACATTCACGAACCAGGTTTAGTGTCCTCTTTGAAGGGAGAAAACAAGTATGTTTACAGGGACGGTAAAGCGGATCATGAGAGAAAAGGGATTTGGGTTCATCTCCGCCACGGATGGCCGAGAGGTGTTTTTTCATCGCTCGGAAGTTCAAAATGTGGGGTTCGATGAACTGCAGGAGGGTGACCATCTGGAATTCGAAGTCACCAAGGGGAAGAAAGGTCCTCAGGCTATCCAGATCAAGAAGGCTAACCAGGAAGGGTTCTAACCCGACTGGCACCCGCTTAAATTGAAGCTACGGGATAAAAAGAAAAGATGAGGATTCTTCTGTTAGCTCCTTCTCTGAGCAAAGGGCGGAGCCGGTTCTTTAGGATGCCGCAGCTCACCCTGGGCGTTATCTCCGCTCTGACTCCTCCGGAGATTGATGTGGACGTGGTGGAGGAGGAGAATGAGGAGATAGACTTCGACAAACGGTATGACCTGGTGGGGATCTCCTGCATGACCACGTCCGCTCCCCGGGCTTACCAACTATCCGCGGCATTCAGGAAGAACGGTGCCAAGGTGGTTCTGGGTGGAATCCATCCTACGGTTATGCCTGAGGAAGCCGCCGCCCACTGCGATTGCGTGGTCATCGGGGAGGCGGAAGGATGCTGGGGCGAACTGATACGGGATTTCAAACGGAACCGGATGAAGAAGTTCTACCGGTCCTTCGATTCCGACTTGGCCGAATTCCCCATCCCCAGATTGAACCATAACCAGACCCCCTTTAACGTAACCCCTATCTTCTGCAGCAGAGGCTGTCCCTACAACTGTGAATTCTGCTCGGTTACCGATCTCTACGGAAAGAAGATTAGACACCGCAGGGTTCGGGATATCGTGAAGGAGATAACCACAAGAGGAAGCAAGAAGTTCTTCTTTTTGGATGACAATATCATGGGAGACGTGAGATTTGCGACCGAGCTTTTCACCGCCCTCGCAGATTTGAAGATCCGCTGGGTCGGACAGGCCTCCATCTCGCTCTCCAAAAACAAAGCCTTACTGAAGCTGGCACGGAGATCCGGCTGTGCCGGTCTGTTCATCGGGCTGGAGTCGGTTTCCCCCGGGAGTCTGAAGAGACTCCGCAAGACCCCGGACAGCGCAACAGATTATGGTCAGGCCATCGACATGATCCGGGGTGAGGGCATTCTGCTGCATGCCTCGTTGGTTTTCGGCTTCGACGATGACCATAACAGCGTATTCGAGAAAACCCTGGAGTTTCTGCAGAAGAACAAAGTCCCCAGTGCTACCTTCAACATACTCACCCCCTATCCTGGAACAGCTCTCTACGATAGATTCAAAAAAGAAGGAAGGCTGCTCAGCGAGAACTGGCAGGAGTATAATCACAGAACCGTGGTCTTTAGACCCAGCAATTTGACCCCGGAGGAGTTGGCGGAAGGTTTCATCTGGCTGGGGAAGAATTTCTATACCAAGACTTCAATATTCTCCAGATTCTTTTACAACACAAGTCATCCTCTGCTCTACCTCTCCATCAACTGGGCGCACCGGAGAGACTACAAAGATAAGGGATCAGAACACTGTATGCCTGTCCCTGCGGAGACCTCCCCTCTCCTCGCATTCCCCAGACCTCCGGTCTGACACACGCGCGCAACCTGATCAGCCCCAGCCAGGCTCGTCGATTCGTAACCTGAGCACAATGCGAGCCCTCGAATTCCATGGATCCTGTTCGGACGCTTCAACGCGACTCGTTCGATCCTGCGATATGCTATATTTAGAGTGCTGGATGTCATTGATATACAATATATTGTGATTTTTTCGATTTTGAAGCCATTTTTTGCTTGACAAGCCAAAGGTCGAAGCTTAGACTTCAAGCCGGGAAGGTTCTGATTTAAGGAGGGGAGGAATCGGAATCTTCCCCCAACCAATTGTAATCCATCAAATTACAATAGTTGGCCAATCGAAGAGAGTTTTTCTTGAGAGGGAGTTTTATCGCCCAAAATCAGAGTAAGTGACGGAATTGCTCGGAGGAACGAGATGTCCGAATCTGGACCGAAAAAGGAGGGGGGCACGCGGAAAGGGGCAGAGAAGAAGTCCGAAGCGGCGGACCGCGGACGGCGGGCGACGGACGTGAGGGTCGAACTGATGGCCATCACCCCGAACGCCGAGGATGTGATCGAGCGGGCCTGCAGAACCTGTTACTTGAGTTTCCACAGGTACGATCCTCCCTCTTCCACCGAGGAGTTGATCAAGAAGGTGATTCGAAGGGGACATTACTCCGTCTTGGAGCATGCAATGGCCACCTTTCGGATCAAGGGTGGCTCGCGGGTATTTACACACGAGCTTGTCAGGCACCGTCTGATGTCTCCCTCCCAGGAGAGCCAGAGATACGTCGAGTATGGCAAGACCAAGCAGTTCGAGTTCGTCCTCCCCCCTACCGTGCGGAAGACCGAGTTCGTTGGCAGGTTCGAGGAGTTGGCCGCCTCGGCATACGAGTTGTATCAGGAGATGGTCAAGGCTGACGTCCCCAAAGAGGATGCGCGCTACATCCTGCCTAATGCCACCACCTCGGAGATCGTTATATCCGCCAACTTCCGCGAGCTCAGACATATCTTCGAGATCAGGTGCGTGGAGAGGGCACACTGGGAGATACGGGAGATCTGCCTGGAGATACTCAAGATCATGAAGAAGGAAGCTCCCATTGTGTTCTGGGACTTTCACATAGATGGAAAGGACAGGGTAGCTTTCAGAAAGGACGATTAGAGCGCGAAGCTCGGTTTACGGTGGCGATGTCCGTATCGAGGCTCGATGCTTGGGGGGCGAAGCAGGACAGGCAAGTCTCGAGCATCCAGCTTCGATACCAGCCTCGCAAACCATAGACGATAAACGAGGTTTCATCAACGGAGGGGAGATGAACGACTCGCGAAGGTTTTCCAAAAGGGCAGATGAGCAGGGGCAGAAGATCGAGGCAGCGGGCAAGCAGACAGAGCCGAGAGGCTGTCTCGGAATCGACCACACAGCGGGGAACACTCTGCATTCGAGGATAAGAGCGATATCCCCGAACCTGCTGAAGGTCTTAAGGAAAAAGTAGTCGAGCCCGCCCCAAGATCGGCCGGCAGCAGTCTGTCTTTTGGAACCGAACATAGGTATAAAACCAACGTCAGGGAGGGTTTGTGAAATCACAAGGGCGCAAGATTGTTCTGTGCTTCGCAAGTGCGAAGAGTCGAGCGGCCATAGGAGCGATAATCATGCTTGCTCTGCTGACCTTCGCTTGTGGCTCCGACACCGAGACTCAAGCTCCGGGCGAGCAGGAGCTGGCGGATACGACCGCAGCCGGCAAAGAGGCGGTGCAGCTCAGGGATTTCGAAGTCAACAACTATGAGCAATTGACGGCAAGGTATCCCCTGGGCTGGGCCTATCTTGTCATCGACCCGGAGACCAAGGAGATCGTCTCCAAGGGGCGAAGCGGGCTCTCCGAGGATTTTCAAATCGACTGGAGCATCGCACTGGTTCACCAGATCACCGAGGAGAGGCTTATTCTCCAACTTCCGGACATCTCCTACAAGACAGAGGAGAATCGCACCGGGGATCAGATGGTGAATTTCCCCAGGGGCCCGGGCACGTCGCCCAGAGTCGACTTCAGCCCCGAGGGGCTCGACATGTGGGTTCAAATGTTGGCCGACAGTGCAGGCAGGCCTGTAGCGCTAATGGGCTTTAGAGAGCAACAGCCTCCGGAAGAAGAGTAGGTCGGGCTCCCGAAGGGTGCCCGGCAAACAAAGGAATGCCGAAACCACACTGTCCCGCCGCAGGCGGCAGTAGGGTTCTGGTAGCCGCCCGTACGGGCGAGAAAGGAGCTGTCACCCTGAGCGAAGCCCGGCACCGCACGGTGCAGGGCGAACGCGAAGGGTCTGAGACCCTTCCCTCGCGAAACGGGGGAGCCAGAATGACACGGAGGCAGTTCGTTTGAGGCGTTCGGGATTGTATCCCGAACAGGGTCACCCCGCCACGGGCGGGGCGCCCTCACAAGAGAAAGACAAAAAGATGAAGGATAATCAAATTCCTTGGCCACGAAAAGGTGATCAGTTGTTTAAGGCAGATGTCGATTGGTGGCACAACGCCTGTCTGAACTACTTGCCGGATCAGTGGGGTGTTTACGCCGACGGATACAAACGAGCTGCTGACCTGCTCGTGGAGTTGGTCGGAAACATGAAGAGAGACCAAGATATTTTGGTATTCCCGATAGCATTTGTGTACAGACAATACATTGAACTGCGCCTTAAGGAACTCGTGAAAAACGGCAATCTCCTTCTCGGCATCGGCGAGAAGGCCCCCCAGCATCACAAGATTGACCAACTGTGGAGGCATGCCAGGAGCATTATGGAGCACGCTTGGCCTGACGGCCCGGTTCAAGATCTAGATGCGGTAGAGGCGTGCATCCGCCAGTTTTCAGAGAGAGACCCTTCCTCCACGGCGTTTCGATACCCAACTGATAAGGCGGGCAACCCTTCACTCGATGGCCTGAAACATGTTAATCTTCGAAACTTGTCGGAGGTCATGGAGCGGTTGGCGTCGTTACTCGATGGTGCATCCATGGCCATCTCTCACTACCTGGATCAGAAGTGGGAAATGGAGCAACAATCTGCTTGGTGAGCGGCAATGTTCGACGTATTCACAGAAGAGATCGAAGTTCAGGTTAAGGCAGGTGTGGCCAACCTGTATTGGTACAAAAAAGACCTCAAAAAGGCGTGGCTGAGGTCGGGCGTCCTCCCGACCCTGTGCGACCCGCTATTCTCAAGACGGAACGAAGAAGGCTACAAACTGTCGAAACGCGAGTTGATGGATCAGCTTTACGAAGAACTGAGAAGCCTGGATTACAATCGGCGCCTTGAGATATCGCGGAATTTCGTGAGACTTCTGATCGAGCATGAGAATTTTGTACCACAGGCAGAGAAGCATCGAGTGGAGATCGCCGAGAGGTGCGCGCTGAAACTACGAGACATAATCGCCAAACAGCAAAAGCAGCAGGAGTATCGCGACCGGGTGAGACGAAAGGCTCAGGCGGGAAAAAAGGAGGACTATTTCTCTCAGCTGTCGAAACTCAGCGCCCGCTTCCAAGAGGTCGTCAAACTTCAAAGGCAAGAGAGGGGCTATGAACTCGAGAAGATATTCACGGAGTTGATGAAAATAAGCGCGATTCCGGTAGAGCAACCTTTTCGAGTAGTCGGCGAACAGATCGACGGGGCGATTAAGTACGATGCTCATTTCTATCTGATCGAACTGAGATGGGCCGAGAAGAAAGCAGGCCAGTCGCAAATATCCAGCCTCTATTTGAAGGTTGAGGGCAAGTTCGAAACACGTGGCATCTTTATTGCCATGAACGGCTATCCCGGAACCTTAGAATCCGCTTTGCCGAAAGGCAAGAAGGTCAAGGTCCTTCTTCTGGACGGCATACACCTGGCAAATGTGTTCTCAGGGTTGTATACGTTTCGAGAATTGCTGGAGCACGCCATTAGCCAAGCGTCGGTAAAGTGTGACATATATTGCTCCCATGATCTGGCCTAATGAACCTATCAGGCGGCCTTGTCATTCTTGTGGCTCAAGCTTGTCCTATGGAACTGCTGGACAAGAAAAGTCTTGAGGATCGCTTATGAACGTACTCGGCATATCCGGCACACCCAGAGAGAATGGGAACAGTGAGATTCTGTTGCAGCATGCTTTAAAGCCTTTCGAGGAGCAGGGCTGGCAGGTGAAGCTCTTTCGCGTGCGCGAGATGAACATAGAGTTTTGCCGCGGCTGCGAGGAGTGTAGGGAACTCAAGACCTGCGTGATCGACGACGATATGCCGCAGGTTTACGAGGCCTACCGGTGGTGCGATGCCATAATTGTCTCCAGCCCGGTTTACTCGCGTACCGTGTCTGCCCGGCTAATGGCGCTTTTGGAAAGGCACTATGCCGTCAACCAGGAGAGACCGTTGGAGGGGAAGCCTGGCGGAGCCATAGCGGTCGGTGCGGGAACCTGTGGTGGGCAGAGCATCACCATCATGGCCATCTACAACTGGATGCTCTCCCGCGGCATCGTCTGCGTGCCGGGAGAGCTGAACGGTGTCACCGCGGTTGCCAGCGACCCGGGCGACACTCTGAAACAGCCCAAACGCCTGAAGCAGGCGGAGATATTGGGAAGAAACGTCATGGAGGTGGCAAGAAAGTTACGCGGAGGATAATCGCTCTTTTTTGACCCTCCCTACTATTCCCTCGCGTTCCGCCGGAAGCGGACAATCAAGCGAGGAGAAGACCGGGTTCCCTCTCCCTTTATGGGAGAGGGTCAGGGAGAGGGTGAGATGACACACCCTCGCAGGCTGCAACTCATCTGAAATGCTTACAGGAGGTTCTTGGACGATGTGGTCAGTTGTCGGCATGATAGCGGCGGTAATCGCTCTGCTGGTGCTGTTGGAACTCTTCGCTCTTCCCAACTGGATCGGCCGCAAGCTGCGCGGAGAGACTCCCAGCAAAGAAATCGACGAGAAGATTCGATCACTCGAATCTCGTGTCGAGGAATTGGAGAAGAAACTGACGAACAAAGGTGCGGGTGCGAGGTAGCCTTTCATAAAATTACGATGCACAGCGGATACCTTTAAGGAGCAATGTGAAAGTCAAAACCGTGTTGCTGGACGCAGGCGGCATCATCCTGGATGAATCTGAGCACGAACAAGTGCGTGCCGACATCGCAGCGGAGGTCTTGAGCACGCTGATCCCCGAATATTCCGTCAGTAACTACTATGCCGACGTTGAAGAGGCGGTCAAGTCTTTTTGCCCTAGCGTCTATCAATATGTCTTCTGGAAGGCTGTCAAGCATGACGCAGCTCTTTTTGAAAACCTTTACAGCACGTTCTCGGAGGAGTGGCAGCAGCGAAGGCCTCCCCTTAAACTGAGCGCGGGATTCGAAAACGAATTAAGAGCGATGTGCAAGGATTTCCAAATCGGAATTGCAGGCCAGTACGGTCATGAGTTGCTGGAGCTTCTGGAGTTACGATCCCTGCTGGAGTGCTTTACCCATCGCATGACTCAGGATGAAATCTCCGCCACAAAACCGGATCTGCGATACTACCAGGAGATAATCAAGGCATCCGGTGCGGATCCTCAGCAGTGCGTGATGGTGGGGGATAGAATCGACAAGGACGTTATTCCGGCCAAGCTGATGCGGATGAGGACCATCCTAATTCGAGTGGGGCTTCACAGAAACCAACAACCCAGGATCCCGTTCGAGGTGCCTGATATGGAACTGAATGGAGTACCGGGACTGGCACGAGCGCTCCATAAACTGGCGGAGGAATAGACATGGCATTCAAAGTAGCCTTCGTGGCCCATGCCCCTGATGGGGATGCGGATAAGCATAGGTGCGTAATCGAGACGGGCAAATACAAACTGTTTGTGACCGTGGCCAGGGATCAAGCGCAGGCGGTTGAAGTTTGTAAGAAACTCGCCAAAGACGAGGGCATTCACTCCATCTGCCTCTGCCCCGGATTCACTCATAAAGACATCGCGCAAATAGCGGAAGCGGTTGGGGAGAATGTTGGCGTTACGGTTGCCCGGGGGGACGGACCGAGCAACAGAATCGTCATGGAGGTGATGAAGAAAGAAGGCTGGTTTTCCGGAGAATAAGAAGAGTGAGAAGCTTTGGTAGCCGCAACCTTCAGGTTGCGCAGGCTGGCACTTTCCAGAGGTTGACTCAGACAACCTTGTGAACGGTTGATGCTGCAAGGAGGTGGGCTTTATGACCAAAGAAGAGTACGGGGAGAAGTTCCATGACCACCTTTTGGAGCAATACAAGCTCTATGTCGAGATGACCGATCGGGGAACCACCCGGCGGGCGCACACAAACCGTCTGTATGTTTCGTTGGTCTCCGGTCTGCTGGCCCTGCTTTCGGTAGTGGTGAGCAAAGATGACTTTGCCGGAATTCCAACCATCGTGTTCTTAGGTGTCGCCGGTTTGGGCATCCTGCTATGCATCCTCTGGTTTTTTACCATCCGTGATTACCGGCAGCTTAATAGTGCAAAGTTTGAGGTAATAAACGAAATGGAGAAGCATTTGCCCGACCAGCCATACGACAGGGAATGGGAGATCCTTCAGAGGGGAAGAGATGGCACTAGATACTTCGGCCTATCCAAGATCGAACAATACGTGTCCGTTCTGGTGGCGCTTCTCTTCCTGCTCTTGTTCCTCTTTTCGTGGTTTGGTCGCAGGTAGATGCTTTCGGAGGGCGTGATATGGACCTGTACGATCTACTGATGAAACGGAGATCGGCCCGGAATTTCAAAGATCAGAGGATCCCTCAGAAGGTCATTGAAAAACTTGTGGACGCTGCTAACAATGCTCCTTCGGGCGGAAACATTCAGCCCATCTCGATTATCCTGGTTCAGAAGGCTGAGGGAAGGAAGGAACTGGCCAAGATGGTGGGAGATCAGCCCTGGGTGAAACGCGCTCCCTTGTCAATGATCTTCTGCATAGACTTCCATCGGCTCAAGAGGTGGGCATCCATGTCTGATACCGAGTACAAGGGAGAGAAGGCCCTGCATTCCTTTCTAATAGCCTACGCCGACCTGATGTGTTCCGCCCAAAACGTGGTGATCTTGGCCGAAAGCCAGGGGCTGGGATCGGTCTACATCGGCACTATTCTGCAGGCCATCGATGCGTCCAGGAAATACTTCTCCATTCCGGAACATGTTCTTCCCATGATGGTCTTGTCTGTCGGATATCCCAAGTCCGTTCCCAAGAGGATCCCTAAGCTGAAGCGGGAGGTTATCGCACACCGGGAGAAATACCGGGTCTTAAGCGACGAGGGCATCAGGAAGGCATTTGAAGACAAGTATGGGGATTTCGACGATAACGTGGAAAGATATTTGGAAAAGACCTATGTCGAGGTTCTGGAAGCAAACAAGCAGGAAAAACCAAGGTGGGCGGATCCGGAGTGTGTGAAGAAAGAGCTGGTCAAGTTGAACGTAAAGAACAACGCTCAGTTCCTCTTCAGGTTCAGATATCCCTCCGACGATCTGCTTGAGATGAATCAGAGCCTGATTGAGTCATTCAGGAATGCGGGGTTTGACCTTTACTGAATCTGCGAAACCCGCACGCGGATTCTCGGCAGCAAGCTGGAGAGGAAGAGATAAGATGTCAACGGCACAAAACAAGGCGATCATCCGCCGCTGGATCGAGGAGGGCTGGAACGAAGGAAACGCTGGAATAGCGGATGAGATTTACGCGTCCGATTTCACGGCCACAGACATTCATGATCAGACAAAGGTTTTGCGTGGGCCTGACGGCATCAAGCAATCGGTAATGGAAACGCGAGCGGCGTTGCCCGACATTCACTTTACCATCGATCATTTGATCGCCGAGGGAGATCTGGTGGTGGGCGCCTTCACCATCCGCGGCACGCACAAAGGTGATCTGGAAGGCATCCCGCCGACGGGAAAAGAGGTGGTCTTCACGGCTGTGGATATCTGGCGGTTCGAGGATGGTAAGATAATCGAACGCTGCTTGGCCAGCGTCGACCGGCTGGACCTGATGCAGCGACTGGGGATACTCCCGCGGCTGGGAGAGGTTAGAGGGTAATCGTGCGAATAAGGTTGTATGGAAGACCGTCTCGGATTCGAGGCCGCGCGCCGCAAGGTGTTATGACATGACAAGCAACATAATAAGCCGGCTGCTCAACTCGGGCGAACCATCAGTGAGGTTCAAGCTCTTAGTGAATGTCTTGGATAGAAAGTCTGAATCACCGGGGATTCGAAGGCTTCGGGAGACCATAAAATATTCATCCAGGGTGAGAATGCTCCTATCAGAAAGAGGAAAGAACGGAGAGATTCGGTGTCATCCATACAGGGGGTGGTGCGGCGCTCACTGGGTACTGGCAACGCTGGCGGACATCGGATATCCGCAGAGGGATGAGTCGCTTACTCCATTGAGAGAACAGGTTTATGAGTGGCTGTTTTCAAAGCAGCACCAAGAGCGCATAAAGGTCATTGACGGCCGCGTCAGGAGGTGCGCCTCGCAGGAAGGAAATGCGCTTTGGTATCTTCTGACTCTCGATTTGGCGGACGATCGAGCCGACGACCTGGCGGATCGTCTTGTCGAGTGGCAGTGGCCTGATGGCGGATGGAACTGTGACAAGAATCCCAAGGCGGCAAAATCATCCTTCTGGGAAAGCTTAATCCCTCTCCGCGCGCTGGCCTTGCATGGCAGGTTAACGGGAGACGGAAAGTCCATTCAGGCTGCAAGGCGGGCTAGTGAGGTCTTCCTCAAGCGCCGGTTATGCAAGAGGCTGAAAGACGGGAATATCATGCAAGAGGATTTTGTCAAGCTCCATTACCCCTGCTACTGGCGCTACGACATACTCTTTGGCCTCAAGGTGATGGCCGAAGCCGGATTCATCGGCGATGCGCGTTGCGGGGATGCGCTGGACCTTCTCCAATCCAAGCGGCTGCCTGGCGGAGGATTCCCTGCCGAGTGCAAGTATTATCGGGTATCAGAAAAAGCCGCAACCGGCCGTTCGTTGGTCAATTGGGGAGGGGTAAGCAGAAAACGTGGGAACGAGTTCGTTACTGTGGATGCCTTGTACGTTTTGAGACAGGCAGGAAGATTGAGGTGACCGCCTGCTCTCCGAATACACACTGAACACGCCGAATAATGAAACTGGGTAGAATTGAAAAGTGGTTCATGAATAGGCCGAAGCATGCCCGGCGTATCATCAGCCGGGTTGAAAGATTGCTGCCGTTTGCAGACCTTGAAGAAGCACAAGAATTCCTGGAGGTGGGATGCGGCAGCGGGGCCGTGTGCAGGCACATGGCCAAAAGGCACGGCCTTAACGTCACGGGAACGGATGTAGATGGAGAGCAGATCGAGCGAGCACGAACAGACATAGACAATACTGCGAACCTACGATTCCTGGAGGCCGATGCCACTAATCTGCCCTTCCGGGACAAGGATTTCGATATTGTATTATCGTTTCAGGTCATGCATCACATATCCAACTGGCTGGATGCTTTCCAGGAAATAAGAAGGGTTCTAAGGACCAAAGGTTACTTTATTTGCGTTGACACGGTCTTTCCCAAGTGGACGGCCAGAATCGGAGAAATGTTCAAGCACAGGTACGGGATCACGACACCCTCTGCTTTAGAGTCGTTCGTTCAGAGGAACGATTTCTCCACTATTCATTCGGCGTTGTCAAAATACCTGGTCTTTAATCAATATGAGGCGGTGTACAGGAGCAAATGATTGTGATAACAACCTTTGGATTAAGTGTGCTCGTTAAGACGCCTAACATGGAAGGAAAGTACATATGCAGCGCCGAGAAGGTCCGAAGACCTCTGACGCTGCTGAGAGGCTGGCGTGAGACGATTGAGTCCGGCTCAAACCGGGAAGTAGGCGGATCGCCGGACAGGAGGTACACGCGGTGAAACAATGGTTCGAAAAGAATGATTTCTGGGAGAGATGGGCTTCGGTTCTGTTTCCCGAGGAACGTTGGGAAAAGGCACCGGAGGAGGTGGATAACCTCATCTCCCGGTTAGGCATCTCTCCCGGTAGCACGCTTCTCGACCTCTGCTGCGGGCCGGGCAGACATGCTTTGGAGTTTGCGCGTCGCGGCTTTTCCGTGGTGGGAGTCGATAGAACTGAAATCTACCTGAAAAAGGCGCGCAATCTGGCAGAGACCGAGGGACTTGATCTTGAGCTGGTTCAGGAGGACATGAGGGCTTTTTGCAGGCCCGACAGCTTCGACGCGGCCATCAATCTTTTCACATCTTTCGGCTTCTTTGAAGATTCGAAGGACGACGAATTGGTGGCAAAGAACGTGCACGCTTCGTTGAAGGACGGAGGTCACTTTCTAATGGACACGATGGGCAAAGAGATACTGGCCCGCATTTTCCGGGAGCGCGATTGGTACGATCTGGATGGCGCCATGATGCTGGAGGAGCGAAGAGTCGCCCAAAACTGGAGTTGGATCGAGAACCGCTGGATTCTGGTAAAGGATGGAAAGGCAGATGAATTCGAGTTCGGTTTTCGGCTCTACTCCGCCGCTGAGATATCTGCGCTTCTCCGTAGCGGCGGCTTCGAGGGAATTGAGATCTACGGAGATCTGGCCGGGGCGCCATACGACCACGAGGCCAACAGGTTGGTTGTGGTAGCGAGAAAAGGGAAAGGCAAGTCCGGATAGCCTTTCGGACAGAACCAGAAAGCTTCAAACGAGGTGATTACAGATGGAAAAACTGAATGTCAAAGCGTTGGCCGTTTCGCTGGGAGCCACCTGGAGCTTCTTCATGCTCTGTATCGGGTGGACGTCCATGTTTGGCTGGGGAACAGGGGTGGTCGAGGTGATGTCGTCGCTCTATATCGGCTATGCGCCTAGCTTCCTCGGTGGTATCATCGGAGCTCTGTGGGGGTTCTTGGACGGTGCAGTCGGCGGCCTTATAATTGCCTGGGTTTACAACGCAGTGGCCAAAAAAAGATAGCTGCCGACCGGGTAGACATTGAATTCTCGTAATACATCATCAAAACTTGTGTTGGTAACGAATAATAGAATGGGAATGAGAAACTGGTCGATATAAGAGAAGGGAAGGTCGAACTGAACCGCCCTGTGGCCTTCGGTCCGGCTCACCCGGTGAGGAGGGAAAGGTGTCTGAAGTAAGAATTACCGACAAGGTCAAAGCAGAGCTTACGCCCAACTCGATGAAGGTCTTGCAGCGGAGGTATCTCAGGAAGGACGACAAGGGGAGCATAATCGAGACTCCCGAGGAGCTCTTCTTCAGGGTGGCTAAGGTGGTGGCAGAGCCCGACAAAACCTACGGTGCCACCGAGGCGGAGATCGAAAGGACCACCGAGGAGTTCTACCGAATGATGGCGAAGCTGGATTTCTTGCCCAATTCTCCGACGCTGATGAACGCCGGACGTCCGTTGGGTCAGCTCTCCGCCTGTTTCGTGCTTCCCATCGAGGATTCCATGGAATCCATCTTCGCCGCGGTAAAGGATACCGCCCTGATCCACAAAAGCGGCGGCGGAACCGGCTTCTCATTCTCCCGGTTGAGACCGCGAAACTCGCCGGTGGCTTCCACCAGCGGGGTTGCCTCCGGGCCGGTCTCCTTCATGAAGGTGATCAACGCGGCGACCGAAGCGGTCAAGCAGGGAGGCACACGCAGGGGCGCCAACATGGGCGTGCTGCGGGTCGATCATCCGGATATCCTGGAATTCATCACCTGCAAGGACGACTTAAGCGAACTCACCAACTTCAATATCTCCGTGGCGATAACCGACGGCTTCATGCAGGCTGTGGAAACAGACGGATACTATGATCTGATAGATCCCCGTACCGGAGAATCCTGCACCAAGGACGGAAAGCCGGTTAGCTACAGGGCCAGGGAGGTTTTCGATCTGATCGTGGAACACGCCTGGAGAACCGGGGAGCCGGGGGTGATGTTCCTGGACAAGATGAACCTGGGCAATCCCATCCCCAAGGTGGGGATGATCGAATCCACCAACCCCTGCGGCGAGCAGCCTCTTCTACCCTACGAGTCGTGCAATCTCGGATCCATAAACCTCTCCAAGATGGTTCGGGCGGTGGTCGACTCCAGCGATCCCACCACCATGTACCGTTGCGAGATCGACTGGGATAAGCTGGAGAGCACCGTAGCCAAGGCGGTCCATTTTCTGGACAACGTGATAGACGCCAACAACTATCCCCTGCCGGAGATCGAAAAGAACACCAAGGCCAACCGCAAGGTCGGGCTGGGAGTGATGGGTTGGGCGGATATGCTGATCCAACTCAAGGTCCCCTACGATTCCCAGGAGGCGGTGAACTTGGCCGATCGGGTTATGGGCTTCATCCGGGAGAAATCTCACCATGCCTCGACGCAGATGTCCCAGAAGAGAGGCACGTTCCCCAACTGGGATAAGAGCATCTACCACGATACGCGGATTCCGATGCGCAACTCCACCGTCACCACCATAGCACCCGCCGGAACCATAAGCATAATCGCAGGCTGCTCCTCGGGGATCGAACCGCTTTTTGCCGTCTCATACGTTCGCACGGTGATGGACGACACCAAGATGATAGAGACCAATCCCTTCTTCGAAAAGGAGGCCAAAGAAAAGGGCTTCTACAGCGAGCTGTTGATGGAGAGGATCGCCCAGCGGGGCTCGGTCAGGGAATTCGAGGAGGTCCCCGACGAGGCCAAAAAGGTCTACGTCACCTCCCACGACACCGCCGGCCAGTGGCACGTGCGGCATCAGGCAGCCTTCCAGAAGTACACCGACAACGCCGTATCCAAGACCATAAATCTGCCCAACCAGGCCCAGGTCGAGGACGTGGAGAACGCATACAGACTGGCCTACCAGCTGGGATGCAAAGGGGTGACCATCTATCGTGACGGGTCCAGAGAGTCGCAGGTTCTCGCCACCAAGAAGGAGAAAAAGGACGAGGGAAAGATCGTCCCGCTGGACAGGCCAACCACCCTCTCCGGTATCACCGACAAGATAAAGACCGGCTACGGGAACCTGTACGTGACCATAAACACCTTGGACGGCAGGCCCTTTGAGGTCTTCGCCCAGATAGGAAAATCCGGCTATTCCACCATGGCCGACACCGAGGCCATATGCAGGCTGATTTCCTTAGCCTTCAGAAGCGGCATAGCGGTGGACAAGATCATAGAGCAGCTCTACGGGATCGGTGGGGCCTCCCAGGTGTTCCAGGAGGGCGGGCTGATCATGTCCATCCCGGATGCCATTGCCAAGGTGCTGAACAAACACTTCGGGACCAATCAAAACCACAACCAGGACCGGGACTTAACCTACGAATTCTGCCCGGACTGCGGGTCCAAGCTGGAGCATGACTCGGGCTGCGTCGTCTGTTCCCAGTGCGGCTTTTCGAAGTGTTAAAATTCGCTCCGGCCCGGCGCCGGAGTCGAGCAGAGTAAAGTCAGGGCGGGGATTCTTCATAAAGGAACCCCGCCTTTTTTGTTTCTCGGGTGTCGAAGGCCGTCGGTAAAGTGGATCCTTCACCCAGAGAAGACTACCTTCTCCTTTACTTCTCCGTGGACTTTTCGGAGGAGACTCAGGCTCACAATGAACAGAAATGTAAACAGCAGCGTGAGGTACGGCGGAAAGGTGTAAGCGAAATCAGAGCCTGCGTCCGGCGTGAAGAACCCCACCGAGAAGGCGATGCCGTTTGAAAGGAGGTGGACGAAGACGGCAGTCCAGAGATTACCGGTGAGATAAACCAGATATCCCAGGAAGAGACCCAGAAGAAAGATGCCGAAGAAATTCCACGGGTCCAGATGCATAAAGGCGAACAGAAACGCGGCCAGACTGAATCCTTTAATCCCTCCCAGCCGTTCCGAAAACACCCGCTGCAGGAATCCCCGGAAGGCAAATTCCTCACAGAAACCCACCAGTACTGCGCCCGCGAAGATGCGGAACAGGTACTCCGGCCAGGTTTTCGCGACAATAAACTCCAGCAAGGCCTTCTGTTGCCATTCGGGCCGGGGCACCAGTTGATTGACGTATCCGGTGATATCCGAGATCACCACGAACAGGAAAACCGAAGTGGCTGCCACCAGAATCCAAAAGCTCACTCCCAGTCTCTGGGGGTAGGAGACGATGCGGCGAAACGAATATCCGCCAACCGAGAGAAAAGAGAGTGGGACCAGAAGAATGACCGCTTCGGTCGAGAGTATGGCCACGTGCAGTCCGAAGACAACCGAGCTGATCCCGCCCACGACCAGCATCGCCACCAGGACAAGCGCGAAGATTCCCGCCGCCTGCACGATGGTGAACCCCCGAGGCTGAGGTGCTTCGTTCATATGGGGAAACGAATTGGCCAAAGAGATCTACCTGCAAGGAGTTTCGAGGATGTAGCGGAGGCCATCAGGCATCGGGAAACCCAGGTGGAAGGCTGAAGCCTTCCGCTGCAGGGCATCCGGGCACCCAGCTCCCGAATCGAGGTCACATCATCGCTCTCACTTGAATATGCTCTTGATGCTGACCCCAAAACGGTAAGTGGCCGGAGCGTTCTTCCCGTTAATGGGAAAATCCAGAAACAGGTCAAGTTTGCCCTGCTTTCGGGGAGAAGCCTCGCCGAAGGACATGCGAAGCGACATCTCGAAGATATCTGCCGCGCCCAATTCCACCGCGTTGTTTCGTTCGGTGGCTCCCCAATAAGTATACCGCAAAGCCCCGTTCAACCCGACGTTCCTGAAGTTTCGCGCGACACCCGCTTCCACACCGAACACGTTTCCAAGTTTCTCTTCGACTTTCTCACCCTCAGCGTTGGTGAATTCTCTTTTGATCTGATAGGCGAGTCGCGTGTCGAGGCTGACAAAGGCCTCCTCAGTCAGCAGGACGTCGCCTTTGAGGTTGAAATTCAGGTCGGTCTGGCCGTCCCCGGTGCCGGCCTTGTCGGCGCCGGCTTTGTTATAGGGCTGGCCGGTGGGCAGGGTCGGGCCGAATTCTCCGGCCAGGGCCCAGTAGTACCGATCCACGATACGATACTTCAAGAACAGCTCGACGTCTCCGACACTGCGGGCGCCGGTCTTCTCTCTTTCGATTTCCCCGTATTCTCCGACGTCAACCCTCTGACCCACCACTGCAGGTATATGCACGCCCAGGGTGAGTCTATTAGACACTCCGTAGAGAAGCCTGGCGCTGATGATATAAGTGATGGAATCTCGTCCGCCCTCGTAGCCCAGCTCTTTTCCCGCCGCAAAGTAGCTTCCGTTGGACAGGTAAAGGAGTTCAAACGTAGGATACCAGAATCCCTGGGGCAGCGTGGCGCTGGACCACTCCATCATCCCCCATGTCGGCTTCTCCAGCAGGTATTCCCATTCCGGAGACGTTTGGCCTTCTACGGCACAAGAGGGAACCGTCCCCAGGGAAGCCCACGCACATACAAGGATCAACAACAAGATCATTCTTCGCATATCATGACACCTCAGTAAACAGTTTTAGGTCAGAGCCGTGGCAAGCGGACACACAAGTTTGCTCGTCCGGTTCAGATCATCATCTAATAATACGTCGGATTGGCAGATTGGTTATGACAATTCAGGTTCCATAGGCTCGCGCGCCCGACGCAGCAAGGAAGAATCTAAGCAATCTGAAAGCGAGAGTCAATTGAAAAGCTGCTCCTGTCCGCCTCATGTTGGTAACGGACACCCTCCAGACGGATCTTCGATGTCCGTTAGCATATGGCGTCACGGACGAGGGCGTCCGCGACGAACAAGAGCGCGAACTCAAGAGCTCCTCGACTTTAGGCACCCACCATCCGATTCATCGTTTGGGCGGGTCTCTGGATGCGGGAAACTGGTGTTTCAGGGCTTTCAGAGGGTTTTGAGATTTGTTTTTGTTTTTTTCTATCCTCAGTTTGCCGCAACTTGCGGCGTGTCTCGGGGGAGAGCCGGGATGAATTGGGGGATGTGTGGGTGAAGAAACACTCTCCGTGTTGTCCCAGGGGAGGGGAGTGGGCGGGTTTTGGGGGAACTCGTCGATCCCCTGGATGAAGTCTTGTCGCGTTGAGTTCCCCGTCTCTTCCGCCGATGGTGGTTCGACTTCGCTCCTTTCGATTTGACTCAAGGTCTTCGACACCACCCTGTCTTCGACTCCGCACTTCGTCCTGAGGCTCAGTGTCGAAGGAAGGTCGCTCAGACTCGAAGAGAGACGACCGAAGGGCGGGATCTTCGACTTTGGTTCCTCTGACACAAGAGGAGAGGAGGAATCTCTCCCCCTCTCCTTTAGTTCCTCTCCCGCCAGGGGAGAGGAAAAGTCCATCCCTTCTCCCGCGCCTTCGGCAGATTGTCGGGTAGCTCCGCCGCCTTCGGCGGCGTCCCCCTGCAGGCCCCCTGCGGGCCTGTAGGGCGAAGGGCAACCCGACCTACAGGGTCGTTCGGCGGGCTCGGGGGGTGGGTGCGGGGGGAGAAGGTCGTCGTCCCAGAGGATGGCGGAGGAGCCGTTGGATGCTTTGACCATTGTGAATCCCATGCCTGCGAGGAGCTTGCCCATGCGGCGAGTGGTGAGCCGGGCTGCCTCGGACCTGCTGTCGTTGAAGACCTCGGTGATGGCTTTGACCCGAAGGACGGCGTTTTTGACCGAATCTCTGAGAGGTAAGATGGCGGCTTGAATTTGACGTTGGAGGTTGGTGAATTGGGGATCGGACCCCGGCGGCTCTTCTGCTCTTATGTCTTCTATCATCTGCCAGAAGATTTGCTCGCCCTCGGAGTTTTTGGCGACCTTCTCTCTGAGCTGGATGGCTTTGAGGGCATCGCCGACTTTGGGTATACAGGAGTTGTCGTCTATGCTCTGCATGATCTTGTCGACTAACGCATCCAGGAGCTTCAACTGCTTGGAGTCGTGGGTTGCATGAGAAGGTTGTTTGCAGGCTTCCCGCAGGTGAGCGGCGTAAGTAGGACGAGTTGGATGGTTCATATCGAACCTCTTTTGTGCACGTTCCGGAGAGCATTCAATTGTCTGCGTTGCTCGCCGGAGGAGGAAAGGGATTCGAAGGCGAGCGGAAAACAAGATGTGCTCTCACTAATACTGGAACCATCTTCTTCACCACAGAAGTTGTGGGGTATTTGCTCTCTGTGGAAAGAGAGAGGACGGTTGAGGCATCAGAATGGTTCGACACCGGGGCCGGGGGGGAGGTTTTGGGGATCCAGAGAGTCGGATAGCCCCCGTACGGCGGACATATCCGACCTGCGAACTACAAACGGCCAAAAAAGGGACAGTCACGAGAATAACTTCTAGCCTTGATTTAGCTTCCCGCCTCATTTCAGAGTCAACACCTTTTCATAGAGCTTTCTCAAGTGCTCGTCGGACATATCCAAGATCGGCTCATACATGAACGAATTGAGGTGAATGTTCTCAGGTGTCATGAGAACCACCCGCTGAATAGTTTCGACGTTGCCATCATCGTCGCTGAATAGCTCCTTGAACTTTGCCAGGAGCCTGGGTGTTTGATTTAAGTCGATAGTGTCAACGAACTGGGCGTCGTTAATTCTCTTCACCATGAATTGTTCAGCAGTGATTCGTATGGCAATCGAGAGGACGATCTTGTTCTCGAAGTTGATGCCACCGCAAGCGTTGAGACATTCTTGGGCTTCTTGTTTGATGAGATCAATCATCAGTCTGTTGCCATTGGTCGATGCTTCAGTTAGACCAAACAACGATCTGTAAATCTTGTCCAGCTCGTTTTCCGTGACGGTAGCGGAGTCGCTCTTCCAGTGCAGCAGGGAGGTGAGTTTGAGGAAATTAGGGTCTTTGTTGCCCCTTGTGAATTCAATGATGTTGCGAATAAAAGGGATTGAGGCGATCTTCTTCTTGGAATCAGTGAAGAAATTTGGCTTCCAGTCATTGACGAAGATGTTCTGGATCCCCTTTGCCTGCTCCAAAGAAACACCGTCACTGCTCTTCAAAGCCATGAGGCAATGCGGATAGTTGACGAACCTGCTGTTTATGGTGCGGAAGAAATCAAAGTTATGTGTCAGGATGATCTGTTTAAAGTGGGGTTCTTCGGCAATATCTTTCAGGTATTGAATGATGGCGTACTTGTTTTTGTAGTCAAACGAGTCAGCGATGTCATCGACAACGAACACGGTTTCCTGCTTGGCCTTCTTTCGAGCTTCAACCTCAAAAATGATATTAAGTACGTAGAAAGCCCTCTTCTCTCCTGTGCTTAGAGCTTGCATCAACGCGGCTTTCTCCACTGGCGCATGGTCCTCTCCGTCCTCAAACGTGAACGCGAGGCTAAGCATCGGCTCCTGACCCAATATGACCGGGATCTTGTTCTCGGCCGTCAGCTTGAACGGGACAAAAAAACGGCTATTAAAAATCTCAATAACCGACTCCCACTGCGTCCGCTGGTTGCTTGCTTCCGCTTCGATCTCCTTTTTCCTCTTCTCAGCGGCATGGTATTTGTCAATCAAATCCTTGTACAGTTCAAATCGCTCCTTGAAGTAGGACTTCCAAAGTTTTTCCTTAAAGTTCTCGATGTTGGCCAGTTCCGGAAGAAGCTCCTCATGTGCTGCTAAGTAAGCCTCAAAACCCCTGACATTCGCGTTTTTCGTGATCAACTTTTCAATGTCCGCAAACTTCTTTCTGAGGTCCTTATCGTTCGAGATGCCCTCTTTCTCCTTCGCAATCAGGTCCTCGAGCTGCTTCTGGCTTGTGATCTCCAGCTTGTCGTTCGCATTCAAATTCACTGAGTGCTTGGCATTGAAGAAGCCATTGTCAGCGAGGCTCTTCGCAATGGTCGCGGCGTTGTAGTAATTGAACGTGCCCTTCTTGAAATATGTAGAGCCAGCTAAGAGCTCGTTGTATTTCTTGATGTAGCCCTCAATCGCCGTCTTCACATCGCTGGTTCCAAGAAGGCTTAGGACTTTCTCGTCAAAGATCGTGTCGTACTTAACGCTGGCAAATGGAGCGTCTTTTTGGGCCAGCACTTCATCCTCGACGCGGGTCAGTGCACGGTAGAACTCGTCATCACTCTTGGTAAACGTGGAGGAAATCTCTTTCGCCAAGTCCCTCTTAGAGCCGGATTGCTCCTTTAGAGCCTTCAGGAATAGTTTCTTGGATTTGTCGATCTCCATATGGAGTTCCTCGTATTCCCTTCGCAGTTTACTGTCCACGAGTAGCGTCGAAGTTTTCTCCGTGTGGCCGATAACTCCGTCATCATAGGGGCGGATGACAAGGACGCTTTCCTTAGGCAAATCAACGCCGTTCTCATCGGTGATTTTTCTATTGCTCAGTCGAGTTGGGAATATCCGATCCTTGGATGCAGTTGCGTCAGCTACGTCCTTGAAGGTCTGTGCCAGGGAAGACTTCATCGCGCCATTAGGGGCATAGATGGCGTAAACCTTTTCCTGGGAGAAGTCGAACTGCGTTTCAAGTTTCTTGATCCCGTAGCAATTTTCTAGGGCAACATTCAACTTATCCATTCCAACCTCCATCTTTTTGTTATGTGGACCTCAGCCGATCTAGATGCTGGAGGTCCCTTAAGCTGCTCCCGCTGAAAGATGTCGTTACAGTCAATAACTTGTAGGTGAGGCGCCCGGTGCTCCTTACACCTTTCTTTACCAACAACTCATTAATCTTGTGGATATCTTTAAATTCTGCACGCAAGCGAGCAACAATCGAAGTTGAAATCCAAACCCCAATCAGGTATGCCCAGCCGCGCCTACGACAAATATGGCTTCTGTTAACGACGAATATTATAGCTCGCAGGCCTGTGGAAGTCAAGGAAAATGCTAGGAAATTAACATGGAACCCCCTGAATCCCCCTTTTCAGGGGGACAAATACAAGAACCGCGTGTCCTACGGATCTTCGACCCCTACGGGTCTTCGATGTCAGCGGGACAAATACAAGAACCCCCTGTTTCCCCCTTATCAGGGGGACAAATGCGATAACCCCTGCGCATTGCGCCAGGTCAAGGGTGCACCGTGGAGATCACCCTGGAGGCGGACAGGCCCGCCAGAGGCGGATAAACCCTCCCGAGGCGGGCAGGCCGGGCCACGCGCCGCCAGGTCGGGGGACCTAGCGGGCACAAAAAAGATCGGCGCAATCTAAAGATTGCGGCTACAAAATCAAAACATAGTTCTGTGGGCTAAAGCCCAAATGAGTGTAAGAGTTTTTCACATCCCCCGCGACCTGAAGGTCGTGGCAATAGGTGGTGGCAATAGGTCGTGGGACGTTTTTCAATCCGTTGACCGCGTCAAGAATCGCATAAGCCCCGCTAAGGCGGGATTTCCACTTCGTTCCAACAAGCCTATGCACTCATCTTAAGCCCCGCAGCATTTCTTGTATTTCTTGCCTGAGCCGCAGGGGCAGGGGTCGTTGCGGCCGATCTTCTTGCCGGTTCTCTTCACCGGCTTGCGTTTTCCGGGAGCCACCTGCTCCGCCGGCTGGGTGTCGGAATATCCCATGCCCACCGTGGACTTGTGGACCGCCCTGGTCTGGTCTTCCGGCTCTCTGGCTTTCGCCTTCTGCCTATCCTCCAACTGGATTTTGAAGATGAGCCCTATGGTCTCCTCATCGATGGCGTCAAGCATCTGCGTAAACAGGCCGAAGGCCTCCTTCTTGTACTCGATCAGCGGATCCCTCTGCCCGTAGGCTCTCAGGCCGATGCCGGTCTTCAGTTGATCTACGTCATACAGATGCTCCTTCCACTTATCATCTATGGTTCGGAGCATGGCATACCTCTCCAATTGGCGCATCAGCTCGTCGCCCAGCATCCTCTCCTTGTGGTCATAGATCTGACGAGCCATCTTGTGGAGGTGTTCCCTGAGCGCCTCCTGCTTGAGTTCGTTTAGATCCTTCTGGTCGAACTTGACGTCCACTAAGAAGGTCTTCAGAAGATCCTGCTTGAGCCCGGCCAAATCCCAGGCCTCGGGATAGGTGGCCGCATCGGTATGCGCATCCACTTTGGAGTCGATCACGGTCTTGATTAAGTCCAACACGTCTTCTCTTAGATCCGCGCCCTCCAGCACGGCCAGCCTGCGGTCGTAAATGACCTCCCTCTGCTGGTTCATCACGTCGTCGTATTCCAACAGGTGCTTCCTAATGGAGAAGTTCTGAGCCTCCACCCTCTTCTGGGCCCTCTCTATGGCCTTGGTGACCATGGAGTGCCTGATCACCTCCCCGTCCTCCACGCCCAACCTGTCCATGATGGCGGCGATCCGGTCCGAGCCGAAGAGCCGCATCAGATCATCTTCCAATGAGAGGAAGAATCGAGACGAGCCGGGATCGCCCTGTCTTCCGCTGCGTCCCCGGAGCTGCCGGTCGATCCTTCGAGCTTCATGCCTTTCCGTACCGATGATTCGAAGCCCGCAGGGCACGTCCTCGTTGCACTTCAACTCCTCCAGTTGGGGACAGGCGTCTTCCCTCTCCGGGGTAATTAGCCGGCAGCGGGGGTCCTTGACCACGCTCTCGCCCAGCTTGATGTCGGTTCCCCGTCCCGCCATGTTGGTGGCGATGGTGACCGTGCCCGCCAACCCGGCCCGCGATACTATCTCCGCCTCCTGCTGATGATATTTGGCGTTGAGCACCGAGTGCTTTATGGCCTTTCTCTTGAGCATCCGGGAGAGCGTCTCGGAGGTCTCCACCGACACCGTTCCCACCAAAACCGGCCTTCCGCTTTCGTGGCAGCGGACGATCTCATCGATGATGGCATTATACTTCTCCCGCCTGGTGCGGTAGACCATATCATCGTAGTCGATCCTTCTGACCGGCTCGTTGGTGGGGATGGCCAGCACGTCCAGCTTGTAGATTTCCCAGAATTCGGGCGCCTCGGTGACGGCGGTTCCGGTCATCCCGGCCAGCTTATCGTAGAGCCGGAAGAAGTTCTGCAGGGTTATGGTGGCGAAGGTCTGCGTCTCTCCTTCCACCTTGACCTTCTCCTTGGCCTCTATGGCCTGGTGCAGGCCGTCGCTGTACCTTCTTCCCGGCATCAGTCTTCCGGTGAACTCGTCCACTATCATCACCTTGCCGTCCTGCACCACGTACTCCACGTCCTTCTCAAACAAGGAAAAGGCCTTTAGAAGCTGGCTTATGGAATGATTCTTCTCGCTGCGCTCGGCATGGAGCTTATAAAGCTTTTCCTTCTCCTTCAGCTTCTCATCGGTGGAGAGTGACTCATTCGAGTCGATCTCGTGTATCCCCTCGGTGATGTCGGGAAGGACGAAAAGCACCTGATCCTCCGGGGAGAGGACCGATCTTCCCATCTCGTTTAGATTGATGCTGTGTTCCCTCTCATCGATGGAGAAGTAGAGAAGGTCGTCCAACTCGTGCAGTCTTTTGTCCCGCATGAAATCCAGTTCCACCTTCTGGATGAGCTTCTTGATCCCCGGTTCCTTGCCCAGCTTTACCAGTCGTCTATTCTTGGGAGAGCCCCTCTGGGCGGTTAAGAGCTTCACCCCCGCGTCGTATTCTTTCTCCTGCTTGAGCAGCTCCTCACCCTCCGCCACCATCTTGTTCACCAGGGTATTCTGCTTGCGGAAAAGCTGCTCCACCATCGGCCTCATCTCCGCATAGCTCTGGATGACGTCGGAGCTTACCGGGCCGGAGATGATCAGGGGGGTGCGGGCCTCGTCGATCAGAACCGAGTCGACCTCGTCCACTATGGCATAATTGTACCCGCGTTGAACCCTGTCCTCGGCCCGAATGGCCATGTTGTCCCTGAGGTAATCGAAGCCGAACTCGTTGTTGGTCCCGTAGGTGATGTGATCCTTGTATCGAACCTTCCTCTCCTCGTTATCCATCTCATTCTGGATACAGCCCACGGTCAGCCCCAGAAACTTGAAGATCTCTCCCATCCACTCGCTGTCTCTTTTGGCCAGATAGTCGTTGACCGTGATCAGATGAACGCCTTTGCCCGTAAGTGCATTCAGATACATGGGCATGGTGGCCACCAGGGTTTTCCCTTCACCGGTTGCCATCTCGGTGATCTTCCCCTGGTGCAGAGCCACCCCTCCGATGAGCTGAACGTCGTAGGGCACCATGTTCCACTCCACCTGGATGCCGCACACGTCCCAACTCTTGCCGCACAGTCTCTTACAGGTCTGCTTGACCACGGCGAAAGCTTCGGGAAGAATTTCGTCCAAGACCTCCCGCTCCACCTTATTTATCTCATTCCGGATATCCTTCATCTGCTGCACCAGCGATTCCCGGTGAGACCGGACGTCTGCTCTCTCATCCTCGGAAAGACCGTGCGTCTTAACTTGAGCGAATTCCTCCTTGATCGCGTCCAGTTGCTCATCCAGCACGCTGGTTCTGTCTTTGATTCTCTGCTTGAATTCTTCTGTTTTGCCTTTTAGCTCGTCGTCCGAGAGGCTGTCGTATTCCTGGAAGAACCTGTTGATCTCCTCAACGATGGGTCGAATCCTCTTTGCATCTCTCTCGTGCTTGGAACCGAAGACTTTGGTTAGTATGTTAGCAACCATTCACGTCACTCCGGACAAATGATTTATGACCCTTCCTAAGAATCTTTACGTTTCTGACCTAGACTTTACCAAAGATATACAACTCGCTTTGGTATGGCAACTATAATCTGGCCGACAGATCGAGGATGAAGAGTCCCATCCATCGGTATTTCTTGATCCCAATGGCAGGGATGGATTATTCGAGGATTGCGCAGGGAAATCCATTTCCCTGTGCGAACAAACTCGGTGGGGGTGCTGTTCTGTTCCTTCGAGCGGACCGCTCGAGAGCTTACGAGGCTCAACTGAAGCCGCTGCTGGAGCAGCTCGAGGATGACTTGGTGGAGGAATCTCCGCCGGCAAAGGTGGAGAATACCTTGGTGGGATTATCCGCACCGCACTTAGGACACTTCAAATCCTTTCCATCCTCCCCGACTTTCTGCAAGGCATCAAACCTGTGATCGCACTTTCCGCACTTATATTCATAGATGGGCATGCAGATACGCCTCCGCGGGAAACATCCGGTTATCCAAATTATAAACCCAAATAGAGGGGAAAATGTTTGACCAGATTGTCACTTGCCCGTTTACCTCAGGGACGTATTCGTCCCGCCAGACGAAGGAACGTGTGGCCTCTCACCGGCACTTTCGGTTGACAGAGAGTCTCTCTCCACTCCTGCTTCTCCGATGCCGTCGGTTTCGGTTGCCTTGTCATTCTGATCAGGACATTCTGCCCTGCTCTCCACTTTCTTGACCACATAATCTCCCACCGAACACCCCACATCCCGGGCGATGATCTTGCACTTCACCATCAGAAGAAAATAGAGCTTCTTCCCCTTAACCTCGTTTAAGGTCTCATAATTCCCGTGCCCTTTGGCTATCACCAGATCGGCCCGGTCAAATATCCTTCGGAAACTTTCCGAGCAGTCCTCCAGGATGGTTCCGGGGACGTCCGAGCCGTTGGAGACGACCTGTGCCACCTGGTCGATGCCCGCGTAGTAGGCATCCTCGGTGGTGGCATCGTTGATCACCGCCGACCCGCGGACCGCGTAATAGATCTTAGCCGGGCCCAGCTCTTTGATCAGGATTTTGTCGAAGAAGGTCTCTCCGGCGTTGTCACCTAAATAGAGAATGGAAGAAACCCTTTTCAGCTCCGCTCTCAGGCTCTCGCTGTCGTCTACGGCCGGTTTCTTGAAAAGCGCCTCCTCAATGGTGCTCATCAACTGGAACTGACGTTGGGGTCCGAAATCGATTACGTTGCCTGCTATGGCCAGTCTTAAGGCGCAACTCAGCCTGTCGACCGCGCCGTCCACCTTCTCCTTCAGGGTCGGGTAGAGCGCCTTGACCTGCCGGTTGAATTCTCTCTTCACCTTGAGAAAGGGATCGGGGTGTTTCAAAACCCTGCGGACTACCCGGTGCGCCTCTCTTCCCAGATGAGGAGGGGTAAGGTGGTAAGACATGTTGCTCAGGCTCTTCAGAACGTCCTGCAGCAGTCTCTCCTGCACTTTCTCGTCTTGGGTCATCTGCCGGGCTATCTTGATACTCTGGTTGACTATACAGGGGATACATTCCAGATAGGTTCTCATCTCGCCCCCCCGCCGGTTGCGGCCTGGGGAGGCTGCTTCATGAACTTGCCCGTGGCGGTTGCTTTAACCTGCCCATTCTGGACGATTTCCGCTTCGAGCAGGTGCAGGCGAGATGAGGATCGCCTGATCCGTGCCCGGACGGTCGCCGGTTGTCCGATGACGACCGGATCTCGAAAACGGACATTCAACTCCGCGGTAACTGGGGCATGCCCGTGCGCAAACATGCAGTTGGTCATGGCTCCGTCCAGCAGGCACGAAATTAAGCCGCCATGAAGGACGTCCGCGTATCCTTCGAAGGCCTTATCACAGCTGAAGGTGGCCTCCACGCTGCCATCCTTCGAGACGGCGAATTGCAGTCCCAGCCCGCTCTTGCTCGAAGGGCTGCACACCATGCAGTTGGCGTGCTCCTGCGCCCGAATCCTGGTTAAGTCGGTTTTGGCGGAATCACTGCTCATTTGCCTTTTCTCCTTTCCGGAAAGACCTATCGAAATGGACGGAGACAGCGTGCTTCGGGTCGCCGATGGTTGCCGGAGCCATATCTGTTTGGAGCATCACGGACGCACCCCCGCAATGATGAAGGCACCCGGCCGCTTCTCCTCCGGCACGGATTCGCTTTTGTCGTGCCTGCCAGCTTCCAATGAACCGCTCATTCGGACCTGCCCAAACCGAGCCAGCAGTTCGTCCAGCTCCCGGGGAGAGAACATGCGAGCCGACACATACGGTTCGTCGCCCTGTGCTACCCGGCGACGGTTGAGAGGGTCGGATTGGTTCAGAGTGCCCACGATAAGCCTGCCTCCGGGTTTCACGCACCGACACATCTCCGCCAAAACCTTGGCCGGATTGGCGACGAACTCCAGGGTGAACATGGCGGCAACGACCTCAAAGGAATGGTCAGGGGAGGGTAGATGTTCGGCGTCTGCAACCTCAAACCGGCACCCGGGCCGATTATGTGACCGAGCCTTCTCGATCATCTGGGTCGATATGTCTATGCCGAACACGGAGAAGCCCAAGTTGGCGAAGAAACGGCTCCAATGGCCGGTGCCGCATCCCACGTCCAAGAGCCGGTCTCCCGGCGCAACCTTGGGGAGAAGCCGCCGCACCGCACTTTTCTGCTGCCTATCGTGAGAGCGCCCCTCCGGTGTTTCGTACCAGCGGTCGTACTTCTGGGCCATTGATCCGAAATCATAAAGAGAATGTGCTTTATCGACCATGCTCATGTTCAGATCTGAAGTTTCCGGGTTCGAAAGAGCGAAGTGATCTTCGAGTTCTTTGGTGTCCCGACGATCGGTTCTATGCGCGGGCGTAATAGTCTTCCGGTTTGCTCTCGGTTCTCACTCTCCTTATTCTCTTGTCCTTCTCCAAAACCTGAAGGTATTTGGCAATCTCGTTGGGATGAATGCCCAGGGCCGTGGCCATTTCGTCCTTTCTGGTCGGCCTCCTTTCGAGAAGATCCAGTATCGCCCGCTCCAAGTCCTTATGATAAGCCTTGCTGGTCATTCTGTCGAAATCGGCCACGATTTCTACCGGCAGTGATGGATCGAACAATGCTTTGATCTTGACCAACTCTTGCGGGGCCAGCGGCCTTGCCTCCGGGTCTCCCGGAGGCCTGATCACGGTGTTGAGTTGGACCTTGTCAGCGTTCAGTTCCCTGACGAACCGGTTGATTCTCTTTATCTCGTCCTCGGAGTCATTTATGCCTTTCACCAACATGATCTCCAGATAGACTCTCTTCGCAAAATCGCTGCAGAAATCCTTAATCCCCCGCAAAACCTTCGCTGCGGTCAGCCCCTCAGCCGGGCCGTTGATCTTCCGAAAAACCTCCTCGGAAACCGCATCCACGGAAGGAACCACCAGATCTGCTCCCGACAGGTCTTGCCTGACTCTCCCGTCCCACAGCAGGGATCCGTTGGTCAACACCGCCACGGGGATTTGAGCAAGGCTCTTTCCCCTCTCTATCATTCGGGAGATATCTTGGTTCAGAGTGGGTTCGCCTGATCCGGAGAAGGTTATGTAGTCAATATCGCGGTTCTGATCTATGACCTCTTTTATCTGGTCCATCACGGAGTCGACCGATACGAAGGACCTTCTTTTGATGGTGTGATCGGTGGTCCTCCCCAACTGGCAGTAGATGCAATCATAGCTGCAGGTCTTATAGGAAACGATATCCACTCCCAAAGAGATACCCAGCCTTCTTGACGGAACCGGCCCGTAAACTGATTTCTTCATCCTATTCTTTCTTTGAACTGCGTTGAACCTGAGTTTGATATACTCCTGAACGACAACTGGGCGGCTTCGCTCACTCGTCTATTCCGGTGTGAACTCTCTCCCAGATGGTCTTTATCTCCCCCGCCACGGGAGAGTCCGAATGCTCTATGATATTCTTGCCCTCTATCATTGCCTCGGTGAAAACGTTATCGAAAGGCAGCTTCCCGATGACCTCCACTTCTTCCTCTTGGCAGAATGCTTCAATGCTTTTGGTGTTATCCGGGTTTAGGTCATGTTTATTGATCAATACAACGGACCGTATTCTGAAGTGCTTGGTCAGGCCCAGCACACGCTTAAGATCCGATATCGCGGAGAATGTGGGCTCGGTTACGATCACCACCAGATCTACTCCTGTAATCGATGCAATGACCGGGCAGCCTATGCCGGGTGGACCGTCAACCATGACCAGTCTCAGGCTGTGCTTTTGGGCTATCTCTCTGGCATTCTGCCTGACCACGGTGACCAGCTTCCCGGAGTTCTCCTGGGCCACCCCTAGTTTCGCATGAACCATGGGGCCGTAGTCCGAGTCGGAAACAAACCATTCCCCGGAAACGTTCTCCTTCATCTGTATGGCTTCAACCGGACAGACCAGAGCACAAACCTGACAACCTTCGCAAGCCACAGGATCGATAAGGACCGCACCCTGACCCCTTGACCCTTGCCCCTCTGACCCTTGACCCTTGCCCTTTGACCCTTGATCCTTGTCCCTTGCCCCTTGCCCCTCCCTCTTGCTGATGGCATCGAATCTGCATACTTCTATGCACCTGTCACATCCGGTGCACTTCTCCTCATGCAGCTGGGCCTTCAGACCGCCCTTGAACTGGTGGGTTTCCTTGATTCGAGGACGAAGCAAGAGATGCAGGTCGGACGCATCCACGTCGCAATCTGCCATCACCTTGTTCTTGGCTAAAGCTGCGAAGGCGGCGGTGATCACCGTCTTGCCGGTGCCGCCCTTTCCGCTTATCACGGTTACCTGTTTCATCCGTCTGCATCCATCTCGGTTTGGATTGATTCCCACAGCCGGCGGAAGATCTTCTGAAAGCGCTCTCCGCCGGACCATAGGGGAATGCCGCGCGAGTAAAGGACCGCCACCTCTCTGTCAAAGGGTATCTGGGCCAGCACCGGCACGCCTTCCTTGTCACAGTAATCTTGCACCCTGTCATCCCCTATGCCTGCGCGGTTGATGAGCACGCCGTGTTTGATCTTCAATTTTCTTAAAAGCTCCACCGCCAGTTTCAGATCATGCAGACCGAAAGGGGTGGGCTCGGTCACCAGAACACAGAATTCACTTCCGTTGACCGACTCGATCACCGGGCAGGAGGTTCCGGGAGGAACGTCAATAATGGTGATGCCGTCGGGGCCAATGGTTTTCTTGACCGCGCGGATTACAGGAGTTGCCATCGGCTCACCGATGTTGAGCCGACCCTGTACGAACCTCACCGAGCCTGCCCTTCCCTCCTCCAGCACCCCGATTTCTCTCTTTCTTTCGCTTATGGCATTCTCCGGACAGAGCAGGCTGCATCCTCCGCAGCCGTGGCAAAGCTCCGGAAAAGTGAGCACCTCTTTTTCCAAAACCACCTGGATGGCGTTGAAGGCGCAAACCCTGGCACATTCCCCGCAGAAGGTGCATTTATTACGATCAACCTGGGGAATGAGCAGGTTCACCGGCTGACTTTTCTGTATTTCGGGCTTCAGGAAAATCCGGGCGTTCGGCTCCTCCACGTCGCAGTCCAGGAACCGGACATCCTGCGACTTCTGGCCGGACAGGAAAAGGGCAAGGTTGGTGGCAACGGTCGTCTTGCCGGTTCCACCTTTTCCGCTGGCGATGGAGATAATCATTGGCAGGTCTTCTCCTCGATCCGTTCTCATTTGTCCGGGTATTTGACGGCGATTGCTCCTTGAGGGCAGTGTTCAACGCAGGCCAGGCAGGCTGTGCATTTGGCCGGATTGATATTGGCTGATCCGTCCATCGAGATGGCCCCGGTCGGACAGACTTCCAGGCAAAGGGCGCAACCCATGCACTCTTCCCGATCCACGATGGCCGTCACCTCCTGCGAGGAGAGGATCTCCTGCCCCCCAATCCTTCGCTTGATCTCCTCCAACCGCCGTCTGACATCGCCCGCACGCTGCCTCAGGATGTTAAACTCTTCCTCCCCATCCGGCGCCGGAGGGTTGGCCGGGAAACCGGTAAATATCCCTCTCCCCTGCCGGTGAATTAGTCTTCCTGAATGCGGCCTCCTCAGGCCCAAACGATGATTTCGTCTCACGTCTCCGCTCTCTTTTAGAGGTTTGTTAACCTGTCTCTCATTCGGCTGCCATCGTCCCCGCGCGCAGGGAACGACTGAATTGCTCTTCCGTCATACACAAGGGGTAATCCTTCAGAACCGGCAAAGAGACAGTGTTCCGAGTGTTGTTCAAAACCCGGGTTTCATCATCCGACTGTAATAACTGCCGGATGTGTACAAGGCGGCAATTGGATTGTGTCCCAGTACCCGGTCCTTGGCCACCAGGACCGTGGTGTAAGCATCAGCGTACTTGAAAAACAGAGAGTCGTGACCCACGCACAACCCCAGCAGGATATTGAGTTCGGTCTTCTCGGCATTCAGAGTCTTGGCCTGACCGATGGAGTTGCACAAGGGCTCGAACTCCCCGATTGCGATCTTCTCTTCGTCCTTCACGCCGATTCTCTCCTTGGGCACCCTCCCCACCTTGCACATCACCGAGATCACCTCAAAGCCCTGCTTTACCAGAATATCATTCAGTATCGCGGCCTCTTTGATCATGCCCACGCAGAATGCGATTCCCAGTTTCTTGAATCCCATCTTGTGAGCGAACTCGCATACCTCCTGCACTCTTGGCTTTACCGGAAATCTGACGTAGGGTTTGGTCTCCCTTCCGGCATAACACTCGCCCTCCTGAATCGAGGCTTGGCGGGCAAATTCCCCAATATCTGCACGGTCGTATTCCTCCGTCGCCGCCTGTATGGTCTCCTCCCGATTCAGTGTAGGGCAGAACTTGGGACCTCTGCCATCTTCCGACAAGCAGATCTTCTCATTCTTTTCGATTCTGCAGTTTGCGCAAGCAGAGGCGGGGCGTTTCTCCATCCATCTCCTCCTGTTCGCCCGGGCGTCTCTTCAGGTCTTCCTTTGGCAAAGGTCTCTCGGATGCCCGCTTTCGGTTGAGGATCAAGTATCCTCGGGAATCCATCTGTTCGTTCTTACTCTCTCGCCATCTTGCGTCCGCACTTCGGGCAGGTCATCTCAAAACAGGGACTTCCTCTGAAGTGTGGAACTTTGGTCCCGCATGAGGAGCAAACGCAATTCCCGTTTGGTCCCGCACCAGGCCGGCTGCCGCCCATGCGACCCCTGCCGGCCCCCTGTTTGCCCCCGCCACCTCTTCCGGTACCGGGTCCCTGACCCATCGGTCCTGTTCCGTCTCCTCTTGGCATCTTGCCATCACTCCTTTCCGTTATCTCCCTACACTAACCTCGATTTCGCAGTCAGAGGCCGGCAGAACGCTCACTCCGGTTTACCATGGCCCTGCCCCGGATGATCGCATTCGCTCTTTTCGACTCCGTAACCTCTGCCCGCCCCTGGCCTGCACAGGCTTTCTCCTCCTTCAAGCTTCCCGGATACCAACTTCTCTATCACCTCGTCCACTCGGCCGACCACTCCTACCACGGTTTCTATTCCCTTCCCCGCGAATAGAATCTCGGCCCGCCTTCCCATTCCGCCAGCGATGATACAACTCGCCCCTTTTTCGGAGAGATACTGAGGCAGAAACGCCGGCTGATGCCCTGGATTCTCCACCAGCTCCCTGCCCACCACCTTCTCCCTTTCGATCTCCACTATGGTGAAACTGGGGCAGCGTCCGAAATGAGCCGACACGTATTCGCCGTCTGTCGAGATTGCTACCTTCATCCGATTTGCTCCTTTGTACGTTTTCACCTGCCCCGGCCAGACCCGAAATGCTGGGGCACGGAGGAGTCGGAAAGCTCCTGCAGTTCATCCTTCTTGTATTTTGTCAACGCCTCCTTGACTGTTCCGGAGGCAAACTGGAATACCCTAATGTTTGCAGCCTTTAGCGTCTGGAAAGCATTGGGCCCGACGTTGCCGGTTACAACCCCCACCACCCCTTTGTTGGCAACGGTTTGTGCCGCCTGCGGACCCGCACCCCCCATGGCAGCAGCCGCCGGATTCGAAACAGCTTCCAGCTTCTCTGTGGTAGGATCAATGATTATGAAATAGGCACATCTCCCGAAACGGGGATCAACCATTGATTCGAGGCTGTCTCCCTGAGAGGTTATGGCTATTTTCATGATTTCCCCTTTCCTTGTGCAGAGGGAGGAAGAGAGCGATGCTCTCCTCCTCTCTCCCCGATCTTACTTCTTCTTCTCCTGTTTTTCCAGCTCGCCAATTCGCTCTCTGATGGCGGTCAACTCCTCCTCCAGCGAAGTGAGCTCCTCCTGCAGGTATTTCTTCTCCTCCTCAGCCGTGGGCTGAGGATAGGCCGGAGGATATGCGGCATATTGTGGGTGGGCCGGGGCGTAAGGGTAATAGCTGGCAAATCCTGCTCTCCACCCCCAACCGCGTCCCCCTCCGAATGCCCGACCTCTTCCACCACCCCTGGGGAAACCACCTCTCCCTGCCCCATACCACCCCCGACCGAAGCCGGGATTCATGTATCCGGGCACAGGATATCCCGCGCAAAACCCTGCCGCCCGGCCGGTCATAGGTCCCATACCCAAAGGACCGGTTCTATCTCCGCCTGGCATATCAGTCACCTCCTTTCACTTTGGAAACCTCTTTTGATTGTAAAACCTCGATAATCTGATCAACCATCCGGCCGAATACTCCGCCTGCCGCCGACTCCTCTTGCTCCCAGGCAAAAGGCTTTCCCTCATCCCCGGATGAGACTATCTCCGGCTCAAAGGGAACCCTGCCCAGAAAAGAAACTTTCATCTCTTGGGCCGCTTTCTCTCCGCCTCCGGTTTTGAACAGATCCGTTTTCTTGCCGCAGTGAGGACAGACGAAACCGCTCATGTTCTCCACTATGCCCAGAACCGGGACTTTGAGCTGTCTGGCGAAATTCACCGCCTTGCGAGAATCCAGCAGAGCCACCTCCTGAGGGGTGGTCACCACGATTACCCCGTCTATATCCTTGATCAGTTGAGCGATGGATAGAGGTTCGTCACCGGTTCCCGGGGGTGAGTCGATAATCAAATAATCCAACTCGCCCCAGTCGACCTCCTCCAAGAACTGCCTGATCGCCCCCATCTTCAAGGGGCCGCGCCAGATAACCGGGCTCTCGTTGTCCTTCAGCAGAAATCCCATAGACACCACCTTCAGGTTGGTGGTATAGGCTACCGGCTGGATCTTCCCCGCACCTCCGACTAAGGCCATCTGTTCCAGCCCCAGCATTTTGGGTATGGAAGGACCATGCACGTCCACGTCCAGAAGACCCACCCGCTTCCCTTTGCGGACCAATCCCAGGGACAGGTTAACCGCAACGGTGCTTTTGCCCACTCCACCCTTGTTGCTCATCACCAGTATCCGGTGACGGATGTTCTTGATATTCTCGCTCAGCTTCTTCTTCTCATCCTGCTCCATCTGTGCGCTCCCTTGCTGAAATTCATGGTTTTACCATCCTACTCCTCAATGAGGTCTTCCTCTTCTCCAACCTCTCCCGCCGCCGCGGCCTCTCCTAAAACCGGAAGGCTGACTATTCGCACCGCCGCATGAGGGACAAACCGGGGGAACTACATCGCCGGGCGACAGGTCCCAGGTCGTATCGCAGTCAACGCATATCTGTGGCCCGGCCATAACGAAATCACCCCCCTCCACCCTGATGGCCTTCCCGTTGACAAGTGCATCTGCAATCTTCCTTCGCGCCGAGGCAACTATCCTTCCGAAAGTGGCCCGGGAGATACTCATTCTCTGAGCGGCTTCCTCCTGATGCAAACCTTCCAGGTCCGCCAGCCTGAGGGCCTCGTGTTCCTCCACAGTGAGAACCACCTCGCCTAAGGCTGTGAGCGGGATTCCTCTCGGCTTGAAGTACGTTGAACCTGGCTGGGCTCGAACCCAACGAAATCTTCTCGGTCTCGGCATTGCCATTCCTCCAGAGGAGTTATGAGCATATGCTCATAACTATCTACGGCACGATTTCCCCAATGTTTAGCCTGTAGGAAGAATTTTTGATTTTTCCGAATCGCTTGGCAAAGAAGTCAGAGAGTGGGATGACGGAGACCTCCAGACGGGCCTCCTACAGGCCTGTAAGGCGTCCGGGCGTCTGGGAATTCCCACCCCTATGGGGTTAGGCCCAACAACCGTCATAGGGCAAGGCATTCAGCCTTGCCTGATCAATCTCTGAACAGGAGAAGTTAAACCGGGGTTTTCGCGCTCAGAATTCAACCCTGCCTTCCAGCGCATTTGCCAGGGTGGTCTGGTCGGCGTATTCCAAATCGCCCCCGGCGGGAAGCCCGCGGGCAATGCGGGTCACTCTCAGGCCAAGCGGTTTTATCAGTTTGGAGAGATAGATGGCGGTGGCTTCGCCTTCGGCGCTGGGATTGGTGGCGATGATCACCTCTTTGATCTGCTTGTCCCTCAGCCTGGCGAGAAGTTCCTTGACCTTCAGATCCTCCGGACCGACCCCGTCCAGCGGGGAGAGGACCCCTCCCAGAACGTGATACAGCCCCCCATATTGATTGGTTCTCTCCAGGGCCACCACGTCGTTGGCCTCCTCCACCACACAGATGGTAGACCTGTCTTTCTTTACATCCCGGCATATGGCGCAGGGGTCATCCTCGGTGATGTTGAAACAGACCGAGCAGTAGCTGACCTTGCTCTTGACGTCCAGTATGGCCTGTGCCAAGGCTTCCGATTCCTCTTGTCTTTGCTTCAAGACGAAGAAGGCCATCCTCTGGGCGGTCTTCTTGCCGATCCCCGGAAACTTGGAGAATTCTTCGATCAGTTTCTCTATTGAATCAACCATTCTGATTTCTCGATAACAAGCTTAAGAAAACCTCTTCCTTTCGGTCGATGGGCGAAGTCCCGCTCTTAGCGCAGCACGGTCCGCGTCTCGACCCTCTTTACTGATGTTATGAGTAGACTCAGGAATAGCCCTTTATGGTATGCTCCCACACACGTCGAGCTTGCCGCGTCTCTAAAACGGCAGCCCGGGTATCTTCAGCCCTCCGGTCAGCTTGGCCATGTCTTGTGCCTGCAGTTCCGCCGCCTTCTCCTTGGCCTGGTTGACCGCGGCCACGATCAGATCTTCCAGCATCTCCACGTCCTCCTTGTCCACCACCTCCGGATCGATCTTCACCTCCAAGATATCCTGCTTGCCGTTGGCCACCACCTTAACCATTCCCCCTCCGGCGGTCCCCTCCACCGTCTTGTTGGCCAACTCCTCCTGAATCTTCTCCATCTCCTGTTGTATCTTTTGCATCTGCTTCATCATGTTGCCAAAACCTTTAACCATCTTTCTCTCCTTTTTTCACAGTGTCTGGGAGCATCTCAATCCGACGAACAAGGCGGTATCAGATGATCTCTCCTTCGAAGGTGTCCATGATGCTCTTAACCAAGGGATCGTCGGCCGCCTGATTCCTGCGGCCACTGGACTTTGAGTTCTCCGGCTTCCCGCCTGAGGGCATCTTGCCCTCGTTCAACTCGAATTTCAGTCCGAAGGGGTGATCGAAGACCTCTCCCAGCGTTTTCCGGATTAGGCTGAAGTTCTCCCTTCTCTCTGCTTGCCTCTTATGGAAACTCCTTCCGTTCAAGAACTCCACCGTGAGCGTATCGTCCTCAAGCTGCTTAACCTCCCCTTCCTTAAGGAGACTCCAGAGAGATAGTTTCGCCTTCTTGATCTTCCCCAGGACGTCGTCCCACCGGCCTTGTATGCTCTCCAGGGACAGATCTCCGGCTTTGCTGGTGGAGCTCCCGGAGATGCGCGAAACGGAGAGCTTCTCTTTCTCCTCTCCCTTCTCTGATGTCTCGGCCGACTTGAGCCCTCGTGGCCGGCTGCGGGAAACCGCCGGTTCGGGCCGATCCCCCGGCTCGGGGCACCCCGACCGCTGTGTGCCCAAAAGATTGAGCTTTTCCAGGACCTCTGCCAAGTTGACCGAGGTTTCCATTTTCAGAAGCCTCATCAGGGTCATCTCCAGGAGTATCCGGGGATCGGAGGTTCGCTTCAGCCCGAGGTTCAAATCCGCCACCGTCTTGATCATCCGAAGAATATCTCCGTCCGAGAAGTGCGATGATTTCTCCTTGTATTTCTCCAAATAGTCATCGGAGAGGTCAAACAGCGCGCTCGAATCGCCGCCCACCTTGGCCACCAGGAGATTGCGCAGGTGATGCAGCAGGCTGTTGACGAATTCAGGAAGGTCTATTCCCGAATCGATCAACTGGTTCAAAAGCGATATCCCCTGGGAGGAATCTCGCCCTGCTATCGCGTCGGTCAACTCGAACAGTTTGTCCTGATCCACCAAACCCAATGTCTCGCCCACCAATTCAGCGGTGATGCTCCTCATCCCGTCTTTGCCGGATTCCGCTTCCCCCCCGTAAGCGATAACCTGGTCCAGGAGCGAAAGCACGTCCCTAAGGCTTCCATCCGCCCTCCGAGCCAGCACGTACGCGGCCTCCTTGGCTATCTTCAGGTTCTCCTTCTGGGCGATGACCTCGATGGTTTTGACCAGATCGGTCGTGGGGATTCTGCGGAAGTCGAATCTCTGGCATCTGGAGAGCACGGTCTGGGGCACTTTGTGAGGCTCCGTCGTAGCGAAGATGAAGATGGCGTGCGCTGGCGGCTCCTCCAATGTTTTCAAGAGCGCATTGAAGGCCGATCCGGAGAGCATGTGCACCTCGTCGATGATGTAGACCTTGTACTTCTGCTGCGTGGGCACGTACCTGATGTTTTCCCTCAACGCCCTGATGTCGTCCACGCTGTTGTTGGATGCCCCGTCTATCTCCACAACGTCCAAGCTTCTGCCGATGGTGATCTCCTTGCACGAGTCACAGCGGTTGCAGGGTTGGGCGGTGGGGCCCTCCTTGCAGTTTATGGCTTTTGCCAGAATCCTTGCCACCGTGGTCTTGCCGGTTCCCCTGGGACCGGCAAACAGGTAGGCGTGAGATATTCGGTTGCTCTCGATGGCATGCCGCAGGGTGGTGGTCACGTGCGACTGCCCCACCACCTCCTCGAGGGTCTGCGGTCGATACTTTCTTGCCATCACCAGATAAGTCATATGTCGTTCCCCTACACGGTGTCTACCGCGTTCATCCTTTTTGCCATGAACTATGAACCACGAACCATGAACCAATCCCGTGCACCCACTCTCGATTCCTGCCTTCCGGAAGAGCCTGGGCAGCCAACTCCAACCAGGCTATCCCGCGGCACACTCAAGGATTCGCTTACCGTTGCTACCTTCCGGTCCTGGCGGGGTTCGGCGAGCTCAAGTTGCGCAGGACCTGATCTTCAACGTCACACACCCAACCTCCCACCGTAAGACGAGAGAACCTCAAGTGGGAATTCGACCCCGGTATAGCGGATTCCGGGTTACAGGGCACCGCTAACTCCCCGTCTAGCACGGGAAAATTCGATCGAAAATCGAATCCTCAGTTCATTGTTCATGGTTCCCAGACAAATCCTTTCCCTCCATCCGCTACCGTAGGTAACCGATTGAGTACCACAAGGGCTGTCGCAGATTTGACTGATTATCTCCGCTCGTCCATCAGTTTCCTTTTCAGAACACCGCCCTCTGGTGTCTTGAAGAATCTCTCTCGGTCCATCGCCTCCTTCTCGGTTCGATACTCTTCACAGTAAACTAACTTTAACGGTCTTCTATTTCTCAGAGACTTAGTGTGACCCGTCTGGTGATCACGTAGCCTGTTTTCAAGGTTGGCAGTGTAGCCAGTGTATAGCTTCCCGTCTTTCACGCTTCGCAAAACATAGACATAATGCTTGTCTTGCTTCATCTTGGTTTCAACTGGAGCAGAGCGGAATCGAACCGCCGACCTGTACCTTGCGAAGGTACCGCTCTCCCAACTGAGCTACTGCCCCGTTTTGTTCATGGTTCTCGGCTCATACTTCAGACTCACAACCGAAAACATCATTATCACCGCCGACCTCCCGTACGGGCGCTCTCCCAACTGAGCTACTGCCCCATTCAGTCAACGGTTCTCGGTTCACCGTTCACGGGGAGAACCGAAAACAAGGTCATTATAACGATTTCGATGTTGAGCGCAAGTGATTTTTTCCGGCATTCCTGGCCCTGATGAGGCGCCCGCTTGTAGGGGCGAACCTTCAGGTTCGCCCAGAGGTGGGTGGTGCCGAAGCTGCACCCCAACACTCTCAGAGGGCACTGCCGCGCGCTGAGATATTCTCTTCAGCTAGAGCAATCCGAGGCTCGCTTCAACCCTTGCTGTGATAAACCACTCTGAACGTCCATCGGTTCTGTTAGCCCAGCGAACGCCCAAACTGAGGAATGCGTACTCCATAAAGCCTGGGTCTTGATCCACCCAGGGAGGGTCCGAGTTGAGGGCCCCCAGCTCGGCTTTTATCCAGTAGTTGTCAACATCGGTCTCCATATCATCGCGAACATATCGCCCATACAGCCATACGGCTCCCCCCTCACGGAAGGGAATGACTTTGAGCCGCGCTGATAATCCATAGCAGTATCCCTGCTCCTTTTGCTTTTGATCATACCGATCTAACCACTGACCAGATCTGTCTATCACCCCGGCCCACTCCTCCACAAACGTGTAACCTCCTTCTGGGGCGAGAATGAAGTCTCTTTGCGCTAATTGACAAAAAGCTCTCATCCCGTGGCGCACACGATCTCCGTCTCGAACATACTCCTCGCGTCCGTACCGGCCTCGCTCCGTCCACAGGATTTCCAGGTGGTAGGTGAGCCCCAAGCAGTAGATTTTGAGCCCCGCTTCCCCTCGCAGGAATGTAGCGGCAGAACTCGCCGCCATCTTGCCGAGAGGCGTTCTCTTCTCCATCGGGAGCTTATCGTAGCTACCCAGGCCACCGCTCAAATCATACAGGAAGGACAGCCTGCTGCTGGTTACGTAGCCGTTCATCAAAGAGTCTGGCGCATTGGAAGTCTCCTGTGACAGTGCGATTGGCGTTGCCAAAAAGGAAACAGCCGACATAAGCAGATATAGCAGTGCGACGCTGAGAAGCCTGTTCTTGACCAATGCGTGATACACTACTACTCTCCCCCACTCAGAACTTCTTGTTGCGTTTCCTGCCTGGAGTTTCTAGCTGCGTGTGTGGCTTCAGCTGGTGCGGGTCGATTATGGACGAAGACCTAATAGACAAGACAGTCAGCGATAAATCTCCAGATCCCATCCGCCGCCGTCCTCAATTCAGCCAGCCCCCTATCGTTTCTTATTATCATATCCGCCTTTTCCTCTTTGACCTTATCGGGAAACTGGGACTTTATTCTATCGACTGCCTCCTTCTCAGAGTAACCCTTCTCTTTCTGTAATCTCTTTATCTTGTTATCTTCCTCGCATTTGACGAATATCAGGTGGTCCAGTTCTTTCTCCAAGCCCCATTCGACGATCAACGCCGCGTCGATCACCACCACTGCCTCGGGGGTCGCTTCTTCCAGTTTTTGAATCTTCCTCCTTAGCTCCTTTAGCAGATGCGGGTGCACGATTCCGTTCAGTTTCTCTCCGGATTCTTCAGAGGCAAAGGCAATTCTGCCCAGTCTCCTCCTGTCAAGGGAGCCATCGCTCCCAAGTATATCTTCACCGAACGCACGAACCAGTTTCTCAAGTACCGCTCTGCTCTTCTCCACCACTTCCCTGCCGACCTCATCCCCTGAAAGGACGATGGCCCCCTTCTCCTGAAAGACCTTGGCCACCTCGGTCTTTCCGCAGGCTATGCCTCCTGTTATTCCGACTAAAAGCATGGTTCACATTGATTCTGTCAACCGATGCAACGGATTAAACGGACAATGTCTTGAGCTTTGCCATCCGTTATATCCGCTCCATCCGTTGACCGGTTCTCTATTTAGCCTCCAACCAGTCCTCTCCGACGTTTATGTCTACCTTGACCGGCACCTCCAGGTCGACCGTGTTCTCCATCCTGTCTTTTACCATTTCCCTAATCTCGTCCAACTCGTCCTTGTGCACCTCGAAGACCAGCTCATCGTGAACCTGCAGGATCATCCTGGATTTACGCTTCTTCAGCTCCCTGGCGATATCGATCATCACCACCTTTATCAGATCTGCGGCCGAACCCTGGATAGGCGTATTGATGGCGATTCTCTCGGCGAATTCCCTCTTCTGCCTGTTGGTGCTGTCGATCTCGGGGATATATCTTCTTCTGCCAAGAAGGGTGTTAACAAATCCCTGTTCCCGGGCAAGTTCGATGGTCTGCTCTATATATTCCTTCACCCTGGGATAGCGTTTGAAATAGACGTCGATAAACATTCCGGCTTCCTGGGGGGTCATGTCGGTCTGCCGGGAAAGCCCGAAAGCGCTCACCCCATAGATGATAGCGAAATTGGTGGTCTTGGCCACGGCTCTCTGCTCGGAGGTTACCCTGTCTATGCGTACACCGAATACCTCGCTGGCCGTGCGGTTGTGTATGTCCTCCCCCTTCTTGAAGGAGTTCATCAGGGTCTGATCCTGCGAGAAATGCGCCAGGATGCGCAGTTCCACCTGAGAATAGTCGGCCGACAGGATCAAGAAATCTTTGTCCCTGGGCACGAAAGCTTTTCTGATCTGCCTTCCCGCATCGGTCCGTATGGGAATGTTCTGTAGGTTCGGATCGGACGAGGAGAGCCTTCCGGTCGCGGTCACCGTTTGATTGAATGAGGTGTGAATCCTTGTTGTATTTTTGTTCACCAGCCTGGGAAGAGCGTCGATGTAAGTCGATTTCAGTTTGGTCAATTGACGGTACTCCAGAAGAACGGCAGGCAGCGGATGTTCTCTGGCCAGACTCTCCAGCACTCCTATGTCCGTGGAGTAGCCGGTTCTCTTGGCGGTCTTTCGCACTGCAGGAAGTTTGAGGTCCTCAAAGAGGACCTGGCTTAGTTGCTGGGGCGAGTTGATATTGAACCTTCTGCCCGCCAAATCGTAAATCTGCGAGGTCAAGTCGTCCAGTTGTTTTTCCATCTGTTCGGAAAGCTTGCCGAGGTAGGCCGTGTCGACCGAGACCCCCACCATCTCCATCTCCGCCAGCACCTCGATCAGAGGGAGTTCAACCTCGTAGAACAGCTTCTCCAGCGCAAGCTGGCTCAGCTTGGGACTGAAGATCTCTTTCAGTCTCAGGGTGAAGTCGACATCCTCGCAGGAGTAGTCGCAGGCGTCTCTAACCGGCACTCGGTCGAAGGTCTTTTGCTTCTTCCCGCTGCCGATTAGGTCGGTTATCGGAGTCATCCGGTGATCCAAGTGCTCCAGAGCAAGATTGTCCAAACCATGTTGTCTGGAGGAGGGATTTAGAAGATAAGAGGCTACCATGGTGTCGAAATGGACCCCTTTGAGCTCTATCCCCGATTGCCTCAGCACCTCCAGATCATACTTCAGGTTGTGTCCCACCTTCCTTAGCTTCTCATCTTCAAGCAATGCTTTGATGCTTTTCGCCGCCAAAGTGTGATCCAGATTGCTCTCTTTGTCGGTATGAGCCAGCGGAACGTAAAAGGCTTCTCTCTCTCTGTGGGAGAAAGATATCCCCACCAGTTCGGCCTCGATGGGGTTTAAGCTGGTGGTCTCGGTGTCCAGCGCGAATTCTCCCGCATCTCTTAGGTTGGCGATGAGCGTCTTCAGCTCCTTTTCCGATCTCACGATCCGGTAGATTGCCTTTTCCTCTCCCTCCGGGGAACCGACATCCTGCAGAAATCTGGTGAATTCGAGTTCCTTGAAGAGCTCCTTTAACCGGGGCAGATCGAAATCCTTTCGTTTCAGCTCCGACAGATCCAGTTTGTAGGGAACGTTGACGTCTATGGTGACCAGCCTCCTGGAGAGACGGGCCAGATCGGCATGTTCTTTCAAGCCTTTCTGGACGTTCTTTCTCTTCACCTTGTCCGCGTTCCTCAGAGCGCCTTCCAAGCTTCCGAACTGTTCTATCAACTGCAGCGCGGTTTTCTCACCCACCCCCGGAACGCCGGGAACGTTGTCCGACGTATCTCCCATCAGGCCCAGAAGTTCGGTGACCCTCTCCGGGGGCACGCCAAGTTTTTTCTCCACCCCGGCCCTGTCCAACAGCTCGGGCTCTTCCCCTGCCCTTCTGGGGTTCAGCACCTTGACGTCGTCATCCACCAGTTGGAGGAAATCCTTGTCGCCGGTGACCAAAATCACCTCCAATCCTTCCTTTTTTGCTCTCTTGGCAAGGGTCCCCATCAGATCGTCGGCCTCGAAACCGTCCACTTCCAGAATGGGCATGTTCATGCCTTCGGCGACTTCTCTTATTCGAGGAAGCTGCTCCGACATCTCATCCGGCATCTTGGCCCGGGTGGACTTGTACTCTTTGAATATCTCGTGCCGGAAGGTAGGCGCCTTGGTGTCGAAGACCACCGCGAGGTAGTCTGGCTTCTCCTCTCTTATGATCTTGAAAACGGAATTGGTAAAGCCGAAAACCGCCGAGGTGTTCTCGCCCTTGGTGTTAATCAAAGGATTTCGAATGAAGGCAAAATAGGATCGATATGCCAAAGCCGATCCATCTATGAGATACAGGCGCTTCTTCTTGGGCATGATTTATCTTCTCTTCTGTTGTTGCGCTCCAAACCGCACGCGAAATCTCAACATTTCAACATACCATCATTTCCACGCCGGGTCAACAGATTTCGAGGACTAGCAATCATGGGGCGGGGGCAGCCGCAGGCTTCAGCCTGCGCCAGGGGGTAAGATTGACGAAGTGAAAACCGGCGTTTCGATGTCACTTCCGTCCCTGGTCAACAGATTCTGCACGATAGCGGATAAGGCGGGGTGGGTAGCCGCAGTCTTCAGACTGCGAAGGCGGGGTCCCCACAGGTTGCCGGATTGATCTGCTGGCACGGACAGCGCCACACCCCCATCCCATCAGAAGCTCTGCCTCACCGGGTGGGGCTACTCCCCACTTGGAGTCTTTCATGCCAGCAATCTGGGCAATACCGCGTTCACTATCCCCAGAACGCACAGGATCACCACCCACTGGCTGAGCACTACAACGAATAGCCAGTACCTCTTCGCGCTCAAAGAGCTTTCATCCCCTGTTGGCTTTTCCAGTGGGATAAAGAACATTGACGTAGCGGCGAATAAGAAGGCACTGAGTAACATGCCTAGGCAGCTCTTTGGCAAGATCTCCGTACCATTGCCCAGAGTGAAGCCTAAGAAGATGACAATCGCCGCCATGAAGTACGAGTTGTAGGTGTTCATCGCACGAATGTCACCTATGCAGCAATCAAAAGACCTGACATCGGCCTTGACCCTCTTCACCCAGTGTCTGTGAGTAAGAACGTAGGAGAATCCACAGGCTCCGATCGCGATGATAAGTAGAATCATATCTGTTGATTTCATATCGACATTCTTTTCCTTTACACCTGCTCCGGTCACTACTGCCGCCCCTCATGGCCCACGAAAAAAGTGGCAAAACCCCGGAAGACTCGTGCGGGCCAATAGATGCTGAGGGGTCCTATAAGTGGACCTGCATCCAGAGACGGCGATTTCCGTGCTTGAGCCGCCTCGGTCATTCCTACTCGCGAGGCAACAGATGACTTGTCTTCAGGGCCGCCCCAAAATCCTAGCGCCGGTAGAGCCTTTTCTTTTCTATGTGATCCTCAACCCCGGGCGGAACCAGATACTTTATCGACTTGCCCTTCTTTACCCTCCGCCTGATTTCAGAAGAAGAGACGTCTATCCCGGTTATCGGGACCACAATGCTCTTTTTGGCGAACCGATTTCGACGGTCAAACTCGTCGAAGCCGGGTCTGGTGGCGATGACCACCTTGGCCAGTCTGTACAGTCTTTGGGGGTCTTTCCAGGCGCCAAGCTCATCCACCACGTCTGATCCGGTCAGGAAGTAGATCTGAGAGTTCGGGTAGAGATTCTTCAATTCCTTCAAGGTGTCGACCGTATAGGACAAGCCCTTTCTTTTCAACTCAATGTCTGAAACTGCAAAGGAGGAATTGCCTTCCAGGGCAAGCTGGGTCATGCGGAATCTGTCTTTGGCCGGCGAGAGCTTCTGACGGGTCTTGTGTGGGGAACGCAGACAGGGGATGAAGATCACCTGGTCCAGCTTGAGCTTCTCTGCTACCTGCTCTGCCAGCACCAGATGTCCCAGATGGATGGGGTCAAAGGTTCCCCCCAAAATTCCGATCTTCTTCGTTCGAGCCATTCTCACTTTTCTATGAGACTAACTGGGGATCGGTCTTCCGTCATTCTTTGGGGCCGAGCTTGCTCTCTATCTTCTTGAATCTCTTCTTCGCCTTCTCCGCCAGTTTATGATCGGGAAAATCCTGCAGAAACTTATCGAACTCCTCTTTGGCCTGCTCGTACTTCTTTTCTTTGTAGTGGACCTCGGCTATCTGAAATTGGGCATCTGGGAGCCAGTCGGTATCGTGGTAATCGTTCAATACCTTCTCCAGGTACAGGAGGGCGGATTCGTAATGCCCCAGCCTGTAGTACAGGTATCCGTTCTTGTAGGTTTTCTCCGCCAGCTTCGCCCTGGCCCTGCTCAGCAGCTCGGCAGCCTCCTCCCTTCTGTCGCTCTCAGGGTAATCGTCCAAGAAGTTCGTCAAGCCGTCCAAGGCTCTCTCGGTGTTCTCCTGCCCCAGTTCGGCCTTGGGCGACATCTCCAGGTCGCTCTTCGCCACCATGAACGCGGCATCGTCGGCCAGCCTGCTGGTGGGATAGGATACCAGCAGCTTGTTGAACTCCAGGATGGCGGAGGGGTATTCCTCCTGGCTGAAGTACGCCGCACCCAGAAGATACTGCGCAGAGTCGATGAAACCCGCACCCGGATAGTTGAAGACCACCTTTTGAAGTTCCACCACCGCATTATCCCAATTCTCTTGATCGATTTCCCTTTTGGCCACGGCATATTGATCTTCAGCATCCAGAACGACCGTGGGTGACTTAGGGCCGCAGGCAAGACCAAGGAGAAGAGAGAAAAAGCTTAGTTGGAGGCAGAAAAGAAGGAATGTTTTTGATCTCATGTTTCGCTTTCGGAAAATGTTTATCTTCATCTACTGGCGAAGAAAAGATAAATCAGTCCCCCCACCACCACGGCCACCAATGCCGGTTCCAAGAATCTGCTCTGGGGATCATCCGGAAGGGAAGGGCTCAGGAGGGGATAAGATTCATTGTTCAGCGATTCAACCATGCTCCTCTTTATCAGATCCGAGTTCTCCTCTTGCTCCCTCCTGGTCCAAAGCACCTTTCCAGTAGCCTCCTCCAGCCGAAACGAAAGATTCAGGTAGGATCTCCGGCTCACCATCCTGGCGCCCAAAAACCCCTTTCTCTCGGCCTTGGGATAGTCCAGGCGCATGTCAATGATACGATAGAACAGCGAGTTGGATTCCTCCGAATTGCCGTCGGTTTCGCCTGAGCGCAAGGCCACCTGGTAGTTCATGGACAGAAGATAGGAAACCAGTTCGTCCTCCAGAAGCCAATTCCCCGGATGCTCTCTCTCTGCCCGGAGTAGCAGAAGGTTCGTGCTCGCCTCAGGAAAGTCGTTAAATGTTCGTTCAAAAAGCGACCTCACGGACTGCCGAAGAAACTCCTCGTTCGAAGGAGGACTCTTTTCATTGACCTCCTCAGCCTGAACAAAACCGCCGCCGGTCGACATCACCAGTTCTACCAACAACCAGGCCAAAAAGATCCCCAGGATCAAGCGTGCCCGCCGCCTGTGGGAAAAGGCTCTTCTAACTTCTGGGACTTTCATACTTCTCTTTCAACTCCTCATACTTTTTCAGGACCCTGCGGAGAAAATAGGTGGGCGGATTCTGCCCATCCCGCAGGCGAAGCTTCAGGGCGTTCTCGCCCAGGTTATAGGCGATTATGGCCTTCTTCACGTCCTTGAATTTCAAAATCAACTCAAACAGGTAAAGCGTCCCCAACCGGATGTTAAAAGCCGGCTCAAAGAGAGAGAGTTCGCCTTTCCAATTTATGCCTCTCCTTCGCGAGAGAGCAGATCCGACCGAGGGCTTGACCTGCATCAGCCCCACCGCTCCCATCTCCGACACCTGCCCTTTGCGGAAGGAGCTCTCGGTCAAGATCAAAGCCAGGATCAGAAGGGGATCATAACCGTACTTCTTGCTCTCGTCGTAGACCACCTGGGTAAGCTGGGCCACCTCCTCATCTTTGAATCCCACCTGAAACTCCTCGATGATGTCCAATATCTTCAGCTTCTCCTCCAGCTCATTTATCCTTATCTGCTGCTCCCTGAGAATGCCCTCCAGCTCATGCCTGTCCTGAACCAGGTAGATTATGGCCACCGATTGGCCCAAGTAGAGCAGAATCAGGAGCGCTCCTATGAATTTCGAGACCATGATTCCGCTTTTTCTGATAACCTTCACTCCCAGCGTCATGACAGCTCCTTTGCTTCCTTCTAAAACAATATCTCCGGCTCGAAGGGGAACCGAGAGAGAGTCGAATCCAGAGTGGCTTTCAGCCATTCGGCGTAGTCCTCCCCGCGCTCTACTACACCGTCGTAGAAGCGCAGGGCATGAGGATAGTTCTCTCTTAAAACACGGCTGATTTTCTTTCGTTTGCCCTTAAGGTAGTTCATCTTGTCCAGATACACCTTATTCACTCCCGTCTTCTCCAAGCGCCGGAAAAACAGGAGAAGAGAGTCCTGGTGATCGGAGAAGAAAGGCAGAATCGGCCCGAAGAAGACGTACGTGGGAATGCCCGCTCTCTTCAGCCTCTTCAGCGCGTCCAGACGCCTGTCTAAGTTTGAGGCACCAGGCTCGAAGAGCGTCTCCACCTCCGGATCGTGGCAGGTGATGGTAAGTCCCACTTCTCTGTTCTTCATCTTCTTGAGAATGTCGATGTCTCTCAAGACCAGATCCGATTTGGTCTGGATGGTTACCGAGAAGTCGGAATCTGCCAGAACCTCGAGGCATCCGCGGGATAGTCGAAATCGCTCCTCGGAGGGCTGATAGGCATCTGTCACCGTCCCCATCTGTACCGAACCCGGCCTGGTTCTCTTGATCTGCCCCTCGAGGCGCTCGACCACGTTGACCTTGGCGTCCACGAAGTCCCCCCAATCCTCGTCATGGTTGGTATACTTCTTCATAAACTCGGCATAGCAGTATACGCAGGCATGCTGGCAGCCTGTGTACGGGTTCAGGGCGTAGTCCAGACCTTCGATTCCCGACTTGACCAGGGCATTCCTGCATTCTACTTCAGCAACCTTCAACTGATACCTGTTTCCGTTCGAAGGGGTTGGATTCGTCATGGGCTCGGATTGCGTCGTCCGGCTCACACCTTTGGCCGGTTCATCCGACAGCCTGTTGTCTGCCCCTACCGCCCGTCTCGGGCGGCTGATCTCTGACCGACCGGTCCTGACCGTCATCCTAAGCCACCTCTCGTTTCGACCTGCGCTGGCCAATCAGGTCATAATCACGCCAACCGACGATCTCAACCCTCGCAAACTTTCCAATCCTAAGCCGGTCTCCCCTGACCCAAACCATCCCATCCACCTCCGGCGCCTCGGAGTGACTTCTGCCGAGGAAAAAACCTCCCTCTTCGGACTTGTTTTCTATCAAAACGGTCAGAATCTTTCCAATCTTTGCCTCATTTTTCTCAAATGCGATCTTCTGCTGGGTCAGCATCAACTCATCCAATCGCTCCTGCTTCAGCCTGGAAGGAATCTGGCCTTTGAAATCATAGGCCTTTGTCTCCTCTTCCCTGGAATAAGGAAATGCGCCCAACTTGTCGAATCTCACCTCTTCGACGAAGTCGAGCAATTCCCTGAAGTGTCTCTTCTTCTCGCCGGGAAAGCCCACGATAAACGACGTGCGCAGGGTCAGGTTGGGGATTCTGTCTCTCAAGCGTTGGATGAGCTGCTCCACTTTCTTTCGGTTGACCTTGCGGCGCATCTTGTTCAACATCTCGTCTGAGATATGCTGCAGGGGTAGATCAACGTATTTGCACACCTTCGGATTGGAAGCGACCTGATCTATCAGCTCGTCGGAGAAATGAGCCGGATGTGTGTAGAGCAGCCGGATCCACTCCAGTCCGTTGACCCTGCCCAGGGAGGCCAAAAGCCGGGGCAGTCTTCTCTGACCGTATAGATCGACGCCATATAGCGTGGTGTCCTGGGCGATCAGATTGATCTCCCTGACTCCGCTTCGGACGAGCTGGTGCGCCTCATCCAGGATATCCTTGATCCTCTTGCTTCGAAAGCCTCCCCTGATGGCGGGAATGGAACAGTAGCTGCAGCGGTTATCACAGCCGTCGGCGATCTTGATGTAGGCATAGGGCCGCTTCTCCGCAGTTCTTTCCATCCTGCCTACGCCGTCGCATCTCCCCAGCGGGCTGACCGAGAGGATTCTCTCCCCTCGCAGCGCGGAGGAGCAGATCGAATCCACCTTGTCGATCTGACCTATTCCGAAGACGCCGTCGAGCTCCGGCATCTGCTTCCACAACTCATCCGGGTAACGCTGGGCCAAACACCCGCAGACCAAGACTCTCTTGTGTCCATTCCGACCCTTCAGCTCGATCAGATCGAATATCTCCTCAATCGATTCCTCTTTCGCCGACTGGATGAAGCCGCAGGTGTTGAGTATCAGAACGTCCGCCCGGTTTCGGTCGTCGACGACCTTAAATCCTTTGCTCAGGAGAGCACTCTGTATCCTCTCCCCGTCCACCTCATTCTTGGGACAACCCAGGCTCTCGACCCAGACCTTTCTCGCCATAGACTTCTACTCTCTCAATCCAATGGTCAAGCCCATTCTCGGACCTTCCGTAACTCAAAGTAAAACCCTGCACCCGACTGCGGTCGCTCCGATTTGACCTCACTCGCTTAAATCCAGCTCCTCCACACCGGGCGGGGTTTGGAAGATGAATTCGGAATCTTTGATTTTGCGGTTGGTCTTTACTCGCTGGAAGCTTAGGGTAACCTGATTATCGTTGGAATCGGTGTATTCCAGTTTCTTGGCCAGAAGTCTCTTCTTGTCCACCCAGACGGTCATCTTCTTGATGAATACCTCCTCGTCCTTGGCCGAAAGCGACAGCACGAAGCATCGGGCGTTGTCGATCTTCTCCTCGCCGGTGAGTCGGGGTACGTACCCGGATCTGAAATCAGCCAGATACTGATTGGGCTTGAATACGCGTTCCGATCGATCCGCCAGGTTCTTGATCACCTGCTGGTTCTCCACCGAGTAGCTCCACACGAACTTTCCATCGCAAACGATGATTTCGTCCTTGGTTTCGATTCTGAACTTCTCCGGATTCTTCAGAAGCATCTTACCCTTGATCCTGCTCTCGGTTTCAAATATCTCGGAACGGGTGATCTTCACAAAATCCATTGAGAGGGACGAAAGCGAACGGTATTTTTCCTCCACCTGCCCGGCCAGCTCATCCGAGCGATCGGCAGCCGCGCCGCGCCCGGAGGTACCCCACAGAAGGAAAGCAGCCAAAAACAAGGCCGTGACCGAGACAAGTCTTCTCATCTAATTGTCCTCCCGGTTCTTCCTCTGTCTGAACTTCTCGCCTTCCAGATACAGGGCGTCCACCAGCACCTCCCTGGCCTTGCTTCCGTCGTAAGGTCCCACCACCCCTTCCTCCTCCAGTTGATCTATCAGGCGGGCCGCCCGCTGATAGCCGATGGCCAGTCTCCTCTGCAAGAGCGACACCGAGCCCTGTTTATGTCTGATCACCAACTCCGCCGCCCTGCGGAAAAGGTCGTTGTCCCTTTCCGCATCCTGGTTTATGATAACCTCCTCGGGCTCGGTCGAGAGCATCTCGGTCGGCTCCACCGTATAATCCTGCCCCTTGATGAACTCCACGATGCGGGAGGTCTCCTCGCTGGATATGAAGGCGCCGTGAAGCCTTCTCGGCTCGGGGTGGCCGGTCTCGATAAAGAGCATGTCTCCCGAGCCCAGCAGCTTCTCCGCCCCGTTGCAGTCCAGGATGGTGCGGGAATCGATCTTGGAGGCGACCTGGAAGGCGATGCGGGCGGAGAAGTTGGCCTTGATCAGTCCGGTGATCACGTCCACCGACGGCCTCTGGGTGGCCAATATCAGATGAATCCCCACTGCTCGGGCCATCTGCGCCAGCCGGGTTATCAGAGCCTCCACCCGGCTGGAAGAGGACATCATCAGGTCAGCCAACTCGTCCACGATTATGATGATATAAGGGAGAATCTCTTCCTTCTTTTGCTTTCGGTTAAAATCCTCGATGTTCCTTACCCCGCACTTCGCCAGTTTCTTGTACCTCTCCTCCATCTCTGTTACAATCTCAAAGAGCACATGTTCCGCCACCTTGGGATTGGTTATCACCGATCTCTCCAGATGAGGAATCCCCTCATAGACCGAAAGCTCCAGCATCTTGGGATCGATCATGACGAACCGAACCTCCTCCGGGGGAAGTCGGTAAAGCAGGCTGGTGGTTATGGCGTTGATGCAGACCGATTTGCCCGATCCGGTGGCTCCTGCCACCAAGAGATGGGGCATCTTGCCCAGGTCGGTGACGAACGGTTCACCGGCGGAGGTTTTGCCAAAGGCTAAGGTCAGCTTGGACTTGGTATCCTGAAAGGACGGCGAAGTAAGAATCTGTTTTAGGTAGACCATCTCGGCGACCCGATTGGGGATCTCCACTCCGATGGCCGCCTTTCCCGGAACCGGTGCTTCGATCCTCACCTTGCGCGCCTTCATGGCCAGGGCCAGGTCGTCCGCCAGATTCACCACCTGATTGACCTTGATCCCGGCCGCCGGTTTGAACTCGTATCGGGTTATGACCGGCCCCGGATGGATCTCGATCTTCTCGCTCTCTATCTCCACGCCGAAGGTGGAAAGAGTCTCCTTAAGAGTCCTGGCAGTTTGGTTGAGCTCCTCCTCCGAGAGCGACGGCCTGGCGTCGGGAGGATCGTCCAGAAGATCCAAGGAGGGAAATCTGTATCCACCTTCCGCCGCTCTTTTCTCTCCCGCCCGCACCAACTTAAGCGCCGTCTTCTCCTTCTTCACCGGCCGGATCTGGGAAACCGGCTCCTTCTCGTCGGCCGACGCGGCGATCTGGGTCACCGGAGCGACCGACCTCGATTCTTCCTCGGATTTCCTTTTTGCTTTTTCCTTGGCTTTCTCCTTTGCCCTCAGCTCCTTTTCCCGTCTGACCCTCTGCCTATGGATCCTCCTTAGTTCACGCCACTTGCGCCCTTTGGTCCAAAGCCTTTCCAACAGGCGCTTGCAGAGGAGGATTACATCGCTTGGTTTGAAGGGCGTGAACATGGTGGCAAGCATGATCAGGAGAGCGACCAGCAAGACGTAGGACCCCGCACTCCTGAAAGCCACCAGGCAGAGTCCGGCCAATGCGGCCGCTATCTCTCCTCCCACAGTTACCCGCTCAGAGACCGTCTCCTCCCCGCTGATTGGAGCAGGTGGGTCGATTTGAGCAGGAAGACTTGTGAGCATTCCCAAGACCAGGACGAAAAGGAAAACATAGAAGACCTTCCTGGACACCCGAGCCATTCCAAACTTGGGAAAGCTTCCTATCCCAAACAGCATCAAAAAAAGAGGGATGAAGTAACCCGCGTAGCCCAGAAAGCGAAGAACAACGTAAGAAACCCCGGCCCCGACCGGGCCGCACTGGTTGCTGAATTGCCGGGAGAAGATGTCTACGGCGCTCCCAGGACCCCTGACTTCCCTGATGCTCTGGTTGTCGGCCGACGGCTCGTAGCTGAAAAGCGAGAGCCACGTAAAAACGGCCAGGGTAATCAACAGGATCCCCAGGATCTCTTTCCTTTTCGTGTCCGATACGCCGGCTGAGGTTTTCACGGTAACCTTATCCCATTAGCTTGCGGAAATGATATCCACCTCGAAAGCGTAATTTAAGGCAGTTATTTTTCGTGTCAACAAAAATATGAGGTGGCCAACCTGGTTGGGTTGCACTTCAGCCCCAATCCGGCGTCGCGTCACTGTCCCCCGGTGTAATTCACGATCTCCACGCAAGAGGTTGGTTCGGCCGTGGTTCCTGGCTGGTCGGCTTCCCGGTCTGCACGATGGGAATTCATCTCGTCAATCTCGCGACACACCGGGGCATGGCGGAGGGGAGAGCCGCAACCGGCGCAGCCAAAACAGAAGGGCAGGGTCACACTCAACTTCCGTGTGCCCTGCCCTTAAGAACACTTCGTTCCAGCCAGATGTTACTTCACGGCGTCCTTCAGTTGCTTTCCGGCCTTGAATTTCGGCACCTTGGAAGCAGCTATCCGGATGGGCTTGCCGGTCTGGGGATTCCTCCCCATTCTGGCTTTCCTCTTGGCTACGGAGAAGGTACCAAATCCCACGAAGCTAACCTTCTTCCCCTTCTTCAAGGAGCTGGTGACCCCATGGAAGAATGCGCCAATAGCCTTATTGGCCTGCACCTTGGTCACCTTCGCCTCTTTGGCGATCTTGTTAACCAGTTCCTCTTTGGTCATTTACTCACCCCCTTCACGACTTTTAGAGGTTCTACTGCTCCTTACTTTTCTTTGACACGCCGAGAATACGATGTTTACAAGGGTTTGTCAAGAACTTTTTTCGATTTTTTCAAAAAAAAGGCTCAACCATGCCTGTTCGCGAAAAAGGCCCAAGAGTGACTACCGTCGAGGCCAAGCCGGGCGTCCCTCTGCAGTAATCAAACTAAAGCCCCGGCAATCTCAACTTGTGATCACATGCTGGTTCTCAGGATTCATTTGACATTCCGAGTGAGGGCACGTATCTTCCCAGGCAGCAAGTCTGGATGGGGCAAACTATAAAGGACAATCGGGAGGAGGAAAATGGAACAGGAGCTTCTGAGAATCTTGTATCTGCTGAAAGAGTGGGCTTACGCCCATCTGCCCAAGATAATATTGATCTTCATCGGCGCCTGGATCGTAACCCGGGCAACCAGGCTGGCCGGCAGGAAGATCATCGATCTGACTCAGGACGATGATCCCGCCACCAAAAGTGAAAGGGAAAAGAGGGCCGAGACCTTGGTCCGAATCATAAACAGCGCCATCAAGGTCTTCATCTACATAATCGCCTGCTTCATGATTTTAAAAGAGGTGGGAGTGGATATCGCGCCGCTCTTGGCGGGCGTGGGCATAGCCGGTCTGGCCATCGGCTTTGGGGCACAGACTCTGGTGAAGGATTTTCTGACCGGATTCTTCATCCTGATGGAGAATCAGTACCGGGTGGGGGACGTGATTAAGATCGGAGATCATGCCGGGCTGGTGGAGAGCATAAAAATGAGGATCACCGTCCTTAGAGACCTGGAGGGGGTGGTTCACACCATACCCAACGGCGAAGTCCAATCGGTCAGGAACATGACCTACGGATGGTCACGGGTGGTGCTGGACATCGGCGTGGCCTACAAGGAAAACGTTGACCAGGTGATGGAGGTGCTGCGGGAAGTAGGAAGAAAGATGAGGGAGGAGGAACAATACTGCTCGCTCATGATCGACGACCCACAGATTCTGGGGGTGGACGATTTCGGGGATTCGCAGGTGACCATCAAGATGCTGGCCAAGACCGTCCCCTTGAAACAATGGGAGGTTGCCAGGGAGCTGCGGCGCAGGATAAAACACGCATTCGACGAAAAGGGAATCGAGATACCGTTCCCGCAGCGCACCCTCTGGATGCAGAAGGAAGAGTCGTGAAGACATCTCCATCAATCGACAGGCGCCTCGCCCTTTTTTTCCTTGACTTTGAAAGGGCAGTGGCGTTTATTCGAAAACGATAACTGTCTTCAGTATTCTATTTTCAAAGGCTCTCGATGATCAAAAGACAACGTACCATCAAGGAATCCGCCTCCCTTTCCGGCACCGGGCTTCACACCGGCAACAAGACCACCATCATCTTCAAGCCAGCTCCGGTCGATCACGGCATCACCTTCGTGAGAACCGACCTGGATGGCTCTCCGGAGATCCCGGCGGACATGGAACATGTGGTAGACATAACCCGGGGCACCACGCTCAAGAAAGGGGAGGCCAAGGTCTACACGGTGGAGCATGTACTGGCTGCTTTGGCCGGACTGGAGTTGGATAATCTCAGAATCGAGCTGAATTCCAGCGAGCCTCCGGTGGGAGATGGGAGCGCCCTGCCATTCGTCAAGGCCATACTCAAGGCGGGCACTCAGGAGCAGGATTCACCCAAGAACTATCTGGAGATAGACACCCCCCTGTTCTACTCCGAGAAGGAAAGAGGGATAGACCTGGTGGTGGTGCCGTCGGACGATCTCAGGATCACCTTCATGGTGGACTATCGCAATCCGGCCCTGGGCACCCAATACACCTCCTTAGTCTCGCTGGAGAAGGAGTTCGTGGAGGAATTCGCGCCCGCCCGGACTTTCTGCTTTTTCACCGAACTGGAGGAGTTGTACCGCGAGGGACTGGCCAAAGGGGGAGGGGTTCACAACGCCGTGGTTATCTGTGATCAGGAAAATTGCGGGGCCAGAATCGAGGAATTGAAGGAACTCTACGGCGTTGAGGAGGACATATTCGTCGGCAAGTCGGGAATCTTAAACGACGTCCCTTTGAGATTTCCCAACGAGCCGGTCAGGCACAAGGCATTGGACCTTTTGGGCGATCTGTACCTTCTGGGAGTGCCGCTTAAAGGACACGTTCTGGCGGCAAGATCAGGGCACGCGGCAAACGTGGCTTTGGTCAAGAAGCTGAGGGAACAATACGAGAAGAAGCAGATAACCACCAGATACCAGAAAAAGGCGGCCGGAGACTTCCTTCTGGACATAAACGCCATCCTGGAGATAATGCCCCATCGCTATCCATTCCTGCTGGTGGATCGGGTGTTGGACATCCAGCCCAGGAAGAAGGTGGTGGCGATCAAGAACGTGACCATGAACGAGCCCTTCTTCTCCGGCCACTTTCCCGGCCATCCCATAATGCCCGGCGTGCTGATCGTGGAGGCCATGGCCCAGGCCGGGGGAATCTTGCTCTTGAACACGGTTGACGATCCTGAAAACAAGCTGGTCTATTTCATGGGAATCGACGGAGTCCGCTTCCGAAAACCGGTCATACCCGGAGACCAGATAAGATTCGAGCTGGAGATGACTCAGTTTCGTCGGGGAACCTGCAAGATGCAGGGGAAGGCCTACGTGGAAGGCGACCTGGTCACCGAAGCCAATTTGATGGCTACAATCGTGGATAAGTGAAGACCGGGAGTCATGAAGGCCCGACGGTTCGATCAAACCTGATTGCTCCCGTTTGCGGCTCACCTCTCAAGTTTCGATCATGGATATTCATCCCACGGCCATAGTCGATAAGGATGCAAAGCTGGCGGACGACGTCAGCGTCGGTCCCTTCAGCATAATAAACCAGGGCGCAGCAATAGGCGCGGGCACGAAGATCGCCTCGCACGTCCTCATAGATGTTAGAACGGTGATAGGTGAGAACTGCTGCATTCATCACGGGGCAGTGCTGGGCACCCTTCCCCAGGATCTGAAGTTCAAGGGAGAGAAGACTCATCTGGTAATCGGCGAACGAACAACTGTCAGGGAGTATGCAACCCTCAACCGCGGCACCGAATACCGAAACATGACCGTGGTGGGCGAGAACTGTTTCATCATGGCCTACGCGCACGTGGCTCACGATTGCCTTCTGGGGGACCACGTGATTCTGGCCAATTCGGTTAACCTGGCCGGTCACGTTGAGATTGGTGATTACGCGATCGTCGGGGGGGTGGTGCCGGTGCATCAGTTCGTCAAGATCGGAGCACATTCCATAATCGGTGGGGGCTTTCGGGTTCAAAAGGACGTTTGTCCCTATGCCCTGGTAGGCGGATATCCAATGAAGACCATGGGTCTCAATCGGGTCGGCCTGACACGGAGAGGTTTCCCGAAGGAAACCATGCAGGTCTTGGACCGGGCATTCAGGATTCTGTTCAAATCGAAGCTGAACACCTCGCAGGCGGTGGAGAAGATCAAGTCCGAGTTGGAACCGATTCCCGAGGTGAAGGTTGTCCTCGACTTCATAGCCAAGAGCGAAAGGGGGATGATAAAATAGGTAAGCGCCATGAACCGGACCTTTCATGGTCGCGGGTGAGATCGACTGACATAGCTGCGTGGTCGGGTTAGGCGACGGACGTTCTAGTTCGTTGCTTCTTTTTTGCAGTCTGTCAGCGGATCAAGCGGATTAGCCGACGAAAAAACCAGCACCCAACTTAAGTTAGGCGCTGGTCACTCTTTGGCCGTCTTTCCTGACCGCAGACCGCCGCATTCTGGGTAGTGTTGACTTGTTGTTAGCAGTTCGTTATATTGCCGGTGCTGAATGTGAAAGCAGAAGCGAGCATCGTAACGAAATCGTTCTGAAGAGGATAAATGGCTGGAAAAACAAAAGTAGGCGTGGTCGGAGTTGGCCATCTCGGCAATCACCACACCAGGATTCTCTCTCAGGTTCGCGAGGCAGAGCTGGTGGGCGTCAACGACATAGACCCCGAGAAGGGTCGAAGGGTGGCCCAAGCACATGGCACCAAATCATTCGAGAGCTTAGACCAACTTCTTGATCAGACAGATGCAATCAGCCTGGTGGTTCCCACCACGGCACATCATGCTCTGGCAAAGAGGGTATTGGAGAGCGGGAACGATCTTCTGATCGAAAAGCCCATAACCGAAACCGTTGAGCAGGCAGAAAAACTGGTCAAGTTGGCCCAAAAGAGGAAAGCCATTCTGCAGGTGGGGCACATCGAGAGGTTCAATCCGGCCCTGCAGGCTATTGAGAAGCGAAAGGTGGATCCAAGGTTCATCGAATCCCATCGTATGGCCCAGTTTAACCCCCGGGGAACCGACGTGGCGGTTATTCTGGATTTGATGATCCACGACATAGATCTGATTCTGAGTCTGGTGAAGAGCAGGCTATCCAGCATTGAGGCGGTGGGCGTGCCGGTCATCGCCGAAAGCCAGGACATCTGCAATGCCCGGCTCGGTTTTGAAAACGGATGTGTAGCCAACGTTACCGCCAGCCGTATCTCCGCTAAGCCCTTGCGCAAAATGAGGCTCTTTGAGAAGGACTCATACCTCTCGCTCGACTTTTTGAACAAATCGGCCGAGATTTACAGGCTGGTGAACGCCAGCCAGATTCCCCGGGATGAAGATGGCAAGAAGACGGTGGTGGGAACCATCCCGGTGGAAGAGGTGGGCAAGACCATAATCTACGAGAGGCCGAAGACAGATGATAAGGACATGTTAACCTCAGAGATCGAGTCGTTCCTGCATGCGGTCCGAACCAGAAGCAGACCCAAGGTAAGTGGAGAAGACGGCAAACGAGCATTGGAGGTTGCGCTGAAGATAAGAGACAAGGCTGAGGAACACAAAAAGCGCAGCGCCGGATACTGAACGGCTTGTCATGCCCTCGAAGGTCGACCTACGAGTTGAGCTTGACCTTAGAGTGTCGCAGCCTCTACAGATTTCCCTTGGTTCGCCTAAAGGCGAACACTCCAGATATCATATTCACCATGAATGAGCCAAAGAAGGTACTGATCGTAGCCGGGGAGGCATCCGGTGATCTGCACGGTTCCAGCCTGGTGAGGGAGCTGCGAAAAAGAAGCTCGGGGCTGGAGATTTTCGGCATGGGCGGGGATAAGATGAAAAGGGAGGGCGTGGAACTGATCTTTCACGTGGATAAGCTCGCCTTCATGGGGTTCTTCGAGGTGCTCAAGAACCTCGGCTTTGTCAGACGGGTCATGAAGAGCATGGTCTCGGAGGCAGAAGAGCGAAAGCCGGACTTGGCGGTTCTGATTGACTATCCCGGGTTCAACCTGAGATTCGCCAGCAGACTGAAAAACCTGGGGATACCGGTGGTTTACTACATCAGCCCACAGGTCTGGGCCTGGGGCGGAAACAGGGTGAAGAAGATGCAGGGACTGATAGATAAGATGGTGGTGATACTCCCCTTCGAGAAGGAGATTTACGACCGCTTCGATATCGACTGCGAGTTTGTGGGGCATCCGTTTCTGGATGTGGTCAGGCCGGTACTGTCGCTTGAGGACTTCCGGAGGAAATTCGACCTCAGAAAGAACCAGACCACAGTGGGATTACTACCCGGTTCCAGGCGGCAGGAGGTGGAAAAGATTCTGCCCATAATGCTTGAATCCTGCAAGTCGCTTCAGACCAGGGCCAAAAGCCTGAAGGTGCTTCTGGGATTGGCCGCCACGGTGAGCAAGGATGATATTCAGAACCTGCAAAACGCGGCAGGCCTGCCGGTGGAGATAGTGGAAAATCTCACCTACGATTTGATGAAGCACGCTGATCTGCTTCTCATCGCCTCCGGTTCCGCCACTTTGGAATGTGCTATCCTGGGCACCCCATTTATGGTATTGTACAAAACCAGTCTCTGGACCTATCTGGTGGCGAAGAGCCTGGTCAGCATACCCAACATAGCCTTGGCCAATGTGGTGGCCGGCAAACGTATAGTCCCCGAGTTCATCCAGAGCAGAGCTGTTCCCACCCGAATCGCCGAGGAGATGTACGAGATTCTGAGCGAAAGGGAGAGGTACAGGACCATTCAAAACGAGTTGGGCAAGGTGAAGGAGAAACTGGGACAGGCGGGAGCATCGGGCAGAGCGGCTGATATCGTGATGCAGGTGCTCGAATCCCGCATAGGGCGACCCGAGCCCGCAGAATCTTGAAAGGCGTCGAATGCCGGATTCCTGCCCCTGACCTCCTAAGGATTTCAGAGCCTGACAGCAGATCGATGAATGAAAAGAGGATTCAAACAGACCAGAGATAGAATTTTGGTGTCCTTGGCATCCTACTTGGGTCCCGCCCTAATCTACTTGCTCGGGAAGACCTTGAGGATCGAATGGGTGGGGGAGGAGAACCTCGAAAGTGCAAGGAGGGAAGGGAAATCCGTGATCTATGCCTTCTGGCACGGCCGGATGCTCATCCTGACCTACTCTCACCGCAACAGGAAGATACATGTCCTGATCAGCCAGCACCGGGATGGAGAATACATCGCCCGCATAATTCACCGCCTGGGCTTTGTCTCGGTAAGAGGTTCCACCACCCGGGGGGGGTCCAAGGCTCTCTTCGAGATGTGCGAGAAGACCGCAGCCGGTTTCGACGTCGCGGTGACTCCGGACGGTCCCCAAGGTCCGGGATTCAGGGTCCATCCCGGCACCATATACATTGCCCAGAGAAGCGGAGTTCCCATCGTTCCGATAACCAACTCGGCCAAGCATCGCTGGAACCTCTCTTCCTGGGACCGGTTCTCAATTCCCAAACCTTTTTCAAGAACCGTCATCATTTTAGGCCGGCCGATTTACGTTCGGCCCGAATCCACACCCGAGCAGTTAGAGGAGAAAAGAAAAGAACTGGAACAGCGAATGCTGGAGTTGACTGAAGAAGCGGACAACTATTTCTCACGGTCCGATTAGAGATCACACCAGAACCTAACTTCAGTTAGGTTCTGTTCAACTTCTGAATCGAAGTATCCGAGAATGTATACACTCTATAATCTCATTCTGAATGTCGCCTTCGTGATCGCCTTCCCCTACCTTTTGCTCCGCGCAGCTTTGGGAGGACACGGGGTAAAGGAAAGAATGGGCAGGCTGCCCAGGGAGAAAACAGAGCGGATTGAAGGCAGGAATGTAATCTGGTTTCATGCCGCCTCCGTGGGCGAGGTTAAGGTATTGTCCACCATCATACCCGAGGTTAATAGAAGACGTCGGGAATATGCGATCGTGGTGTCGACGGTCACCAAGACAGGCAGAAGAGAGGCGGAAAGACTGTTGGAAGGAGTCCAACTCTTCTTCTTTCTTCCCGTGGATCTAAAGAGATTCGTTCGCAGGGTATTAGATACGGTAAGGCCGAAGGCCCTGGTTTTGGTGGAGACCGAGCTCTGGCCCAACCTGATCAGGGAGGCGAAAAAGAAAGGATGTCCGATAACCCTCATCAACGGACGCATCTCCGAATCCTCCCTGCGCAGGTATCTTCTGGTGAAAAGCCTCATGCAGCGAACCCTCTCCTGGATTGATCTTCTGTGCATGCAGTCGGAGGAGCACAAAAGACGGATAATGCTCTTGGGAGCCGACCCGGCGAGACTTTCGGTAACCGGAAATCTCAAGTTCGATCGCCTGGTATTTACCGGCCAAGCTCAGGAAGTGGAGGGGTTAAGGAGAGAATTACGCATTCCCGATCGCTTCCGGGTGATCGTCGGCGGAAGCGTCCGGTCGGGAGAGGAAAATATACTGATCTCGGTATTCAAGAGGTTGATGAAGGAAAATGAGAACTTGCTCTTCATCCTGGCGCCGCGACACCTGGAACGTGTAAAGGTGATGGAAGCCGCGCTTTCCGATCAACAGATGCACTTCGTGAGAAGGAGTCAGTTGGATCAGCTCGCTCGGAACACTCCATGCAACGGCAAAATCTCTGCTGCGAATCGCAACGTAATCATTCTGGATACCATCGGGGAGCTCTTCAAGATCTATTCCCTGGCCGACGCGGCCTTTGTTGGTGGCAGCCTGGTGCCGGTGGGGGGCCATAATCTTTTAGAACCCGCCATCCATGGCGTCCCGGTCCTTTTCGGGCCTTACGTGGATAACTCCAAGGAAGAGGCTCAGATCCTGATTGAATCCGGTGGTGGCATTCAGGTCGAGGATGGAGAGAAGCTTTATCTCAACCTGTCTGATCTGCTTTCGGACAATGCAAGAAGAATCCAAGTCGGAAAAAAAGCAAAGGAAGCCGTCCAGAGGGAAACCGGAGTCGCCCGAAGAACGGCGGATCTGATATTCTCCCTGCTGGGAGAAGATTGAAAAGATGAGAGACTTATTCCAACCTGGTCAGGAAAGAAAGAAAGGACCTTTTCGGGCACTGGTGCTGGTGGTTTTCTCTTCTCTCTCTCTGCTCTATCGACTGGTGCACGGCGCCAGGCTCTTTCTTTACCGGAGCGGTTTGCGGAAGGGAGCCAGACTAAGAGCACGGGTGATCAGTGTGGGAAACCTCACCGTGGGCGGGACCGGAAAGACTCCTCTGGTCATCTGTCTGGCCGAAAAACTCAGGGCTGAGGGTGAGAAGCCGGCCATACTCACCAGAGGCTACAAACGTAAGAAGAAAGAGATGCTTGACCTGACACAGATTTCTCGCGATCAATTCAACTGGCGGGATACCGGCGATGAACCCTATCTTCTGGCAAACCGGCTCTCGGACGTTCCCATAATCGTGGCGAGAAACAGATGTTCCTCCGGCGATTATACGGTTGAAAAGCATGGCGCCCGATACCTGCTGATGGACGATGGTTTTCAACATCTGAGACTATTCCGAGACACAGATATCGTGGTGATAGACTCGACCAATCCCTTCGGAAACGGCAAACTCCTCCCAGCCGGCCCCCTGAGGGAACCCTTGAGCTCGCTGAAGAGGGCGGACATCTTTGTCCTGACCAAAACGGATCAGGCGGCCGATAAGGAGGAATTGGTCGCGATGCTGAGAAGATATAACCCAGGGGCGCCGATAGTGGAGTCCGTATACCAGGTTCGCTCGATCGAAAGGCTGTCGGACGGGTCTCCGGTTGAGCCGGACGAAGTGCGGAACAAGAAAGCTTTGGCCTTTTCCGGCATCGGAAATCCTCTGTCGTTCGAAAACACTTTGAACCACCTTGGGATTCAAGTCCTGAGGCATCGAAAGTTTCGGGATCACTTCGCCTACGAGAGTAAGGACATCCTCGAACTTGACCGGGAGGCGGAAAGCCTGGGCGTGGACCTTATTGTCACCACGGAGAAGGATTCGGTGCGTATACCTTTGATAAACGAGCTGAAGATTCCCATTCACGTGCTGAAGATCGATTTGAAGGTAACCGACGGAGAGGAAATACTCTTGAAGAAAGTGAAAGGGAAGCCATAGATGGAGATGAAAACCGATTTTCTGGTCATCGGATCGGGCATCGGCGGCCTCTCCTTTGCCCTCAAAGCCTCCCAGCTCGGCGACGTGGTCATAGTCACCAAGAAGGATGATTCTGAGTCCAACACCAACTACGCCCAGGGAGGCATCGCATCGGTTCTGGCCAAGGATGACTCGTTCGAGCTTCACCTTGAGGATACCTTAAAAGGAGGGGCTGGGTTGTGCAATCCGGAGGTGGTGAAGAAGGTGGTGGAAGCGGGACCGGGCTGTATCCGGGAACTGGTGGAGATAGGAGTGCGCTTCACCAGAAAGAGGGGAGAGGAAAAGGAGTATGACCTGGGGTTGGAGGGCGGACATTCCAAAAACCGGGTCGCGCACGCCGCCGATCTCACCGGAAAAGAGGTGGAAACCGCACTCCTGAAAGCGGTCAAATCCAGGGCCAACGTCAAGATACTGGAAGATCATCTGGCCATCGATCTGATAACCCAGCATCATCTGAAGCGTTACCGGCGGAGTCCGGACGAGAGGACCAGGTGCTGGGGAGCCTACGTTCTGGACAGGGAGAAAAACAAGGTCATAACCTGTTTGGCCAAGATCACCTTGCTGGCGACCGGTGGAGCGGGAAAGGTCTACGTTCACACCACCAATCCTTCCATCGCCACCGCCGACGGTCTGGCCATGGCTTACCGGGGCGGGGCGGAGGTGGCCAATCTGGAGTTCATCCAGTTCCACCCCACCGCCCTTTACCATCAGGAGGGCGACTCCTTCTTGATCTCCGAGGCGGTCAGAGGAGAAGGAGGCATCCTGCGGCTGGAATCCGGTGAGCAGTTCATGGAAAGGTATCATCCCCGCAAGGAGCTTGCCCCCCGCGACGTGGTGGCGCGAGCCATCGACTACGAGTTGAAGAAGCGTGGCGACTCATGTGCCTATCTGGACATCACCCATTTGGATCAGAGGTTCATCAAGCTGAGGTTCCCCAACATCTACGGCAAATGCCTTTCCCTGGGCCTGGACATAACCAAGGACTGGATTCCGGTGGTGCCCGCCGCTCACTATATCTGCGGCGGCGTGGTCACCGACATGGAGGGGAGAACCACAATCGAAAATCTATATGCCTGCGGTGAGGTGGCCTGCACCGGCATGCACGGTGCAAACCGCCTGGCATCCAACTCTCTGCTGGAAGCGGTTGCCTTCGCCCATTTCTCCGCCGGCAGCGCCACGGACAGGCTCCGCTCATTCAAAGATTTTACTTTCCCGGCCATTCCCTCCTGGAGCTTGGAAGGCGTCTTCGATGAGCAGGAGTGGGTGATCATCGCTCATAACCGGGATTGGATACAGAAATTCATGTGGGACTACGTTGGCATTGTGCGCTCCAATCGCCGTCTGGAGCAGGCCAAGAAGAGAATCACTATCCTCTTGGACGAGATCACCCAATTCTATAAGATCAATCCGGTTACCTACGACGTGATCGAATTGAGAAACATCGCCACCGCGGCCAGGCTGATCATAGCCTGCGCCCTGAAAAGGAAGGAGAGCCGCGGGCTGCACTACAATATTGACTACCCGGACAGGGACGATGAGAACTGGGTGAAGGACACGGTGCTCAGATCAAAGAAGGCTTGAAGACCAGATGAGACATGAGGAGACCATAGTAGTACTCGACTTCGGTTCGCAATATACCCAGCTCATCGCCCGCCGCATCCGGGAGAACAAGATTTTCTGCGAGATACTTCCCTTTAACCAAAACCCTGAAAGCTACAGACATAAGAACCTGAAAGGCATAGTCCTCTCCGGCGGTCCCTCGAGCGTTTTCGATCAAGATGCTCCCATCTGTGAGGCGCGGGTCTTTGAACTGGGCGTTCCGGTCCTGGGAATCTGCTACGGGCTGCAACTCATCGGCAGGCTATTCGGCGGAGAGGTGGAGAGATCAGAAAGAAGAGAATACGGGAAAGCCATCATTCAAATAGACAAACAGAACCATCTCTTCTCGGAGGTGAAAGGCAATACCAGAGTCTGGATGAGCCACGGGGATCACCTTTCCAGCCTCCCCCCGCAGTTTGGGGTTCTGGCTCACACCGAGAACATACCTTTCGCCGGGATAGGAAATACCGAGAAAAAGATCTACGGGCTGCAGTTCCATCCGGAGGTAGCGCATACCGAAGAGGGGATGCGTATCTTAAGGAATTTCCTATTTGGGATCTGCCGCTGTGAGGGAAGCTGGACCCCGGAATCGTTTATTGACGCCACCGTTTCGACCATCAGAGAGCAGGTGAAAGACGGCAAGGTGATCCTGGGTCTCAGCGGCGGGGTGGACTCGTCGGTCTGCGCAGCTTTGATAAACAAGGCCCTGGGCAAGCAGCTTCACTGCATCCTGGTCGATAACGGCGTGCTCAGAAAGAACGAGGCTCAAGAGGTCGTCTCTGCCTTTAAGGACTTCGACTTAAATCTCAAGCTGGCCGACGCCTCGGAGAGATTCTTGGGGGAGCTTAAGGGAGTAATCGACCCGGAGGAGAAGAGGAAAATCATCGGGCGAATCTTCATTGAAGTGTTCGAAGAGGAGGCTGAGAAGATCGAGGGTGTCGAATTCCTGGCCCAGGGAACGCTATATCCTGACGTGATCGAAAGCACTTCTTTCAAGGGACCGTCCGCCACCATCAAATCCCATCACAACGTAGGCGGCCTGCCGGAGGAGATGAACTTAAAGCTGATCGAGCCCTTGAGGGAGCTGTTCAAAGATGAGGTCAGAGAGTTGGGGAGAAAGCTCAACCTGCCCCACAGCCTGATCGGGCGGCATCCCTTTCCCGGTCCGGGTCTGGCCGTCAGAATCTTGGGAGAAGTGACCAAACGACAGCTTGCCGTTCTGCGAGATGCGGATGACATTTACATATCCGAGCTTAAGAGAACGGATACGTATGACAGCATCTGGCAAGCTTTCTGTGTGCTTCTGCCGGTTCAGACCGTGGGGGTCATGGGGGATGAGAGGACCTACGAGAACGTCATCGCCCTGCGAGCTGTTACTTCTCTCGACGGCATGACCGCCGATTGGGCTAAAATCCCTCCCGAGATATTGGGTAGGATATCCAATCGGATCATAAACGAAGTGAAGGGCGTCAACCGGGTTGTCTACGACGTCTCCTCCAAGCCCCCCGCCACCATCGAGTGGGAATAGTCAAGTCCTCCCAACGTTCTCGAGTGTCAAGCCCCGCCAGGGCGGGATCTGCGACTTTCAGCCTGACCTGTCTGCCTGAAGGCAGACACTCCAAAGAAACCCACGCCCCGCGGTAGCCGCAGGCTTCAGCCTGCGATTCATGTCATCCTGCGAACCCTGCTGGTCATCGACACTTGGTCCTATGTAAACGACTTCTGTTCTTCCCTGTAAGGTACCAACACCGGTTCCCTACCTGAGAAGGAAGCGTCAGGGAGGGTTATTCTGGGTGAATCAAGGCCTGACGGCAATCGATCCTTCTTGGAAGTTGACTTCTGATGTGCTTTGTGTTACCTTCGTGGGAGTTGTGATTCTGTAACTCAAAGGAGTATTCTATGGCCAAGAGGTTCAAAGGAAAAGCCTGGGTGGTCGGCGATGACATCGATACCGACCAGATCTATCACGGGCAATACCTCCCCCTAACCGACCCCAAGGAGATGGCAAAACATGCCATGGAGTTCGTCCCTGGATTGGAGGATTTTGCCCAGAAGGTCAAGCCGGGCGACATTGTAATAGCAGGGAAGAACTTTGGATGCGGCTCCTCACGCGAGCATGCAGTGGTTTGTCTCCAGGAGAATGGGGTAAGCTGCGTGGTGGCGGAATCCTTTGCCCGCATCTTCTATCGCAACGCGGTAAACCTGGGCTTTCCGCTTATGGAATGCAAGGGAGCCTCCAAGCTCGTAAAGACCGGAAATAAGGTCGAGGTGGATTTAGAGTCGGGAAACGTAACCAATCTCTCAAACCGGAAGAAACTGAAGGGGATACCGCCTTCAGGGCTGGAAATGGAGATTGCCGAAAAGGGCGGGCTGTTAGATTACTTGAGAGATTCCCGCCGAGCCTGAGCGTTACTCTGTTCAACCGGACAGGAGAGCAGCATGCAGGAATTGTCTCTTCTCTCACGGGTTACTCTATACGCTTTGCTGGCATTGATCGGAGCATATACCCTGCTCGTTTGGAGCTGGCAGGTGAAGGTGCTCAAAGGCAAAGAGATGAAGAACCCCGACGGATCGTCAGATGACTGGCATCAGCAGAAAACTCATTACGGCATCGCCATCGCCGACATTTTCCTGGCCTGTCCGATAAGCTTCACAGGCATCCTTCTCATATTCATCAGTCCCCGATGGGGATACTACCTCTTAGCCCTGATCGGCTTCTGGTTTGTTTGGACGAATACTATGACTACAGCAACCAGCCTTCGGTTCGAGAAGCCCAAGATCACGTTCAGTTGGCTGATCGTTTTTCCCTCCGGGATTCTGCTGGGGTTGGCCTACCTGGCCTGGACAATCATTCACTTTCACGTGATCTATTGAGACAAGGGGGCGGAGAATGAGTCAGTTGTTTCCGGGTGCCAACATTGTAGCTGGCGCGTTGGTTCTCGTCGTCGGATTCGTCTTTCACTGGATTGGTCAATTGATTTCCGTTCTCAACTGGGACCTGGCCACCAGGATGGGCCTGCAGGAAAAGGGGCCGCCGGAGTACAAGGTGTACGAACACGCCATCGCTGCAGCCGATGCTGCAATCGGGTGGATATACGGTGTTGCCGGGGTCGGACTCATCCTCGGGACTCGCTGGGGCTTCAAGCTGGCATGGTTTCCGGGAGTGGTGCTGATCTACCACAGCATCAGTTTCTGGTTCTGGACTCGCAATCAGAGGAGGTCCGGGCACAAACTCGCTTCCGATCCCTTAAGAATCGGATGGAGTCTGGCCAACATGATTACCGGTCTCCTGGCAATCCTGGTGGCTTGGAGTGCAACTTGATGACGACCGCGAACCGGTCATCTCAACTCAAGGAGGAACACTCAGTGAAAGTAATTGCCTTCAACGGCAGTGCGCGGAAAGACGGAAATACGGCCGCACTCATCAATCTGCTGTTCGGCGAATTGCAGAAGGAAGGGATCGAAACCGAGCTTTATCAGCTTGCCGGAAAGAAGATCCGGGGGTGTATGGCCTGCTATAAGTGCTTTCAGAACAGGAATCAGCGCTGTTCGGTGACAAACGACGTGCTCAACGAGTGCATCGAGAAGATGCTCGAGGCAGATGGGATCATCCTGGGGTCTCCCACCTATTTCGCCAACGTCACCACCGAGATCAAGGCCCTCATCGATCGGGCCGGGCTGGTGGCCAAGGCCAATGGCGAAATGTTCAGGCGCAAGGTGGGCGCAGCGGTGGTGGCAGTAAGAAGGGCAGGCAGCATCCACGTCTTCAATTCCATCAATCACTTCTTCTTCATCAGTCAGATGGTCGTCCCCGGTGCAAGCTACTGGAATCTTGGCATTGGACGGGAAAAGGGTGACGTGGAAAAGGACGAAGAAGGCATTCGGACCATGAAGGTCCTGGGTGAGAACATGGCCTGGCTGCTGAAGAAGCTGCAAAGTTAGGAGTGATGTTCTGTTGGGTCTTGCCCGCCTTGGCGGGTGTGACCCGACAGTGGGCAATCAGGCGTCAAGTTACACTCACCGCAAACCATAAACAGAGAATGAGAGAGCTTTGAAGTCGTTCCCGTCGGCAGGAGGTTGTTATGTTGGATATTGCCGCCATAGCACGTGATGGTGGCCTCCTGGCGCTGGTATTCTGCGTCTACTTCCCTCTTCTATTGCGCTATAATCCCCGTTTTGCCAGAAGAGACCTGCCCAGGGAAATCCGGGATGCTGTCCCTCCCATGACTAAGAAGGAGAAGAGAGAAGCGGCGTTCTTTTTTGCGCCAGTCCTCATCTTGGCCTTGGTCATCCCATTTGTGTCGACTCTGAGGTTCAGCCGGCACAATCCGGAGGGCGCCTCTTTTCTTTGGTTGTTCTTGAATGCCTTTGGGATTCTGCTTGTCGCCAATCTGGCAGAGTTGATCCTGGTTGACCTGCTGCTGTTATGTACTATTACCCCAAAGTGGATCATGATACCAGGCACGGAGGGCATGGCTGGATACAAGGATTATGCACACCAGGTCAAAGCTCATCTACGCGGTGCGGGCCTAATGGCGGCGGTTGCGCTAATGGTGGCAACTATTGTCCGGTTCGTCTGATGCAGCGGAGTTTGATCCGCAGCCGCACGTTTCAGGATCACACAGAGTGACTCACAGGAGGAACAAATATGCATAAACAGAACAAGTTGGACAACACAAGCTCACGACCGGAAACGACTCTGGGACGGATGATTGGCGGCTTCATGGTTACGCAAATGATCTACGTGGCCACGAAACTCGGAATTGCAGACCTGCTGAAGGACGGCCCTAAAAGCATCGAGAGGTTGGCGGAGTCTGTCGAGGCGGATCCCCGCTCCTTGTATCGTTTGATGCGCGGCTTAGCCAGTGTAGGAATCTTCGCCGAGACTGACGATCGTCACTTCGAGCTGACTCCTCTGGCTACGTTTCTTCAGACAAGGGCTCCGGGCTCGATGCGCAACTTCGCTCTCTGGGCAGGCGAGGCCCTAACCTGGAGACCCTTTGGAGAGCTTCTCCACAGTGTAAAAACCGGCAAGCCCGCCTTCAAACATGTCTTCGACACGGGGATCATGGATTACCTTGCCGGGGATGCCGAAGCCTCCCAAATCTTCAACCAGGTTATGACCGAAAGAGCAGCGCCGACCGCCGCCGCGGTCTGCGCGGCATATGACTTCTCTGGAGTGAAAAGGCTTGTTGACGTGGGAGGCGGGCACGGAATATTGATTACTACTATCCTGAAGGCAAATCCCCACCTGCGCGGCGTCCTCTTCGATCTGCCTTCTGTTGTTGAAGGCGCTAAGGGCCTCCTCGAGCGAGAGGGCGTGGCGGATCGTTGCGAGATCGTCCCGGGCAACTTCTTCGAGTCGGTTCCAGTTGAAGGGGATGCCTACATTCTCTCAAGCGTCATTCACGACTGGGATGATGAACGCGCCCTCACGATTCTCAGGAACATCCGTGAGAATATGCCAAAGGACGGCAAACTTCTGCTTGTCGAATATGTGATCCTTCCTGGCGACGAACCACACCCCGGAAAGATTTCTGATGTCATCATGTTAGTGACGGAAAACGGCCTTGAACGCACTGAGGCTGAGTTCCGGGCACTTCTTGAAATGGCGGGATTCAAACTGACTGGCATTATCCCGACAGAATCCCGGATGAGCGTGATGGAGGGCACACCAGTCCACTGAAAAGCGGAATCCTGGTCACCGATCGTTTTGACGCGCCAACACGGTGGCTTTATGTGACTCACAAAGGGCAAAAATCTGCTTGACATTCAGAGTAATGGAGCATAATATGTGCGGTACTTAATTCTGTAGTGCCTTTAGTTCTATTGTTGTGTCAGGAGTAAGGTTCTGACAAACACAAATTAGCGCGGAGGTTTCTGTGAAAAACGAATATGCTGAGATAATTGCATTTGGGAGCACTCAGACAGCCTTAATCCAAAGTTACAGGAATATCTTTCTTACTTGCCAAAGCATCCTCTTCGCAGTCGCAGCCTTTATCGCATCTGAAGGCAGCCCCGTCACCGTGTTGCTATCCCCAATTGGTGTTTTTCTGTCTGTGTCGTGGATTCTCATAGATCGACATAGAGGGCTCGATGAATTGTTCTTTGACTGCCAGCTACTGAAAAAAGAAAAAGGAATCGAAGTCTCAAATGTGTACAATGCCTATTACGATTGGGGGGCGTTAACCTTAAAAGGAAAAAAGGACAAGATAAGCGAGTGCCCCCGAGGCGAAGATATCCTCCGAGTTTACGGGAAGCTAATGTCGACTAAAGGAGTAATTCGGACTCTTCTTCCGTCTTTGTTCTTGCTGCTTTGGGCAATACTCGTTTACCTCGTTCTCCTCAACAAGTCGCCTAAGCCTTGCTGAAAGGAGGATAGTCAGAATCAGTGGTACCAAGAAAGCGCCGGAAGATAGGAGATCAGTAGTCAAAGATATTGCGCACGGGTTATTCTTCCCAACACTTGATCAAGCTGAGGCGAACCTGAACAGGGAATCGCGAATTAAGTTCATCGGATTACCCTTCAGCCGGTGATGCGCTGGTCGTTAAACTAAACAAAGAAACTAAAAGGCAGGCCCATGAAACTTCATGTTGATTGCCGGAAACCCCTCGAGCTAAAGGATGGGAGCGAGGAGGGATTAATCTACTCACTCCCTATTAAACGACTACCTGAATCCTCTGGTATTTACATGTTCGCGCGTACTCATGGTAGACGTTTCGAGGCACTCTACATTGGCAAAGCGACGGACCTTCGTAGACGCGTGAAACAGCAACTTGAGAGCAACGTAAGACTAATGAAACATCTTAAAACTGCCCGCAAAGGAAAGCGCATTATACTTGTGGGTGTTGTGGTAGCAAAACAGGCCCAACAACTTCAGAAAGTCCTCAAAATTATTGAGCGTGCATTTATAAAACGGTATCTAGCTGAAGGGCATGCCCTTGTTAACAAACAAGGCACACGCTTGAGAAGACATAGAATAACAAATGAGAGAGAGCATTACCGCAAGTACATTCCTTCTGAGATGTATGTTGAAAAGCAGTGAAACGCCTAAAAACGACTCCAACGGCTGATGCTTCGGGAATAGGAACTCCCGAAGTCAACTAGCATCGGCATTCCCGAATGCGGATGCATCAAAAATCTGGCATTGAGGCATGCGAATTTTACGCACCATGGCTCGCCATCTCTTCAGCAAGTGGACAATCTGCACGGCCGGGTCCATCGTGGTCGCTCTGGCAGCTTTCTATAAGTATGAGTTTGAGATGCGGCCAGTACTGGAAATGACTGCCCCCGACCCCGTGCAGGTCCAGCAGAAGGTGGATACATTCAAGTTTAATATTCGCATCCACTATCGAAACGCTGGTCGGTCAACGGCGGTCGGCGTGAAAGCGTGCCACGTGTTTCTCGCGTGGCCCCCCGCTTTTAAAGATCTTGCAGAGACTGACCTCCAGGATCTTCCACCGACCAGCAATCAAGTCCGCATCCTGGTTAAGTATCTCCATACTGACACCCTCTCGGCTTCGATAAACTCCTTCAGTTATCAGAACCTATTTGTGATTACCACTTGGCGCAGCAACAATCTCGCGCATTTCCGCCGGCTCTTTTGTCAAGCGCAGTGGTACAGACTCTATCTTCATATGCAGCCGGACCGGCAGCTTGGTAGCTATCTCGCTCTTGTGAAATCCAGGTATTACAGCCTGTGGAATGAGGAGGGAAAAGAAGCCTACAGACAGATTCTTGGCCGATTAGTTCAGGGGGAGACCGTGGCCGACCTATACAGCCTGGAGGAGCTCGAGTGGTCAAGGTGAAAAGACTCAATTCGTGTTTTCTCGGGTCTTACCCGCCCTTGCAGGTGTGACCCGGCAGCCGAGCAATTGCGTGCCCGGTGCAGACTTACGGCAAGCCATAAGCGAGACCTGACACGATCTAAGAGCGATGTCTGATGCTTCGGGAATACGGATTCCCGAAGGCGACGAGCGGCATCTCCTCTCTCCCTCGTTTCTTTTGCCTCCCTTCTCCCAAATCTCGCGACATGTCCGGCGAGTATAACATTGACAAACCTTATGAGTTATTGTATCCTGGCAGATGTTGATTTGTCACCGTGTTTCTCGAAAGGGACTGAATTGCCTGTAAACATCAGAAAAAGAGACATAGTCGAATTGGAGATATCGGATTTGGCTTACGGTGGAACCAGCGTGGCCAAGGTGAATGGCTTCGTGGTGCTGGTTTACGGCGGAATTCCGGGCGACGTGGTCAAAGCCGAGATCACCAAGAAGAAGACAAACTACGCTGAGGCTAAGCTCCTGGAACTCGTGAAAGAGTCAGACTTAAGGACCAAGCCAGCTTGCTCACATTTCGGTTTCTGCGGCGGGTGCACCTGGCAGAATCTGAAATATGACGAACAGGTAAGATTCAAGACCAAGTTCGTCAAAGATAGCCTGGAGAGAATCGGTGGTTTCACCGATCCTCCGGTGGAAGACGCGCTCGGCTCTGATGACGTTTTCTACTATCGCAATAAGATGGAGTACGCTTTCTCGCCGCATCCGGGCAAGAAGCTTGTTCTGGGTCTGCACCCACGCAGAAGATTCGATCTGGTCTTCGATGTCAAAGAGTGTTTCCTGCAGTCAAAGGCCGCCAACCAAATCTTAGATTTTGTTCGCACATTTGCCAGAGAGAAGAATCTCTCCGCCTACGATCAGAGGACCAAGTCGGGCCTGCTGCGATACCTGGTGGTAAAGGAAGGCAAGAACACCGACAGCACCATGGTGAATCTGGTCACCTACAAAGGGGACTTTCCGCCGGCCAGGGAGTTCAGCGACGCTCTTCTTTCGAGTTTCCCCAGCATCAAAAGCGTGGTAAGGAACATAAACTCGAGATTAGGTCAAACCGCCCTGGGAGAAGAAGAGGAGTTGTTGGGTGGGGAGAGAATCATTACCGAGAAGTTGGGAGAGTTCACCTTCGAGATCTCCAGCAATTCATTCTTTCAGACCAACCCCAGGCAGGCGGAGAAACTCTACGAGATCGTGCTGGATGTGGCTGACCTGCAAGGAGACGAGGAGGTTCTGGATCTGTATTGCGGTAACGGCACCATCTCCATGTTCCTGTCGCGGGCGGCGAAAAAGGTGATCGGCATCGAATCGCTGGAAGAGGCGGTGCAGAATGCCCGAAGGAATGCAGAGCTCAACGGGGTGGAGAATTGTGAGTTCATCCGGGGTGAGGCCAAAGCAGTGCTCAGGGATTTCGAGCAGGGCAAGACGATTCCGCATCTGGTTGTGATCGATCCTCCCAGGGCGGGACTGCATCCGCGCGTGATCAAGTCCCTCCTGAGCATGAAACCGCAGAAGATCGTCTATGTCTCCTGCAACCCCACCACCCTGGCGAGGGATTTGACGGCCTTCTGTCGGCAAGACTACAAGCTGGAGAAGGTCAAACCTGTGGACATGTTTCCGCACACTTATCACATCGAGAGCGTGGCGAAGTTGCTCAGAGTATAGGCCGACCCCAAGACAATCTTTAAGATGCTTGTGTGCCACGGGCGTCCGAGCTTGCACCTGCTTTCCATTCAGACCCCATTTCCCCCTCTCCATTTCATGTCGAAGATCCCGCCAACGGCGGGGGAGAGGGCGACACAGGGGGAGAGGCAAAGAAAGGAGAAACCACAAAATGGAATTCAAGTATGATCCCCTACCTTTCATCTTCGAAAAAGGCGATTCCTTCACCAAACTCTGCGTTCTGGAAATGGTCGATCTGTGGAGGAGCGCACTCGGAACGGAACTGCTGCTGGACCTATTGAAGATCCAGAAAAGAGACGGCGGTTTACCGAGCATGATCGACAAGAAGCAAGGCGGTGTGAAGGAGACGGAAAGGGCAGCTAATCTTCTGTTGAGATGTAAGATGCCAAAAGACGGATTGGCTCTGTCAAGCTGCATGAAGTTTCTGCTCAAGCATCAAACTCAGGAGGGCGGATTCCGGGAGAACCCGAAGCTGACTATCCCTAAGGATATGGTGGAGCTGTCCAACGAAAAGGGCGTCACCTGGCTGACCGCTGATATGATCGATCTGTTAAGACAGATGAAACAGGAAAACACCAAGGCTTGCCAGAAGGCAATCAACTGGCTGCGAAGAATGGAGCTCCCGGAAGGTGGATGGGGAGCTGTCGAGGAGGACGAGGAACTTGATCCGGACTCCAGCGCTCAGATTACCTTTCTGATGAAGGACTTGCTTGGCAAGGAGGATACCTTATACAAGCGGGGCATGGTTCTGTTCAGGGAACATCTCGATCAGATGGCCCAGAACGCCGAACAGGGGTTCTACTATCTGAAGGGGGAAAAGCGCGAGAATGAGGTTTATCACCTCACCTATCTTTTGGGACAATCCATCTTCTCCGGCAAACGAGGCGCCAGCGCGGGATACAACGTCAGGAATGCAAAAGTCAAGAAGATACTGGAGGGGATACTCAGCATACAAAGAGAGGACGGCGGCTTTCGACCTTACTGGTCGCAGGAAAGCGATCCTCTGTACACCGGCATAGTTCTCAGGATCTTCCTCTGGGCGAAGGCCATGGAGAAGGATCAGATCAAGTCGACCATCGAGAAGGTCGTCTTCGCTGCCGCGTAGTCAGATCTTTGCGCCGCGCCTCGGAAATCTTCCGCTGACAAAAAGCTTGTTTCGGCGCTTGCGCTTCATATATTGTTCGAGACTCAGAGCAGCCAGCACCCCGGCAAAGTGAAGATAATTGGAAGGCTTTTTCTTGCGTGACCAAAGAAGATGAGAAAAGAGACCAAAGGATACCTGTACGTAATCCTGGGCGCGAGTTGTCTGGGCACCATCGGCATCTTTGCCCGTTTGATCTACCAACACGAGCCGGATCCGCTCACCGTGGTCAGCTGGAGGGCCCTGATCGCTTTCTTGCTTCTGTTCTTCATCGCAGTCATGGTCAACCCCGACTGGCTGCGGATCAGAAAGAAGGACTTCCCGTTTTTCGCCGTTTACGGGCTGTTGAGCGTAAGCTTATGTTTTCTTCTTTTCTTCTATGCCATCAAATACACCACGGTCGCCACAGCCACCATATTGCTCTATACCTACCCGGCTTTCGTGATTCTCCTCTCGCCGATAATTCTGGATGAGAAGCTCACCAGGGCCAAGATCCTGGCTTTGCTCCTCACTTTCTTCGGGTGCATTCTGGTCATCCAGGTCTACGACCCGGCCCAGTTCAAACTCAATTGGAGAGGAATTACCTATGGGTTGGGTGCAGGACTGGGAGCCGGGCTCTACAGCATATTCGGCAAGAGAGGAGTGAGAAAGTATAGTCCGTACACCGTGGTCATGTATGCGTTGGGGTTTGGGGGATTCTTTCTTCTGCTGATTAAGGGAACCCGAAATCTCATCTCGGTGAGCTACCCCCCCATAACCTGGTTATGGATTTTTTCGCTGGCGGTCGTTTCTACCCTTCTGGGCTACTCCCTTTACACCCGGGGCTTGAAATACCTGGAAGCCGGCAGGGCCGGAATCGCATGTACCTGGGAGGTGGTGGTTGCGTCGATTCTGGCCTTCATGATCTTCGGGGAAACCTTGAGCGCACTCCAGATCGCAGGTGCTTGTCTGGTCTTCGCGGGCATCGTAATGGTAAGGATTCATCCTCCAGACAGGGTCGGCAAAACTGCTCCGCCCCCGCGCGGTTAGCTGGTGACAGGGCTGTATGGAGATGTCATTCTCGTCCCCGGCCACGCTTCTTTAGTAACACTTGATCATATGCGTGTCGGAGTAATAGTGGGCTAAGATATCCCGGTAGGCATATCCCTTTCGCGCCATGCCGATGGCGCCGATCTGACACATTCCCACCCCGTGACCGTTTCCCCGACCCCGGGCTTTCACCTCTCGGATGTCTCCCACCTCGTCTCTTTCGATGACTAAATCAAAGTACGTGGAAGGCAAAATCGATTTACTGCGGCCGCCTCTTCTTAAGGCCCATCGAATCTTGTCTCCCCGGATTCGATAGGTGCCGGTGTCGGTTGTCACCTTCAAAAGGTCAACTCTGCCCGATGGTGATCTGCCCGCTATCTGCAGGTCATGGAGACTCCCGAACTCGCCCTCGGGAAGCTCCGTCGAGGCTTGAAGGAAAGCCTTCAGATTCTTCTGCAGAGCCTCCCTGGTCCAGCTCTCTTGCCAGGCGTAGTTTTCGGACCACGAGCAGAACGACTCATCATTTCTCGGGACCAGGTAGCTCTCCCTGGGCAGATCCCACACTTTCTCCACGTGCTCGGTCATGCCTCCCGAGTTTGCGTGATAGTAAGGGCTGATCAACTTCCCCTCACTGATCAGCACCTCTCCCCGGGTCAGATCCACCGCCCGGCTGGCCAGCCGGTCTTCTCCCCTGGTGCCCCTATATACCTGGTCGGCCACGGTCGCCTCCAGATCGTACCCCTTCTCGGCGTACTGGCCCAGGCGGGAGAGCGAGTAGGTTCGGGCTGCCACCGCTTGAGCTTTCAGTGCCTCCAGCTCCCGCTGGGTGAGTTTTCCGATCTCCGCCGGAACGACCCCTTTAAGATACTCCTCCACGTGAATGAGATTCAAGACCAATAGGCATCCGTCGTCATCCCCCGGGACCATCTCCACTGCACCGCGATACGGCCTGCCATTCAAAAGGATCCGATCGTTGCTCTGTCTTGGAAGGAAGGAAACTCTCTGAAGATCGGTTTCCAACTCCCCCAGTTTCTCATGGTTTAAGGTCAATATCCCCCCGTCCGATTTCACCAGCATCTTCGCTGCCGCTTGATAGGTTGAGCGCCGGCCGTCTCTAAAGAGGCATCTGATGAGAAAGGAGCCTTCCGGGCTGACCGTCTGACCCTCTTTGGTCTCAAGAAGCTTGACCCTCACCGCGGGCTGTTTGATCTGAAAAGAGTAAAGCTCCTCCCGGAAAACCGGCCGCTCACTGCAGCCAGACAGGGAGATGACGGCTGCTGCAATGCAGAGTTTGGAGAGTCCGACCCGCACTATCCCTCGGCAGATGAAGCTTTTCCCGAGCCTCTTACTGATCCACATGTCCGAAAGCCTCTTGGTATGGTGAAGCGGTTAAACCAGGTCACCTGAAGGACCATGCCGTTACATACTCTGAGTATCGACCGTGGGCCCGGTTCACTTAATACGATCAATGCGGCCGGTCGGCTGCACCTAATCACAACGCCCCTCTTCCGGGTGTTCCGTACCGGACCGGCTCGGGGCAATGCCCGGCGCGCGGATCAAATCAACGCCAGCAACAGGTTCACAATCACAAGAAAGGCGAGAAACGCAAGAAGGATCAGTCCGGGGCTTGTGTTTCTCTTTAAGCCCCAGAAGGAAAGGAGAGAAAAGAAAACGAGAAAAGCCGCCTCATCCGGTTGAAATGACCCTCGCCCCGGTTGGCTCAATTTCATGACCAGGACGACGCCAAACAAGGCTGCTCCCATCCGGCCGCTCCATTTGGCGACACCTTGTAGATGTCCCCGGGTTAAGTCCGAAGATACCTTCAAGCCAAGCTGGTAACCTTTGATCACTCCCCGGGCGCGAATATAGATCTGGTAGAGGTTGAAAAGAACAAAGAAGGTGACTATGCCGTACAGACCATACCTGCTGGTCAGAATCAGCCCCAGGATCAGCAGGGCCGGCCTGAGGTTCTGCCAGATCAGGTTGTCGCCCAAGGCCCCCAGCGGACCACGCAGAGATTCCTTGAATCTTCCGATCTGCTCCGGAGGCGTCTTGGTCTCCTCCAATTTGGTCACCGCCCCTACGGCGTAGCCGACTAGATAGGGATTGGCGTTGAAGCTGTCCAGATGTCTTCTCAGAAACTCGCGCCGTTCTCCCAGCGAGGAACACAGCTTTTTTGCTGCCGCCTCCAGTATCCATGCAAACCCCAGAGCTATCATCCTGTCATAGCTGAACCCGGTCTGGACGAAGAAGCTCCTTATGGTCAATCGAAGAAGATCGAATCCTGATACTGGTGGCATGGTTGATCCTCTCGGCCGGTTCACAACAGGATGAGGGCGATCCCCACGATCGCCCCCCCGACTATCCACAGTGTGTTCTTCTTTCTGCAGAACAGAAAAATCATGCTTCCCAATCCCACTCCCCACACCGGGATTTCCATCTTTTCAAAGAGCACCTCAGGCGCGAAGCTCAGAGCTTTGGCCAGGGGCGCCAGCAAAGCCAAGACCGCCAGAATTCCTGCTGCGGTGACCAGCAGGCCCCGCACGAATGACCCGGATAATCCCAAAAGCATAAGACCGCCTAATCCTCGTACCCGCCCCCGTTCAGCATAGAGATCGGCCTTTCTCAGAAGCCTGGAGTTGAGCTGCCTCTGCCTTATCAGGGTCCATCCGGCAAACCAACCGAAGGGGACGACGAAGGCAAGAACGAGAATAAGAACCGAACCCGGATTATCCGGAAACGAGCCTTTCAAGATGCAATAGCCGGCCGAGCCCACCACCGACCCGACTGCCGGATCGGGAAAGGTGGCGGCCCCGATCGGCATGACCCAAAGGTAGATCAGTTGAAACAGAATGCCGGCATAAAGCCCGCCCGGCAGATCGTCCAGCAGCAGACCGACTATGGCACAGGCCACAAGCGGCTGGGAGAACATGGACTGAAACGCTTCGGTTTTGTCCAGGGCAACCAAACCACCCAAGACGGAGACAAAGATCAATTCCTGGAGCATGCGGTCACATTGGGGGTGAAGATTTCTTGAGAAACATTCAGGTTAAAAAACCCCGCCTTCCATGGCAGGGTTTTTTAACTAAGACTCAGTGCTAAGGTGCTTATTTCTTCTTCTTGGCGGTCTTTTTCTTGTTGGTCTTTTTCTTGGTCGCCTTCTTCTTGGTGACCTTCTTCTTGGTGGTCTTCTTCTTAGCGGGTTTCTTCTTTGTTGCTTTCTTCTTTGTTGCTTTCTTCTTGGTTGCTTTCTTCTTCGCTGGCACTATGTTCACCTCCTTCCGGAAATTTTGAGGTTGACTCTTGAGGTGTGCCCTTGCTTCTACCTCGTAACGTTCTTTATCTCCAAGGTCTCCTTCCCGAAATCCAGTATCATCCCCAGCGGCAGTTTGGTGGCCTTCAGGAAGCTTCGCATCTTGGACTCATCTGCATCACTGACCGGCTCATCCGCTTTCACCGTGGCGATGATCTTTCCGCTTACCACAAACTCCAGGGTGTACTCTCCTGCAACGCTCCCTTTGTATGACAGTTTTATGTTCTTCTTCCTCTCGTAGTCGATCTTTCTGAGGTCCAACTCCACTGCCAAGGCTTGGCTGTAGGCCGACTCTTGAAAACCTAGCCCCATATTCTTGTGAACTTCAAGTGCAGCCTCCAGAATCTGATCCTGCAGCTCCTTAAGGGTCATCTCTCTCTGTCGCCTCGTCGGTAAAGGGGTCCCTTGTCATGACTTTGTTACACTTGTTGTCACGTTCTGTCGCGGTTGCCCAAAAGCAAAAACCGTGCCAATTTCCTTGAGTTTACCTGTCTCTCTCTGAACCCCTTTATTCTCAAGGCGCTTCCGGTTTAGGCTCAAACTGATGGCTTCCGCGGCTGAAAATCTTGTAACGAACCTGTTACACGGATTAAGTCTTTAGCTGGTCGTATGTTGTAACTATGGCATGGGAAAGCTGCCGTAACGTTCCTGTTACATATGTGTCACTTTGTTACACATCTGGCTGATTTCGGCGTTGGAGGAGTTGAGTATGGGGGATTCTGTGGCGGACTCATGCCGGGAACGCAGTACGGCCCGACGCGTTTTCTTAACCGGCGTTGTGGTCGGGGCGATCCGCGTGATGCGACGGCTGGGACGATGATCGAACCTTGGGGAAAGGTTGGATGAGAACGTTCTTCTTCTTTTTTCTCTACTCGTCGAACGTGCGTGGATCAGCCGCAGGATGCCCCTGTTTCTGTCGGCATTCGCTCCTCAAACCTGCAGCAGAAGCTGCATGCAGAGTCCGCTCAGCAGCGGGACGGAGAAGTTGTCGTTGACCGGAAGATTGATTCCTTCAACCACCGTGGCGGTCACCGCCCCTACTATCCCGATCCATAGGGGGAGTTGGGGAACCACCATCGCCGCCAGCAGGCACATGATAAAACAGGACAGGCTTCCTTCCAGCGACTTGCGGTTACGCACCGCTGAATTGACCTTTGTCAGGTTCCAGGGGATTTTGATCTTTCCGAATCTTCGTCCCACCAGGGCGGCGGCTATGTCGCCTAAGATGATAAAAGAGATGGCCGCAATCGCCACGCTCTTGTGAAAGAGGAGGATGCTTAAGAGGGATGCGGAGAGGATGTAGCTGGCCCCGGCAAAATCTTCTTCTTCGTGATCCCGCAGCACCGGTCCCAACAATCGGTCAAGGAGGCCGTGCAGGGGCAGTTTCCTCAATCTCACTATGTCTATCAAGATGGCCCCCGCCACGAACGGGCTGAGGATCAGCAGGGAGGGGGTTCTGGGCAGCAAAAAGTAGCCAACCGGGATGGTGAGCGCGAAGAGATGAATCGCCTTCCTTCTAAACTCGTTGTAAAATGATATCTCCAAATCGGTCTGCCGCTCTCGCCGAAACTTCGGTTTTCACATCCTAAGTGACCCCAACCGGACTCCGATCAACCTTCCGGCTTGGGGAGCTGCACCTGTTTCAAAAGCTTATCATCGATTCGCACGTCCGCCTCTTCTATCAGATCCTTCTCCCAGTCGGCCATGTGCTTTCTCCCTTTGGCCAGGTTGATGGCTCCCGTGATCCGGGGAACAATGTCGGAGAAAGTGGTCCCCTCCTCTTCCTTCTTCTCAACCACCTTGATGAGATGATAACCCCACTTGGTCCTCACCGGCTGGCTCACCTCTCCCTCCGTCAGGCCCAGGGCCGCCGTGTAGAACTCCTCCGGCATCTCTCCTTCGGTGATGAAGCCCAGATCGTAAGCCACATCCTTGATCTCCGGTTCGCCGGGAAAGTACTTTTTGGCCATCTGCTCGAAGTCTGCCCCCTGTTGTATGGAATCGAGAATCTCCGCCGCCACCTGCGAGTCGTCAAAGACTATGTGATACACGTGGACCGGCACTCCCAGTGCCGGGAAATCTATCTTGTGATCCACGTAGTACGCCTCCATCTCCTCCATGCTGGGAGGAGGAAAATCTCGTTTTACTCGCCCGGCAATCACCAGCTCCTTGGCCCGCTCTATGGTAAACGCTCTTTCCTCGGCTCTGTACTCCACCAGATCCGCATAGCCTCTCTTTCTGGCCTCCTTCTCCAGAATAACGTGGAGAGCCATGTAGTTGAACAGCACCCCCTTCTTCTCCTCCACCGAAAGACTATCCAGACCCAGGTCGAACTTGTAGCTGGGGAGAAATCGCTGGTATTCGGCGAACCAGACAGTCTCCTCCTCGCAGTAAGTCATCACCCACATGCTGCTGTCGAATGGCGATTCCTCGTCGCTTAGGACATCCAGATTGTAAGCGATCCCGGCCTGGTTCTTCAGCGAATCGATGAACCCGATCTTTGCCCTTTCAGTCTTCTCTCTCTCCAGGTAGGCCCTTATCCCTTCGAAGAGCGTCGAATCCAGTTCCTGGTAGCTCTTCTCCTTTCTGCCCAGAAGCTGGATCAGATGGTATCCCTGGCCGTCTCTCACCGGTTCGGATATCTCTCCTGTCTCTCTCAAAGAAAACGCCGCCGAATCAAATTGCGGGGACATCTGCCCCCTCTTTATGAACCCCAGTCTTCCGCTCCTGCTGGCGGCTCCCGCCTGAGAGTGCTGCCTGCACAATTCGGCGAAATCCTCGCCCGCCTGGGCTCTTCCGTGGAGTTCCTTTATCTGCTTTCGTGCCTCCTTTTCCACCCTCTTCAATTCCTTGTCGTAATTCTTCTGCGTCGAATCCGCCCGCACCCGGATCAGGAGGTCTCTCACCTCCACCTCCTCCGGGATTAGGAAGTCCTCGTCCAGATACCTCTGGTAATGATCTTCCACCTCCTGGTCGCTCACCTCGATCTTCTCCACGATCTCCTTATTGTACATGTAATTCAGGAGGAAATCCCGCATGTGGTCGTCCCTGTCCCGGACAAAGCGGGCATCGGACTCCAAGTCCATCTTGGCGGCTCTCTGCTCGATCCTGATCTGACGAATCAACTCCCGAAGCAGGTCCTCTTTTTCCTTCTCATCTTCGTCCGGAGCGGCGGACCTTATCTTCTTTTCCTTGAGGTAATCCTGGAATCTTCCCACCGTAATGGCTTCGTCGTTCACCTTCGCCAGTACCTCATCGCGTGAAACCTTCCCCTGGGGTGATGCGCCCGCGTACGGGCCATTCCAGAACGCAATGAGCAGGACACAAAGAGCAACAGAAACGGTCAGCTTTCTCATGTTCGTCTCTACCTCTCGATTCGATTAGCTCGGGCGGGCCTCCTCATCGACTGTTTTCGAGCCCGACCCGGTCCAACCAGCTTTCCACCACCATGGTCCGGCCAGTGCCCCCAGGGCTGGCACAGGCGAGATTAACTTAAGACATGAACACCCGCAACACAAGACCCTTTTTCGGCACGCTGGTCAACTCGTCTTTTTTTCTTTCCGCGGGAGACCACCATCTCATAACTGATTCTATTTCAGGGAATCTCCCTAATTCGAATCTCAAAGCCTGATCAGAAGCGATATGCGATAGGTGTTGTCCAGTTCGTCGTGCGAAAGAAATGCTATGTCAAGACCGAACTGATCGATCCACAAACCGGCCCCCGCCGTGAAATCTCCCTGGTCCAAGCCCAACCTGCCGGCCACCTTCTGCCTGTACGATAACTCCAGTCCGTAGTGCATATCCGCCGAGATCTTTCCCAACCAGAACTGGGCGGCCGATTTTCGACCCTCGTACCGCACGTCCGCGTCCGCGGCCAAGACCAGGGATAAATCCCCGAAGCTTCGGTTGACCGCAACTCCCAGCTTGGTGGTGGGATTGATGGTCTCGGTGGTGCCGTTGTCATAGAACAGGAGGCTGGAGGTCAAATCCATCAGATTCGCGCCCACCGAGAGAAAGGAATAAGGCTTGGCCAGAAACGCCAGGTCCGCTCCTATTCCGAAGGCTGAGGTGCTCACCACGTCCCGGTAGATCAGCTTCAGGTTTGCCCCCCACAGAAACTGAGGACGCATCTGGTGGGAATAGGAGAAGAACAGGGCATAGTCTGCATGGCTCTCTTCTTTCAAGAGCACCACCCGGTTTGTGTCGCTTATCTCCAGCCCTTTTTTCTCCAGATCGGTGATCTTCACCCCGCCACCTCCCAGGCGCTGGAGGCTGAAGGCCAAGGTGGACAAACGATCTTGACCCGTCAGGGGAATGGCGAAGGCGATGAAATCTTGATTCAACAATGAGCCAAAGGTTTCCGCATGCATCAGCGAGAGCTCTTTCCGGTTCAGTTGAGCCAGTCCGGCCGGGTTCCAGAAGCAAGCGGTGACGTCGTCGGCCACTCCCACGAAGGCGCCGCCCAAACCCAAAGCTCTGGCCCCGACTCCCAGACTTAGAAACTCTCCGGAATATTTCGCCCCTTGCGTCGGAGCAGCCAATGCGAGCAGATATCCTATGGTCAAAAGAAGTCTTCTAATCATAATTTGCCACATAATATACGCAGAAACTGCTCCTTATCAAGCACAAAACACCGCGGCGTGCGGGCAGGAAAACGTCCGTGGATTGCATGCCCGGAGTGTCGATGTCGCTGGGGTGCCGTAATCCTCACCTGACCAAGCTGGTTACTAACGGGCCCTCCTTGGACGCCATGACCCTCTTTTTCGGCTAGACATTAACTCCTGCCGAAAACGAACGATAATAGAGTATGGAACCACAAGCGGCTGGAAGCGATCTTCAGCCTGTATGGAATTCTCCGCGCAGAACGCCTCCCGCGAAGGAGAGCAAGGGAATACTCCAGAAAACCGATCAGAGACTCCTTCCGTGAGAGAGCGAAGCTGCCCCACCAGGGAGAGGAACAATGATTATGCCCGGCGGTCTGTCCAGTGAGGCCAAGCTCAAGGACGCCAAATTCTGCGTCCAGACCGAGTTTGCCCAGAGACCCAAACCCAGGGTGACCACCACCATCAGCCGGGACGGCGTGGTGCTGAAGAAGGTGGAAAACGCCTGGGAAGGGCTGCCTCAAACCGAGGAGGAAAAGGACCAGATCGAGAGATTCCTAAAAAGACAGCATCAGGATGTGATCGCCAAGATAACCAGGGGAATGGATGAACCCGACGCACCCCCGGGCCAGGTCGACAAGATCACGGCACCCGACAAGAATCTGATCGGAAGGATCGATCAGGAGCTTTCCGCAACCGACGGGGTCCTGGGGTGGGTTCACGTCTCCGGGGAGGATCGAACCACTTCCCATCATCTCCCTCCATCGGAAGCCAACAGGATGTCGGACTTGCTGGATCCCCTGAGGGATGTATCATCCCTTATGACTTCTTTCTCCGGCTTGGGAAGCTTGGTGGGCGGCATTCTCGAGTCACGGGAGAATTCGGAGCTGTGTCTGCCGTTGGGCAGACATTTCCTGGTGGTCAAGGCCGACTTCAGGGTAAACCTGAAGGACCTGGCCCAGAGAATAAGATCGGTGGCGTGAATACAGGCAGAAGATGGAAACTATCCTAAGCGAAATAGGATCTGTGCCCGGTGTGACCGGAGCCATGGTTTTGGCCAAGGAGTCCCGGGACTTCCACCATCTCCTGCCATCAACCTTCACCCAGAGAGCCATCGCAGAGATGGGAAGAAGGCTGCTGGACCTCTCCCAAAGGCTGGCCCCGCACAGCAGGCTCAACCTGAAATTCGACTGTGGAATCGGCCTGGTCTATAACCTCCCAAGAAGCGTGATCCTGATCTTCGGGCGACCGGATCTGGACTTCTCCCTGCTCGGCTTGACCCTGAAATGGGCCCTTCAGTCCATAGAGAGGGAACTGGAAGCAGAGCCGGCCCAGCCGGTCGAGTCAAAAGAGACCTCGACCTCAGAAATCGACTCAGGCCAATTGGAGTTGCTGATCGAGGCGATCAACCTGGTGGCCCAAGGCTGCGCCAAACATCGAGGCACTTTCTGGGTCACCAAGAATCTCCGCAAAGCCAAAGAGAACGTGATCAAAGAATTCCCTCAGGTTTCGAGCTTTTACGTCGATAACGACGGCAGCGTTTCCATCCTGAGGGCGCCGGAGCAGATGCTGGACCAGAAGACCTCGTTGGCTTTGGTGAAATGGATAGATCTCTTCCTGGAGGAAACTCCCCATCCCGCGCGGCGTGACCGGGTTGCCGACGTCAGAAAGCTGACCGCGCGCATAAGCAAGCCCTTGGAGGGAATCGGGTTTTACGATCTCTACACCAAGGTGACCAAGAAGTTGGTCTGACCGGCAAAGCACCAAAAGTGAAGAACCCCCGCGTCAAGCGGGGGTTCTCAGGGAAAGGGCTTGTATTTGAAAAGACTCTCTCTTGTACCCACCAATAAAGGGTTTTTGCAGTCACCTTCCGTATTTCGCTTTCGCTAGCCCCGCTTTCGGCAGGGATCACGGCGTACGCTCAACTTCAGGGGGCAACCTTCATCAGTCGATTGTTAAAGGTCTTTCAAATCGACCCTTCCCTATTGTATATTACAACCGAATGTCGAATATGGCAAGCTCTTTTTTGATCTGAATCGAAAATAGCTGGCACGTCTTCATGGCCGAACCCAGATCGGCAAGAGCCTTGCTGCATCCCAAGAACGGAGACATTGGTCATGCTTGAAGGATTGGGTGTAGACTTAATTGAAGTGGGCAGGATCAGGAAAGCTTGCGACAGATGGGGAGAACGATTCATCCGCCGCGTTTTCACCGCCGGGGAGAGAGCCTACTGTATGAGGAAGGCTCATCCCGAGCAGTCGCTGGCCGCCCGTTTCGCCGCCAAGGAGGCGGTGCTTAAGGCGATCGGCACCGGGCTTTCCGGGGGGATAAGATGGACCGACGTGGAGGTGGTGAACGAGCCGGGCGGTAAACCCGGGGTGAAATTGGGAGAGAGGATCACCCGGAGAATCGGCCAGAGGAAAGTTCTTTTGACCATCTCCCACACCAGGGAACTCGCCATCGCCCAGGCGGTGCTCCTGGAATTATGAGATTCAGTTGAAACGATGCCGGAAAACCAGGATCTAACTTGAGTTAGGTCCTGGTTTCGTGCCTCTGCCGCAAGCTAAAGATAGACGCGACCCACCGTTGAAGTCCCTTATCTACGGAAGGCGACTTTCCAGAGATTGAAACCTCGGTCAACTTCCCGCTTAAAAACAGAATTTCCCCACGTCTGCAAAAAGCCCCGCTGAAAGAACTAAATCCTTGCCCAAGGCTTGATAATTTGTTATTTGTTATGGCGGCGGGATTTCGTCCCGCCCTCGACCGAGCACTCTGCATCAACCGTCAAGATTCTACAGGGCAAAGGAGATAAAATGACAGCGCCGATCGATACAGTAGACCAAAAGGAGGTCTTCGAGATCTTCGAGAAGGCCGGGGCTCTTCTCAAGGGACATTTTCTTTTAAGCTCCGGGCTTCACTCCGATACCTATTTCGAGAAATTCCAGGTTCTGCAATATCCGCAGTACGTGGAGCTATTGTGCAGGAAGATGGCTTCCCTCTTTGGGGATCAGCAGGTCGAGCTGGTGGTCGGCCCCACCGTCGGTGGGGTCATCATCGCCTTCGAGGTTGCCAGGCATCTGAAGGTTAGATCGATCTACGCCGAGCCGGGCGATGAGGGCCGCACATTCAAAAGGGGTTTTAACATCACGAAGGGCGAGCGGGTCTTGATCGTGGACGACATCCTCACCACCGGGGGATCGGTCAGGGAGGTCATCCGGTTGGTGGAAGAGCATCAGGGTAGCATCCAGGGGATCGGACTGCTCCTGGATCGAAGCGGCGGAAAGGTGGACTTCGGTTATCCATTGAAGGTTTTGGCCACCACCGAGGTCACCAACCACCGTCCGGAGGAGTGCCCGATGTGTAAGAGGGGTGAACCGCTGGTAAAACCGGGAAGCAGAAAGATACAATAGACAGACAGCCGAGCATGACCAGCCCCCGGCGGATGGCAAAGTCTGCAGAGGGCAGCGGGGCAAAGATATTTCCTGTTCGAAAAGTTTCATGAGGTCCGGGAGATGTCCAGGAAAGTTTGCATTCTCATCTTAGCCGTTCTTTCCTCTTTTTTCGCCTGCCAGAAGGGAACCGATGTTCCCGAAATGACCGTGCCGATTCGCATGATGGACATCCAGGACATCTACTTCAGGGAGAAGATGAAGGAGTTCGAGAGGCAGAACCAGGTCAGGATAGACGTGGTCACCTTCGACCAGGTCGAGGATGTCAGGCAGATGATGGAGCTGGAGAGAAGCAGCGGACAGCAGAGAATCGGTCTGGTCAAAACCGCCCTGGAGATGGTCTACCCCTTAGCAGAAAGCGGCTACCTGATTCCGCTGGATGAGATTGTGGATTCAGTCCGGATGGAAAGGGATCTGGATGAATACCTGCCCCAGGCCAGAGATATGGGCAATATCGATGGGAGATACTATTACATTCCTCGCAAGCTCGAGACCTACCTCCTGTTCTATCTGGAGTCGAAGGTCAAAGATGCACTGGATGGCTGGGAAAAGCTCAGACCGGAGATGGATGCGGCGTTCCGAGAGTTCAACGGATACGGATTGCCCGCAGGATACGAACTGGAACGCGAACCGGCCGACTGGGACTTCTATGACATTGCGGTTCTCTCCTTCTTCTGGGCAAATCAGCCTTATCAGGATATTCTTCTTCCCCGGGTCGCTCACCGGGGAAAGAGATACGCGGGCACGGTAAACGAGCTGGCCACCAGAGTTTTCCAATTGGGAGGAGACAAAGGCGACATCCTGGCCATGAACACCGGGTCGGTCAAAGACATGTTTCAGTGGGAATCGTTTTTCGTCAGGGGGGATATGTATCATCCCGGAATGTGGGAGCGGGCCTGGTCAGGCGGAGATATCTGGAAGGCCGTCTCCTCCGGAGAGGTATTCCTGTGTTATCTGCATCAGATCGATCTCTTCTTTGTGCACGGGGGATCCGATCCTACCATGAGCGGTTACCTCTCGGATCCGTCCGATATGCGCGTCTCCGTCCTGCCCAAGGGAGTTTCGCTGGAGCTGACCGGAGAGGGACTGCCCGAACGAGAGGGGGGACAAAGCTCCAACCTCTACGGATGGTGGTGGGGAATCCCGATCACCTCGCCCGACCCGGATCTGTCTTACCGGTTAGCCAGATTCATCACCAGCAGGGAGAACCAGATCGAGGAATGTTCCCGGTTCGGAATGTTTCCGGTTCGCAAAGACGTTTTGGACGATCTTGCTCAATCCTTTGACGAAAGGTGGAAGCGAGAGATCTTCGAGATCAGCCGACAGCAGTTTGATGTGGGCACCAAGGAACTTCCCCGGCTGAAGCAGTGGCCCCGGGTCGGCAAGAACTATCTGGATGCCTGGTACGACGTCTCGGTGACAAGAAGAATCGTTGAGAGCCGAAAACTCTCACACGCATTGGAAGCCTATGCGCGGATCAATCAGGATATCCTCTCTTCTCCTAAGGCTGAAGAGTAACCTCTTCACCATCGGATTCTTCATCCCCGCCTTTCTGTACCTGTTCAGCTTCTTTGTGATAATTCTGATCTTCCTCTTGAGATTCTCCTTCTCCGGAAACCAGCCGCTTCTCTCCTTGTTCTCGTCCGCCGAATTCGGGCAGGCCCTGTGGAGAAGTTTCTGTCTCATGGGAGTGGGCACCCCGCTTCAACTGGTGGTGGGGCTGCTCCTGGCTCTTCTTATTCAACGCAGCTTCACCGGGGTAGGGGTGGCGAGGAGTCTGTTCATGGTTCCCATCGCCATACCCGCGCTGGTGACCGCAATAATGATAGACTTGGTTTTCTCCTATCCCTTCGGTCCGGCAAACGACCTCCTCACCGGAAGACATGCTTTCTTCCCCCCGTTGCTCGAGCTTCCGGTCAACTGGAGCGGCTCGGAGTTCCTATCCTTGGGTCTGGCGATCTTGGGCAAGACCTGGAGGGACATGCCGATCTCCATGCTGATCCTTCTGGCCGGACTTCATTCCATCGACAGGGAGCAGTACGAGGCGGCAAAAACCATGGGAGCGACCGGCTGGCAGGAGTTCAAGTATCTTACCCTGCCGCTGCTGACTCCCGCCATCCTGACTATTCTGATCTTGCGTTCCATTGAAAACTGGAAAGAGTTCATCTTTCCTTTCGTTCTGGCTCCCTCCTACCCTCTTTTGGGGGTGCTGATCGAAAGGCTGTATCATGTCGAGCAGAATCCGGCCCTGGCTGCATCCGTTGCTTTGGGGTTGGTGATTTTAATTGCGCTGACCACGCTGCTTTTCACTGCGGTGACCAAATTGGTGAGAAGGCATCTGGTGAGAGTTTAGAAACCAAAGGTGTTGAGCTGCCATGAAAGCTGTTAAGTTCTCTCTGATCGGTGTAGTGATCTTTTTCATTCTCCTCCCCCTGTTCATGATGGCCAAGTACAGCATCTCCGATCGGGAGAGCATCGTCACCGGCGGGGAGTACCCGGAGCCTCTCTTCCCCTTCCAGCCCACCCTGCAGATGTTTGGGCTGTTGTGGTCAAGGGGCGATTTTCTGAAGGCGGGGTTGACCAGCCTGTGGGTCGGGCTGCTGGCGGTAGCTTTCTCTCTTCTTCTCGGGGCGCCCACCGCATATGCGCTGGCCCGATTCAGGATTCCCGGTGTGGCGATTCTGCTTTTCTTGCTCCTGTCGGTAAGGCTTTTCCCCGACATCTCGGCGGTCATTCCGGTGGCGGAACTCCTCCTCTCCCGGCCTTTTTCGCTTCTCCCTCCGGTCATCTTGGTGGGGCTGGCCCATACCCTTTTGGCTCTGCCATATACCGTGTACATCGCCAAAGGGGTCTTTGAATCCATCCCCAGAGACTTGGAGGAGCAGGCATTCGTGCTGGGAGCGCCCAAGTCGCGAGCCTTCTTGAAGATACTGACGCCGCTTGCCTTGCCGGGTTTGGGAGCCGCCGCCATTTACACCTTTTTCCTATCGTGGAACGAATTCATCTTCGCTTACTTTTTGACATTCCAGGGAACCGAGACTACATTGCCGGTGTACCTGTTGAGGATACTGAGCTGGTCACCGCAGAAGAATTTCATCTCCGCCATCTCGGTTTTGATCTGCATACCGGTGATCATCTTCACCTTTCTGGTGCAGAGGCATATGCGGGAGGGATTGACGGCAGGGGCGGTTAAATGAAACGTGTCTGCCCCTCTTTATTCCCAGTTCTATCGGGATCTGGCTTTTTGTAGCCGCATACTTCAGTCTGCGAGATTGTCAGGCTGAAAACCAACAATTCGCGTCCATAGGGATGTTGCAGCTTGAGGACGTCTTTACGACACGTTTTCTTTGTGGACACGGTAGTCGAAGGGGCCGAGGCAAAAAGAAGAGGTGTCCATGGCAGAGGTCAGGTTAAAAGATCTAACGAAGAGATTCAGAGGTGTTGTCGCAGTCGATAACGTAAGCCTCAACGTCAAGGACGGAGAATTCTTGACCCTGGTTGGCCCGTCCGGCTGCGGCAAGTCGACCACCTTAAGAGCGGTGGCCGGTCTGGAGAGTCCCACCTCCGGAGATATCTTCATAGACGGAGCAAAGGTCACCGATCTCCCGCCGCAGAGACGCAGCGTCTCCATGGTGTTCCAGAGCTATGCCCTCTTTCCGCACATGACGGTGGAATCGAACTTGGCCTTCGGTCTCAAGATCAAAAGGAAAAGCCCCGAGGAAAAAGCCAAGCGGGTGAAGTGGGCGGTGGAGCTTCTGGGGCTTTCCGGTTTTGAAGGGAGACTGCCCAAGGAGCTCTCCGGCGGACAGAGACAGAGAGTGGCCTTAGGAAGGGCCTTGGTATTGGAGCCGAAGGTGCTGCTCCTGGACGAACCTCTCTCCAATCTGGATGCCAAGCTGAGATTGCGCATGCGCACCGAGCTGAAGAGGCTGCACAGGAAGATCAAGACCACCATAATCTACGTGACCCACGATCAGGCTGAGGCTATGACGTTGAGCGATAGGCTGGCTGTGATGAAGGACGGCAGGATACTCCAGGTCGGAACGCCCGCGGAAATCTACCGGAAGCCTGCCGACATTTTCTGCGCCGGATTCGTCGGAAGCCCTCCCATGAACTTCCTTCCCGGAGAGAAGGTGCCCCAGGTCAAAGACAAGAACCTGATGGCGGGAGTTCGTCCGGAGGATCTGTCGGCCTCTCTCAGCAGAATCGAGGCAGGTATTTGGGGAAGAAGCAGCGTCACCGAGACGCTGGGGTCAGACAGCTACCTGCAGGTGGACACCTCGGAGGGTCTGGTCTCAGTCAGGCTCAAGCCCGATGAAAAAATCCCGGAGGGCACACCGCTCTGGCTGGTTGCACAAAAGGAGAAGTTTCACCTTTTCGACAAATCCACGGGAAGGAGAATTGCGTAATAAAAGGAAGACAACAAAAGGAGACGGCATGAAAATAACCAACTTCAGAGACGTTCAGGCGCAGGCTGTTGATGAGCCCGGTGCAAGTGGGGTCACCGTTAGATGGTTGATCTCGGAAAAGGACGGCGCTCCCAACTTCGCCATGCGATTGTTCGAAATGGAACCCGGCGGAAACACTCCCTATCACAAACACGAATGGGAGCACGAAGTCTTGATCTTGAAAGGGACGGGAAGCCTGGTGACCGAAGAGGGCAATCTTCCTCTCAATAAAGGCGACGCGCTCTTTGTACCGGGGCAGGAAAAACATCAGTTCAAGAACGCCTCTCAGGAAACCTTGGTGTTCATCTGCGTGGTTCCGCACCAGAAGTAATTCACCTCACCCCCTCTCTCCCCATCTCCACCAAGAGGAGAGGGGGACCAAGGGTAAGAGGTCAGGCCACATTTCTCTCTCCCCCCAGAAGAATGTGTGAAGAGATCAAGAAGAAATACGGGACACCTCGCCAGTTGACTATGTCTTTCCCGATGGGTCCGCCGGAGTTCGAAATGCTGAAAGGCAGCATGAAGGACGGGCGAAACTCGGATGCCACCCTCTTTATCTTTAAAGACGGTAAAGTCGTAGTGATCGCAAAGCCCTGGTATCCGGAGGGGCTTTACCGGGCACCCAGCGGCGGGATCAAGCCAGGGGAGGATTTAGAGCTAACCGCAAAAAGGGAGGCGTACGAAGAGACGGGAGCTGAAATCCAGCTGGCCAAGTACATCCTGAGGATCGAGGTTACCTTCACCTGTGGCCCTCAGAAAGAAGAGTGGACCAGCCACGTGTTCACCGCCGAGCATCTCTCCGGCGATCTGAAGCCTATCGACACCAGGGAGATCAAGAAAGTGGCTCTGATGAGCTTAGAGGAGCTGGCCGCTTTAAAGGAGAAGCTCCTGGCACAGTCTTCCGGCGGTCTGCATTATCGTGCAGCCCTGACTGAGGCGGCCATCGAAGAGATTTCGGGCGGTTAGCCGAACGGCCGGAGAAGTTTATTGGATTCTGCCGCCCGGCCTCATCCTCCGCAAAGACAATGAAATATCCGCCAGGTCGCATGACCTGGCGGATTTTGATTTTCCTCGATTATCGGACCTCTTCAGGTCTATCCTTCCTCGGTCTCGCCGCCGGATTCCTCCGGCTCTTCCCCGATCAGCTCCCCCCTGGCGATCATCTTCTCGAAATCCAGCGGATGTCTTTCCATGTATGCCTCCTCTGTCATGGTGCCGGTCATAACCGAGAAGTTTATGGGGTAGTTCTCCGGATGTATGAACATGTAGAAGAAATGCCATACCACGATGGCCAGTGTCGCCAGCATTGCCTCGTAATAGTGAATTGCCTTGGCCACGTCCAGCAGCCATTTGGGGATGAAGGCCAGGAAAAAGGTCTCGAACCACAGGGGGAAACCGGTGATTATCATCACGAAACCGCCCCACATGAGCGCCCAGTATTCGGCCTTCTCCGTGTAGTCGTAGCGATCGAATCGCGGGTGTTTGGAGGATAGGCCGATACTGTAGAAGATATTCTCGATCACGTTCCTGGTATCTGCCAAGACCGGGAACTTGGCGTTAATCTGTCGCCAGCCGCGCCTGGTGAACGCGGAGCGGAACATGGCGAACACGAAAAGCCCGATGAACAAGGCTGCGGCCACCCGGTGAGCAACTCCTCGCGCCACAAAGGCCTCAGGCGAACTGGTCATCCAGGACGACCACCAGGCATCCGGAAACCTGAAGGCAAAACCGGTTATGATCAACACCACGAAGGAAAGCATCAGGAGAAAGTGCCACATCAGCTCTGCCGCGTTCCACCTGACCACCCTTCCGCTTCTGGCCTCTCTGTAGCGCTCCCTTGCGAACCGGAGCATGATGACCGCGTTGTGGGCCAGCATGCCGCCGATGGTCATGACTATAAGAAGCAGGTAGAGTCTTCTCACCCAGTAGACGCCGATATCCTTCTTGCTGGTGGCAACGATATGCACCGAACCCTTGGCGTAGTTGGGTCCGGCTCCCTCGTGGCACTGCCCGCAGGTTTGAGGGATGTTCGCCTCGTTAACGGTCGAAAGCGGATCATCCTGCGGCCTGATATTGTGACTGGTGTGGCAGCTGACGCAACTTGCCGTGGTGGTGTCCCCCGATCTGCTGCCCACCCCGTGATAGGTGTCGAGATACGGGGTGACCCTCTTGGTAACGTATCCATATTTCTCGTAGATCCTCTCCCTCGAGTGGCAGTAAGTGCAGGTCAATTTGGATACGTTCGCCCCGAAGGTCGAAGAGGTCGGATCTGAGGAGGATTTGATGGCATGCGCCGTATGGCAGTCGGAGCAAACCGGGGCGTCCGGGCTTCCGCTTTTCACCGCCGTGCCGTGAACGTCCTGGCTATACTCTTCTTCCTCCATATGGCACTGCCCGCAGGTGGAGGCCTGATTGTTGCGATGAGCCAGCGAATTGGGATCGGATGTGCGCTTCAGGTCGTGGCTTGCATGGCAATCAGAGCACACCGCCACCGCCGGATTCCGCTCCTCAAGCGCCTTGCCGTGCGCGCTCTCCATATACTCACCGCTTGGCCCCGGACACTTGTCGGATTTGCCGCACACATTCTTTTCCAGACCATGGCATTTGCCGCACATCTTGGGCTGGTTTCCCCGGTAAGCCTGGTCGTTCTCATCCTCCACGCCCAGAATACTATGATATCCATGACAGTCGCCGCAGGCCGGGGCGTCCGGATGTCCCTGCAGTTTCTTCTGCCAGTGATAACCGGCCTGGTACAGCTCATCCGCTTCCGCGTGACACATGGCGCAACTTGCCGGCTCCAGCGGTGCCTCGTGGTACTCCGCCTCCACGCCCAGGTGACAGGCGACGCAGTCGAACATGCCGTGAATCGACTGCTCGAAGGCCGATTGATCCACGAACAGCGAGATCTCCTTTCCGGTCGAGTCCTCCTTGGTGAGGGTCTCGTCTGCGTGGCACATCATGCAGTCGTCGACCGACTGGGCGAAAGTCCCTGGGGTGACAAGAAACACCAAAAACAGAGTTGGAGTTAAGAAGGTTAAGAGCCGTTTTTTCATCTGTTTACCTTTCCGAAGCTTGTGATTCTTTTCACTTTCATTCGCGCCAAGATAACCGCCAAGGGCACTTTTGTCAAGTATTTTTCCTCAGGCCGCCTGCGGTCTGAGAGAGGGCGAGGGAGACGTCAAATCTGGCGCAGCAGGAAATTCCGTATCCTCTCGGCCGTCTGCGCCCAGGTCGGGAAGGCCATTCTGCGCTCAAAAGATCGCAGGCTCATCCTAAGCAGTTGATCCCGGTTTCTGCCCAGCATTTCAACAAATTCGGCAACTGCGGCGAAATCACCCGGTTTGACCAAAGCACCTTCCCTGCCATGGGTGATCAAGTCCACCGCGCCTCCTGTCCCCGAGGCGATGACCGGCAGGCCGAAGCCCATGGCTTCCAGGTAGATGATTCCGAATCCCTCGTATGACGAGGGGACTGCCAGAAGATGGCTTCTGCTCAGGGACTCAATCACCTCATCGTCGGATAGCAAGCCTTTGAAGCTCACTCGATGCGAGAGACCCCGGTCACCAACCTGACGTTTGATCATCTCTGTGTAGCGCAGATCCAGGCCGGTGTTACCCACCACCTCCAACTGCCAGGTCTCTGCAGGCAAAGAGGAAAGCCCTTTCAGTAAGGTGTGCAACCCTTTGCGCGGGATGACATTACCTAAGAAGAGTATCTGCAGGGGGCCCGGCCTTCCGCAGCGCTCGACGATCTGCTCCCGGGTGATGGTTCCTTTCAGTCTATCCCTTCCGGGACTGGCCACAACCGAAGGCTTGCCTTCACCTACCAGTTTTTCCACCTCAAGCTGGGTGGATCGACTGTTGAAAATGAATCCGTCGACCGATTCCAGGTACTGCTTTTCCACCAGTCGGTAGATTAGGTTTCGCCATTTCGGATGCACTTCACAGCAACGGAGATGGTGTACGATGGTTACGATTGGGTACTCAACTCTGCCCTGCAGCCTGCGGTTCAACCAAAAAAGCGAAGGATGGTTCAGCTCATCCTGCAGCAGGAGGTCCCACTTTCCCTGGAGAAGCGATTTCAGAAGGGATGGTCGAAGGTTGTCACTCAGGTGGCTCGGATAATTGCGCCGGGGCAGGGAGACGATCTTGACCTGATCTCCCCTGCTGCGAAGATACTCCACCAGCACGCGATCGTAAAGATACCCGCCGGAGATGCTGTCGAGGCTGCCGTAAATGACGAGGCTTACTCGCACTAAAGCTCCTGTCGGTATGAGGCAGAGGCGATCTGGTCTTCCCGCACGGTCACCGTAACACCGCTCAAATTGGCAGCTCGAAGGCGCTTCAGCAGCCCTTGACAGATGATCCTGGAGAAGTGCTCAATGCTCGGATTGAGCCCCTCGAATTCCTCCAACTCGTTAAGGGTCTTCTCCCGATACATGGAAATGACCGCCTCCAGGTGCTGCTCCGCCTCGACGATATCGACCAAGTATCCATGCGCGTCCAGGGAGTTTCCCGCCAGTTCAACCTTAATCCCATACAGGTGGGAGTGTTTCCGGTTCTCCCTGCCCCAGTCGCCCCCGACTAAAAAGTGATAGGCAGTAAACTCCTTCCATATACTGACCGTGTACATATGAGGGATTCCTCTTAAGGTTGGTCGTGATAGGTCAAGACGATCTGAATTGCCTCTTGCGGGGTTCTATCCAGCAGGCGGTAGGCTTCGGCCGCCCGGTCAACGGGGAAACGATGGGTGATAAGCGAGGAAGGTCTCATCTCCTCGATCATCCGAAGCGCTGCCTGCATACGGCGATTCTTATCCCAGCGTCCGGTCCATCTGGGATCGATGGTGCTGACCTGGCTGGAAACCAGCCGGATCCTGCTCCGGTGAAACCGTCCCCCCAGGTTTAACTCAACCTTCTTCTGACCATACCAGGAGCCGATCACCACGCGACCACCGAAGCCGCATGCGGCGATGGCCTGATCCAGGGCCTGCGGATTGCCGGAGAGCTCGAAAACCAAGTCTGCCCCGTCATTTACATTCGAAGCGCCGAACAGCCCGCGAAGCCGTTTCTGCAAGTCAGGTGTGCCGGGATCCAGACTCTCATCTGCGCCCAGAGCACGTGATTTCTCACGTCTCAAAGCATAGGAATCCAGCGTGATCAACCTGGTCAAAGGAATCCGCGCAAGATTTGCAGTGATCAACAGGCCCACGACGCCCTGACCGAAAACCAGCACCTTCTCCCCTATCGTCGCCTCCCCGTCCAGAAGGAGGTTCACCGCGGTATCCATGTTAGGCAAAAAAACCGCGTCCTCCGGCGGCATTTCCTCGGGCAGGATGGTCAGTTCTTCCGGCGAGATCGAGAAATGGCTTTCATGGGGATTGAGAGCAAGAACACCTCGTCCTTTCCAGTCGGGGGACACCTCTTCCCCCACCTCAATCACCCGGCCGACTGCGCAGTAACCGTACTTCAGGGGATACTTCAGCTCTCCTGCCAGAGACGGTATGGTTTCGTCCACCGGGAGGTCCGCAGGCGCCTCTCCCCGATAGAAAAGCAGTTCTGTGCCCGCGCTGATGCCGGAGACTGTGGTCCGCACCAGGACCCTGCCCGGAGCAAGATCCGCTAGCTCCTCTTCCCTGACCGATACGCGGCGTGGCGAATCGAAATACACGGCTCTGTTCGTCATGCGCCCTTCCCGGTTGGATGCAATACGGCAACACGATCAAGATAACTGACCCTCTCTCCTTTGTCAACGGAAGACGGCTCATCTGTCCAAGCGCGGTTCTGAGAAGGAATCCTCTGCGATGAAAAGTCGAAGTTCTGTGTTCCGTCCCTGAATCCTCTTGCTATCATGGAGAAGGTTCCTGTCACCGCCTGAGGTATAGCCAACAGGATTCCCTCTTACCTGCCGAGCACGTACATCATACAACGCACGAGGCGTCTCCGCCAAGATGGGCCGTTCCGCCATCAGGTACTCGCCCAAGGGGACGACAACTTCAGGCTGCCAGCCACCGAGCCAGAAATGACCGTTGAGGACGCCCCCGCTGATAGGCCGACAGCCGAGAATCAGCCCGACACGTCCCATCTCACTCCGGCGAACAGCCTTCTGCCCGGATTGGGGTAGCCCAGATCCGACAGTGAGTTGCCAAACTGGCTCGGGGTCTTATCGTCAAAGAGGTTCTCTATTTTCAAAAAGAAGGTTAGGCTTTTGACCTTTTGATTCAAGTTGACATCGAGATTCGTGGCCGATTTGATCCTCTTGGCCACATATCTTATCTCCGGATAAGATGAATAATCGGGATAATAATTCAACCTCTCGCTGCGAAAATTGAGTGCCAGCTGAGTCGAAAACGAGCCAAGAATTCTCAAGTCCAGATTGAGATTGAGGACGTTCTCCGGCAGAAAACGTGCCTTCCTTTTCATCACTTCGAACCTCTTCTCGCCGGAGAAGAAATCATGGTAGACCAGTTCGTTTTTTGTCTCTTCTCCTCTGTTGTAAGAGTAATTCAATCCACAGCTCAGGCCTTCAGAAATCCTGCAGTCCAATTCCAGTTCCGCCCCCCAAGAGCCAAAGCGGTCCAAATTGAAAGGCTGCCACAAGCCATTTTCACCCAGCGGTTGCCAGGAGATCAGGTTCTTGACCTTGCGATGATACCAGAAGAGTTGAGAAGAGACTCTCCGGCCTGCAAAGAACCAGCCCGCCTCAAGACCTCTTCCCGTCTCCGCCTTCAAATCCCGATTCCCGCCATCTGGCCAGTAGAGATCGTTGAAAGTCGGCGCTCTGAATGCCTTTCCGTAGCTCAGCTTAAAGGAGAAGGCCTCCGTCAGATGATAGATCAAGCCCAAATTGGGAGAGAATGTTTCTTCGAAGTCGCTGGGCAGATCATACCTGGTGCCGAGCCGGAAGGTAAATTTCCCGAAGCCCCAGGAGGAATTCCCCCATAAACCGAGGGTGGTTGAACTTGGATCCCAGCTTAAGCCCGAGCCTGTCTGGGAGGCGGGGTAGAAGGATTCCCTTCCAGCCTCCAGGTAATCCGCGGAGAAGTCCAGGCCGACCGTAATCCGGCTTTTTTCCCTGGCCGGGAAGGAGTATTGGGTGAATCCACCCAGGCTCTTGGTCAGGTAGGAGTAAGTCTCATCCACCTCTCCTGAAAAATCGTAGCGAGTGAAATACTCCATCCTCCTTCGGTCAAAAAAGAATCGGGCTGAAATCTCTCGCCCTGCCGATCCGGATTCGGAGGTCTCCTCCTGGGAGCGGAAGTTAAAGGAAAGATCTAATGAGAAGTTCTTGTCCTTCTGATGGTCGTAAAGGGAAGAGACAGAAGAGCTGCCGAACACAGGGATGTTTGAGGGGTCGGGCACAGGGCCGGGAAGGCCCAGATCATCGTCTTGCCCCGACACATAGAGCTTCAAATCGGTGGAGGGACTCATGCGATAAAACAGGGTGGAATGCAGGAACAGGGCCGAATAATCGGAATTCTCCCTTTGACCCCGGGACTCCTTTCTCGCCAGGCCCGAGTTGAAACTGAACTTCCCTATTCCCCAGTCAAAATCCAGAGTTGAGATCGAAGTGTTGTCGCTCCCGAACAGAACGGAAGACGAAAATCTTTTCTTCAGGGGAGGAGAGGGTATCAGATTGACCACCCCACCCAGAGCATTGGCGCCAAAAACAGAGGAGAGGGGACCGCGTACGATCTCAACTCTTTCCAAATTGGCCAGCGGGAGGTCGCTTAAGTTAAAAATGCCGTTGCAGAGATAGTTCAATCTCCTCCCCTCCAGCAGGAACAGAACCTGGGAGGAGGAATGTCCCCTCAGGGAAAAAGTCTGTACCTGGCCTAAGGAACCGGAAGATGTCATCTCTCCCGCGGAGAATTTCCTCAGCACCTCACCCAAAGAGAGGCAGTTGTAGTTCTTCAACTTGGAAGAGCTCAACAGAGTGGAATGTGCCGGAACATTCCTGAGATGCTCCGGGTAGCGAGCGGCGGTCACAATAATGGGTTCAAGCACATATGTTTTTTCACTGCTGCTCGGTTCGCTTGCCTCCTCGCCCCGCGCTGCCGTTGAGAGGAGTAAACCCACGAGTAGAATCAGAAGCTTTTTCATGTCGGTTCCCTTTCGGTTAACTGAGTTTCATCCCGTCGCCTGCTGTCTCCACAGACAGGGCGCATTACTGATCTCGCAACGCTGGTATGCTGCTCCTCCCGCAATATCAAGATCTCGCCGAACATCGAATTCCAAGAGAGCCGTTGATTCTGCTTTCTTCTTGAACACAAAGGTCCGCTGACACAAAAAGAAAACCCAGCCTTCACGGTCAAGCTGGGTCTGACACAATTCCCCGAAAAACTCTTCCCGCGAAGAGCTGTCCAATCTCGGAACAGTTGATCTGGCAGGTCTCCTGACTTTGCGGCCTCAAACCTACTCGCTTTCGCCTTCCCGTCCTTTGCCTTTCAGGACAGTGGCCTGAATGAAAGCTTTCGTAGCCGCTTACAGTAGCGGGGCTGTGGCGGAATCTCACCGCCTTCCCTCAGGGCCCCTCTCGGGGCACCGGACCGACAATTTGCTTATCAGAGATCAAGTTCAGGTTGCATCATAGGCAACTTGTCACCTGAAGTCAAGCACAAAAACCGTTTTTTTTGTGGAGACCAAATACAAATCATACACTTTTTAGAGAAACAGATAGGCAACGCCCAAGAGAGATGGTATTTTTGAAGAACGCCAAATTCTTCTACTCTCAAGGAGGTTGCCTATGCTAT